>Ga0326727_10001498_pt1 | contig 85921 bp, 69 predicted proteins | sample MB2enrmetagenome_FD_207643 | JGI IMG/M metagenome (GOLD analysis project Ga0326727, IMG submission 207643) | Lab enriched peat soil microbial communities from McLean, Ithaca, NY, United States - MB29MY | ecosystem: Environmental > Terrestrial > Soil > Wetlands > Peat | place: USA: New York...
GCTGAAGGAGCGTTGACATGTGACATGTCGAGTGCTACTGACTCTACGATGCCAGGCTTCAGCAAAGGCAAGGTGACCATGGGGGACATTGCGCGCGCGACCGGTCTGTCGCCGATGACCGTATCCCGGGTGCTCAGCGCCGGTGGCCCCGTCTCGGAGGCAAAACGCAAGCGCGTGCTGGCGGCAGCCAAGCGGTTGAATTACCATGTGGACTTCATCGCGCGCCAGCTCCGGGCCCAGCACACATTCCAGCTGGGCGTTGTGACGCCATTTCAAGGGTTGGTTGGCTCGGTTTATTTCGGACACATTTTGCAGGGGATCCAGCAAGTGTTGACCGGGACGGACTACCATATCGCGTTGTTTGACAGCCTTTCGGAGGACTTTAATGATGTCAGAAAATGCGTCAACCTTTGCCATGAGCGACGCGTGGGCGGGTTGATTGTCGTTGCCCCCGGGTTGAGCGCACATTTCCCCGAGACATTTGCCAATCTGCAGATGCCGATTATCGTTGTGGGCAGTTCTCCCGGCCAACGTGCCATCAGTTATGTTGATGTCGACAACCACGGGGGCGCCTGTGCGATGACGCAACACCTGATACAGCTTGGGCACACAAGGATTGGGTTCATCGGGGGCCGGAACGACCTGAGGGACGCATCCCAACGTGAATCGGGTTTCCGGGATACCATGGCCAAACATCATCTGACGGTCGTGGACGAATGGGTCGCGCAGGGGGACTACGAAACCAGGAAGGCCTTCCAGTTGGCCATGAGTTTGCTGGCCAAGAGCCGGCGTCCGACGGCGGTTTTCGCCGCTAACGATCTGATGGCCTATGGAGTTGTCGACGCCGCCCGGGTATTGGGACTCAAAGTTCCTGAAGATCTTTCGGTTGGGGGCTTCGATGATCTCGAGGCGTCGGCGGAGTTTGTGCCCGCACTGACAACGGTTGGGCAACCGATGATGGATCTCGGGCGGATCGCGGCCCGCTATCTATTGGAGGTTCTCAACATGGCCGAGCCGCCCGGTGTTTTGCGCCAGCAGTTGCCGGCGCGATTGGTGCCCCGATCGTCAACGGCTCCGCCGTGTGGGGAGCACCCATCGAAGGCGTTTATCCCCAAGCCGGCAAAGCTTTCCCGTTTGAACTAGGAGCGACTCCACGAAACAGTAAGAACGGGCCCAATTCAGTGGTCCGGCGGTACATTGGATAGACGCAGGCGGTCACGGGCTCCCCAGCCAATAAAAAAAGTTGAACTAGTGATTGACATTCCCGGCGGGTTTTGGTATCGATACCACAGGCTTAGCGACAGCAGAACTTTCGGGATAATGGAAGGAGACAACGCAGTGAAAGGAATTCATTCAGGTGAGGCGTTTACGTCGGTATTGGTCCGCTGGGCGAAGACGAGCAAACGGACCGAGGGAATCAATCGCAGAGAGAAACCAGGCAGGCTGGCACTGTTGTTGGGCAGCTTCGTACTCGCTGCGGCGGTTCTGGCCTCTACCACCAGTCAGGCCACGCTTATAACGTATGACGGTTTTAACTACCCCGTCACCGGCCCTTTTACGATCGATGGAGAGAACGGAGGCACCGGTTGGTCAACCTACTGGAACCAGTTTTTCACCGCCACGTTAAGCTACGCCGTCACGAACGGCAGTCTGGCGGATGGCGCGCTCAACACGTATTCGAACAGTGTGTTCACGACCGGAGGCTTTGCGGGACGGTTTTTTAACTCGACCAACTCAGTGATCGTGGCCAATGATGGCTATTGGGCGGCACCGGGCACCACCAACTACTGGAGCATTCTCATCCGGCCCAACGTCACGCCGGCGACGAATCACTATTACGGCCTTCAAATATTCAGCAATGGCGCCAATACGGGCAGCGGGGTCGATCTCCTGGTTGGCAAGAATGGTGACGGTCTGAACTGGGGGCTGCAAGCCGGAGTGGGGACAGATGCCTTTTCCAGCGTGTCGGCGCAACTCAACCAGACCGTATTCCTGGTGGTGCGCTGCATCTTCGCTGAGGGGTCGCCCGATTCGTTTGTTCTCTACGTGAATCCGACGCCCGGAGGCCCCGAACCGGCCACGCCGGATGCGGCGATCATGGATGATATCGGCACTCAAGACGGCATTGGTCTCAACACAGGGAACGGGGGCCAAGCCAGCTTCGATGAAATCCGCATTGGCACGACCTATGCCTCGGTGACGAGCACGTCGTCGGTACCCGACCCCAACCTGATCGCGTACGAAGGGTTTGCGTATAATCAGGGCTTTAGCGCGGGTGTTCTCGATGGTCAGCCGACGAATGGCACCCAAGACTCCAACGGATGGGACAATGTTACCTGGGACCAAGGCCTGTACAGCGGTGAGACCAACTTCACGATCGTTGCCGGCAGTCTCTCTGATCCCAGCGGCAAACTGGTCACCAGCGGTAATTCTGTTTCCACCGCTTCGACAAATAACAGCTTTTTCGCCGCGGGTCGCTGGAATGTTTATACGGTCCTGCCTGCGAAAACGAATGCGAACCCCACATATTACAGCATCTTGATTCGGGCTGACAATCTGGGAAGCACCAACGGCGCTGCGTATCTCGACATTTTCGGACAGCCGAATGATAACAATCTGTTAGCTGGCTATTTGTTTGGAGGCAACGGCTGGGGGCTCCAAAGCTCAACCAACCAAAACCTTTCCAACGTCCCCGTCGTATCGAATCAGACCGCGTTTTTGGTGGTGCGCGCCAATTATGCCGCGCCGGGTAATCCCTCCACGATCCTGCTCTACGTCAACCCGACGCCGGGCGCACCCGAGCCGGCCACGGCGAATGCGACGAATATATACACGCAATCCGCCGAGCAGAATGGGCTCGCACTCGTGGTCCAGAACGGAGCCGCGGCGACCTTCGATGAGATTCGCGTCGGCACCAACTACGCGGACGTGACGCCGGCCGTACCGGTGGCAAATCCCTTCAACATTACCTCCGTCTCAATCATCGGGACGAATAATATATTCCTGACGTGGACCACGACCGGGGGCAACACCAATGTGGTGCAGGCGACACCGGGTTCCAACGGCAGCTACAACACGAATGGGTTCGTCAATCTCAGCGGCCAGATGATTATCGCCGGTAGTGGCGCGGTCACGACGAACTATACGGACGTCGGCGGGGCGACGAACCGGCCGGCGCGCTATTATCGGATCCAGCAAGTGGTGCCGTAGTCTGGCCGGAGTGGATTGGGAGCGCGACCGTTACGAGAATGGGCAAAGTAACAATGACAACAATGCCTCTGTTCACGACTCGGTGACATCTCTTCGGTCGCGCTCCGCAAATTGATACGAACGCCATGAAACATAGCAGACGGAGATTATAGGGAACGTCCTGTCATGCACGTCCCGACGAATCGTTTCGCAACCACGAGTTTACGATGCCACCACTGATCATTCCGACCGATGTCGCCAGCCGCCCCGCGCGTGTGTTTGACCGCGAGAGGCGGAAGAAATCCCGCAGACCATATCCATTTCCAAAGAACTTTGCCTGGGGAGCGTCAACGGCGGCGCCGCAGATCGAAGGCGCAGCCTTCGAAGATGGGAAAGGTGAATCCATCTGGGATCGGCTGGCGCAGACACGCCGGATCGATTCCCCGATGGTGGCGTGCGACCATTATCATCGCTACCGCGAAGACGTGGCGTTGCTGAAAACACTCGGCATCCAGAACTATCGGCTGTCGGTGGCGTGGCCGCGAATCTTCCCCCAAGGGGATGGCGCGCCGAACCCCAAGGGTCTGGAGTTCTACGACCGGCTGATCGACGCGCTGTTGGAAAACGGCATCACGCCATGGATAACCTTGTATCATTGGGACCTGCCGCAAGCGCTCGAAGACCGCGGGGGGTGGCGTGTCCGCGCCACGCCCCAGGCGTTTGGGCGGTACGCGCAACTGGTGGTGCAGCGGTTGGGGGATCGGGTCAAGAACTGGACGTCGGTGAACGAGATCCTGCGGTTTGTCCCTGTCGGCTACGCCTACGGGCATGACGCGCCCGGCGCGAAGGAACCGCCGTCGGTCATCAATCAGATTTATCATCACACGCTCGTGGCGCACGGGTATGCCGTGGAGGCCGTGCGGCAGTTCGGCGGGAAGCGCGCGCGGATTGGACTGGCTCACAATCCCCCGACGCCGGTCCCGGTGACGGAGACCGCGGGAGACATTGAGGCGGCCCGCGTCGAATACGTACGGCAAACCGAGCAGTTGATGGGGCCGATATATCAGGGTGTGTACACCGAATCATTTTTGAAAGCCGCCGGCGCTGATGCGCCGAAGGTGGAGCCGGGCGACCTCGATTTGATCGCGCAGAGAACGGACTTCCTGGGGTTGAATGTCTACTTTGGCGAATTTGTGCGCCAGGGACCCGACGGCCGCACCGAACGGATGGTCCTCCCATCCCAGTACCCGAAAGCCGACATTTCCTGGCTCAATATCATGCCGCAAGCGATTTACTGGGCGGTTCGTCATGCGCACGAAGCCTACGGCATCGAGACGTTTTACATTACTGAAAACGGCGTTCCGTACATGGATCGGGTCTTGCCGAACGGACAGATTCATGACCTGGGTCGACGTGAGTATTTGAGGAATCACCTGATCGCATTGCATCGGGCCATTGACGAAGGCTTCGATGTGCGGGGGTACTTTGTCTGGTCATTACTCGACAATTACGAATGGACGGAAGGGTACAACAAACGGTTTGGGATTGTGTACGTGGATTACAAGACACTGCAACGGACGCCCAAACTCAGCGGCGATTGGTATTCGAAGGTGATCGAGGCGAATGGTGTTGTGTAGGCTCTGGCGATGAAACGATTACGGCAACTACTGCTCCTCGGCTGGCACGTCGTGGGGCGGGGACATGCCCCGCGGCGACCAAGAACGTTCGCGCGATCCGGAGACGGAGGCAGAAAATGAAGCATTCAATCACATCATCATCAACAGAGACTCACTGGCGGAATGGTTTCACGCTGATTGAGTTGCTGGTGGTCATCGCCATCATCGGCATCCTGGCGGCGATGCTGTTGCCCGCGTTGGGCAAAGCGCGCAAGACCGCCCTCCGCGCGCAGTGCATGAGCAATGTGAAGCAGATCACAATGGCCTGCATCATGTACGCGAATGACAACGACGAACACCTGCCGTTTGGCCTTACCCCTGACGCGGACACTGAGTATATCTCATTCTCGGACAACATCACCAACCACTTTGTGCAAAATATAGTTGCGCCCCAGATCGCCAATGTCGTGGGAAATATCCAACAGGTCTTCAAGTGTCCGAATGCACAGATCATTCCGACTGCGGCCGATCCGAACTGGCTGCGGGAGACGAACGCGTGTGATTATCGGTATAACTGTTACTCGTCGTCGCATGACGCAAGGTACGGGGTAAACGAGGGGACAGCCCCGGGCCGTCGGATCAGCGCTGTGGCCAATTCCGCCGCCGCAATCCTGCTGGCGGACATGGTGTGGCCCGATTGGCAGCCGGGCTATCTGCCGCACGATGGGATCAACTGCGGGTACGTTGACGGCCATGCGGAGTGGGTATCGAGCCAGACATTCTTTGCGGCCGATCCCCACCATCAGGACATGTACGGACCGTTCTGGACCACCGGCTGGCAGTGCCCGGGCCCTTACAATAGTTGCGGGGACTGAACACGTTTGGACGCGACGTTTTACGATACGGGTTGGGAGTGAGCCGACAGCTTGTGCAGTGGCGCGCAAGAATACGGGGGTGTCCGAAATGCAATGCGTCGGGCCATTGGAAGTGGCTCGTCATCGGGGGCGGCGTCCTGATTTCGTTCGCGAGCGCAGTGGCGAAGGTGTCGATCACCGAGGCGCCAACCGTTCCGACCCTCGTGAATCCGTCATTCGAGGATCCGGGCGATGGGTCCGATCGCGCCGCGGGTTGGAGCCGTTGGGGGGACTGGTTTAACCGCGAGGAAGGCTGGACGCCGGTACGTAGCGGGCGTTGCGTCCTGGGCTACCATCATTGGCAGATTTCCAGTGCGAAAGAGTCCGGGGTCTATCAAGATGTCGCGGGCGCGGTCAAAGGTGTGTCGTACACGTTCGGCATTTTTGTCAGTGTGGACAAAGCCAAGAATCCAGCCCGGGACGTCGCGAGCATCGAGTTGCGTCTGGAATCCACCGTGGACGGACACCAGCAGAGCGTGGCCTCGAAACTTTACAAGGTGGCCGATCTGCCCGCGGAAGACTGGCAGACACTGACTGTGTCAGGCGTCCCCGTCAATGACACGTTGCGGGTGCTGGTGATTGTAACCCCATCGCCCATGGATGGAACTCGCGGTGGAGCCCTGAGGTTTGACGACGCGTTTCTTGGACTGACCGGTGGGCCGATGCCATCCGCCAGCCCTCCGAATCGCCCGAGTGAGACGGACAGCTCAAGCCCCTTTGGAAGCGCGATCGTAAAGAAAGACATTCCGTATGTGACCAATCCGCACCCGCGTCAGACCTTTGACCTCTACCTGCCCAAAGACAACATCCAAGGGCCCACAACGCTGGTCGTCTGGATACATGGCGGGGCATGGATGTTCACCAACAAGGACTGGAACAACGTCAAATACCTGGTCAAGCACGGCTACGCCCTCGCTAGTATAGACTACCGCTTGAGCAAAGACGCCACATTTCCAGCGCAGATAAAGGATTGCAACGCCGCCCTGAATTTCCTCCTGGCCAATGCCGCCTCGTACGGTATTGATCCCAGACATTTCGTCGTGGGCGGCGCTTCCGCCGGCGGTCAACTGGCTTTGCTATTGGGGCTTGCCAGAAATGAACGCGCCTTGGGCGCGGACCCATCCGTCAAACCGTTCGCAATCCTCGATTTCTTTGGGCCAACCGATCTGACCAGCATCATCGACGAAGTGGGCCAGGGACATGGCCGAGAGGTGCAAGAGGATGTCGTGCCTCGATTGCTCGGGGGGCCATTGATCGACCATATGGAGCTGGCGCGTCAGGCCAGCCCGCTCAGCTATGTTGGCAGAGAGAATCCTCCCGTGCTGATTCTGCATGGCGACAAGGATGATCTTGTGCCGTATGCACAAAGCCAGAGGCTGCACTCGCAACTTGACCAAGCCGGTGTGAAGAATCAGTTGATAACCGTCAAGGGCGCGGGACACGACGGGCCGATGTTCGAGACGCCCGACATCCAGGAGAAAGTCATTTCCTTCCTGAGCGAATCGGCGCAGCATGGTAAATGACACGCGACATGGATTCCGAGGCACAACGGATTGAGGCTTTCCACCTGTCCATCTGGCGGAGGAATGGCTTGCTACAACGAGTGGCAACTCTCGCTTCCATGGCTGTTTCCCTGGTGCTGACGGTCCCCGTGCGTTGCGCCGATGGCGAGACCTCAATAAGACCGATAGCACTTCCACCACTCCGCGCCAACGGCGCCGCGATTGTTGATGACAAGGGGCGGTCAGTAGTGCTGTGCGGGTGTAACCTGGGCAACTGGCTGCTCAATGAACTGTGGATGATGGAGATGTCGGGTCCGGACGATCCGAAGGATCACTGGCAAATCGAGGAGTTGTTACAGCAGCGTTTCGGTGCGGCGGAAACGGATCGTCTCCTCAACCTTTATCGGGAGAATTGGATCAAGCCGCGGGATTTCGACGTCATCAAGTCGTGGGGGTTCAACGTGGTGCGACTGCCGTTCTACTACGGCCTGCTCGAAGACGATGCTGCGCCGGGGCAGCTTCGCCCCGACGCCTTCCAGTGGCTGGATCGCGCCATCGCCATGGCCACAGACGCGGGTATCTATGTGATCGTGGACATGCATGGCGCGCCCGGGGGCCAGAGCTCCAACCAGTGCACGGGACATGGCGGCCAGAACAAACTCTGGCTGCCACAGAACAGAAAACGGGCGGCATTCCTCTGGAAAAAGATCGCGGAGCGCTATCGCGATAATCCGACCGTTGCCGCTTACGATTTGCTCAACGAACCCTACGGCGACTTCCACGGCGACCCGCCTGACTCGACCATCGTCACGACCATGGATGAATTGATCCACGCCATTCGCGAAGTGGATCAAAGGCACTTGATCCTTTGCGCGGGATCGCTCCGGGGAATAGCGATGTATGGGGCTCCCGCCTCGCACGGGTGGAAGAACGTCGGCTACACGGAGCACTTTTATCCCGGCTTGTTCGGCGGCGTGCCGTCATTGGAAACGCACGCGCGGTTTATCAGTCTCGACTTGCGGGGGAAAGCGGAGTTACTCAAGCAATGGAACGTGCCGTTCCTGGCGGGCGAGTTCAATGTGGTGTTCGATAAGGCGGGCGGGTCAGCCATGATGCGGCGCTATTATGACATTTATGCGTCGAACGGATGGGCGGCCACGATGTGGTCGTACAAGATCGTTAAGCAACAGGGCGGACGTCAGCCGGACAACTGGTATATGGTGACGAACCGCGACGATCTGAAGATTCCCCATTTCCGCTCGGATTCGAAGGACGAAATTGAGAGCTTCTTCCGAACCGTGGGAACCATGGAATATGCCCAGGACGACGGGCTGCGTATCGCGTTGACGAGCCGTCAGCCTCCCGCCCTGACCCTGCAGGAGTACCCGGTCATCTCCGGGCCCGCTCCGCAGGATTGCTTGTCGGATCAATGGGAGAGTGTCGACATTGGCGAACCGCTTATCAAAGGCGGACAGCGCGTTCTGGCCAAGGATCGCCTGGAGATCTTTGGGGCGGGGCGCGATGTTTTCGAGGGCAACGATGAATGTCACTTCATTTCACGGAAGGCCGGGGATCATTTTGAGTTGAGCGCGAGCCTCACCCCGCCGGTGGACACCGACACATACGCCAAGGCGGGGCTGATGTATCGCACCAGTCTCAACGCGGACGCGCCGATCGTCATCGTGAGCCTGAATCCGGACGGGGCCTGTACGTTTGCGTATCGAAAACAATCGGGAGCGCGCATTACCGAGAGCCGGCTGGCGTCAGCCGGACAAAGGCGCACGGTTCGCCTCGTCCGTAATGGCGCTCGGTTTGAGGCCACCGCTCTCGATGGTGATGGCAAGCCATTGGCCACGCAATCTACCGATCTGCCCGACCTCGCCGCCGCAAAGGGCAGTATCGGGCTGTTCGTTCTGAGCCACGAGCCGATGCTCCTCAGCAAAGCGACTTTCACCAACATCCAACTCTATTTACTGCCATGATCGATTGGGAGCGCCGTGGGAACGAAACGGCAACGAAACAACAACCGAAGCCGCGTTCACGACTCGGTGGACCATCACGGCTGCGCTCTTTCTCTTGCCAACCTGCTCGGGAGTGACGGTGACCTCCGAGCATTCCCGCCTGCCGTTCCCTGTCTCGGAGGCCCCGGCCCCCCGCGCACACGTGTGCGCCGCAGCGCAGGCGACCACGATGCCCGCGCCATGGCGTCGGCCATTGACGTTCGCTCAGCTCGGCCATAAGAATGAACCGTGTACTATCCACTGGATGATTGGGCCGATCCCGGACTGTTCCATTACGTCGTGCTGGGAATGTTCGGGGCCATCCAGCCCGCCGAGTTGCGGCGGCTCCGCCGGGACCACGTCCATCTTGACCGGCGCATGATCACTCTTGGGGCCAACATCACGAAGAAAAGCCGGCGGCGGGTGATCGAGATGCACCCGGGCGATCCCCTCGGCGACTGCCTCATGGCATGGCTGGCAGCCCGTCCGCTACCGGACCGCATCTTTGCCGGCAACCAGTCGACGTTCCGCCGCCACTTCTGTCGGTTCCGAGACAAACTGGGCTTCCAATGGATCCAAGACGGGTTGGGGCACTCGGTGGCGACCTACCACCATGCGCTGACCGGTGACATCATCAAGACGGTCGCGTTGCTTGGGGATCGCGACATTCGTATCCTCGACATGCACTACCGGGGATTGACATCGCGGGCGGCGGCGGGGTGGTTCTTTGCGTTTCGGCCACGCGGTTTCAACGGCGATTCCACAGCGATTGGAAATAGCGCGTCTGTAAGTGGTACGCCCGGCGGGATTTGAACCCACAACCTTTGGCTCCGGAGGCCAACGCTCTATCCAGTTGAGCTACGGGCGCACAGTGTGCAACGCACATAGCTTAACCGGGCGCGGGCCGAGGTTCAATCCCGAAAACGAGCGTGCCGGTGCGCGCTCACGCCGTCAAGCGCGATGCGGCAACCGTGCATAGCCGCGAGGAGCCGCTCCCATTCCTGTGTCAAGATGTCTCGGTTGGGGCTGGGCAGCGCCGGCACTCGCCCTACGATTCAGAGAGGATCGTCCCGCCGGATTGGGACTCGCGGCATCCGCTACTGAAAGAATGATAGACAGACTTTATGTGATCGTGTATTGTCGGGGTGGTTCTTTGACAATCGGGGGTTTGTAAGGAGCGCGGAAACGACAGAGATCCCTCGGTAAGCTCGGGATGACACCGGGAAGCACGACGCGGCGGGCTGGACGGCCGCCTCGGAGAGTCGCCGTTGCGCCGCCGGCGAAGATTCGGCGCGTGTCGTTGGACTCCGCTTGGCGACGTTACAGCCCGGCGATGCGCAGAGGCCGCACGGCAGCGCGGCCCGACCGGAGTGCCGAGGGCACGGCGACAGAGCGCCGTGGCTACACGGGGAGACGACCGACGCTCATAGAGCGCCGCTACAGGGAGGAGGGGGCGCGCAAACGGGGTTTTTTGCGAAACGAACCCAACGGGTCTGAATCGAAAATCCGTGTGGATGAGTTTGTGGGACAGGTTGTTAGAACGTTCAAATGTTGGATTTTTGAATGGGTTCGTCCCCGCTTAAATTGGGTTCGGTTGTTGACGCGCTTTTAATGCCGGGGCATCCCCATTTAATTATCCGGCCCGGTCGTTCCATGTAATAGTGACAGCATGAAGACGACCCAATCGTGCCCACTCGAACACGTCGGCTGTTGCCAGGGCGTGGCCGAATACCATCCCGCCGTCGAGGCGAACAGGGTCGGCGAGTTGCACCCGGGCGACATTTTGGACGACCGTTTCGTGATTACCGAGGTGATCAGTCGGAGCGGCATGGCGATGATTTTCAAGGCGCAGGATTTGTTCGATCATAATGCCAACGTGGCGCTGAAGGTGCCGCATCTGGAATACGAGAGCGACCCCGGTTTCTTCAGGCGTTTCCATCGCGAGGAAGAGATCGGGTTGACGCTGAATCATCCGTACGTGCTGAAGTTCATTCCCGTCCACGGACCGAAGACTCGCCCGTATCTGGTGACGGAGTACCTGCGCGGCTGCACGCTGGCGCATTTGTTGAAGGCCATGCGACCGTTGCCGGAGAAGGATGCGCTGAAGATCGCCAGTCTGTTGTGCGAGGCATTGCAGTATTTGCACGATCATGGCGTGATCCACCGCGATTTGAAACCCCAGAACGTCATGGTGGGTTGTGATGGATCGATCCGCGTATTGGATTTCGGGCTGGCCAAGTCCAACGAGTTTCGCCGGGTCACTTTCGGAGGCTTGACGCCCACGCTGGGCACGCCCGATTACATGGCGCCCGAACAGGTCCAGGGCAAACGCGGCGACGCCCGCACCGACATCTACAGCCTGGGGGCGATGTTGTACGAGATGCTGACCGGCGAGACGCCATTCGACGGTGATAATCCGCTGGCCACCATGAACGCGCGGGTTGTCGGCGACCCCGAGCCGTTGCGGAAACTGAATCCGAGTATTACGCCTCAAGCTGAGGAGATCGTTTTGCATGCCATGGGACGCAATCCCGCCGGCCGCTATGCCAGCGCCGCCGACATGCGAGCGGAGTTGGACAATCTCAGTCAGGTCAAGGTCACGGGCCGCTGCGATCATGTGAAAGAGGTGGCGCCGTGGAAGCGAAATCTTCGGCAACACGCGGGAGTGATCCTGGCGCTGGCCACCCCGGTGGTGGTTCCCGTGGCGGTGTGCTTGTGGTTGCTGTTACGGCACCACAACCTGCACTGACCGGAACGCGAGGTGCGAGCAGGCTGCAAACTCAAGGACGAAATGGTCGCCACTGCTCCCCACCAGCGAAGCTCCGCCGCCGCGACGAATTCTCCGCGCACCGCGCTGGTCATTGATGACGAGCGTCCCATCCGCCGCCTGCTGCGGGTCTTGTTGGAAGTGCAGGGGTATCAGGTTTGGGAAGCGGAGACTGGTGATCTGGGTCTTCAACTGGCTGCCTCGCGTCGGCCGGATGTGATCCTGCTCGACCTCGGGTTGCCCGACATGGATGGCCTCACGGTTCTCAAACGGCTCCGGGAGTGGACCCGCACGCCCGTGCTGATACTGACCTTGCGAGACAGCGAAGCGGATAAGGTCGCCGCATTGGACAACGGCGCCGACGATTACATGACCAAGCCGTTCGGCGGGGAGGAATTGCTGGCCCGGCTGCGGGCGTTGCGGCGGCATTCCCCCGAGGCGCAGGAGGAGCCGACCTATGTTTATGGCGATTTGACCGTCGACATCAAGGCGCGCAAGGTGACGGTAGAGGACAACGAGGTGCACCTAACCCCGACCGAGTACGCGCTGCTCCATGAATTGGTTCGTCACGCCGGCAAGGTGGTCCTGCAAAAACAACTGCTTCGCGCCGTTTGGGGACCAGACGCGGAGAGCCAGTTACAATATCTGCGGGTGTACATCACGTTTTTGCGCAAGAAGCTGGAGACACCCAAGAGCGGGAGACTGATCGAGACGCAACCCGGTATCGGCTATCGTCTGCTAGCCGCTACTTGAGGACCCCTGCTGCTCGGTCATCCGCCTTCGCCCGATGGCCGAGCCAAATCTCAGCGCCTGCGCCGACGATCGCATCCTCAAGGTGTCGTGCACGGTCGCCGACCTTGATCGTTCCCCCCCATTCAATCCCAGCACATCTTCGAAGCCATCCAACACTGCACTCTCGACCAGCAACTATAGGTGTACCTCCTCACTGCGTCTGTGAATGCCAACGGTCGAGATACGAAATCCCGTGGAGTGCAATCGGCAACCACGTCTCCATCGCCATCAAGCACCGCATCAGTGATCAAGATTGCTCATGCTGACTAATTAGTGAGCAGGGTCGACGAGCCATTAGCACTCTTTTTCCAAACTGGCTGGGCCATTTAATTAGCGCACTCCTCGACAGGCCGTTATTGTTGCCCCATGAAATATGAACGAATGAATGCCGATCGCTGGACAAGTCGAACCGACGCTGGTTTTGGCCGGCGATTCGGGAGTATCGGCGTCACCGGTAAATGGAGCGTTTCGCTCATGGCAACAACCGTGAAAGGAGTTTCACAATGAGTCTCGTTGAATCGAATATCGGCATCTGGCTGCCTGCGATGTTTGTGTTGGGCCTTGTGTCCATGGGCCTGTGTTTCCTGTTTCTCAAGGCCTGTGAAAAAATCTGAGGTGATGACCATGATCTATGTAACCATCGCAATTTCCGCGTTTCTGTTCATCTATCTGTGGGTGGCGCTGATTCGGCCCGAGTGGTTCTGAGCAACCGCACCCGCGAACCAACATTAAGGAGCGATAACCATGACACTGCAAATCTGGCTTCTCCCCATCGCCATTCTCGTCGTCACGACGATCCTCGCGATCCCCATGGGCCGGTACCTGGCGTGGATCATGAACGGGCAGTACAAGGCGCCGCGGTTCTTCCATTGGTTTGAAGCGCGCCTGGACAGCGGGCCGCAGAACTGGAAGCAATACACCGTTTCCGTTTTGCTGTTCAATAGCGTGCTGTTCTTATTCGGCTTCGCCATCCTGGCGCTTCAGCCCTGGATGCCGCTCAATCCAGACGGCAAAGGGATGCTCGCGCCGACCACGATCTTTCACAGTGTCGTGTCGTTCATGACCAATACGGACTTGCAGCATTATTCCGGCGACCAGGTTTTCTCGAACTTCAGCCAGATCTTCTTTTGTCTGACCAACTTCTTCCTGTCGGCGTCGATCGGGTTCTGCGGTCTGACGGCCATCATCCGCGCGTTCCGCGGCGATGGGCACGTGGGTAACTTCTTCGTGGATATGTGGCGGGTGGTGGTTTATATGTTCCTGCCCTGCGCGTTCCTGCTCGGGATCGTGTTCGTGCAGCAGGGCAGCCCGATGACCTATCAAAGCTCGTACCATGTCAACACCCTGGAGCCCACTGCCATGGGCACAACCGACAAGGGCGACGCGAAACCGCAGAACATCGTGGTGGGTCCACTGGCGGCTTTCGTGCCGATGAAACAATTGGGAACCAACGGCGGCGGATTCTACGGGATGAACTCCGCGCATCCATTTGAGAATCCGACCGCGCTCACCAATTTCCTGTCCTGCGTGGCGATGATGCTGTTTCCCTACGCCTTGGTGCTGATGTACGGACGGATGCTGCAGCGCCCCAAACATGCGTGGGTTATTTTTGGGGTCATGATGGTCCTGATGATCGGCACCATCGTCTGGCCGATTTACTACGATACGTACAAACCAAACCCCGGCTTGACGGCGCATCCGGTGGCGCGGACGTATGACATCCCCAGCGCAACGGCGCCGGGCGGGAAGCGGACCGTGACGCTGCCCGCAGTGGCCGGCCTGCCGGTCGATCAACATCTGGGCAACCTCGAAGGCAAGGAAATGCGTTTCGGGACGTCGGCGGGCGCCACCTTCTGCGCGCTGACCGTGGACGTGACCGACGGGGCAATCAATTGCGAGCACGACAGCCTCAATCCGATTGCCGCGTTGTCGCCGATGGTGGGCATGTGGCTGAACTGCATCTATGGCGGCAAAGGTGTTGGCATGATCAACATGCTGCTATTCGTGGTGGTAGGCATCTTCGTGGCCGGCCAGATGGTTGGGCGGACGCCTGAGTATCTCGGTAAAAAGATCGGCGCCCGCGAGGTCAAGCTGGCGGTCATCGCGCTCCTGGTGCATCCGCTGATGATTCTATTCCCCACGGGCCTGTTTGCCGCCACCGATTGGGGCATGAAGGCCGTCAGTAATCCAGGGCCGCATGGTTTCTCCCAGATATTCTACCAATTCTCGTCGGCCTCGGCCAACAACGGCTCGGCGTTTGACGGACTGGGGGTGACCTATGGATTTGCCAACAACACCAGTCCCGGCCAGGCGGCGGCGTGGGACATCGCGGCGGCATTGGTGATTATCATCAGCCGGTTCCTGCCGATCATCGCCCCGATTGCCATGGCCGGCTATCTTGGCGTGAAAAAGCCCGCCCCGTTCGGGCTGGGGACATTGCGCGATGATACGATGACGTTCGGCTGGCTGCTGTTTGCCACCATTCTCATCATCGGGGCGCTGCTGTTTCTGCCCATCGCCGTGCTCGGGCCAGCAGCCGAACACCTGGGGCCGATCCCGTTTGGCGGGTAAACAAGACCATTCCACTGCGCATGAAAGGAACAATGCTATGAGTAATGTTGCCAATGCCCAGGAACCTAAAGCGGCCAAGAAGGTTGCCAGCGTCACGGTAAAGCCGATTGGCGAGATCCAGTTGCCGTCGGGGTTTTCGCCCCATCATAAACGGCAAAAAGTGCTACTGACGAAGGGTGCTGTCGGGGAAGCCCTCAAGCAGGCCTTCGTGATGCTGCGCCCGGACATCCAGTGGAAGAACCCCGTGATGTTTGTGGTCGAGGTTGGGGCGATCTTGACGTTGGGCTATGTCCTGCAAGCCATGTTCGGGCACTCGGCCAGCCAGACGCCGGTGAGTTATTTCATCGCACTGGATGCGTGGCTGTTCGCGACCGTGCTGTTTGCGAATTTTGCCACCGCGCTGGCGGAAGCGCGCGGGAAGGCCCAGGCCGAATCGCTGCGCCGGGCGCGTCACGACACCATTGCCAATCGCGTGACGACCACGGGAATCGAGAAGGTTTCCTCATCGGTCTTGAAGCAGGGGGACCGGGTCGTGGTGCAGGAAGGCGAAACGATCCCCGGTGATGGCGAAATCGTCGAGGGCATCGCCGCGGTGGATGAGTCGGCCATCACGGGTGAATCCGCGCCGGTCATTCGCGAGTCGGGCGGCGACCGCTCCGGCGTCACCGGGGGCACGGTGGTGTTGTCCGACCGCATCGTGGTCAAGATCACGAGCAGCGCCGGCGATTCGTTTTTGGAACGGATGATCCGGCTGGTGGAAGGGGCGATCCGTCAACGCACACCCAACGAAATTGCGCTCACCATGGCATTGTCGGCGTTTACATTGATCTTCCTGATCGTGGTAATTCCGCTGTGGCCGATGGCGTGGAACGCCGAGCAATACATGATGGGTTACATGGGCATCACGGACCCGTTGCACAGCCTGGGCACGGACATTCCGACGTTGATCGCACTGTTGGTCTGCCTGATTCCCACCACCATCGGCGCGTTGCTGGCGGCCATCGGCATCGCTGGCATGGACCGCGCCCTGCAGAACAACATTATCGCGAAGAGCGGCAAGGCGGTTGAGTTGGCGGGTGACATCGACGTGGTGCTCCTCGACAAGACGGGCACGATCACCATGGGCAACCGCCACGCGACGAAATTCATTCCAATCGGCACCCATTCCGCGGAGGAGGTTGGTCGGCTGGCGGCGCTGGCATCCGCGGCGGACCAGACGCCGGAGGGAAAGAGCATTGTGAAGTTGTTCGAAACGCAGGACCGGGTTGCCGTCGGCCAACCACACGGCCCCACGCCGCTGCCGCGCGGCGCCACAGCCGTTGCGTTCACCGCGCAGACGCGCATGAGCGGTGTAGATTTGCCGGATGGACGCCGCATACGAAAGGGCGCCGCGGACGCCATCGTTCAATTCGTGAACGGTAAGGGCAGTGAGTTGTCCGGCGAACTCAAGACGTTGGTGGACGGTGTTGCCTCGAAAGGCGCCACACCCCTGGTCGTTTGTGAAGACCAGAAGATCGTGGGGATCGTGGTGTTGGAAGACATCTTGAAACCAGCCATGAAAGATCGCTTCGCGCGACTGAGGAAGATGGGGCTGCGGACGGTCATGATTACCGGGGACAACCCGCTGACGGCCGCGACCATCGCCGCGAATGCGGGTGTGGACGACTTCATCGCGCAGGCGACCCCGGAAAGCAAACTGGCCTACCTCCGCAAGGAACAGGCCGAAGGCAAGCTGGTCGCCATGATGGGGGACGGCACGAATGACGCCCCAGCCCTGGCCCAGGCGGACGTCGCGCTGGCGATGAATGCCGGCACACAGGCGGCCAAGGAAGCGGCCAACATGGTGGATTTGGACAGTGATCCCACCAAGTTGATCGAAGTCGTCGAAATCGGGAAACAACTGTTGATGACGCGGGGCGCGCTCACGACGTTCTCGATCGCCAACGACGTGGCGAAATATTTTGCCATCATCCCGGCGCTGTTTGCCGGGACGTTGCCGTGGCTGAAAGCGGTGGACGTGATGCATTTGCATTCGCCGACATCGGCCATTCTTTCGGCGGTGATCTTCAACGCGTTGATCATCCCGGCACTCATCCCCGTGGCCCTCAAAGGGGTCAACTATCAGCCGCTGGGAGCCGATGCGTTGTTGCGCAAGAACCTGTTCATTTGGGGACTGGGGGGCGTGATCATCCCGTTTATCGGAATCAAACTGATCGATGTCGCCATGGTCGGCATGCACATGGCCAGTTAAGGAGACTCAAATATGAAATACATCACGAAAAGCCTCTGGTTGCTGTTGTTCGCGGTCGTTATTTCTTGCGGCATCTATCCGGCCGTGCTGTGGGCCATTGGCCAGGCCGTGTTTCCCTTCCAGGCCAATGGCAGCATGGTGAAGGATCAAGACGGCAAGGTGGTCGGCTCGTTGCTGATCGCGCAGCCGTTCACGAAGGATGAGTACTTCCAACCGCGACCGTCGGCCTGCTCGTACGACGCTTCGGCCTCGTCCTCGTCGGCCATTGCGGCGTCGAACTACGCGCTGCGCAATCGCGTCGCCACGACGCTCGGCCCGATCGTCACGTATAAGGGCGGCGCCAAAGACGGGAAACCTGTCGCGCCTGACATCGAGACGTGGTTCCAGCAGGACCAGTTTCAAGGCGGCTCGAACATCGTGGCGCAATGGGCTGATGCCCACAATAGCCTGGCGCAGGGGTGGGTGACAGCTGATCCGACCCATACGGCGTACGTGTCGAACTGGGCGATCGCGCATGCCCCGGTGGTGGCGCAATTCATCAAGGACAATCCGGGCACGCCCCAGCCGCAGCCGAGCGATCTCGCGGTGGTGTTCTTCGAGAATTTCTCGAAGGCGAACCCGGGCCGGTTTCTCTCGGCGGTCACGACCAACGGGGCAGATGGGAAGCCCGTCACGAACATCCAGGTGGTCAAGGACGGCTCGGATGTTCAGTCGACGTTCTTCGACATGTGGCGTCAGGATTATCCGGACGTCGCGCTTCAGGACCTGCCCGGCGACATGCTGACGACGTCGGGGTCAGGGCTGGATCCGCATATCACGCTTCAGAACGCCGAGTATCAGTTGGATCGCGTGGCCTCGAAATGGGCTGCCGACACCAAACGCGACGCCGCAGCCGTGCATACCGAGATCGAACAGATCCTGCAGGAACACGCGTTTGCACCGTTTGGCGGACTCGCGGGCGAGAAGATGATCAACGTCCTTGAGGTCAATCTCGAACTCCGCAAGCACTACGGCGCGCCATCGTAACACGGACCGGTTGCGGTTTGTGCCCGCCTCGACAGGGGCCGACTTCTTCCTCCCGTTGGTCGGTCTTCTGCGAGGCGGGCGCCTTCCTGTACTACGCATGTCTCCATGGACACGGGAAACGGATCCATTCGAACCTTTTTTCGTAACCGGGAGCGCGCTGGACCCTCTCCGGTGAATGGCTTGCGCCGCGCCAGGCACACACCCGCCTACGCCGGACTTGCCGGCGAGCCGTTGACGAGGTCATCCGCATTCGTACCGACGAACGCGGCGAGCAAGGCGTGTGACGCCGCCCGGGGTTCCATCCCGAACGCGACGGCCGCGCGCGGAGAAATTGCTTGCCTCCCCAGGGGCCCCCGACCATTCTAGCGGGGCATGAAACGCGTCGACGGTCGCCGTCCGAATCAACTTCGTCCCATCAAAATCCATCCACATTACGTCAAGCAGCCGGCGGGTTCGGCGTTGATCGAGATGGGGGACACGCGGGTGTTGTGCGCCGCGTCGATCGAAGACGGCGTGCCGCGGTGGATGCGCGAGCAGCGCGTGACCGGGGGCTGGATCACCGCTGAATATTCGATGTTGCCCTACGCGACCGCGCCGCGCAAACCGCGGGAGGTGACGCGTGGGCGCGTGGAAGGGCGCACCCAGGAGATCCAGCGGCTCGTCGGGCGCGCGCTGCGGTCGGTCACCGACATCGAGAAGCTGGGTGAACGGACGATCTGGATCGATTGCGACGTGTTGCAGGCGGATGGCGGGACGCGGACGGCGTCGATCACCGGCGCGTATGTGGCGGTGATGCTGGCGATGAACAAGCTTCAAGGCGAAGGCGTTTTGAAGGAATGTCCCATCCAATCCGGCGTGGCGGCGGTCAGTGTGGGGCTGCTCGATGGCGTTCCGTTGCTGGATTTGTGCTACGAAGAGGACGCGAAGGCCGCGGTGGATATGAACGTGGTGATGACGGATGAAGGCCAGTTCGTGGAGGTCCAGGGAACGGGCGAGGACGCGCCGTTTACGCAACGGCAGATGATGGCGATGCTGAAGCTGGCGCGCGAAGGGGTTGCGGAATTGCTGGCGATGCAGAAGAACGTGTTGGGGTAGTGACGGGAGACCTTCGGTCGAATCACGGTGCGCGGTCGGGAGACCGGCGCACAACACGAGGAGAGAATTTCTTCGGCTCGCCGGGAGGCTCGCGCTCCCGCGGCACGGTTTAGCCGATGTGGGAGGCGATTTTCTTTTCGAGGTCTTTTTTGCCGGTCATGCCGACGATGGTTTCTTTGACCTGGCCGCCCTTGAACAGCAGCAGCGTGGGAATTGCCCGGATATTGAACCGGGTGGCCAACTCCTGATTCTCGTCCACATTGACCTTGGCGATTTTGACCTGGCCGACTTTTTCCTCGGCGATTTCGTCGAGCAACGGGGCGATCATTTTGCACGGGCCGCACCATTCGGCCCAGAAATCGACAAGCACGGGGGTGGTTGCTTTCCCGACTTCCACCTCAAAATTGCCTGCCGAAAGCGTTACAACATGCTGATTTGCCATGGAATTTCTCCAATCCGGTTCAAAAGCTACGATGCGGAAGCGGGCGTGTTGGATTCGGTCGAATCAACCGAATGTGATGTACGCCAAATAGCCGGCGACCGCGAGCGACAGGACGATGGCCGCAAGGGACAACCCGGCCTCGGCGCCACTGGGCGCGCCGGCGTCGGCGGGCCTGGGAGCAGGCTTGGCGCCCTTACCGGCCGCCGCTGCGGCAGGCGCGGCGGCAGCGGGAGCGGGAGGTGTATCCTCTTCACGGCGCAATTTGAGAGGCGGACGAGCGGCGTCCGCGATGATCGGTTTGGCGGCAACGACCTGCACCCGCGAGGTGTCCTTCTTCGGCTTGGGGGCCTCGGTTGGACGGGCCATGACGGACGTTTCCCGCTTGGCTTCATCTTCGGGAGTGGCGGGAGTTCCCGGGGCCTTGGGTTTGGCGGCCGGCGGTGGAGCGCCGGTGCCCGGGGTGCCACGGCCGGTGATGCCGGGCGGCAAATTGATGCGAACGGTGTCTTTTTTGACCTCTTCTTGCGGTTTGTTTTGCTCGAGATTTTCGTCAGCCATGGGCTAAATCCTCCAACAACTTGGGTAAAGATACGCGCCGGACGGCGGGGCTGTCAATGGGTTTCTCCCCGGCCACTCTGAAGCCGTTGCGGCATCAACGCAAGGCGAGTTCCAGTCGGCGCAGGCAGCGTTGCGGGTTCCTCGCGAGGTCGTGTTCCCAGATACGGACAACGCGCCAGCCTTGTTTCCGGAGCGTGCGCGTCACAAACCGATCCCGCGCCATATTCCCCGCCAGCTTTTGTGTCCAGAATACGCGACCGGTCCGGGACCGCGAACGGGCACGAATGCGACGCGAATTGCACGAAGAAGGCATGGAGGATTTGTTGAGCCACTTTGCGGGGTTGGAGTGGATGGGGCAGCCATGCCAGAAACAGCCGTCGACGAAGACCGCGAGACGTACTTTGGGGAAGATGAAATCGGGTCGACCAAGAACGGGTTGATGTCGTCGCCAGCCGGTGATGCCGTTGCCGCGCAACAATTTTGCGAGCGCGATTTCGGTGTCCTTGTTGCCTTTCCCCCGGATGCGCGACATCACTTCCGACCGCTTCCGCTTAGCCTTGACAGTTGCTTAGGAAACATGTACTGGACCTTGGCGAGTTGGTATGTACGAAGGTCGAGCAATTATATCACTTTTTTCCGGTGCCATGGGCCTCGATCTCGGCCTTGAGCGCGCGGGGCTTACGACCGCAGTCGCAGTCGAAGTCAATCCCAAGGCGGCAGAAACCATCCGCCTGAATAAGCCGGATTTGCCTGTTATTGTGGGGCAAATCGAAGGCGTGTCCTCCAAAGACATCCTCCGGCTTGCCAGACTCAAGCGCGGAGGGCCATGCATCGTCACCGGCGGCCCGTGTTGTCAGAGCTTCAGTACAGCAGGCAAGCGAAAGTCCATCTCAGCCCCAAGCGGCGGACTGTTCCGACATTTTACCCGTGTTGTTGCAGACACAAGACCGCGGTTTTTTGTGATGGAGAATGTCAAGGGCATCCTTTCGGCAGCCGCCCGCCACCGCCCCCTCAATGGACGCGGCCCGGGGAACCCACCACTGGCACCGGACGAGGAACTCGGCTCCGCGCTCGAGATAATTCTCGAAGAACTGAGCGAACTTAACTACCGCGTGGTCTACGGTCTGCTGAATTGCGCTGACTACGGAGTCCCCCAGAAGCGGATGCGCGTAATATTCCTTGGCAGTCGTGACGGCGAAGCAATTCACCTGCCCGTGCCAACGCATTCGAGAGATGGAGCGGACGGCAAACTCCCTTGGGTCACCCTCGGGGAATCCATCGGCAAACTACAGGACCCAGATTTGGAGTGTGTGGAATTCACTGAGGATCGACTGAAGCTCTTGCGGCAACTCAAAGCGGGCCAAAACTGGACTCATTTGCCAGCTAAACTTCATCGAGAAGCCTTGGGTGCTGCTTACGACTCTTGGGGCGGCCGCTGTGGGTTCTGCAGGCGCCTCGCATGGAACAAACCCGCTCCGACACTCACGACCTCACCAATCGGTCGCGCGACTACACTCTGCCATCCAACAGAACTCCGTCCACTCAGTATTAGGGAATATGCGACGCTCCAGCAGTTCCCAGACGACTGGAGATTCTCGGGAAGTGTTCAACAGAAGTACATACAAATTGGAAACGCCGTGCCCATCGGGTTGGGAGCCGCAATTGGAAACATGTTTCGCCAGGTAATGGAATCGACCGCCTCTGACGGCCTTCCGAAGAACGCCAAAGTGAGCCTGGGCGAAGTGAAATGTGGAGACCCTGCACTTGAAGAGCGTTTGGCTAATAGACCAAAGACGCAGCTTCACCCCGCCCGTCTGCTAAAGAGCCGCGACCCAGAGGCCAAGCGTAAATGGCTTGAGTCTGTCGCCGCCTGACGATAGGGTTCTTGGCTGAGAGCGAGTAGGGCTTGGAGAGAAAGCTTAGAGAGAAACTGCCCGGAGGCAAGTTCCGCCATGTGACCCTAGCGCGGTCGCGCATGATGGCTGCCATTCGGGGCAAGCACGCAAAGTCGACTGAAATGCGGTTGCGGATGGCACTCGTGCGATGCGGAATACATGGATGGAAGACCCATCCGGACGACCTGCCGGGTACGCCGGACTTCTTTTTCACACAGACAGGACTCGCTGTTTTCGTGGACGGATGCTTTTGGCATGCGTGCCCCAAATGCGGGCACTACCCGAAACGAAACCGATCGTTTTGGGAGACGAAACTCCTGCGCAACAAACAACGGGATCAGCTGACGAGAAGACGGCTAGCGCGAATGGGCATAACCGTGCTGCGGATATGGGAGCACGACCTGAAGCATTCGAGCGCGCTTCAAGATGTAGTGGATCGGGTCACGGGGGCGCGGCCCCCTCTGTGCAATTCCACCAAACCAAGAATCCTGACCAAAGGCAAATGACAACCATGCCAGCCATTCCCACACCCGACGACAGGGTACAAAAGAAGCTTTTTCACAACGAATGGATAAACGTCTACCCGACGACCCTCGCGCTCGATCAGATCCACTTCTGGAAGGAGAACAATCGAACCATTTTTACTTTTCAGCGTTTGTGCAGGCTGAAGGGGAAGAAACTCGACAGCATCTCAATCGAGGACATCACACAGTTTGTGGCGGAACAAGATACCCACAAGCTGGAAGTCTTGGCCGACTCAATCGGCAGAAATGGGGTGCAAGTGCCCCTCATCATTAGGGACGACGGGAAACTTCTGGATGGGAACCGTCGCTATTTCGCCTGCCAGTGGTTGAGAATGAAGCATCTCGACAGCGATACGGATCAGCCAGAATCGCTCTCACGGATACCCGTGCTGGTCATCCGCAAGGCCGATCTGAAGGACACCCTCGAACTGAAGATCCTTGCGGAGGCGAATTTCATCCCAGACCTAAAGATACCGTGGCCGCTTGATGCTCAAGCCCGCGCCGTTTACCAATACTACCGGCAGCTCCGATGGGACAAGCACGCGGATCACGAAACTGCGATCGAGGAAGTGGTCGGCGTATTCGGAATTAAGAGACAACGGGCGATCGACCTGCTCGAATCATTGAAGCTAACCAAGCTATTTATCGCAGAAGGAGGAAAAAAAGATGAACGCATCCGACGCCGTGCAATCGTAGAGGAGAAATTCGTCTACTTCTGGGAATTCCTAAACAAGGCGATGAAGGGGCGTGGGGCCTACACGAATCCTGACGAACTGCACGAAGTCAGAGACATGTTCTTTCGATTGATGGCGAAGGGACGCGACAACCCCATTACAAACGTCAAGCAGGTAGAGCCGCTCGTCCAAGCCAAACGGGACGAGGTCGCCTGGAGCATTTTGACGGAATCGAAAGGTCTGAAGGTGAGTGTGGTCGTGTCCATCATGATCGAGAAGAAAGAGGTGAGGAAGGCCGAGGACAAGGTCCGCGCGTTCCTCGCTTGGCTAAAGGACGCGGACGAATTAACACCCAAGGCTAAAACACTGCTGCGAGAACTAGCAGAACTCGCGACCGAAAAATCTCGCTGAGAGACCGCCATGTCTGCGTACACGATCTTCTGTCCCGGTGGAGCCGACAGCCAATCCGGGGCTGCCGTGAAGGAACGCTATCCGGAGGGAGTTGTCTCCGACTGTGGCAAGATTCCGAACGTCCCACTCCAGTTGGAAGACAACCCGGGTCCATTCGTCATCCCGATATGGAACTCGCACCAAGGGGAGGTGAAAGCCGCGGAATACGTCTGGAATCACATCCAAACCGCTAAAATCAAGCTAACAGATGCGTGGCCAAAGAGAATCGAATTCTGGTTCGTGAGACGCGCTGGCAGCGCAACGGCGTACAAGAAAATCGGCAGCGTTGTCGTCGCGAAGACACAATGCTCTCGGTTCCTCGTTGAACAAGCCGCTGAACTTGTTGAGTGCCCGCTCACGACCGTTGCATTCGATGAGTATCGAAGGGGGGCTGCGTGGGACGGAGTCCTGGTTGCCCCGGGCCAGGGCGCAGACGACGCTGCCTTAGAGGTGGTGTCTAGGCAAACCGCGAATCCGAACAATTTCACATCTTTCGCGCAGTTCGTCCCGTCGCGGGCATTTCAGGTGAACGCATCCTCGGCGCACTCGTGGATCACCGGGGTGACCATGCCGTCTTTCGGCGAGGCACTAGGAGACGCCGAACAGGCGTTTTTTGAGGAAGTCCTCCGCTCACTGACAGATTTGAAGGACATTCCCAAACTGATCTTCGTACTAAAACGCACCGCTAACGTCGGACTGATCTTCGAAGGAACGCGGCTTCACGCAGGCGATCTGTTGGATGCCGTACAGCAGGAAATCGGCGATATTGTGGTCCACGAAGATGCTGGCGCAACAACCAAGCACTACACCGACGAACTGCGAGATCTTATCTGGCGGGAATTTCCCGATTTGAAGGATAGCGACTTCATTCTCCATCGTGGTGTCAACACTTGCCTTTTCGCCTGCCCCCCGCTCGGCCTTTACACACACGGCTACGAGGTCGAAACCGTCGAGCCGGTCGTACGCTTCTACATCAGCGGGCTTTTTCAATGCATCGAAGACGAAGCCAGATGCACGCCAGCGCAGATCGCATTCTTCAAGCGACATAGAAATGCGTGGCTGGACAAGGGATCTGAGTTCATGGAGTTCAAACGTGTTGGTCCAACCCACGACTAAAGCTCCTGCCGTAAAATGGACGCGCGAGCACTTGCTGATTGCGCTTAACCTCTACTGCAAGCTGCCATTCGGAAAGTTCCACCGCCTTAATCCCATAATCATCGCCGTGGCTCAGAAAATGGGACGCACGCCAAACAGCCTCGCGATGAAACTGTCCAACTTCGCGTCGCTTGGCCGACAAGCACGGAATTGCGATTGTCGATGAAGACGGGTTGGTGAAGCTGATTCGCGAACCGGATGGTTCGGTTGACCAAAAGATCCTCGCCTTGCTGGACGACACCAAAAAGTATTGTCCGAAATGTGAAGGTGAACTGGTCTTGCGCACGGCTGAAAGGGGCTTCTATCGAGGCAAACCCTTCTGGAGTTGCTCGAACTTCCCGCGCTGCAAATTCAAACCGCGCTACCTATGATGCCTAGTACTACTAGGTATCATCATCTCCTCCGTCGCCCATGATACATGGCACTGCGATGTATTGTTGTCTGCTACAAACGGCAGGCGCTTCGTTTCGACTGCGCTCAACGCAGGCTCCGACGCGCCGCTACAACCGCAGGTCCGAGAAGGACTAGCGACTCCTGTCGGAGCTAAAGTTGCGACCGGGGAGACGACGTGGTCGCGTGTCGTCGGACTCCGCTTTGCGGCGACGATCAAAGGCGAGTCACGCACCCTGAAGGGTGCGGCTACGATCGAAGACAAGTCACGCGCCCTAAAGGGTGCGGCTACGAGCAAGGGCGAGTTTGTCTCCCCGCCATGGAATTCCACAGACGATGAGTCAGATTCGGCAGAGGCGACGAGATCCTTCGACTTCGCTCAGGATGCCCGAGGCGCGGTCACTTTCGCCTTGCCGCCGCCGGGGTGGGGGAGGATGATGACGGCGGAGAGGCCATCGTGACGCGCTACGCATGGACATTGCCGGCCTGAAATGAATGGGATTCGGACGACTCGTCCGCTCGCCAAATGCGCCATCGTGATCGCCGGCTATGCCGCCGCGTGCCTGATCGCCAACGCCTTCGTCAACGCCCGCGACCTCCGCATGTCGGCTCAAGCCCAGGATTCACCCGGCATGTATGCCTGGGGCGACCTGATCCTCTTCCTCGAAGTTTTCGGTCTTGGCGCCATCCTCCCGACCGGTCTCGCGCTCTATTTCCTCCGGCCGATCCAGGGATTCTGGATCATGTTTACCATCGGGGCTGTCGCGTTCGCCGCCACTGGCCTCGGCGCCGCGCTCATCGTCGCGCTCACGTCACGATTGGTTCACGATCAAACCCGATCCCTGGCAAATATCCTCGCGGCAATCGGAGGCCTGCGGGAAATGATGTCACCCGCAGCGGGCGTTACGTTCCTGCTGGCCACACTCACCGCGCCCACTCGACGCATCCGCCTCGCGCTGTTGGCCGTGACACTGATCGAGGGCTCCCTCGGCCTGTACTCCTTCTTCCGCTGGTTCGCACCATTTCACGTCCTCTGACCCGCCTTCCCGATGCGTCCAGCCGGCGGTTCAGCGCTGGTTGCCCGAGCGCCGTGAGGACGGGATGTCGGTTGCGCCATGACGCATCGTGTTGGAGCCCCCAACAAAACCGGATTCTGTAGCCACGCCGCTCTGTCGGCGTGTGTCGGAAGCCCTAAAAATCCAAGGTGGCGCGGCGACAGAGCGCCGCGGCTACAACAAACAGTGGGTTTTGTTAGGCGCTCTCAGTCCCGCCGCCATGGAATTCCACAGACGATGAGTCAGATTCGGATGGGGGTTTTCGGAGTCGCCGCGTGAGGGGAAAACAGAGGCCAACGACGGCGGCTCGGCGGGAAGCGCCTTCGCTGAAGCTACGGCGGGTCGGGTGGGTCGCCCTACAATTCAGGGCGCGGAATGGGAGGGGGGCGCGGGCGCCGGCTATCGATTATAGATAAATCCGCCGCTCACGCGACACGGGTGGGCGAGAGGTAATAATGGCCAGTATGAGGTAGCCTGAGTTCAGGCTTTCTTCGGGCAGCAATGGAGGATGTCGTAGGGCTTGACGTCTTTGAGGGTCGGGCCGCTGATGAGGTAGATGGTGTCGGTCAATCGCTCGACGCTGCGATGGTAGTCCCAGCGGAGCATGGCGGTGTGTTGGACGACAAAGCGCGGGTCGTCGTCGCGGAAGCAGGACACGCAACTCGGGTCGGGGAGGCCGACGAGGAATTCCTCGGCGCTGAGGTTGTGCGAGGTGGTGTTGTAGAAGTCCTCGAACAGGATGAACGACGCGCTGAACGAGTGGTCGACGTAGCTGATGGCCTGGGTCACGCCTTCGTCATTGCGCAGGCCGCGGGGCGCGACGGGCTGGATGCTGTAGAGGTTGTCGGTCAGGTCTTCCATGATGTCGTCGAGCGACTCGCAGGACCAGTTTTTCAAGCGTTCGGAGTTCACGCCGTAGGTGAACACGGCGCCTTGAATGACGGCACCGATGGAGATGCCGGGCCACAACGGGATGCGGTGCGGGGGCAGGCTGTGCGAGGCGGCGCGGAACACCTTCGGGAACAGGAGCGGCTTGATGAGCTTGTAATTGCGCAGATCAGGCACGTCGTCGCCGCAATAATCGAGCAGATTGATGTGCGCCTCGATCAATTCGTCCATCCGTTGCGGCTCAAGCAGGTAATGATGATAGAGGTGCTCGAGCAAGACGGTCTGGCCATCGGCAAGCGTCAAGGCGAGTCCCTCGGGCGGGCGAACATCGAGTTGCGGGCGACGGTGCTTGAGCAGGCTGAAATAATAATTCGTGAAACTGGCGGCGTCGAGGTGCGGATCGTCGTGCAGTTCCAGTGAGTTGACGATGCCTTCCAACTCGTCGTCGTCCACGCCGGCATCGCTGCTGCGGCAGCGGTAGAGGCAGCGGACCTGGACACGGCCGCGGGTGAAGATCCAGGCGCGGGTGTGACCGAAATCGGCGAGGTGCTCCTCGTCGGGGAGTTCGACCCGGGTAAACGTCACGTAGGCGAGCGCGGAGCCGTTGCGCGAGCCGCGTTGAATAAGCTCGTAATCGATGTCGGGCCACGTACGCTTCTCGCATTCGATGAGCGATTGCAGGGCGCGCTCGGGTTGCATGGACTCCGGGGCCGGTTTCTCAAATTGGCAGGCTTCCACTTTCAGGTACCCGCCGGTGGTCAAACTCGCGAGGCTGACGTGTGGGGAACCTTCATGGGTCAGAGGCAACCACCCCTCGGGGTAGCTGATCGTGTAGGTCTTCTCGGGATCGCTGTACTCTGGCATGATCTACCCATAAAGCAGCCGCCTTGCCAAGGGTTTGGCTGCCACGTGGGTAATCCCGCACCCCCCTCCGGGTAGACACGCCGTAAGGGTCGGGCAGACAGAATTGAACATGCCAATTGCTGATATTGAGAGGATGGCTTCCTCCGATCAGGGCTGGCGTCGGGTTTTGAGAGTTGATTCAGGCAGAGGCTTTGCGTAGGCTGACAGCACCATGAGCAAGGTGATTCGCGGAAAGGCATATGTTGTGCGGGACAATATCGATACCGACCAGATTATCCCGGCGCAGTATCTGACCCTCGTGCCCACGATTCCAGAAGAATACGAGAAACTCGGCAGCTACGCGTTGTGCGGTCTGCCGAAGGACCAGTATCCGACCCGGTATATTGCCGAAGGGCAAACCAGGGGGCCGTACACAATTGTCATTGGTGGTCGCAATTTCGGCTGTGGCAGTTCCCGCGAGCATGCTCCGATTGCCCTCGGGGCGGCGGGATGCGAGGCGGTGGTGGCGGAAAGTTTTGCGCGGATTTTCTTTCGCAACAGCGTAGCGACCGGCGAGCTTTATCCCGTGGAATCGACAACGCGAATCTGCGAAACGATCCGGACCGGCGACGAAATCGAACTCGATCTGGACGCGAACACACTCAAGGTTCTCAAATCCTCGAAGATTTTCGCAACGAAATCGCTCGGGGACGCGCGGCCTGTGATCGACGCGGGTGGTCTATTCGATTTCGCCCGCCAGAGCGGCATGATCCAGGCACAGGGCAATCATTCGAAAACGACCGGGGAATTGGCGGCTAAAGAGCCGGCGGACGATTAGTTTTGGCCGCGCGCGGTAGGTGCAAGCCGCGGTCGGTGCACATGCGGCTAGCAAAAGGCTGTTGACTCTTCAACGGAAGCTCAGACACAGTGGGCATCAAAGAAGAAAGGCATGCGACCTTGCAAGGCTTCAAGCTCGTCGTTCTAGCAGCTTTTCTGGCCGTCAGTTCGCTCGTTGCATCGGAAGTGAAGCTGAAGGATGGCAAGGTGTATCCTGACGCCGAGATTCTGGAGCGCGATGACCAGGGCATCCTGATTACCGTGCCATACGGAAAGGTCAAACTGCCTCTGGACAAGGTCGAGAGCATCGACGGCGTCGCGATTCCTCCGTCTGCAAAGGCACCAGATTCAGGAACCCCCGGAAGCAAAGAACCCCAACCCGCACCCGCCGCGAATTCCCATCCCGGGTCCATGGCACTTCCGTATGTGCATCGCTGGTCGATGGACATTCTTCTGTTGGTTATGGGACTGACGGCGCTGGCGTGGATTGGCGCATTGATTTGGGTGCAACACGATGTCAAAGGGATGCCGGAAGAAATCAAACGTGCGAATGCGGACGTGCTGCTTCTCCCTGTCCTCGGATTTGTGATTTATCTGGTCAAGCGCCGGCGTCAGCTGCGCGACAGGGAAGGGCCGAGGACGCTCACCGGCCGTGTCGCCGGGCTGGCGCCGGGCGAGGCCCCCAAAAAGCGGGGACTGTTTGGCGGGCGGACGAAGGTTGCCGCCACCGTCCGGGCCAAAAAGCGCCGGGTGGGCATGGAGTTTTTGGACGTGGACGGCAACGAGATCCAGGTCCGCAAAGATATGCCCGAAATGACCGGCATCGAGGCGGCGCGGGAAGTGTTGCAAGATGCCATGAGCGAACGGGCCAGTGACATTCATCTGGAACCGCAGGCTGACGGTTGCCGGGTGCGGTTTCGTGTCGATGGCGCGTTGCAGGAGCGGTTAATATTTACCCGGGCGGACGGGCTGCGTGTGGTCGCGGCGCTCAAGACGCTGGCGCAGATCGACGTCGCCGAAAAACGCCGGGCGCAAGACGGGCGGTTTCGCGTGCGCACCGAGGGTGGAGAAGTGGATTTCCGCGCGGCCACCGCGAGTGCCATTCACGGGGAGAAAATGGTGCTGCGTATTCTCGACCGCAAGAGCGGGCTGATGGGCCTGGGCGACCTCGGCATGAGCAAGGAGATGTTGCAACGATTTGACCGGGTGATTCACTCCCGCAACGGCATTATCCTGGCCGCCGGGCCAACCGGTTCGGGCAAAACATCAACCCTCTACGCCGCGCTCAGCCGGCTTGACCGCAAGCGCCTGAACATTATGAGCATCGAGGACCCCGTGGAATATGAGCTGGAGGGGGCGACACAGATTCCCGTCAACGTGAAAGCCGGTATCACCTATGAGGCCGGGCTGCGATCGATCCTGCGCCAGGATCCCGACGTGATTTTTGTGGGCGAAATGCGCGACGCCGAGGCGGCCAAGATCGCGATTCGCGCGGCCTTGACGGGTCACCTGGTGTTCAGCTCGCTGCACGCGAAGAATGCGGTGGGGACAGTCGTACGGTTGGAAGAGATCGGGGTGGAGCACTACCAGGTTTCCTCGGCGCTGTTGATGGTCGTGGCCCAGCGCCTGGTGCGCGTGCTCTGCAAGGAATGCCGCGAGGCCTATGAGGCGACGGGGACAGAACTGAGTGAGATTGGAATGGCGCTGGAGCCGGGACGCCGCATCTATCGCGCGACGGGATGCGAGGCCTGCGATAACATCGGGTACCAGGGGCGCACCGGGATTTTTGAGTTGCTCGTGCTGGACGAGGAATTCCGGAAAGCCGTGAATGATGGCGCCAACGAACAGGTGTTGGCGGAAATGGCCACCCGCAAGGGTCTCCGTCCGTATCGCGAAGACGGGGTGGAGAAAATCCTCAGTGGGATTACGACGGCGGAGGAAGTGATCCAAGCGAGCTAACCATGGCGGAAGTCATTCCAGTCATTCTCAGCATTTTGGCGTTGGTCCTGATCCTGTCGCTGGCATGGGGCGGGACGGTGTTCGGCGTGTTTTACGAACTGACCAGCTCACTCCTGTTGTTTTTTGCCATGATGGTGACGATGCGGTACTGGTATGAGGCGACGGCATTGGTGGAATCGGTGATGCCGGGGGCGGGTGCGTACGGCGCGTTCGGCGCGTACTGGGCCGTGTTTCTGCTGGGGTGCCTGCCGTTGATTCTGGTGCTGAATCAGGTCACGCAACAGGCCGTACCCCGTTACCCGCGGATTATTGACATGGTGTTGGGTTTCGTATTCGGCCTGATCTCCTCGACAATCCTGGTGTGTTGCGTCATGACAAGCCTCTCGGTGATCGTTCCCCAAATCTGGGAACCCTACAATCCCGAAGCCTTGACGGTCCGTTTTGATCAGAAGCCGATTGAGGTTTACCAGTACATCGAAAAGGCGATCGGAGTCAAAACAAACGATCCGGGACATACGCGTTTCCCGACATTTGAGAAGGCGAACGCGGACGACTTCCAGAAGTATTGGGAATAGCCGTCTCGTCGTCAGGAGCGCGTGAACAAGCGCGACACACCCCAGAGCCCGAGCAGTCCGACGCCGGCAACGATGATCCAGTTTCTGCCGAACCAATCTCCCATCTGCTCGAGAACCGTCGGTGGCGGCGGTGGTGGCGGTGGTGGTGGCGGCGGCGGCGCGGGGGCATTCGTCTTCGGTGGCGGCGGCGTCTCCTTCACCACCTCGGTGGGGGGATAAGCTGCTGCGAACAGATCCTGGCTTTGGTGGACCTGTCTCAACTGGTGAATCGTATTGTCGAGTTGTTCCTGAATCGCAAACTGGCGGTTTTGCTCTTCGCTGTACTGTTTCTCCGCGCGGAGATAATCCGCACTGGCCTGGCTGGATATCGCGCTGTCCCCCAGGGCTCTCGAAGTCGTGCTCAGACTCTTGCTGCGAGCCTGGTCATAGTTGGATTGGGCTTGTGATCGTGTTTCTGAAAGGTGGGTGACCCTGTCCCTGGTTGCTTCGAGGTCTTTGGTGAGTTGTTCCTGCGTGGTTTCGAGGGTGCTGATCCACAAGCGATACACATCGGCCTGCAGATGCCGGCTTTCGACCACGAGCGGCGATGGCTGCGCCGCATTGTAATAGGGCGCGAGCTTTTCGGTGGCAGCCTCGAATTGCCCTTGCGCCATCAACGCCCTGGCATCCTGAATGATTTGCCGGGTGCGCTCGGTTTCGGCAAGTGTGTTTGCCTCGGCGGCGGGCATCCATTGCCCGTGGTATTTGACCTGTCCCGACGCGACCTTGTCCCGTTCCTCCTGCCATTCGGCGAGTCGGTTGGTGATCGTGGTCGCCTCCAGCGCGCGGGGGTACAGCGTCAGGAAACGCCGGAAGCCATCGTTAATCGCGCTGTCGTAGTAGGACAAGGGATACGAGTTCTGTGGATCAAGCTGGTACTTGCCGAGATCGTGGGAGGCAATCGTCGCCAGGCGCTGGTCGCGGTCGACGGGGCTCAAGTGCGAGGTGGATGCGATATCGCTCTTGTTGATCTGATCCTTGCGGGTGATGGTGCCGTTGGCGAATTGCGCTTCGATGGTGATTTGCTGGTCGTCCTCGAAGAGAACCGGTCCTTCGAGCACACGACCGTCTTTGAGCTTGATGGTGACATAATCGCTGATGTTGGAATCGGTTGTTTGACTGAAGGCAACCGACGCGATACATGTGCCGAACAGAGCTAGGGCCAAAATCAGAATCCGGACGACGTTGCCGCGCAGAAACGATATCATGGACATCCGCTCCTCTTTGCGGCGACATGCTACGGCGAAGGCCGCGGTTTCTGCAACGACAAAAGCGGCGGATGCGATATTGACAAACAAGGGGAGCCCCGGTCTCATCCCTTTATCAGGCGAGACAGCAAGAACAGGAGCACGACCAGCCCCACCGCCATGAAGACCCAATTATTCTTCAGCCAGGCCACGGTGCCGACGAGCACATCGGGAGAATTGGTGGTGGCCGATGAGCTTGGCGACGAACCTGCCGGCTGGGCTTTGGTTGTGTCGGAGTTGCCGCCTCCAGCAACGATTCCCCATTTGGCTTCGACGGTCGACGCCCGTGATCGAAGGGCGGCAAGTTTCTGGACCACGTCGTCCAACTGGCTTCTGGTCTGATCGAGATAGCTCTGGGCCTGGGCAAGATTGTCGCGGGCCGCGTTGACGGCGGCCTGGTTCTGGACAAAGGACTGAGAATCGCCGCTCCCCAGTGACTGATGCAAAGAGGTGAGTGGCGCGGCCTTTCCGAGAGATTGCACGTTGCTGGTGGGCTGCTTCCGCGACCCCTCCGCTGTGTTGACCGCTTGTTGTGCTCGATCGACCCACTGTCGTGCGGAAGCAACGTCACCTTCCAATTGCTGACGCTGATGGTCGAGCGAGGTGATGGTCTGTTGAAATGCAGAGGCCAGCAGCGTCCGGGCTTGGGAGACAAGGTCGGGTTGCGAGGACAGGGAGAGGACCGCCTGAAGTTGTTGGATGGCGGATTCGAGCCGGCCCTGGGAAATCAGCCAGCGGCTTTGTGTCAGCAACTGTTGGCCGCGTTCGTGCTCCGCCAGTCGGGCGCCTTCCGCTGCCGGCAACCACTGGCCGTGGAACTTCATTTTTCCAGCAGCGACCAGGTCGCGCTCTGTCTCCCACTGCGCAATGCGCGTGGTCACATTCGACGTGTAGGCTGAATCCGGGTGGTTGGCGAGAAACGTGTGGAAAACGTCGCGGACAATTCGGTCGTAGTAGTTGAGCGGAAAACTGACGCTCGGATTCAACTGATACTTCTCAATTCCCTCGTAATCGCGCTTCGCCTGCCAGGCCGCCCGTTGCTCGGGCGTCAAGCGGACGACCCTGGCAATGTCCGTCTTGTTGATTTGCCGCGTCTCGGTGATCGTGCCGCCAGCAAACTCGAGATAGATCGACAGCGTCGCATCATCCTCCGCCCGGATGTCGCCCTCCAGCACCGTGCCGTCCTTGAGTGTGACGGTATCCGCGCGAGCGCAAACGGTGGCCAGCGCGAACACCGCCAGCAACCAGCACCAGTGCGTCCACGAGCCGACTCTAGTGAGTACGGTGGATTTGGACGGAAACATATTGGCTCCGCGGAATACTGAATTTTTTGACTTCGACGGTCACTGCCTGCGCCAATTTGCGGTAGAGAATGACTTTGGCGATGTCGGCGGCCAGAGCTTCGACCAGTTTCCGTGGCCGCTCCGCGGCCGTCTTGTGAATCATATCGGCAACCACATCGTACGGCGTGGTGGAATACTCCCGGTCCGTTCGTCCGGCTTCGGCCAGATTGCACTCGAGTTCCACGGTAATAAGCAATCGCTGCGGTCGGGCACGTTCGACTTCGGTCACGCCAATACGCGTGTCCACTTCGAGATCCTTGACCACGATCTTATCCACGCACGACCTCTCGTGCCGCAAGGAATTCTTGCAATTCACCGAGATGGAGGCAGATCAGGTCCGGGTTCATCGCGCGCAGTTTGTCGAGGGGATTGTAGCCCGTCAACACCGCGCAGGTGTGGATGCCGCCGGCGCGGCCCGCTTCAATGTCGTGTTCCATGTCGCCGACGAACATCGTTTCCTCCCGGTCGAGCCGGTTCTCGTTCAGGATGTGATGAATCTTGGCCGTCTTGTCCTCGATGCCGATATAGGGTTTGGTGATATAGGGTCCGATACCGAACCGCGTCATCTGTGTCTCGTACGTATGAGCATCCACCGTGCTGGCGATATACACACCCATGCGCCGCTGCTGGCAGAAACGCAGAAACCCCAGCGTGTGGGGCAGCAGGGTGATCTCGGCGTGATGCTTTGGATATTCGGAGAGGAAGATTTGTTCGAGCCGGGCCTGGGGCACGTGGGGTACGCGCTGCTCGTAGAACTTTCGGATTGGCAGGCAGAATTGCGCGCGGAATTCCTCGCGGGTAATGGCCGGCAACCCGCACGATTCCAACACGTGGTTCGTGGTTTTCACCACCGGCATCAAATCGTCGACGAGCGTGCCGGACCAGTCGAGGATGACGTTGCGGATGATCACACCGCCAGCGTAACACAAACCCTGAATCCGGTGGCACAAGAAAAGACCGGTCGACTCACCCGTCGGGGGACTTCCACCTACGGCTTGCGGCGGGGGCCGCGCTCGCGATTGGCAAGGCGCTCGGTCTTGCGTTTGCGCAGGCGGCGCTCGATCTTCCCCGCCACCACATCGAGCGCACTGATCACATCGGCGTGGGATTCCTCGGCGCTGAGGTCGGCGCCAGGAATCTCGAAGAGCACGCGCACGGTGTACTGGCGAGGAGAGTGATGCGCACTGACTTTGCGCAAATAGACCCGGGCACGCAACGCCCGCGGCGCGTATTGCCCGACGTGGCCGATTTTCTCATCAACGGCATCCTTGATCGCTTCCGTGAGGGTGACCCCCTCGGCCTGGATGAGAATGTCCATGAATTGTCTCCTTGGTTAATAGCTGAGCGTACCCAACTGCACTTTACCACGGAACACCCAATAGACAACCGAGGTGTAGGCCAGCACGAACGGCATGCCGAGCGCGGCGACGGTCGCCATGATCGCCAGCGTTTTGTGCGACGAAGCCGCGTTGTAGACCGTCAGGCTCCAATCGGGATTGAGCGACGAGTGGACCAGGTCGGGGAACAGGGCGACCCCGAACAGGAACGTCAGTGCGGCAATCGTCGCGCAAGACGACAGGAAGGCGTAACCGGGCCGGCCCAGGAAGATCGCCCGCGGAATATTGGCGACGGCCAGCACGTTGAGCACGACGACAATCCACACCCACGGGTGCTGATGGAAATTGCGGGTTGCCAGCGGCACGGCAACCAGGGTGAAGATCGTCGTGATGATGTACAGGACGAGAAAAAGGCCAAAGGTGCGCCACATCCACCCGTGAATGCGTTTTTGCAGATCACCCTCCGTCTTCAAATAGAGATAGATCGAACCGTGCATGGCGAACGTGGCCACCGCAAACACGCCGACGAGCAACGCGTACGGATGCAGCAGATCGCGGAACGCCCCGTGAAATTCCATGTCCGCGCCGATGGGCATGCCGCGCATGGCGTTGCCGACCGCCACGCCAAACAACAGGGTGGCCACGCCGCTGGCGAGCGAGAACGACACGTCCCAGAAGGAGCGCCACGATGGCGAGTCGTGTTTGCTGCGGAACTCCATCGACACGGCGCGAAAGATCAAGGCAAACAGCAGCGCCATGAAGGCGGTATAGAATCCCGAGAACGCCGTCGCGTAGGCGATGGGAAACGCCGCGAACAACGCGCCGCCAAATGTGACCAGCCACACTTCGTTCCCGTCCCACAGCGGCCCGATGGAGTTCATCAGGATCCGGCGCTCTTGGTCGCTCTTCACGGCCAGATGCACGATGCCGACGCCCAGGTCGAAGCCGTCGAGGATCGCGTAGCCCGCGAGCAACACGCCGAGCAGAATGAACCAGAGAATGTTCAAATCCATGTCGCTATTCCTTTTCCTTCGCGTTGTCGGCCCCGGTCAGCGAGGCGCCGCCCGTGCCGGCGCGCAGGCCGGCGATGCCGAGCAGTCCGCCGGTCGCGGTCGCGGTCGGACGGATCACGATCTCGTCTGGTCCATGCTTGATCTTGCTGTCCAACACAAACACCCAGACCACGAACAGCAGAGCGTAGATAACGACGAACATGATGATGGAACCGAGCACCTGATTGGCGACGACGGCTTTCGAGAGCGCATCACTCGTGCGGAGTAATCCGTACACAACCCACGGCTGCCGGCCGACCTCGGCGGTCATCCAGCCGAACTGGTTCGCGACGTACGGCAGCGGTACCACCAGCACAAACACCCACAGCAGCCATCGCTTCTCGAAAAGGGTGGCCTTCCAGAGAAAGTACATTCCGAGGAGCGTCAGCATCACGAAGAGCCCGCCCAGCCACACCATGATGTGGTACGCCTGAAACGTCGCGGTAACGGGAGGCCAATCCCGTTGCGGGATTTGATCGAGTCCGGGAACGGGTTTGTGGAGATCGCCATATGCCAAGAGGCTCAGCAACCCCGGGATGGCGATGCCATGTTTGACCTCTTGCTCCTGCAGATTGGGCTGACCGAACAGATACAACGGTGTCGGTCCCGGGCCGGTATGAAACACCGCTTCCATGGCCGCGAGCTTGGCGGGCTGTGTTTGCGCGACCTTCTTGCCCTGCAGGTCGCCGGAGATCGGCTCGGCGAGCGACGCCACGGTCGCCACGATCAGGCCGATGGTGAAACTTTTCTTCGCGAAATCGAGGTGCCGTCCTTTCAGGATGTAGTAGGCGGTGATGCTCATCACAAAAAACGCTGCGAGGATGTAGGCGCCGATCACGGTGTGCGCCAATCGATGCATGCTGGAAGGGTTGAACACCATCACCCAGAAATCCGTGATCTCCGCTCGCGCGCCGAGTCCTTGTCCCACGATGTGGAAGCCCGCCGGTGTTTGCTGCCAGGAATTGGCGATGACGATCCAAATGGACGAGAAGAATGCGCCGAGCGCCACCATGCACGTCGAGAAAAAGTGCATGCGCGGCGAGACTTTGTCCCACCCGAAGACCAATACCGCCAGGAACCCGGATTCCAGAAAGAACGCAAAAATGCCTTCGGCCGCCAGCGCCGAACCGAACACGTCCCCCACGTATCGTGAATAGGTGGCCCAATTGGTGCCAAACTGGAATTCCATCGTGATGCCGGTCGCGACGCCCATGGCGAAGTTGACCGCGAAAATCTTCGTCCAAAACTTCGTCATCGCCTCGTACTCCAAGCAGCCGGTTTTCAGGTAGATGGCCTCCATGATGACGAGGATGCCGCCGAGACCGATTGACAACGGCGGAAACAGGTAATGAAACATGATGGTCAGCGCGAATTGAAAGCGCGACAGCGTCAGGACGCTCAGGTCCACAGTGCCAATCCTCCTACAAGGGATGTTCAGGCAATTAGTAGCCGTGAATGACCCGAAATGCAACCGGCTGCTGCAGGAAAACTTGGGAGCCGTTTCCATGGCGTTGGGCTTGGAATCGAGGTGGTCGCCCGAACCGTCAGAAACCTGACTCGGCTTGGCATGGAGACGGAAGTCAGGGTTGTGTTTCGCCGTCAATCCGCTATCATGCCGGAGTCAATGGGTCGAACGAGGCAAGACTTTTTGCGGGTAAATGGCGCGGTCGAACCGCAGGAAGCATTTCATGCGCGGGCGGCGGCCGCACGGGATGCCGTCTTTGGGCGGTACGTGTTCGTGCGCGGCGTGGTGGAGGTGTCCAACCACTGCCGGCAGAATTGCCACTACTGCGCCATGCGGCGTGACAATCACCAGTTGGCACGGTACCGCCTCGCCGCGGATGAAGTGGCCGACCGGATCATTCATCACCGCCCGGCGTCGATCACGGACATCGACATCCAAGCGGGCGAAGACCCCGTGGCTGTCCGCGAAGTCGTCCTGCCGTTGGTGCGCGAGTTGAGGCGGCACACCGACCTCGGCATCACACTGTGCCTCGGTACGTTGACCGTGCGCCAGTACGACGAGTTGCGCGAAGCTGGTGGCGAGTACTACGTGTTGAAGATCGAGACGGCCAACCCGAAGCATTATCGGCTTCTGGAAGCACCGGGAACACTGGCCCGCCGGGTTGAGGCGATCCGGTATCTGGCCCGCACGGGCTGGAGGGTGTCCTCCGGGCTGATCGTCGGACTGCCCGGCCAGACGCAGGAGCATGTCCGCGACTCGTTGCAGTTGTTGACCGAGTTGCCGTTGGCGGGGTGCAGCGTCAGTCCCTTCGTGGCCGGGGAACAAACGCCGTTGGAGTGCAAGGCGGACGGATCCATCGAGCTAACACTGGATTGCGTGGCATGGATGCGACTGGCATCGCCGCATTGGATCATTCCCGCTGTCAGCGCCATGAAACTGGTCTCCAAGAACGGCTACGTGCGCGCCTTTCGAGCGGGGGCGAATCTCGCGACCATCAACCTCACGCCGCGCAGCGTTCGTGACGATTATCCCATTTACAAACGCGACCGCGTGATCATGGACGAGGGCCTCGTGTTGTCAGCCATCGAACAGGCGGGATGCCAACCCAGCCGCATCGGTGTTGCCGAACACCTGCGCAGCGGCACGACGGCCGCGACGGTTTCCTGAATGAGCCCGATTCTCGCGGTCGCGACATCCCCCGTCCAAGGTGCGGAAAGGCTTGTCACATTCCTGCGATACGATTGTGGGCGGATCGGGTACAAGTACGAGTTACGCGCCGACGTATGACCTCACTTTGGAAAATATGGCAGGCCGCCGCGGATCGTGGCGCCACCAAAACCATCGTCATCGACGCTGACACCGGCCGCGAGTGGACCTACCGTGAGTTGACAACCTTGGCCGAACGCATCGCCGCGCCACTCGATGGTCGCATTGTCCCCATCTGTCAGCCCAACAGCGCCTTCTGGCTAGCCGCGTTCCTTGGTGTCCAGAGAATCGGCGCTGTTGCACTCCCCCTCGATCCATCGCTTTCGACGGAGGCGCAAGAGAGAACAGTGCGCCGTGCCTGGAGGGGATTGCCGTCGCGTTCGTGTTGCATCAAGCTCACTTCGGGAACGACCGGCGACCTGAAGTTCGTTTATTGCTCCGCTGCGAATCTGCGTGCCGACGGCGAACACATCATCTGCACGATGGGTATCCGTCCCTCCGACCGCAATCTCGCCATCATCCCACTGGGCCACTCATACGGACTTGGCAATCTTGTGATGCCGCTGCTCTTGCAGGGGACGGCGGTGGTGTGCGCGCAAACGTTCGTCCCGCGGCAGATTTTACAATGGATCGAGCGATATAAGATCGGCGTTCTTCCGACGGTTCCCGCAGTCCTGCGGGCGTTGGCGCAGGTCGAAGGTGTCGCCAAACCACCGAGCCTGCGGCTTGTGATCTCGGCGGGTGCGCCGCTGTCGGCGGAAGTGGCGCAACAGTTTTACCAGCGGTACGGCCTGAAGATCCACAATTTCTACGGCTCGTCGGAAACCGGTGGCATCTGCTACGACCGCACGGGCAACGCCACGTTGAGCGGCAGGGGCGTTGGTAAACCGATGGATAGCGTCACAGTCCGAATTCGGCGTGGTAGCTGCGTGTCCGTCAGCAGCCGCGCTGGAAAGGCCACGTTGCCCGACTTGGGCGAATGGAATCAGTACGGCGAACTGCGGCTACTCGGTCGCATCGGGGAAGTGGCCAATATCGGCGGCAAAAAGGTTTCGCCTGCGGAAGTCGAGCGGGCCTTGCGCGAACTCCGTGGCGTCAGCGACGCCTGGGTCACGGTGGTGAGAGACAAACGCGGCAACGATTGTCTGGCTGCCGCTGTGGAAACCACACACGCACGCATTGATCTCGAAGAGGGCTTGTTACGGGTGCTATCGGCGTGGAAATTGCCGAAGAGATGGTTGCTTGACGCCGCGCTTCCCCGGACTGATCGCGGCAAGCTTCACACCGTCGAACTGAGGGCGCGGCTCAGTGTGAGCTTGCCCTGAGACACGACAGTTGGGCCGACGCGGAGGACGGTGTCGAACTGGGCGAACGTGCCCATTTCTTTCTCCAGCGTCACGTCAATGTCCAACGTTTGACCCGGCAGCACCGGTTTACGGAAACGAAAATCGCGAACGGCCGCGAGATAAGCCACACCGGGCTGTTGCCAGAGCACGCCGGCGGCCTGCGCTGCACATTCGACGAGCAACACACCGGGCATCAGCGGGTTGCCGGGAAAATGGTCGGCAAAGAACGGCGCTTTGGGGTTGAGCCATTTACAACCGCGACCGCGCTTGCCAGGTTCGAGAATCTCGAACGAATCGAGGAAAGAAAAGCCGGGGCCGTGGGGTGTGAGGCTCATGGTCTCGGCACCGCGAAAACGGCTGCATCGAGTGGCTGGTTGCGACGCGGGTTGCGGAACTCGTAGGTGATGTAACTGTCCATTATGAGACCGATGCGCATGGACCGCACATCCATCGATGGCCAGGCGATCTCATTCTCGACGGACCGCAATGGCAACATTTGCAGCAAATGTTTGGGCGTGAGTGTCACGGTGCATATATCGGGCGTGCGCGCGATCTTCATATCGAACAAATCCGCGAAATTCGTGCAGCCATTCTGGAAGAAGCTTAGTAGAAACTGCACTTGCTGGGTCGGTTTGCCATTGTGCACCTCCAACTTGTACGCCGCGATCGCCTTCTTGTCGCGCTTGATGTAGAGATCTTGTCCGCGCACCAGCACGAATTCGGGCGCGGGATTGGTGAGGACAATCGATAGGAAGTCCGGGGCCTGGTAGCTGATGTGTCCGAGACTGTCGACGTGACGGCGCGGGAAACTCCAGTGAAACACCTGTCGCAGGTCGGCTTCGAACGTCTGCGTGGCAGCCTGGTGCGCGACAAACTCGTCGGCATTCGTCGTATCCGCGCGAGCGATGCTCGGACTGAAGGCTATGAGCACAGCCGCGACAGCGGCACAAATTGATACCATTGATCGGGATGATTGCATAACGGCTCGCGAAACCGGCTGGCCAGTTCGAGCGTGAATTCGCGGACGGTCGCTGCGCGGTCGGGTCCGCGCCATTGCGTGCGCAGTGGCGGAAGCGCTTCGAACGCGTATCCGCCGGATTCGGTTGCCAAAATGATGGCGGCGACGAGCGGCGCTCCCGTCAAGAGGCTGAGCCAGACCGGCCCGGTCGAGAACGGCACTTTTCCATGCGGAAAATCCACGGGCACGACGTCGCCGTTCCCCTGAGGACGGTCCATGAGCATGGCGACGCATTTGCCCTCGCCCAGTTTGCGCGCGATCTCCATGAAATTGAATTGGCCCACGCCGACCTCCAGCGTTTCCGCGCCCCAGTGCTGGCGATACGATGCGCGCCACAGGTTGAGGGCCGGGCTCGGCTCGGGCAGCGAGAGTACGACCAGCGGCAGACGGAATTCCTCCATCAGCAAACCGCCGAGTTCGAATAATCCCGTGTGCACGGTGACCAGCAGCACGCCTTTTCCATCGGCCAACGCGTTTTGGATATGCTCGAACCCGCACCGCGATTCGATCAGGGCCAGCGCGTCCTGCTTGGTGCGCGCCCCGAGCTGGAAATAATCCGCCAGCGTCGCCCCAAAATTGCCGAACGTGTTGCACACGGTGCTTTCCCGAAGCTGCGGTCCGCACAAGAGGGCGAGGTTTTCGCGCACGGCTGATTGCGCCCGTGGATGGGCCAACCGGTAGGCTTCGGCGAGCACACGAGCGGTCCGTCGGGCGCCCCTGACTCCCAGGAGCCGCGCGAGTCGGACGCCCGTGTCGAACCAGAAGGCGCGGTACAGCGTCTGCGAATAGTGTGGTTTCAAGCCTCGGAATAGTCCAGCCGTGGCACAATCGGCACGCGACGATGAATTGCACAAATAATACGAAAAAGCTTTACACGCCACCACATGTTAAACGACGGATGAAAGTTGCCCGCCAGGATCGAGGTCACCGCCGGTACGATGCCAAAGCGTCCTTTGGGGTGCATCAACACTTCAAACGACCGGTTGTCGTAATACATCGAAATCATCTGGCGATAGACCTCCATGTACCGGTGCACGTTGTGGGAATACCGCCGTTGCTCCCTTGTGGTGAGCCCGCGTTTTTCGGCATCCGCACGTTGAATCAGCTCGGCGGCAACCTGTCCGGACTTTGTCGCGATGTGTACTCCGGATGAAAAAATCGGGTCGATGAAACCCGCGGCATCTCCCACCATGAGCGCGCGGTCGGTGGCCATTTGATCGTGGTGGTAGCTGTAATCGCCGGTCTTGTAGAACTCGCTCACCCGCTCCGCCCCCTTCATCCGTCTCGTCAACTCACAACTCGACTCCACCGTTTTCGTGAACCATTCTTCCGCAGTTTTTCCAAATCGCTTCAGATCGTCGAGCGTCCGCACCATGCCCACCGACGTTTTCCCCTCCGCCAGGGGAATCAACCAGAACCAGCCATCCTCCAGCCGCACGATGGTGATGTTCCCCTCGGCGTCGCCCGGGTTGCGATAGACGCCCTTGAAATGTGCATACGTGGCAATGCGCTTGGTGAGGTTCATCGGCTTCCTCGTGAATCCCAGAACGCGTCCCAAAAAGGCGTCGCGCCCGCTCGCGTCAATCAGCCAACGCCCGCGCACATCGCTGTTATCCAATTTTACGCGCCACTGGTCGCCCTCGCGCGTGACATCGTTTGCCGGACAGCCCTGGCGCACTTCACACCCGCAACTTGCCGCGTGATCCAGCAGCATGTGGTCGAACTTTGCGCGTTCGACCTGGAATGTCGCGCCATACCCGGGCACCAGCCCGCGCGCAAACCAAAACCGCTGCCACCGCGAACCATTGCTGACAAAAAACTCGGCCCCGTATTTCCGTTGAAACCCGGCCGCATCGATTTTTGGCCAGACGCCGCTTTCCTTGAGCACGTCATTGCCGAAGGGCAGCAGCGATTCGCCAATGTGGAACCGGGGAAAGACCTCTCGTTCCAGCAGGAGCACCCGCTGGCCGGCCCTGCCGAGAAATGCGCCCGCCGTGCTGCCGCCCGGGCCGCCGCCGATGATGATGGTATCGTACACGGACGGAGTGCTCATGATGGTGCTATGATTTGACGCGGGGACCGGGTTGCTGTGCCAGCCAACTGCGAAGCGTGCCCAGTGATTGCATCGCCTCGCGGGCGACCTTCGCGTCGTTGATCACGATCCCATATTGCTGTTCGATGGCGACGGTCAATTGCAGTGCGTCCAGCGAATCCAAACCGACGCTCCCCGGCCCAAATAACGGCGTCGCTTCCCCAATTTCCTCGGGTTTGATTTTGAGGACACAATTTTCCACGACCAGCCTTTTTAATTCATCCAGCGTGATTTCAGCCATGACCTCACACGTGCTCCCGATTTTATTAGGTCATTCCGCGGCCAAAAGCAAAGCTGAACATTCGCCGGTTAACCCCCATACCGGCAGTAAAATCCTGCGGTGTTCGCGGCGCGCGAGTTCCGCGGCGGCGACTGTGTTCCATGCGGCCGACGCGACAAACGCGTCCCCATGATAGGGCAACGTTACCCGCTTGCCGCCGGGCAACTGCTCTTCGATGCGGCCAAACCAGTTGTGCTGGGCGGTGTGACAGCGGACGACGTCCGCGGGGAATTGGGCCAGACAATCCCGCGCGGAACCCGGCGCATCGTTCCGGTTGCGGTAGGTGAACCCGTCGGCCAACTGCACGATCTGCAGATCGTCTTGCAATTCCGCGCGCCGTAACAGCAGGGCCCCGGCGCCTTCGCTCGGCACATAGCCGGTTTGTCCGTGTGGCGGCAACCAACCCGTCCGCGCGAAGGCATCGATGACGATAGGATCGAGTTCGACCGCGCCGATGACCAGTGCGTGGTCCACCAAACCGTTGGCCAGCCACGCGGCCGCCACGCGGATCGCAGTGACCCAGGCGGCGTCGTCGCCCACGAGCGAATAGCACGGCCCGGCGGCGCCAAGCACCGCCGCGACGTGGCTGGTCGGTGAGTTGAACACTGTCTCGGGAAAGAGATTCGGGCTGGCAAAGCGTTGGCCGGTCTTGATGACACCTTCAAAAAACCGTCGGGTGGCCACAACCGCGCCCGTGTTGAAACTGGCGACGACGCCCAGTCGATCTCGGGCCAATTCGGGGGCTGCCGCAAGCGCGTGCTGCGCCGCCGCGAGCATGTACAGCGTGAGCGGACTGGCCCGGCGTACCCGCGCTTCGTTCTGTACCGTTGCCAGGGGCTCGCGAGTTCTGTCCACGCAACAAACGACTTGTTCGCCGGTTGATTCGTTCAGGCCTTTCATGCGCGGAGACGTTTCCGAGGGAAGCAGCGCGCCCATCCCGCAAATGGCGAGAGACATCTGCGGTTTGTGAGCACCGGCATGCGTCGCTGCGCGCGGATGTGGCTCGTATCTCCTGAAAACCAGCGCGGCGTTCGATCCACCGAAACCGAGATTTACCGTTAACGTTGCCGGGATATCCATCCGTCGTTCGCCCACGACAACGAGGTTTGCGGCGACCATCGGTTCGGGCTGTTGGACATTCAAATTTGGCGGTAATTGGCCTGACTGTAGGGCCGCGATGGCGAACAGGGCTTCGACGCTGCCCGCCGCGCCCAGTGTGTGTCCGATGGCGGCCTTGGTTGAGCTGATTCGCAGGCGTGGCGGAATGGTTGAGCCATCCCCAAACATCGTGGCGAACGCCTTGCCCTCGCTGACGTCATTAAGGGGAGTGCCGGTGCCGTGCGCGTTGACGTAGCCGATGTCCGTCACGTTCACGCCGGCTTGCGCGATGGCCCGGCGCATCACGGTGACCGCAGTCGCTCCGCGGGGATGCGGCTGGGTCAGGTGATGCAAGTCGGTTGCATGACCGTAGCCGGCCAGTTCGCACAGAATCTGCGCACCGCGTGCCTGCGCGTGGGATTCCGATTCCAGCACCGCGAACGCGGCCGCTTCGCCAAGCATCAGACCATTGCGGGCCACATCGAATGGACGGCAGCAGTCAGGACTCATGGCCTGCAGGCAATCGAAGCCGACGTAGATCAATTCGGTCAACGCCTCGTAGCCGCCGGCCAGCACACAATTGCACGCACCGGATCGGATCAGGTCCGCGCCGTGACCGATGGCGTTGGCGCCGCTGGCGCAGGCATTGGCGATGATCGTCACTGGCCCGTGAAAACCGAGATGTCGCTGGAGATCGTGTGTTTGATGCTGTGCCTGATATCGAGAAGCGCGGTAAAATTGTCCCGGACCACGATGTTGGGCGAGCATGGAACTTAGAAATTGTTCCCCCAACGCCATCCCGCCTCCCGTGGTGCTGACGGAAAGCGGCAGATGAGGGACGGACGACTTTCCCCGGCTATCCAACAAGCGCGCATCCGCCAACGCTTCGCGGGCGGCGGCAAGGGCGAGTCGGCTGGCGCGGGACAGCCGCGCCAACGTTTTGGCGGGAAGGTCAGCAAAATCGGGGAGCGCACACGTTGCCGCTTGTTTGCAACGGCAACTCGCCACATCAAACAGCGTGACCGGAGCCGCGGCAGTCCTTCCCGCCACGAGTTGCCGCCATGTGCTCGGGAAATCCAAGCCCAACGGCGTCACCGCGCCCATGCCCGTCACGACAACGCGTTCACTCATCCCGTCAACTTCCCGTAAGAAACTTTCGTCGATATCCGGATTCCGGGTTCATTGATTTTGTGCCACCGCTTGCGGGTGGAACTTCGCTGCGGCACCGTTCCACTGGACACAGACGACCCCGGCAGCAATGAACGCCACGCCGATCCACTGCGCCGGTCGCAACGGAATCCGGAAGGCCCAGTAGCACGCGAGTTGCAACACGCAGAACGCCCCGCCCTGGCACAGGGCAAACGTGAGGTTCGGATTTTGCGTCCGCAGGGTCAGCGTCATGCATGTCACACCGCAGAGCCCGACGAAATTGCCGAAGGAGAACCACCCAAAGGCCGCCCAACCAGTTCGTTGACTGGCCACCCGCAGGAGCAAACTTCCACATACCTGGAACATGATGAATCCGGCCATGAACAACCATGGCGGCAACTGCAGCACCTGCTTCATGTTTTTCCTCCCAGCGGAGCCGATCGATACAAGCTCCACCATTTTCGGTTCTGCGAACGAAACATCACCGGCCATGGCACCCAACAGGCCAGCCAGGTCAGTGGCCGCAACAGCATGCTCCATAAACAGGACGCCCACCAGGGGCGCAGGTCGCAGCCGACCAACCAGAATAGCACGGCCGCCGTCAGGATTTCTATCTGGGTGGTCACCAACAGTCCCAGCCATGCTGCAGCGCAACCCGGGTGCGTGAGGGCTGCGGCCAGCCACCCCAGCGCCGGCACAATGAGAGCCAGACCCGCATAACCGGCCGGCGAACACCAGCGTACCGTCTTTTGCCAACGCATGTAGTGCTGGATGGCGTCTCTCCAGTTCGATTCCGAGGCCTGTGTTTCCAAGGTGACCCGGCTGACTTTCATGGGAGCCAGCGCCCGACCCAGCGCGTTATCATCCGCCAGGCGTGCGCCCAGTGTTTCCCAATTCACGCGGTCGCGGAACCGCGCCGCCGGAAACATCATTCCGGCGCCAAGCCCAAATTGGACCAGACCGGTTCGACCGCAGAACAGCACGCCGGGATAGAACTCGATGTTCGCGAACAACGCCTCCAACATCATCGGCCCACTTTCGACGTTTCGCACGACGTACGGGCAGGTTACCAGACCCGTGTGACCGTCCAGGAGTTCCTGCCGCATCACATCCAGGAAACCCGGTGGCGCGACAATGTCGGTATCGCTCCACATCCAGAATTCACCGGTCGCGTGTTCGGACAACGTCTGAAACCACGAGACTTTCGGGCTGAGGAATTGTGCGGGCCGCGGGGTAACGACAGTCTTCAGGCGTGCGGCCGGGAAGTCCCGTTGCCACTGTTCGATCACCGTCTGCCATTTCACCGCGTCCTTGTCCTCGATACCCAGCAAGATTTCCGCGTGATCGTCCAACTCGCGGACGAACGATTCCATGGCGGAGATGAGCGAGAGTGGTGGCGCGGCTTCGCGCAACGCAGCCATCGGTTTGAATATGGAAACGGTGGGTTTGATTTGTGGCGTGGTCGTGGGCGCGCTCGCGCGAATTCGACGGGATCGGTTGCGTTCGCAGGAAACCAAGCTGATGGCAATGATCCACCAGCACACGGCCAGGAGCGACCAGCCCACCAGCGTCCATTCAAGAAGCGGCGACATTCGACTCAGTCAAGACGAGGTCCGCGTTTGTTCGTCCGGCCACCTGAAACCAGCGGACCGCCTCGTCGGCGATGGTCTGCAACGGTGCCTGCGGGTTCCACTTCAGTTCCTGCGTCGCTTTCGAAGAATCGAACCACTGCCGCCGGCGCGCGTGGGCGGCTGTTTCGCGGCAAATGCGTTCACTCCCGATCGCTTCGCCGATGGCGCCCGCCAATACGATGGCCGGCCTTGGCAACAGGAAACGGGGCGCTCGACGATTTGTGGCCCGTGCGAGCGCTCGGAGAAACTCCTGGAGCCACACGTTGTGATGGCCGAGCAGATACCGTTCACCAATTCGTCCGCGATCGGCCACCGCCAGGATGCCGTCCGCCAGGTCGCCGACGTGAATGAAATTCAGCCCCACGCGCGCGCTGAACGGGAACCGCCCGCGTAGATAGTCCAGCACCATGCGCCCCGTGGGGGTTGGGGCTTCGTCGCCCTCTCCGAGCGGGCACGTTGGACTGGCAATCGTTACCGGAAAGCCGCGTTGCGCGGCCGCCAGAGCGGCGAGTTCGCCCAGCCATTTCGAGCGGCGGTAGGGCTCGTGGCGGGGGATGTCACTTGGAAAGTCGTGCTCGGTCAACAATCCGGGTCTCCCTTCCAGCACACCGCTGGAGCTGACATAAACGAACCGTTCGCTACCGTTCTGCTCGGCGGCCTCGAGCAGATGCTCCGTGCCGCGCACGTTGGTTTCCTCGGCGACGCGTCGCGCTTCCCGTCCGAACTGAAAGGTGGCGCCGAGATGAACGACCATGCGACAACCCCGCACCGCCGCAGCCACGCTGGCGCGATCGCGCAAATCACCGCGGGAAATCTCCACGCGATTGCCGAAGAGGCGTTGCGCTTTCTCCGGTGCACGGCAGAACACGCGCACCGCCGCGCCCCGGTCCAGAAGCCGGTACGTGACGTGTCGGCCAATAAACCCGGTGCCACCCGTGATCAGGAATTGCGTCGACTCGCCCATTCGTGCAGAATCTACGTCAAACGTGAGCCACAGAGAAGTATTTTTCATCGCAGATGATTTCGGGCTGACCACGGAGGTGAACCGGGCCGTCGTCGAGGCCCATTGCCGGGGCGCGTTGCAGGGAGCCAGTTTGATGGTTGGGCAGCCGGGGACAGCCGACGCCGTTCGCGCGGCGCAGGACAATCCGTGCCTGCGCGTGGGATGGCATCTGCACCTGGACAACTCGCAGCCGGTCACGTGCGCCGCGTGGCCCTGGGGCGATTCCTATCGGCGGGCGGGGTGGGCCATCGGTTTGTCACAGCGAGCAAGGTGGTTGATGCGCGAGGAGGTCCGGGCGCAATGGGAGGGGTTTCGCGCGACGGGGTTGGCGTGTGCATTCGTCAATTCGCACCATCATCTCCATGCGCATCCATTTGTGTACCAAATATTACTCGATGTGTTGAAGCCGTCGTTTGATGGTTGGCTGCGGCTTGGCAAACCACGCTTTTTCTCAGCCAACTTCGATGCGGTTTGGATGGGACCAGCCGATTGGTTGTGGATGAGGCCACGGCGGCGGCGCTGTCCTTATCGGTGCAGCGACACTTTATGGGGCCTGGGCCGGACGTTTCGCATGCAAGCCGGTGAGGTGAGGCGCGCGATACAACAACTCGGCGACGGACTCCACGAGTTCTATTTTCACCCACGATCGACGAACAACGATGCGGACTTGCAGTGCCTTCTGGAGTTGAAAACATGCGAATTCTGATTGCAATCGGGTTGGTGGCTGCGTCTATTGGGTGCGCGTCCGTCCGGCCGTCGACAGGCGCGGGACGACCCTTCGATTTACAGCGCGACACGTTCGCCTACGCCAACGAACTGGTTTTCAACTACGATAACGGTGTCCCAGTCTCCTCGACGAATGCGCCGGACCGCGAGCATGCCTACACGCGACGGTGTTTCATCATGGCCGCCGGCGTGGTGCAATTTTGGAAGCACGCACGATTTGACCCGGAAGCCCCGCCGGTGTCGGAGGCGGAGCTGGCGCGGCGGATTCGCCGGGTGCGGAACCTCGCGGCGTGGTGGCCAAGCGAGCCACTGGAACAGCGGATCGCATTTCCCGGCTTCGCCAGCTTGCACGATTTGAGCGAACGAGAAGGGCGCGTGTTGCGGGCCAACATGGGCGCGGGCTGGACGACGTATTTTCATCCGCGGAAATACCCGATGCCGTTCCTGCCGTCGCTGGACGAGGAGTCTTGTGTGGCCGATGACTTGCAGTACTGGATGGAGCACGGCCACCCGATGGTGGTGTGGCTCTATAATTTCCCACACGTGGACATCAATCACGCCGTCACCGTCTTCGAGAAGGCCGAACGGCCGGGGCCGGACGAATTGGCGTTCCACGTGTATGACCCGAACTACACGGACGGCCCGCGCACGCTGCTCTATGATACGGTCACGCGCACGTTTTCTTACGGCAGTACGTTTTATTTTCCCGGCGGCGCGGTGCGCGTGAGGCCAATGTACACCAGCCTGTTTCGATGACGGTTGGGGTGGCGTCTACGCCGGGACCGGTGACACGCCCGAGGCAAGCGCTTCGTCGATCATGGTTTGATAGAGCGAATCGGTAGTGCTGTCGCGCCAGGCGTTGCGGCGGCGGATATCGGCGAAGGTTTCGGCGGCGCCGCGCGTGAGGTCGATCTCGCAACGGAACTCCGGGACGTCGCGACGAGCTTTAGCGGAGTTGTACGCGCCGTGGAACTGGGTGATCTCGTGGAGCAGGCCGAACCGTTGCGGGTCGTGGCGCACAATCCACGCGGCGGGCATGAACACAAGTTGCGCCGATTTGCCGAGCGCGGCGGCGGCCTGGCGATAATAGTCCCGCCACGTGAGGATCTCGTCGCGCGTGGCGTTGTAATCCTGGCCGTAGGTTTTTGGATTGAGAGCGGCGTAGGCGAACATCTTGCCGCAATCGTCGCGATGAGTCGACTGCCAGAGACCGAGACCGTCGCCGGCGCAGAGCACGGGTTGGCCGCGTTCGATGCGATCCCACGCAACGGCATTGGGTTCGAGGTTGTCGATCAACGGAGCGCCCGGGCCGTAGGTGCTGCTGGGCCGGATGATGGTCAATTGAAAGCGGCCGGACTCGTGGGCGCGGCGAAAGATCTGTTCGCAGGCCAGTTTGTTGCGCCCGTATTCGCTGATGGGTTCCTGGGGGAACGATTCGTCGATCAAGATTTGAGGTGGCGTCTTCACGCCGTAGGTGCAGACCGTCGAACAAAAGATGAACTGCTGGCAACGTCCGCCAAACGCGCCGACCGCGCCGGCCGCCTGCTCGGGGCCGAAGCAGACCATATCAATGACCACGTCGAAGCGCGCCGCCAGCGTGGCTTGCTCGAATTCATTGAACTGATTGCGGTCGCCCCGGAGTCGTTTCACCTCGTGCGGCAGTGTGTCCTCACGCTGGGCGCGGTTGAAGACGGTGACCTCCGCGCCGCGCGCGCGCAGATGTTTGACGATCCCGCGGCTGATGAGGCCCGTCCCGCCGATGATGAGAACTTGCATCGCTCAGACCAGGTCGCAGGCGTCGGCGGGCATCCAATGCTGGTCTTTGCCGTCCCATTTGACGTTGCAGCCGATGGGATTGGTCAGGGGTTTGGACACGGATTTGCCCGCGAGATGCTCGCGCAGGGCGTTCTCCAGATCGTTGACGGTCATTTTGCTCGTATCGCGCGGAGTATCCACGCCGCGCCCCGTGTAGACGAGTTTGCGGGCGCGGTCGAACACGTAGAAGTGCGGTGTTCGGAGGGCACCGTAGGCGCGGGCCACTTCCTGCGATTCGTCATACAGGTACACCCAGGGAAACTTGTTTTCTTCCATGCGCTGGACCATGTGCGGGAAGTCGTCTTCGTGGTACGTGTTTTTGCTGTTGGAATTGATGCCGACGAATTTCACGCCCTGCGCGGCGAATTGCTCGGCCGTCTTCCGCGTGACCTCGTCGGAACCTGTGACGTAGGGGCAGTGGTTGCAGGTGAAGAAGATGACGAGGACTTTGGCATCGCTGAAATCCGCGAGCCGATAGGTCTTGCCGTCCGTGGCGGGGAGTTTGAAATCCGGCGCTTTGTCTCCGATTTGTAATGTGAAAGCCATCGCAACCATCCTTTCTGGATTCACCCCGAATTTAGACCGCCAGCGCATCGGCGACAACCCATTTGTCAGCCAGCGAGAAAGACCGTCTTACGGTTTCACGCCGGGGTCGGGCATGCGGAGGACGTCGGTGTCGGTGGTGAGGCCGAGGTCGCGGGCGGCGTGGGCGAGGGGTTGAATGATTTCCAGGGCGCGGGCGATGGTTTCGTCGCCGGCCTTCTGGCTGCTGTCGGGGCCCTCGCCAAGCAATCGTTCAAGGGGCGATTGTGGACGCGGGAACAATTTCAGTTTGATCTTCGCGTCGGCGGGCAGTTTTGCGGCTTCGCGCACGAGACGCAGGGCCACGGGAAATCCGCCGAGTTCGTCCACCAATCCGAGCGCCTTGGCGTCCTCGCCGGTCCAGACGCGGCCCTTGGCGATTTCGAGGACTTTTTCTCTGGGGAGCTTGCGGCCTTCGGCGACCTTGGTGGTGAAATCGTCGTAGATGCGATCGAGCCAGCCTTCAAACCGTGTCCACTGCTCGGGTGTGTAATCCTGCAGGCCGGTGAACACCATGGCGTTGGAACTGGTGTGGACTTCGTCCCAAGAGATGCCGAGTTTGTCCCAGAAATTGGTGGTGAGGAACTTGCCGGCGAACACGCCGATGGACGCCGTGAGCGTGGCGGGTTGGGCAACGATTTTGTCGGCGGGCAGGGCGATGAAATAGCCGCCGGAGCCGGCCATGGCGCCCATGGAGACAATGATTGGTTTGCCGGCTTTTTTGGCGCGGGCCACCTCCCGCCAGATCGTGTCGGAAGCGACGTACGACCCGCCGCCGCTATCGATCCGAAACAGGATGGCTTTCACGCTCTTGTCGTCCGCAGCTGCGCGGAAGGCAGCGGCAACCGTGTCGGCTCCCATCGAGACATCCTGGAAGATGGGGTTGTAGCCGCTTTTACCGCGGAGAATATTGCCGACGCCGTAGATGAGCGCCACAGTCGTGCCTTCGTCGTAGGGCGAGCCGGCGCGGTCGAGGTATTTCGATACGTAGAGGAATTTGACGTGGGGACCGAGCTTTTTCTTGATGTCGTCATAGGCGGCATCGCGGTAGGCGAGTTTGTCGACGAGTTTGGCCTGCAACGCTTCGTCGGCGAGGAACGGGCCGCGATCGATCAACGTACGCACGTCGTTGGTGGACATCTGGCGGGCCTCGGCGATTCCCGCGACGAGCTGGCCGAAAGACGAGTCGACGATCCTTTCGGTCGCCTCCTTGTGTGCGGGTGTGTACTTCGTCTCGGTCAGCTCGTTCATCGCGTTCTTGTACTCGGCGCGGTGATCCATGCGCGGGATGAAGCCGAGTTTGTCGAGCGTGCCGCGGAGGAACGGGGTTTCGGCCATCAGGCCGGCCAGGCCGAGTTCGCCGGAGGGCTGGAGATAAATCTTGTCGAAGGCGGTGGCGAGGTAATACGAGCCGTTGGCCTTACTTTCTTCGCCGAACGTCTCGGCGTAGGCGATGGTGGGTTTGCCGGTGTGGCGGAAGGCGATGACGGCATCACGAATCTCCTGGATATCGGCCAGCGGTAGGCTGGCTTCCCCGACGCGCGCGATCAGGCCGACGACACGATGGTCGGAGGAAGCGCGTTGCAGGGCTTCGACCAGGTCGAGCATCGTGGGCGCGCGGCCCGAGACGATCCGCGCCACCGGGTCCTCCGGCGCGTATTCGACGAGGCGTTTTTCGAGATCGACTTCGAGAATCACCCTGGACGGGACGGACCGTCTGGCAATGAGGAAGGAAGTCGCGCCGATGATCGCCGCGAGGAGAACCAGCGCGCCGATGGTTGACAATAGACGGACGAAGAACCTGCTCACTATATTCTGTCCCATGATTTTCCTCCTTCGATGACCGAAGCCGCACGAATGTCGATACCGACAGTACCGCCGGGCGTCCTGCACAGCAAGCCGTAGATGCGGGCGGCTCAGGAAATGATTGCGGAAGCGATGGGGAAACGGGATAAGAAGCGCTCCAGCGCGATTTATGAAGGCGATTACACTTCTCATTGTGGCGGGGATGATCGGGAACGTCGTGGCACAGGCTTCTGTGCCCGCGTCTGTGAAGGCCACGCTGACGATTCATGCCGACAAACCCGGTGGCACGATCAACCGGAACATTTACGGGCAGTTCGCGGAGCATCTGGGGCGTGGCATTTACGAAGGCGTGTGGGTCGGCGAGGGGTCGCCGATCCCGAACACGCGCGGCATCCGCAAAGACGTGGTGGCGGCGTTGAAGCGGCTGAATGTGCCGGTGTTGCGGTGGCCGGGCGGTTGTTTCGCGGATGAGTATCACTGGCGGGACGGGATCGGCCCGACGCAGGACCGGCCGCGGACGATCAACACGCATTGGGGCGGCGTGGTGGAGGACAATGCATTCGGGACGCACGAATTCCTGGATTTGTGCGAGCAACTCGGGTGCGAACCATACATTTGCGGCAACCTCGGCAGCGGGACGCCCGAGGAGATGAAGGACTGGGTCGAATACATCACCTCGGATGCGGACACGGCGCTGGCCAACCTGCGCCGGTCGAACGGGCGCGAGAAGCCGTGGAAGCTCCCGTACCTCGGGATGGGGAACGAGAGTTGGGGATGCGGCGGCAACATGCGGCCGGAGTTTTATGCGGACAATTATCGGAGGTATAACACGTTTGTGAAGGACGACCCGGGCAATCGGGTCGAGCGCATCGCGTGCGGCCCAAGCGCCGGAGACGACAACTGGACGGAGGCGGTCATGTCGATGGTGGGCCGGCAGATGAACGGGTTATCGTTGCACTATTACACGATTCCGTCGGGGCGATGGACGAAGAAGGGCACGGCGACGGGGTTTACGGAGGAGGAATGGCATTCGACGCTGCGGGAGACGTTGCAGATGGACGGGATGCTCGCGCGGACCGCGGCGATCATGGATAAGTATGATCCGCAGAGGCGCGTGGGGTTGGTCGTGGACGAATGGGGCGACTGGTTTGATGTCGAGCCCGGCGGCAACCCCGGTTTCCTGTATCAGCAGAACACGATGCGCGACGCCATCGTGGCGGCGGTGAACTTGGACATATTCCAGCGGCATTGCGACCGGGTGGTGATGGCGAACATCGCGCAGATGGTGAACGTGTTGCAGGCGATGATCCTGACCGACAAAGAGAAGATGACCGTCACCCCGACGTACCATGTGTTCGAGATGTACAAGGTGCACCAGGACGCGATGTGGCTACCCGTGGAGATTACCACCTCCGAGTACAAGTTGGGGGACAGCGCGGTGCCGTCGGTCGACGCGACCGCGTCGCGGGACCGGGCCGGGCGCATTCATGTTGCGCTCGTCAATCTGGATCCGCAACGGGCGAGCACGGTCGCGGCGAAGCTGGCCGGCGCGGCGGTGAAGAGCATCACGGGCCGCATCCTCACGGCAGCGACGATGGACGCGCACAATACGTTCGACGATCCGGAAGCCGTGACACCGATGGCCTTCACTGCCTTCGATCTCGAAGGCGATGACCTGTCGGTCACGCTACCTGCGAAATCGGTTGTGGTCTTGGAGATTGAGGCGGGTGGGTTGTAAGGCTGGCGGTTCGCAGGGGAGGAGGAAATCAACGGGCTCGTCGAACACCAGAGAGCCTCATGCCCGAGGGATCGGGCCTGTGGATCGTTCGTGGCTCTGTCGGATGAAGCCTGAGTGGGCGCGAGTAATGTCGCCATCGTGAAAGCCCAACCTATTGGTGTGGAGCATGATACCGTTCATCTGACGCCATCCATCTGTATGCAAGTGTGTTGCGTTGCACACAGCAGACGGCAGGACGGCCGACGCTACGGGGGATGGGGGCACGCAAAAAGGGTGTTTTTGCGAAACGAACCCAATGATGTGCTGTCTAAAAGTGTGCGCGAATGAGATTGTGGGACAGGCAGTTAGGATGCTTAGAACTTGATTCTTTCGTTGGGTTCGTCCCCCCTATTAATTGGGTTCGTTGGATGGGGTTTGATGCTGGGTTGCGCCACCGGCAGGTCGGAGGCCGCGCTGGCGTTTGACTTTGGGCGGCGCGCAAACTACACTAGTAGGCCGCATGGGTAATGGTTCAGCCAGCGCCGCCGTCGGGGTTTCCCCTTTGCCAATCGATTGGCGGAAGGGTGCCTTGTGCGTTGTTCTGGCGGGATTGGCGGTCTACGCGTATTGGGGGCAGCGAGTCGAGCACGACCTCACGTGCTGGCAGTGGTTGATCGTGCATTGGAGCCGGATCTCGAATTACTCGCACGGTCCGCTGATTCCCTTGATTGCTTCGGCTCTGCTGTGGTGGAACCTATCGGAGCATGGCCCCGGAAATGAAGATTGGGGACCGTATTGGCAGGCGATGGGGGGCGCCGGTGCCGTTTTGATGATCTGGATTGTTGGCGGTTCCATTAACAAGGATTGGGAGGAGAAGGCCTACTACTGGTCGCTGATGTTGCTGCCGTTGACAATGGCGTGGCAGGTGTGGGCGTTGCGGGGACATTTGGTGGGACAAGAGGAGCCGTCCACGACGGCCGGACCGGCGGTCGTGGCGGTGGCGATGACGATGTATTATCTGGGAGTGAAAGCCGTCCAGCCCCGCGTGGTTGTCGTCTCGGGGATTGTGTTGTTGTACGGCTTGGCGTTGAGTTTTCGTGGTCGCGATGTTTTTCGTCTAGTGTTTTTCCCGATCACGTTTCTCTTCCTGATGGTGCCACTGAATTTTCTGGACGACGTGGTCGGGTTTCCGTTGCGGATGTTCGTTGCCAGGATTTCCACAATGGCCTTGAACGGGATGGGCATCGAAGCGGTGCAACGCGGGTCCGGCATCATCTCCCCCGTGTTTAGTTTTGATGTGGCCGATCCCTGCAGCGGGATCCGCTCGCTGATGGCGCTGACAACCGTTACCGCCGCCTACGCCTATGTCACGCAACGGGCGCAGTGGAAGCGTTGGATTTTGTTTTTTTGCGCCATGCCGTTGGCAGTGCTCGGCAACCTGGCGCGGGTGATCTCGATCGCGCTGGTGGCCCAAGTATACGGTCAGAAAACGGCCACGGAGGTTTACCACGAGTGGTCGGGGTTTATCCTCTTTCCAGTAGCTCTCGCGGTGATGGTACTCATCGGACTGCTGTTGAATTTTCCATTTCGCCGCGTGTTCCAAAACTGGCTGAATCCGCCGCCACCGCCGCCGGACAAGGGGCTGGATGACGATAGGCTTCCGCCTGCAGCCTGATGGGAAAAGTTTCATGAGTGAATCATCCGCAACAACAACGCCGCCAGCGGCTGTAGAACCGGCCGGACAACCCGCCGCGCCACACCGACGGGGTCCGAGCACGAAACAAATCTCCATCGTGGTGGTGATCCTGGCGGTCGGGGTGTTGCTCACGGCAACGACTTCTGACGTGGCGAAAGTTTCCGAGCCGGGTGTGAAATTGTATCCCGATGGGACCCCGTATCTGGTCGATCGGGCGGGCGATTGGTCAGGCGGGGAGAAGACAGGTTTGACCGAGGACGAACAGCGCCTTCTGCCCAAGGATACAGAAGGCTCGCGGCGGCTCTTTAGGGACAAGGATGGCAACGAGCTGTTTTGCTCGATTGTTCTGGCGGGACGCGACGTAACGAGTATTCACCGGCCCGAACTCTGCCTGCCCGGTCAAGGTTGGAAAATCCAGAGCGAGTACACGCAATCCATCCCCGTGGCAACAGCGACGGGCGGCGTGTTGAGTGTGATGCGCATGAACGCCTCTCGCCCGGTCCGGCTGGCCGATGGCCGGACGACCGAGGCGCGGTCGGTGTTTGCCTATTGGTTTGTCGGCAAGGATCGGATGACGCCCTATCACTGGCAACGGATCTACTGGACCGCCAAGGATCGGGTCTTTTACAATACAAACCACCGTTGGGCCTACATCCTGATTCACCTGCCGATCCAGGGCGATGCGGAACGGGGCGCCGCCGTCAAGTCGCAAGACGCTGCGATGAAAGTGGTCTCCAAATTCATTCAGGACATCTACCCGTCCCTGATCGAAAAATAGCCGCGCTGGCGGAACCGACTGCCTGCGGGTTGGTGGACGGCGCACCAGGGACGCCGGAGCGTTCCAATGGCAAATAGACGAAGAGAATTCATCATTCAAGCCAGTCAGATCGTTGACGGGCTGCTGATTGCCGTCGTTTTTTGGTTTGCCCACGCGTTGCGCGAGCAACTCGCCTTTTCGTTTCCCTTTCCGTACCACATCCTCGGGTACACGATTGAGCACGGAATGATCGCGCCCTTTCGCTATTACAAGTGGTTGTACCTGATCATACTCCCCCTGTATCCGTTTCTTCTCGATGTGAATGGCTTCTACAGCCGCTCCCACAGCCAGCAGCGTCGCGACACGGTATGGATTCTCGTAAAGAGCAGCATCATCTGCACGCTGGCGGTCATGGCGGCCATGTTCTTCTTCCGTCTGGCCATGCTCAGCCGTGGCGTCGTGGTGATCTTCTCGTTGTTCAGCATCGTCGTGCTGTATGTGAAGGATCGACTCTTTCAGGCGTTCCTGCGCCATCGCGCCCGGAGCGGAAAGGAAGTCACCGAGATCATCCTCGTCGGCTCCGAGGAACGCAATGCCGAGTTCGCCACGCTGCTCGACGAACACCCGGAATGGAGCCTCCGTGTCGCCGCCAAACTCGACTCCAATATGAACCTGGTTTCCGAACTTCCCGCGATGCTCCACCGCTACCCCGTCGGCTGCGTGGTCTTCAACGTCAGCCAGACCGCCTTCGGTGAAATCGAGAAGGCGATCCTCGCCTGCGAAGTCGAAGGCGTCGAGGCTTGGCTCGTGGCCGACTTCGTGAAGACCTCCATCGCCCGCGCCACCGTCGACGATTTCTACGGCAAGCCCCTGCTGATCTTCCGCACCACCCCCGAGATTTCCTGGCAACTTGTCGCCAAGCGGCTCATCGACGTCATCGGCTCGACCCTCGGCCTGCTCATCCTCGGCCCGCTCGTCATGCTGCCCGTCGCCGTCACCCTCAAGCTCATCTCGCCCGGCCCCGTCCTCTTCAAGCAGAAGCGCAGCGGCCGCCACGGACGCCTCTTCACCATGTACAAGTTCCGCTCCATGATCACCAACGCCGAAATGCTCCAGGCCGAACTCGAGGTCTTCAACGAAATGCGCGGCCCGGCCTTCAAAATGGAGGAAGACCCCCGCATCACCCCCTTCGGCCGCTTCCTCCGCAAAACCAGCATCGACGAGCTCCCCCAACTCTGGAACGTCATCGCCGGCGACATGTCCCTCGTCGGCCCGCGCCCCCCCATCCCCACCGAAGTCGTCCACTACGACCCCTGGCATCGCCGCCGCCTCTCCATGAAACCCGGCCTCACCTGCCTCTGGCAAATCAGCGGCCGCAACCGCATCGCCTTTGACCAGTGGATGAAACTCGACATGCAATACATCGACAACTGGTCCCTCTGGCTCGACCTCAAAATCCTCGCCCGCACCATCCCCATCGTCCTCACCGGCCTCGGCGCCAAGTGAACTCATACTACCCCCTGTTTCCCTCCACTTCCCCCGACTTGGAACCTACCAAACCCGCCCCACAACCAAAATAAACCTTGACAAAATACACAACCTCACCATCGCCCGCTACACCGCCTCTCCCGCACCCGCCCATACCGCCGCCTGCCCCGACATCCGACGTCGGGGTCGCCTGCGTCCGCCGATCCTCCCCGAATTGTAGGGCGAGCGTCCCGCTTGCCGTCGTAGTACCTTCCCCCCAAGCTACCAGCTACTAACTACTGACTGCTTGCCTCCCGTCCCCGCTCCCGCCGCCCTTTCTCGCTCCATTCGCTCCCCTCCCAGGAGGGGCTAGGGGTGGGTGCCAGAAACCCCGCCTCCCTCGTCCGCGAACGCCCCGGACACCGTTTCCGCTGTAGCGGCGCTCTATGAGCGTCGGTCGTAGCCCCTCCGTTTCCCCGGTGTAGCGTCCGCTGTCCACAGCGGAATTCCCTTCCCCCCCTGAACGTTGAACGCTCTGCGTTGAACGTTTCGCGTTGAACGTTGATCCGTCCCCGAGCCCGCCGCTTTCCCTCGCCCCATTCGCTCCCCTCCAAGGAGGGGCAGGGGTGGGTGCTGGAAATCCCTCCACCCTCATCCCTCTCCGTTTTCGCCCCGGACGCCCGCCCCGCCCGCCTCCTCCCACCTTGAACGTTGAACGTTCCGCGTTGAGCGTTGCACGTTGAGTGTTGATCCGTACCAGCCCCTGCCGCTTTCCCTCGCCCCATTCATTCCCCTCCCAGGAGGGGCAGGGGTGGGTGCTGGAAATCTTGTCTCCCTCTACACTCCGCCCCCCACGCCCGGCTTGCGTCGCAAATCACCGGCTTGTAGACTGCCCGGCGATGCCGACGCTTGCGCTAAAGCCAAATCACAAAGCCGTCGCCACATATTACGACGCGCTCGCGAAGTTCGATAAGCTTGGCGTCAAGCACGAGGGAGCTGTTCGCTCCGCGTTTCAGGAATTGCTCGAACATTGTGCCCGCCAGTTCGATTGGAAGCTCGTTCCCGAATACGCCATCAAACGCAAAGGCAAGCCCGACGCCAAGGCCGATGGCGCGTTGCTCGATAACTACGGCCTCAATCACGGCCTCTGGGAAGCCAAGGATTCCGACGACGACCTCGACAAAGAAATCAAACACAAGTTCTCCATTGGCTATCCCAAGGAGAACATCCTCTTCTGGCAGCCCGACCGCGCCGTTCTCTACCAGAATGGCGAGCGCTTCTATGCAGCCGACCTGACCAGGCCCGAGGACCTCGTCGACGTTCTCAGGCTGTTTCTCGAATTCGCGCCCCCCGCCATCGCGGAATGGGAGAAGGCCGTCGAGCAATTCCGCGACAAAGTCCCGGAAATCGGCAAAAGCCTGAAAGCCCTGATCGAAACCGAGCGCCAAACCAACAAGAAGTTCATCGCCGCTTTCGAAGACTTCTGCTCACTTTGCCGCGGCTCGCTGAATCCCAACATCTCCATCGAGGCGGTCGAGGAAATGATCATCCAGCACATCCTCACCGAGCGCATCTTCCGCAAAATCTTCGACATCGCCGACTTCATGCAGCGCAACGTCATCGCCCAGGAGATTGAGAAGGTCATCACCGCGCTCAATTCTCGCGTCTTCAGCCGCGACGATTTCAGCAAGAGCCTGGAACATTTCTACGGCGCTATCGAAAACGCCGCCGCTACCATCACCGATTTCCACGAGAAGCAAACGTTCCTTAACACCGTCTACGAGCGCTTCTTCCAAGGCTTCAGCGTGAAGGTCGCCGACACGCACGGCATCGTGTACACCCCGCAGCCGCTCGTGCATTTCATGGTCGCCAGCGTCGAGCACGTATTGAAGCAGGAATTCGACAAGACCCTCGCCGACCGCAACGTCCACATCCTCGACCCCTTCACCGGCACGGGTAATTTCATCGTCAATATTATGCGGCGCATCCCGAAATCTGCCTTGCCGCACAAGTACGCGCAAGAGCTCCATTGCAACGAGATCATGCTCCTGCCGTACTACGTCGCCTCGATGAACATCGAGCACGCCTACTTCGACGCCACTGGCAAATATGAACCGTTCGAGGGCATTTGCCTCGTGGACACATTCCAGACCATCAATGGCAAAATGTCCTACTTCGCCAACGGTGAAAAGCACGAACAGCAGGACATGCCACTGGGATTCAATCCGGAGAACACAAAGCGTATCAACCGCCAGAGAGCCGCTCCCATACGCGTCATCATAGCCAACCCGCCATACAACGCCGGCCAGGTAGACGAAAACGACAACAACAAGAATCGCAAGTACCCCGAGCTTGACCGCCGCGTGAGCGTCACCTACGGCGCAGCCTCAAAAGCTACACTGCTCCGCAAGCTCGCTGATCCCTACATTAAAGCCATTCGCTACGCCAGCGACCGCATCGGCGATAGTGGCGTCGTCTGCTTTGTGAACAATAACAGTTTCGTGACTGAGAACACCTTTGACGGGATGCGGAAAGAATTGGCGAAGGACTTCGATGAGGTTTATATCCTCGATTTGGGCGGCAACGTGCGAAAGAATCCGAAGCTTTCCGGCACAACTCACAACGTCTTCGGCATTCAGGTGGGTGTCAGCATCAATCTTTTCGTGCGACAGCCGGGACAGAAGGACGACCGTCGACGCGCGACGATCCGCTACCACGCCGCCGGTCACGACTGGCGCAAGGAGCAAAAATACGAATTCCTTGAAGCGAAGGCAGACCTGAAAGGCGTGAAGTGGCGGAAGCTCCACCCCGATGACAAAGGTAACTGGATTACCAACGAAACGGATGAGGAATTTGATGCATTTCTGCCTGTCGGGAGCAGGGAGGCGAAGTCCGGAACGAGCGTGCCAACGATTTTCCGCACTTACTCTCTCGGCGTTTCCACAAACCGTGACGCCGTCGCTTACAACTTTGATGCCAAGCGCCTTGCCGAGACAGTTGAGCAATTCTCTGATGACTACAATACCGAACTCCATCGCTGGCAGAAGAAGGGAAAGCCCAAGGATGTCGACAACTTCGTCAGCTATGAAAAGGTGAAGTGGAGTCGCGACCTGAAACTCAAACTTGAACGCGAAATAGAGATCAATTTTTCAGCGAAGTATGTCCGTGACGCCATTTACAGACCGTTTACCAAACTCAAACTTTACAGCGATAATCCTGTAGTGGACCGCGAGGGGACAGTACAGTTCTTCCCGACCAACAAGAGCATTCGAGAGAACCGAGTCCTTTCTCTCTCAGATGTAGGATTGCGTTCGCCATTCAGTTGTTTGACCACATCACTTCCTTCCGACTTGCACTTATGCGCGAGCACGGACGGTTTTCAGTGTTTCCCGCTGTTCACCTACTCCGAGGACGGCAAGCAGCGGCGCGACAACATCACGCGCGGGGCGCTAACGCTGTTCCAAATTTTCTATGACGACGACAGGATCACACGGGAACGCATTTTCCACTACGTCTACGCACTGCTGCATCATCCCGTCTACCGCACCCGCTACGCCGAGAACCTGAAACGCGAACTCCCGCGCATTCCATTCGTCGGTGTCGCCGCGAAGGCAAAGGCGGACGCGCCCGCCAGTTTCTATCCACTCACCGCCATCAAGACGATGCAGGGCAAGGCGAAGCCCGCCCACGACCCCAAAGCCAGCACGAAACTGTTTCACGCCTTCGCTGCCGCCGGCAAGAAACTCGCCGACCTCCATGTGAACTACGAATCCGCCAAGGAGTTTCCGCTAAAACGGCACGAGAACAAGGAAGTCAAACTCGACTGGCGCGTCGAGGCCATGAAGCTGAGCAAGGACAAGACATCCCTGATCTACAACGATTTCCTGACGTTGAGCGGCATCCCCGCCGAGATCTATGACTACCGCCTTGGCAATCGCAGTGCGCTCGAATGGGTGATTGACCAGTATCGCGTCACCCGCGACGAACACGGCAACATCGTCAGCGACCCCAACCGCATGGACGACGAGCAATACGTCGTCCGCCTCATCGGCCAGGTCATCACCGTGAGCTTGGAGACGATGAAGATCGTCAAGGCATTGCCGGCCTTGTAAACGGGGTCAGTCATTGACAATTGACATCGCGGAACGACCCGCGGTCGGCTCCACTCATCCTGCAATAGAGGGGGTCAACGCTTTACAATTTACAGCTCAGACTTCGTAGATAGCCTCACCGTGGAAATCGGGGTCACGTCCAATCCTTGTAACATTTACCCGCCTCTGGCGTGGTTTATCCGCCTCCGGCGGGTTTGATCGCCCTCCCCGTCCGCCCCAAACTACTAGCTACCGACTACTGACTACCCGCCCCGAATTCCTTTCGGCGCTGCCTCCCGTCCTCTGTCCCCCCGGGCTACTGGCTACCCGGCTACTCCTCCCGCCGCCGCCCTCCCCGCCTCCCCACTCCGCAACCGCCGCCGATCCGCCGTCGCTGACCCTTCCTCTCTCCCGATACATGGCACCATGTATTGTCCCCACTCTCTTTGAGGTCCTCACCACAGACCGCCAACTCCATGATGCCTAGTACTACTAGGTATCATTGTTTCCCCCGTCACAGATGATGCCTTCCAGTGGAAGGTATTGAGGAATTCGGGTCAGGTCTCACCGCTGCAACATGTGATCACCGCCCACCGCCTCACAATTTCCGGGCCAGACGTTCCCACGCGCGGCCCTCGTCCGCCTCCGAACGGAGAACCCTCGTGTGGCATCGTCCCCCTGTCCGCCATAGCCCTTGCCACACCCTTCATCATTCAACTCGCGTCGCCCGACGCCTGGCAGTCCATGATATATCGGCTGCCAACATATCATGAAAACAACCCCTCCGCGCCCGGGGCCTGCCCTGAGCTCGGTCGAAGGGCGCTCTCTGCGTGGAGCCGAAGGCGGCACTGGCCGCCGGAGCCGAGTCCGACGAGACGCCGCTGTCGGCTGCGGCAAACGCGCCACAGACTTGCCGGTGGCGCAAACAGCCCGTCTTCTTCGTGCCCGGAGTTTACCCTGAGTCCTCGAAGGGTGTGCTTCGTGGTGAACATCCGCGCCTATCTGCGTGAATTCGTGGCCCGCCCCGCTCCCTGTCCGCAGCAGCTTCAGCGAAGGCGGATTTTTATTGCCCCTCGCCCCAAATTCTGCGAATCACTCAGGCACATGACAGCCACCACACCCGCTCCCGTTACCGTCGTCACCGGCGGCGCCGGCTTCCTCGGCTCCCATCTCGTCGACCGCCTCCTCGCCGAAGGCCATCGCGTCATCGCCATCGACAACCTCATCACCGGCAACACCGACAACATCGCCCATCTCGCCGGCAACCAAAACTTCGAGTTCATCCACCACAACGTCACACAATTCATCTACCTCGCCGGCCGCGTCGACTACGTCTTCCATTTCGCATCGCCCGCCAGCCCCATCGATTATCTCCAACTCCCGATCCAAACCCTCAAGGTCGGTTCGCTCGGCACCCACAACGCCCTCGGCCTCGCCAAGGCCAAAAACGCCAAATTCCTCCTCGCCTCCACCTCCGAATGCTACGGCGATCCGCTCGAACATCCCCAGTCCGAATCCTACTGGGGCAACGTCAATCCCATCGGCCCCCGCGGCGTCTACGACGAAGCCAAGCGTTTCGCCGAAGCCATGACCATGGCCTACCATCGCTACCACAAGGTCGATACCCACATCGTCCGCATCTTCAACACCTACGGCCCCCGCATGCGACTCAAGGACGGCCGCGTCGTCCCCGCCTTCATCGGCCAGGCGTTGCGCGGCGAACCCCTCACCGTCTTCGGCGAAGGCCAGCAAACCCGCAGCTTCTGCTACTGTAGCGACCTCATCGACGGCATCTTCCGCCTCTCCCAATGCGATTTCCACGAACCCGTCAACATCGGCAACCCGACCGAGTTCACCATCCTCGATTTCGCCAAACTCATCATCAAACTCACCGGCAGCCAGAGTAAGATCGTCTACGAACCCCTGCCCGTGGACGACCCCAAGCAACGCCGTCCCGACATCTCCCGCGCCCGGAAACTGCTCCACTGGGAACCCAAGGTAAAACTCGAAGACGGCCTCCGCCAAACCATTGACTACTTCCGCGACAAAGTCTGACCACGAACAGGGAGAGCGAGCCTCCCGGCGAGCCGAAGTAATTGTAGGGCGCGATGCCTACTCCAGATTGTAGGGCTGGATGCCCGAGTCCGACGAGGGTATCCAGCCGAGCCCGAGTTGTCGCGGCGCTTCTGTGAAGCGCCGGTCGCTAATGCGAATAGAGCCGTGAGTTGAACTGTAGGCCGCGCGCCGCAATCCCCTCTCCCCTTGGGGGAGCCGAGTTTGACGAGACGCTCCGAACCTACGGACCGTAGTTCGGAGCAAAGGGTTAGGGTGAGGGGTGCTGTTGCTGTCCGCACCATTCGTCCGTTGATGATCGTAATCTGCTTTCCGCCTTGAGCCGGGGCCGAATGCGGCGCTACCATCAACTCCCGTGACGCCAGTTTGTCGGCTTTTCTGAGAAAACACCATGCGCCCCGCGTTCCGGTACACCTGGTTTCTGGCATTGGCGGTCATCGCCACGCTCTGCCTCGGCGCCTTTTGGGTCCTGCTCGGAACCAATTATTCCCCGGAACTCTATTGGGCCTTGCCCGCCGTCCCCGGCAAGTTGGAAATCGTGCTGATGCTCGTCGCCACGGCGGCAACAGTCCTGCTTCTGCGTTCGACTGCTCAGAGTCCTGACGAATGCCGTCGACTGGCGCACCCCGGTGTCGTGGTGGCCGCCGCCGCCAGCTTCATCCTGGCAAAACGATTTCTCGGCCTGCGCCCGCAATGCCTCGACCCGATCCTCTTCTGCACCGCCTGTGGTTGGACGATCGCGCTCTGGTTGCGCAACCCCCCGTCGCCAAGTCCGGAACGAAGTTCGTCTTCGCGATTGTCCGGTTTCGGCTACGACTTCGAACCGGCAAGTTTACTGGCGACAGCCGTTGTCTCCGCAGCCGTCGGGTTGTCGGTCTATTACCTCGTCCAACAAATCCATTGCTTCAACAATTTCCAACTCGGCTACGCCGATTGCGGGGACTACGCCCGCACCATGTACAACACGCTCTACAATCCGCGTGAGCTGTTCCTGCGCGTCAATCCCGACCGACCGCTGTTCTACGACCATTTTCAACCAGGCTTTCTGCCATTCGTCCCGCTCTGGCTCTTGTGGCCGGACCTGAAAGTAACGATCCTGCTCCAGGTCCTCGCCGTCATGGCCTGCGCGTTGCCCATCTATTGGATCGGCCAAAAATTTTTTCAGGACAAAACAGCGGCGCTGCTGCTGGTGGCGGCCTGGCTGGTCTTCCCGCCCGTGTCACAATTCATTTACAGTGGTTCCTACGGATTCCACTGCGGAACCCTCTGCCTGCCGCTGTTCTTTCTGGCGCTGGCATTCTGGCTCAAGGAACGCCGCGGCTGGGCGCTGCTGTTCGCCGTGTGGGCCATCCTCCTCAAGGAGGAAGCGGCGATCCCGATCGGAACATTCGGACTCTACCTCACCCTGTTTGGCAACCGTCGCAAGCTGGGTATCGTAACCGCCGTGGTCGCCTTCGCGTATTTTCTCGTCATGGCTTCCGTCGTCATTCCCGCGATGTCTCATCAGCCGTACATGGCGCAAAGCCACTTCGCCGCCATCGGCGAGAACAACAAGGAAATCCTCTTTTCTCCATGGGCGAACCCCAAAGCATTTTGGGGGAATCTGTTCGCGCCATCGACGTTCTATTTTGCCGCGCTCCTGCTGGCTCCCCTGTTGTTCGTGCCCTTGAAGAAACCCTCGATCCTTTTCGTGGGGTCGCTGGTGTTTCTCTTCGATTGCCTGGATCCCACGCTCAAGAGCATCCGTTACTGGTATCAGCTCGCCCTGTTCCCCGTGGTGTTCTGGGCCCTGGCCACCGCGTTGTCCCGCGCCACCCCGGCCCGACAACGGGCCGTTCTCTCCGGCGCGACCGTCACGGGAATCTTGCTCTCCGTGTTTTTTGGCAACATCTTCTGGAGCAAACCGGCCCTGGTCGCGCTGCCAACTCCACCGGACCGCCCGGAAATCGTGCAGCGGATCGCCCAACGCATCGACCGACAAGCCTCCTTGTTCGCCACCCAGCGCGCCGCGGCCCATTTCATCACCCAGAAATATCTGTACGTGACCCCGCCCCTGCCGTCGCCAATCGATTGCGTGCTCCTGGATATGCGTGATTCGTGGAGATCAACCACCAGTCTCAACTGGCTGAAGAACCTCCGTGACATCCAGCGACAAGCCGAATCTCAACCGCAGTTGCACCTCGTCGATGCGGAAGACGGTATTGTCCTCTACTCGCGGCACGGCGAGTCCATCGATGCCCGCCGACTCGTCGAGCGCGACACCTTGCCTCCCGAAGTCGTTCGTCAATCAACGGAATTGGGAAAAGGGGTGACGTTTGAAGGCTACACCGCCGCCGCGCTGACTTCCGCCGGCGCCAGCCCCCATGATCAAATCCACATCACCATCTTCTGTTCGGTCGCGGTCCCTGTGGATGTCGACCTTGCAGTCCGCTGCCGCGTTCGGTCCGAAGCCCGGAACCGCGACATCCGACAATTCAGCTCACAATTCCAACCCCTGGGCCAATCCGTCTGGCCGGTCAAACGCTGGGTGCCGGGAAAATTCTACGCGGACGACTTCATAATCGACGTTCCCGCCGGGTCGGCACCAGCCGGCTTTTCCATTTCGTTCGAATGCCAGCCGCTGTGACGTCGGCGGCTGACCGCCTCCGCTTGGCTTCTCGACACATGCGGGAAGCGCAGGTAGTATAGACAAATCCCGTTGACAGAAGCGTCAATCACAGGAAGATGGCCGCGCCGCACGACTTGCAACGGCTGTATGACGACCACGCACAGGCCCTGTTTGCGTTTCTCCTGAATTTCACCCGCCATGAAGCCGATACCCATGACGTTCTGCAGGAACTGTTCCTCAAACTCGGTCGTCATCCGCAGTTGCTCCAGAATGTCACGGAGCCGCGCGCATTCCTGATCCGTCTCGCCCACAATCAGGCCATTGATCTGATGCGGCGCCGCGCGACGAGACAAAAGAATTACGATCGACTCGCGGCTGAATCCGCCGCGGTATTCGCCCCGAGTGATAACCCCGATGAGACCGCGTTTCGGCTGGGCCTGGCAGCCGCACTGGCGGAACTGCCCGCCGACCAGCGCGCCGTCGTTCACCTGAAACTGTGGGAGGACATGACATTCGAGGCCATCGCGGAGACATTGGGCATCCCGCCCAACACCGCCGCCAGCCGCTACCGCTACGGCATAGACAAATTGCGCGAACGGCTGCGTCCACTCTATGACGAGATCAAGCAACATGGACGAGTTTGAACAGTTTCTGAAGAAGCACCCGCTGCGCGAGGTGCCGCCGGCGTGGCGGGCCGGGATTCTCCCGACGGCCGCGCAACCGGAGGCTTTCCAACCGCCATGGTGGCGTGAATGGTTGTGGCCCTCGCCGTCCGCATGGGCGGGATTGGCGTGTGTCTGGGTGGTCATCCTGGCGTTGAACGTGGCCACTCGGCCACTGGCTGCGGAACGACAACTGGCCGAACGATCACCGGCGTCATCCCGCGACATGGCTTTGGCGTTGGCCCAACAACAACGGGAGCTGGCGCAACTACTGGGTTCCCCTGCCGAGTCTCCGGCGGAAACAAAACATCCGTACCCGCCGGGACCGCAAAGTGAATCTTGTCGGATCACCGGGGAGGCCTGACATGCTCAAAAAAACCTTTCGTTGGGTGCTCTTCGTCATCGCCTGCCTCGTTACCCTCGTGGCGCTGTTCTACGCCGAGGAAGACTGGCGCGGAAAACACGCTTGGGACACGTACCAGCGCCAACGCGAGGCCAACGGCGACAGCTTCGAGTGGTCATCCGTCGTCCCGCCCGCGGTTCCTGACAGTGAGAATTTCGCGACCATACCGCTATTCGCGGAATTGTTCCCGAAACCACCGGCGCACCCGCGCCTGTACGCCATCCGCCTGCCGGCCTGCGCGAACGCCTTGGGCAACTGGCATACGGGGCGTATGGAAGATCTGAGCGCGTGGCAGGCATGTTTTACAAACGCCGATCTGCTGGCCGCATTGTCGAGGTACGAGCCCGTCCTGCGTGAGATCTCGGAGGCCAGCCGCCGTCCATATTGCCGTTTCCCGATCCGCTACGAAGACGGCGGCGCCATGCTATTACCCCACTTGAACTACCTTCGTAGTCTGGCGCGAGTCTACCGGTTGAGGGCGTTGGCGGAACTGGCCGTGGGCAACACCGACGCGGCCTTCGACGACGTGCAGATGTGTCTGCGGTTGGCGGACAAATTGAAGGACGAGCCTACACTGATTTCGTTTTTGGTACGCGCGGCTGTCTTGGACACGGCCGCGCAGCCCGTATGGGAAGGGGTCGTCGCGCACCGGTGGAATGAAAGCCAGTTGGCGGCGCTCCGGGTGGGATTCGAACAGGCCGACCTGTTCGCCAGCTTCGTGAAGGCCATGCGTGGCGAACGGTTGTGTAACTACTACTACATCTGCTCCATGCGCGAACACCCTTCGCAATCCGGATTCGTCAATGCACTCATGAACGCGAACGACGATCTTTCGCCCACGAATTGGCTGGATCGCGCCGTGCCGTCCGGCTGGCTGTACCAGAATCAACTGGCGACGGATCGGTTCTACACCGAAGCGTACTTGTCGTCGATCGATGAGGAGCACCGCCGTGTCGATCCACAGACGTTCGGGAACATCGATCGGTCAACGAAATCGATGCGCATAACGCCATACAACGTGATGCGCAAGCTCCTCGTGGCCGGCTTGGGAAACGCCGCCAACCACATGGCGCGTGCGCAAACCAGCGTGGACGAGGCTGCCGTCGCTTGCGCCCTGGAACGGTATCGGCTTGTCCACGGGCAACTGCCCGATACGTTGCCAGCACTTGTGCCCGAGTTTCTGGCCAGCGTGCCGCATGACGTGATCGATGGCGAGCCGCTTCGCTACCGCCGTCTGCCGGATCGCCAGTACGTGCTCTATTCTGTCGGCTGGAACGGGGTTGACGACGGTGGCCAGATCGCTTTCACCGGCACGGGCAATTCGCGACACCAGGACTTCAACCAGGGCGATTGGGTGTGGTTCTCGCAGCCGCAGCCTCAACCCCCGGCGAGCGACGGGAAATAGGTCAATTGACTTTCGTGATAGGGCGTCAGCAATCGTTGCCGCCACTCAGAAGTCGTCAGCCGGATACGCCGTAACGGTTGAGTTGCTCCATGCCGCTTTACATCGGTGTCTTGATGCCGATGGCGCGCAGGGCGCACCAGCCGCGGGCGCCCTCGAAGATCATGAACGCGCCCGCAACATCCAAAAAAATGCCGGCCACCAGCAGCGCCTTCGATCCGCTGATCACACCGGTGACAATCAACGCCCCGCCGCACAACACGACAATCGCCCCGCCGATCAGCCGCGTCCGCTTGCCCCGTTGGTCGATGTTGCACGCCAGCTTCATTTCGTGGGTCGGCGGGCCCAATTACCGGCAAACACCGCCGCCAGCGCGAGCAGGACCACGACCACCCACCGAAACTCCGCCGGTGGTGGCCCGATCTTCAACCAGGCCGGCCAGATCGCCCAGAGCAGGGCCGCCGCGCCGAGAAACACGACCCCGGTCCACCCGAGGAACGCAAACGTCTTGCGTTCTTCCCGCAACGCGGTGCGCAATCGTCCAATCGTTTCCTTGTCGACCTTCAGCTTCTGACCGGCCGCGTCCTCCACGATCTGTTCGTCCGTCACCGTGTCCAGGAACTCTTTCAACAGGCTGCGTGCGCGGTCGGCGTCGTGTTCGAGCACGAAGATGCCGTTCATTCTCTCCGTGCCGCTCAGCGACTCGGCGGCATCGAATGGCGGCATCGACGGTGGTTCTTGCAGGGTGGCTTCCACCCCGTTGTCGCGCAAATACCCGACGATGATGCTGCCTTCCCATTCGTCGTGCGCGTGATGCACCTCCACCAGATTCTCGGACCGTTCACTTTTGCTCATGGCGCAATCTACTCCGCCTCGGGTCGTGTTTCCAAGAATTTTGTATCACCATCCCGCCTCCAATCACGCCTGCAATAATTCGTCGCGGACGCGCTGCACCAGATCGTCGATGTAGAACGGCTTCTGGATGTAACCGCGCACGCCGGCCTCGAACATCCCGCGGGCAACCTGGTCGTCGCACCCCGTCAACAAAATCACGCGCACGTCGGGATTGATTCGTTGGAGAAACTCAAGCACCAGGTCCCCCGTCATCTCCGGCATCACGTAATCCAGCAGGACCACTCCGATCTCCCGCCAGCGATTCTCGTACGTTTCCAGTCCGTTCTTGGATCCCAGGGCGGTGAGGACGGGCATCCCTTCGCCTTCCAGACATTGTCGAATAATCTCCAGAATCTCGGGTTCGTCGTCAATGGCGAGCACGTACTTCGGGGAGGTGACAAGATCGTCGTTCATGGCTCAAGCGTTGCCAAGGCAACCGCTGGCCATGTACCATGGTCTTGTTCGACTGAGAAGAGAAATCGACTTCACCATGCGCGTTCGCTTTCAGGATAAGGTCGTCATTGTCACCGGCGCCTCCAGCGGCATCGGTTTGGAAACCGTATTGGAATTTGCCCGCGAAGGCGCCCGCGTCGTCCTCGCCGCGCGAAATGAAACCAAATTGCGCGAGATCGCCAACGCGCATCCCGAGTGGCACGACCGGTTGCTGGTCGTGCCCGCCGACGTCACGAAGGACGAGGACGTGCGGCAACTCGTGGCAACCACGGTCGAGAAGTTCGGCCGCGTGGATATTCTCGTCAACAATGCCGGCGTCGGGATGCGCGCCACGTTCGCCGATACGCCGCTCGACGATGTGCAGTCGCTCATGGACGTGAATCTCTACGGACCCATCCGCTGCATTCAGGCCGTATTGCCCCAAATGCGCCAGCAGCACTCGGGACAGATTGTCAATGTCGGCAGCGTGTTGAGCATGGTGGTCGCGGCGCGCAACAGCGCCTACTGCGCCAGCAAGTTCGCGCTGTTGGCCGTGAGCGATACCCTGCGGATCGAATTGCAGGGGACGGGAATCGAGGTCATCTCCGTCCTGCCGGCCTACACCGACACGCCGTTTTTCGATCACATGTATCGGTACGGCGGCCCCGCGCGCCAGAGCCCGTTCGCGGGACAACATCCCGCACAAGTCGCCCAGGCTCTTCTTCGCGGGTGCGCCCGGCACAAACGCCAGGTCGTGTTGACCGCCTCCGCGCGGATTGCCATCTGGCTGCGCCGGCTTTGTCCGCCCCTGCTTGACTTCTTCGTGCGACAATCGGCTCAGAGGCTGGCCAAGGCCGACTCGAAGACCTGATTCGGGTGTATCTTGACCCTTCCCCGCTACTTCGCCGCGAGCGCGGCATCGATGGCGGTAATCACGTCGGGTGCGTTCGGTGTGGTTTTGGAATCAAACCGCTTGAGGATCGTGCCGTCGCGGCCAATCAGGAACTTGGTGAAATTCCATTTGATGTCGCCGGGGAACGGCGAATCACTGCCCGCCAGCAGCGTGTACAGCGGATGCCGCTGCGGACCGTTCACGTCGATCTTCTCGAACAGCGGGAACGTGACATTGTATTTGCTGGAACAGAACAGCTTGATCTCCTCGCTGGTGCCCGGCTCCTGCCCGCCAAACTGGTTGCAAGGGAACCCGAGGACGACCAGACCCTTGTCCTTGTATTTCTCGTAGACGGTCTCGAGCGCGGCGTATTGCGGGGTGAAGCCGCATTTGGAGGCCACATTGACGATGAGCCGCACCTTGCCCTGGTACGCCCCCAGGGTTGTCTCCTTGTGGTCAATGTCTTTGACCGCGATCTTATCGATGGCTTGCGCGTGGATGTTCATGGTTTGTAAAAGCAGCGCGACCGCGACGAGCGCGAAAGTTTTCATGCGGGAAAGGTAGCATCGGACGCGACAACGCTCAAGTGGCATCGATGGCGGCGGACGACGCTCAAAGATCTGCGAATGCCGACTCGAAGACCTGATCGCTTGCCGCGTCGTACAGACAAAACAACACGCGCTCCAAACCTGCTTCCCCTTCGAGGTGGCGTCTCGCTTCTTGGAGCATCAACGGCGCGGCGCGCTCGATGGGGAACCCATAGATGCCCGTGCTGATGGCTGGAAACGCGATGGACTTCAAGGCTTTCTCCTCGGCCAGTGTGAGGCTGCTCCTCACCGCCTCGCACAACAGTCGGTCCGCCTCCGACGGGTCGTGCCGGCTCCAGACCGGGCCGACAGCATGAATCACAAACTTTGCCGCCAGTTTGCCGCCACCCGTGATCACCGCTTCGCCGGTCTTGAGTGGCCCGCGCGTCGAAATCAGCGCGTCGGATTCCTGTTGGATCGTCGGCCCGCCCTTGCGCGAGATGGCCGCGGCCACGCCCCCGCCATGTTTCAAGTAACCGTTCGCCGCGTTGACAATCGCATCCACCGCCAACGCGGTGATGTCGCCCTGCACGATTTCCAACGTCGCGCCGCGAATCATCTTTTTCATCACGGGAAACCTTGTACCACAATCCGCGCAGAGGCCAACGGCTTTTGGAGCCTAATTAAAGGCGGTGGTCAGACGCAAACAGCACCCCTCACCTTGATCCTCTCCCCCACGGGGAGAGGAAATGGCAGCAATGCACGCCTCGCCCCACCGGGGGAGAGTCCGGCCCCGCCGTCGTTTGCGGGGACGGGTGAGGGGGACGGTTGATACAGCGATCACCACTTTGTAATCACCCCCCGGTTTTTACACACCTTTTACTTTCCCCCATCGATGCGGCGGATTACACTGAGATTGGGAACACCATGAAAATCCTCGTTGTCGAAGATGATCCCCTGCTGCGGGACGGGTTGGCGGACTTGCTCAAGGGCGCGGGCCATACCGTCGACATGGTGGCCGACGGCCTCACCGCCACGAAGCGCGGCCTGGATCCCGAACTCGACCTCGTGGTGCTCGACGTGATGCTCCCGAAACTCGACGGCGTCGAAGTCTGTCACCGGCTTCGCAAAGCCCGGCCGGACCTGCCCATCCTCATGTTGACCGCCAAGGGCTCCGAGGAAGACAAGGTGCGCGGCCTGAAGGTCGGCGCGGACGATTACGTCACCAAGCCGTTCGGGGCGCGCGAACTCCTCGCCCGGATTGCCGCTCTCGCCCGCCGCGCCCAGTCCGCGCCCGCGGAGCCGGAGATCATCGAGATCGACGGCTGCCGCTTCGACCTTGGGCACTGCGAGGCGTGCCGCCATCACAAAATCATCCCGCTGTCGCCCCGCGAAGTCGGCATCGTGCGCTGGCTCCATCGACACCGAGCACGGGCCGTCTCCCGCAGCGAATTGCTCGAACAGGTCTGGGGGTCGAACGCGGACATGGAAACCCGCACCGTCGACGTGACCATCGCCCACCTCCGCCAGAAGATCGAGCGCGATCACGCCGCGCCGGTGATCATCGTTTCCGTGCAGGGCGTCGGCTACGCCTGGGGCCAGCGATGAGGTTCTGGCGCAGTCGCACGACCCTGGCGCTCGTCCTGACGATCGCGGCGCTGGTGGTTCCCTGTTGCGCGTGGTACATCGTTGGCTCGCGCGAAGTGCAACGCACGGTCGACCAAATCGAATCGCCGCCGCGGCGTTTCGCCAGCGACACCGCCCGTCAACTGGTGGAACGCCTTCAGGATCGACTCCAGACGCTTCTGGAATCCGAGTCCAACCGTCCCTTCTATCAATATCAATCGCTCTATCACGACCCGAGAGGCGCGTCCGAAGGCCCGTCCGTCACCCCCTCGCCGCTGGCCCAGGGACCGACCGACCCGCTCATCCGCGCGTACTTCCAAATCGACCCGGCGGGACGGGTCACCCTGCCCACGCTGCCCGACGCGGACGTGGATGGCGTAATCCTTGCCAAAGTCGAGGCGCAACGTGCGATCCAGAGCGATTTGCAGGTGGCCGCGCAGGCTTCGGCGTGCGTCGCGTACCTCCAAAAGGGGCTGCCGCAACCGTTGCCAACCTCCTCCTCGCCGCGCCTCTACGCCTCCGCGTCGCCGTCACCGGCATCGCTGCCGCAGCAGCATGTCGAAGTCATGGAGGCCGACGCTTGGATCCAAAATGCGCTGGCGGCCAGGATCTATTCGGACATCAAATTCGGCACCAATTCAGGAACGACGCTAGCCGAAGGCGGATTTCACCTGAAGAACGGGCAGCGGAACGTCTCCATCGGCGTCGGCGAGTTTCAATGGTGTTCCCTGCAGACCTCCAACGGGCCGTGCCTCGTCGCGTTGCGCAATGTCACCACGCCCGTGGGTGTCCTCGTGCAGGGTTTTGTCATCTCCAATGAAGCCGTGGCGGACACTCTCAAAAGTGCCGCGTTGCCCGCCCGCTTCACGCCCAACGGCACCACGGGCTCGTATGTGGCCGTCGCGCGGCTCGAAAGCACGGGCTGGTACATCGTCGTCAGCGCCGCCAAAGAATTCGCCGCGGCGGATGCGCTGGCCCGTCACAATTGGGTCAGTTTTCTGCAGCTTTTTTGGGCCGGCGCCGGGGCCGCCAGCGTGGCCGGCCTCTGCGTCGTGGCGTTGGTTTGGAACACCGAACGGCTCGCGCGCCAGCGCTCGCAATTCGCCGCCTCGGCCGCGCACGAACTGCGCACCCCGCTCGCCGGTCTGCGCATGTACAGCGAGATGCTCGCCGATGGGTTGGGCGACCCGACACGCACCCGGGACTACGCGAATCGCGTCGCGGAAGAAGCCGCGCGCCTGGGCCGCGTTGTCTCCAATGTGCTCGGGTTCTCGCGCCTCGAGCGCGGTGCGCTCAATGTCCGTCCCGTGCCCGGTGACCTCGCGGCTGTCGTGCGGGAATGCCTCGAACGTCAGCGCCCCGCCCTCGAAGCCGCCGGGGCTCGCATCGAGCTTTCCATCCCGGACCAGTTTCCAGAAGCGCGCTTCGACCGGGATGCGATCGCCGAAATCATCCAGAACCTGGTGGATAACGCCGAAAAATACTCGCGCACGGCCCGTGACCGGGAGATTCATGTCGCGCTTTCCCCGGCCGATCGGTCGGTGGCGTTGTCCGTGCGTGACCACGGACCGGGGATCCCGGCGGACGCGCGGGAAAAACTCTTCCGTCCGTTCGCGCGCGGCAACCGCGACGATGCGCCCGCGGGTTTGGGGCTTGGCCTGGTATTGGTGAAAGGATTGGCCGAAGCGCATGGTGGCCGCGTCACCTACGCCGACGCGCCCGGCGGCGGCGCGCTCTTCACGGTCCTCCTCCCGCGATAGCCCCCGCGAAGTTTTACATATCTTTTACATACCAGGATTTCCGGACTGCCGTACACTCGTCTCGTGCGCACAAGCGCACACGGGAGGAGATCACGAAACTGCGAATTGCACTGTTGCCGGTTGGTCTACTACTGGGAGTGGCCGCTCTCAGCTTCACAATTCCTAATGCCGACGCACAGACGGAGACGATTCTTTACTCATTTGGTAGCTCCCCCAACGATGGAAACGATCCACATGCGGGGCTGGTGCAGGGCAGCGATGGTAATTTCTACGGGACGACCTGGGCAGGCGGGACGCACGGCCAAGGCACCGTGTTCAAACTCAGTGTTCCCCTCAACCCTCCGGCCAATCAAATTTCCGAAATCCGGTTCTTCAATGTTCCAGACAGCACGATTGTTGCCCTCCCGATCCCATCTGTGGCCGGCGAGACGTATCAGTTGCAGTACAGCGACTCAATGTCCCCCGTCAACTGGCTCATTACAGGCGGCACCATAACCAGCATCGGTGGCCCGTTGGTTTTGATCGACGTCGCCGAACCATTGCCACCCCAACGGTTTTATCGCGCTGTGATCACGCCTTGAGTGCGGTGGGCCCACAGGGCCGAAACAGAGGATACCAATGGCTGAAAATGTAGATAGACAGCAGTTGTAAGTAAAACGTTTCAGGCAATCCGTACAAGCTCTGGTGTGATTGTCGGAACCTGACACTATGGACTCATCAGTCGCGAGATATCGATATTACCTCTGATATGCGCTGGAGGAGAAGTCTTCTGGCAACAGCTTCTAGTGTTCCTAGACTTGGTTAGGATCTATCTGAGGCCAACTGTTGGCGGTACCATATCACCGCGCAACGCACACGTGATCCGCCAAGCTACATGTTTCAGCGGTTTCACCTTGACGCAGTTCACGGGTTGGCGCATTCTCCCAGCCGGTGCCAGGATTGTAGCTCGACTCCCGCCGGTTCGAGGCTCGAAACGGAACGTAATGCTTATTGGCAGTAAGGCTCCCGCGTGATTGTGCTGTTGAGAAAGGTGCAAAGACGATTGTGAACCTGACTGAGATCGTTATACTACTCTTGTTTCTTGCGGTGTTTGTTGTCGTCCCGGCGGTCTTCATCCAAGTGGGGCGCCGGCGCAAAGATGCCAGCCATGTGAGCCTGCTGCAATGTCCGTCGTGCGGGGCGGAAAATTATAAGACGAAGGAACGTTGTTATTGCTGTGGGTATGATTTGGCAGCCGGCCGGTCAGCGGGAACGAGCGAGGCGTTACTCCAGCGGGTCAAGCGGGCAGACGAGAATCGAATGAAGTCGCGAATCGCAGCGCAAACCCCGCGGACCGTCGAGGACTAGCCACGATACGTTTGCGTCGCGGCCTGCACGTGGGGTTCTGGACACGCCGATTCCCAAGAACGGTTTCCAGTTGGCGGATAATACTTGCAGCGGCAGCGCGGAAAGCTGACCAGGCCCGTAGCGCCAGTATCCCCTACTGGCCGCTATACCTCACCGAGGGCGTGGTCAAGACCGTGTTGCCGCTGCCGATTCTTGGAGGCAGAATCTCACTCCGCAATTACGAAAGAAACGCTTTCGGTCTTGATGCAACCGTCCACGGCGCACATTCAGGCAACCCGCGCGGTCGCGTCTCCGAATCGCTTGTCAATTGCTCCCGTTTGAGCGAGGTTCCCACCAAAAGCCCTTGCCATGGCCGAGCCGCGCTTGGTACGAGTGTGATTCGTAGACTTCGATAACGAGGGCGTTGCAATCCGATGGAGCGATAAAATGACGATTCCGAAAAGTGGCGTTCCGACAAGAGGGACGGAAGTTTCACTCAGCCGGTTGCTTTGGATTCTTGCCGGGGTGCTCTTGGCCGGTGGTGTGTCGACCGCCAACGCCGACACCGTGACGTTACGTTCTGGCGAGGTTCTGGACGGGCGAATCCTTTCCGAGACGGATACGCAGCTCGTGATCGAGGCCTCCTTTTATCATGGCACGATTCTCTCAACGCGAGAGGTGGCCAGGTCAGACATTCAGTCCATCGTCCGCGAGACCCTCGAACAGAAACACGAGAAGGCGGACTACGCAGTCTTGGGAGCCTATGCCCTGAATGCGAACCAGGAACTCACGAAGGGCCAGTACGACGCGGGAATCGCGGCCTTTGAGAAATTCCTGACAACCTACACCAACTCCAGCTTCGCGGCGGACATCAATCATCGTCTGGCCGACTGGCAGACCGAGGCGTCCAATGTCGCGAGCGGCAAGGTCAAGTTCGCCGGAACGTGGCTGACGCCCGACGAGAAGAAAGTGCAAGTCGCACAAACCGCTCTTCAATCTCTCAAGAAGCAATTGGCCGATGCGCAGACGCAACGTGCCGCACAAGCCGAGAAGCTCGCTGGCGCCCAAAAGCAACTCGCCGATGCACGGTCCCGGCTCGCAAACATATCGGACACAGGGGGATCTGCGTCGGCGGCTAATCAAGGCGGTCGACGTGACCTCGCGGGTCGGTTGACGGCCGGGGCGGTGGGTGTTTCGCAGGGGGAGAACATGGGGGAACCGGTTTCCAATCCCGAGCGTTCGCAGCTACAAGCCGAAATCAATTCGGACCAGCAACGGGTTACCCAGGAACAGGGGCCGCTGACGTCGCTGGACGCGAAGATCACGGACTTGCAGTCTCAAATCCCGCCGCGCGAACAAGAATACAAGACCGCCCTTGCGCGGTTGTCAGGCACAAACACCCAGAACCAGGCGAGCGTCGTCCACGTTCCATCGGCTTCCGCTGGCCGCCCGAGTGAAACCAATGCGCCCGCGAAGACCGCACAACCCGCCGCGCCTCCTCAGGATCAAACCCCTCCCTGGTACATGCGAGCGTGGAAGTGGTTTCACGGTTAGAATCACCGACAGACGAACGTAGCTGATCTACTGCGGTCAAGCGCGACATTGATAACTACTTGAGCCGCTCTGGCACTGGTCCCGCACGCGCGTCCCGCATTGGAGGATACGCGAAGCTTAAGGTTTGAATTGCCTCGCACTGCCAGTTACTGGCGAGCTTGCAGTTGTGCCAGGGTGTTCTGTGCCGGAGCGAAGTCGCGCCGCATCCGTAATGGCTGGCTCGGAGTCATACGAATGGTGCTCAATGCTCTGCCACTGCTTCTTCAACCCCGCCAAAGAACGGATGCTCGGGGCCGTCTCTCCCGACGGTGGCTGCCAGAACCGTCAAATGGAACGACTTCCGCAGCGTTTCTACTTCCTCGAATCCCTTCTTCGTCAATGGGTCCTTGACGAACCAGTACACCGGCCTGCCGGAATGGACGAGCTCGCGCAATCGCCCCGGATCTTCGGAAGCGATGAAGGGATGCAAGGGGGTTGGACTCACAGCGTCACCGATAAACACATTGATGCTGCTCCGCAGGCCGAGCGGCACCGCGATGCGACCAGTGCCGCGAATCAGGTAAGCGTCAACACGGAGAGGATCGAAATCTGAGACCAGGACAGCATTGGATTCCATGTACTGGCCGGCTTGGGAGAGAAGACGATAGAGGCCCGCGTCGCTCCCTGTTGGAAAGCCCGCGTCCCGGTTAAGCAGCGCCAGTCGGAACATCCACGCGCCGACAAGAACGACCACCATGGCGCGGGCGACCTTGCTGGGCCAGAGAGCGAACAACAGGGTCACACCGATCGCATTGGCCAGACAGAATTCGGGTACCTGTCGCAGGAGGAACCGTTCCTCCTGCCAATTGTATAGCATATAAAAGACGACGGATGTGACGGTGGAGACGACAAGCCACAAGAGAAACTGCCGTCGAGAAACATGGGTTCGCCACCCGATCAAGCACGCCACAATCCCGGTAATCCCCAGAGCACTACGAAGTAGTGCCAGCACTTGGAACAGCCGGCGGCCGGGCGCTTGCCAATAGAACGGGGGGCCGAAGACGCGGGTGGTGTCCGATTCAGCCAGCAGTGATTTCGGGTAAAACGTCCCGTTTCCCTCCACAATATCGGCATCGCCCGGCTCGACCAGCCGCAAACGCATGAAGCCGGCTTTGGTAACGTACTCCGGGGAGAATAACGGTTGGCTGACCGTGCCAGCGAGGCCCCAATACCGATAGGTTGTCCGCCACGGACGGCCAAAGGTGATTTGATGGTATACACCCAAAGCGACGATGAACGGCGCCATTCCAACCGCGAGGGCGCCCGCCCGCCGCATACGCTGCCGCCACGTGTCCTCCCATGGTAGCAGCGCAACAGACGGTGCCAGCAGCAGTACGTTGTCATAGCGTACGGTCATGGCGAACCCCAGCACCCCGCCGGCCGCCAGCCACATCAAGCTCGGCCCTCTTCGGCTCCGACTGGCCAGCAGTAGCGCCAACACTGCCATGGCCAGAAATACGGACGGCACCTCGCTCATGATCTTCTGCGAATATTGCCAGAAGCCGAAGTTCGTGATCAGGAACAGTGCCGCAACACATCCGCACACCCTCCCGCCCAGACGCACGCCGATAATGTAGGTGAGGGCGATTGTCCCGAACGCGCAGCAAAACAATGAATAGATGCCATTGCCAGGAAAATGTCCCAAAACCATGTACGACGGCAATAGTAACAGCGACGTGCCAAACGGGTGCGCCGAGGGAAAATCGTGACCATATGCCGAGACGGCGAGCCGCCCGCGCTCGAGCAGATTCAATGCCGGCACCGCGAAATCAACGCCGTCTTGTGGCAGGTCGGCGGCGAATTGCGGCGTGACGACGTATCCGAGCCAGGCCACCAGGCACAAGCCCGCAATGATCAAAACGTCCACAGCCCATGGATCAGTGACCGCTTTCCTGAGACGCGACGTAAGAGAGGTCGTGTTCATCTCCATCAGGCGCGTCCCGGGCGTATCGGCCTGCACAACGCATGGAACATTTGTCGTAGAAGCATCATCTACTCACGACATCCTAGTATATTTATCCGTGCCAGCGCACGCATTTTGCCGAGAAAGCAATCTGCGGAATCTTAAGACAGAGAGGGCAGGCGCAGTGCGTGGCCCCGCGAGAGGAGACGGACGGAGGCGCTAGGGGGCGGCAGATCGGCCACTGGATTTGGCCATCACGTGGCGGATGATGTGAAGGGCTTCCTGGACGCGGAATGGCTTGCGGATATAGCCGTCGATCGGGTGTTGAGCGAGGATCTGGCGGAGCCGCAGTTCTTCGGCGCCAGACACAATGATGACTTTCACGTTCGGATTGAGTTTCTTCAACCACTCGAACGTCTTGGCGCCGTCAAGCTGGGGCATGTAGTAGTCAAGCAGCACGAGCTGAATTTTGTCTTTTTCCTGGGTGAACTTTTCCAGCGCCTTTACGGGACTGGCGAGGGCCTGAACGTCAAATCCAAAGGGCCGCAGCAGTTCGGTGATGAGAACGCGGAACTCCTCGTTGTCGTCAATCGCCAGCACGCGGATGAGGGACCCGTCAGCGGTGGCCGGAACGGCATCCTGGCCAGGCGCATTGAGCGTATCCGTTTGCCCGATATTTTCGGCTGTCAGTGGCATCTGAAAATCCTCCCAATCTCTTGTTTCCCACCCAAATGATGATATGAATATCGACATCAAAAAGAGCAGGCTCGGTGCCAAATCTTGACCACTGCGGAACGCGGCACTATCATCCGTGAAAATTTCTCGGGAAAATGGCTAAAAGAGGCAAATTCATCACTTTTGAGGGCGGCGAAGGCAGCGGAAAGTCCACCCACATCGACCGTTTGGTAACCCACTTGCGGCAAGGGGGTTATCCAGTGCTCATCGCCCGTGAACCCGGCGGTACAGAAGTGGGCGAACAAATCCGTCACATCCTCCAATACAGCAAACAGTCGGCGGCCATGGTTCCGGAAACCGAGTTGCTGCTTTTTTGCGCCAGCCGCGCCCAGCTCGTTCGGGAGGTGATCCAGCCGGCGTTGAACGACGGAGCCATCGTCATCTGCGACCGGTTTCTCGATTCGACCACCGTGTATCAGGGCGTGGGGCGAAAGATCGATCCACAGGCCGTAGCCACCATCAACCGCTTTGCCGTGGGGGCGTCTCTGCCCGACCTGACGCTGGTGATCGATCTCGACCCGCGAATCGGTCTGGAACGGGTCCGGGGCCGCGAGTTGTTCGACCGGATGGAAAACCAGGCGCTGGAGTTTTACGACCGCGTGCGGCAGGGATATCTGGACCTGGCCAAACGCGAAAGCGATCGCGTGAAAGTGATCGATGGCGGGCAAACCATCGAGGGGATCGCGAAGCAAATCTGGAGTTTGGTAAAGGATGTCCTTTAGCGATTTCCAGGAACAGAAGGAGATCGCCGCGCAACTGCGTCACAGCCTGGAGCGCGGACGGTTGGCGCACGCCTATCTGTTTGCCGGGCCACGCCGAAGCGGCAAGGAAGCCATGGCGCGGACGCTGGCGAAGGCGTTGAACTGTTCGGAAAAGGACCACGACAGCTGCGACCGGTGCGATTCCTGCCGGCGCGTCGACGAGGGGGTGCATCCCGACGTGTACTGGGTGCGACCGGAATCGAAGAGCCGGCGCATTCAGATCGACCAGATGCGCGAGTTCATGAAATCGGTCAACCTGCGGTCGTCACTGGGGGGGGTGAAAGTCGGGATCGTGGTGGACGCCGATTGCCTGGGCGAGGAAGCGGCCAATGCGTTTCTCAAGACGCTGGAAGAGCCTCCCGCCCAGACGGTGATCCTGCTGCTGACCGCCGACCCGCAGCGTCTGCTGCCGACAATTCTGTCGCGGTGCCTGAGAATATCATTCGGTCCGATCACAGCCGGCGTTACCTCTTCCTATGGCGCAGAATTACTGCCGCTGCTGGCGAAATTCTCCGCCACCCCCGAGGAACGAATTTCCCACAGTTACCGTTTGTTGTCGGAATTGACGGCGCTCCTTCAGGAAATCCGCAACGAAACGCGCGCCCGCGTGGAAGCGGAACTCGACCTCGACCGGTACGAGGAATTGGAACCCCGGGTGCGCGAGCGGCTCGAAGAACAGATGGAAGCGCGGATCGAGGGCGAATACCGGGCCGCCCGGGAGCAGGTGTTGGAAGAAATGTACAGTTGGTTTGGCGACCTGCTGCTGTGCGCCGAGGGAGCCGACGACCAACTGTTGGCCCATCCCGACCAGGCGACGACCACGCGGCAAATCGCGAACGGGTTGACGAGTTCGCTCGCCTGCCGTAACCTCGAGGCCATCGAGCAAATCCGTAACGCGCTTGCGCGCAATATTTCGGAGACACTGGCGTTCGAGGTGGGACTGCTCAAGCTGACACCGAAAGCGACGATGGTGGCGCGGTAATCCGACGGCCGGCGGCCGATTGAATGAAGGGACTTGCGAACCGGTTCGTGTTGGGCCTGGCAGCTGTGGCGTTTCTGGCGCCGCTGAAATTCGGCGCGCCCGCCATGGTGCAATGGGCCGTCGTGCCGCCGACCGGCGCCATCGAGTGGCTCTGTTTCACATGGCCCAATGAACTCGCGGTGATCCTCGTCTTCGCCGGCTTCATCTGGCTCGTGCTCGACCGGGATCGGATGTTGGCACGGGTGGATTTGCTGTTCGTGCTGCCGCTGTTCTTCCTGTTGACCCAGATACTGGCCGCCCCGTGGACGATTTGTCCCCAGGAGACGATCGATACGGTCATGCTCTTCGCGGCGGCGGTCCTGCTGTTTTATGTTGGCGCCTGGTCTGCGCGCGATGGCGCGGCCACGGGTCGGATATTCGGGGGGCTGACTCTGGCGACGCTGTTCGTCTGCCTGATGGCGATGCAACAACATTTCGGAGGCTTGGAAGAGACCCGCGCGTATGCGTCAACTCACGTGGATGCGTCCACCGCGCCACGGGACTTTCTGGCGCGCATGACCAGCAACCGCGTGTTCGGCCCGTTCGTTTATCCCAACGCGCTGGCGGGGTTTCTGGTCGTGGCCTTCGCCCCGGTCCTGGCGTGGATTTGGGTCCGCGCGCGCGGTTGGGACATGCGGGTGAAATGGATCGCGTTGGTGTTTGCCGCAGGCGAAATGCTGTTTTGTCTTCTGTTGACGGGTTCTCGGGGCGGGTTCGCCGCCTTCGGTTTCATGACCTTGGCGGTTTTGTGGTGTCTGGTCCCGAAGGGCCGATGGGGAGCGGCGAAAGCGATTACACTGCTCGTTCTGGTCCTGGGCGTTGTGGTTGCGCTCGCCCGACAGGGTGGATTGTTGCATTTTGGGACGACGAGCCTCGAAGCCCGGACGGATTATTGGCGCGGAGCGATTCGCATTATCAAGGATCATCCTTGGATTGGCACGGGGCCGGGAACGTTCGGTTCGATCTATCCAATGTACAAGATGGCGCTGACCGAGGAAGCCGCGGCCGTCCACAACAATTTCCTGCAGATGTGGTCGGATTCGGGTGTGCTGGCGTTTATCGCGTTTGCCGCGTTGTGGATCGTCGCGGTGCGGGACTCGTTTCGGCTGGCGCGAGAGCGGGCGGGCGATGTCGCTGCTGCCGCCATCTGCGGGGCGTTGGTGGGGTGGACGGTGCACGGACTGGTTGATTTCGAGTTGTATGTACCGGGCGTCGCGCTGCCTGCGTTTGTTCTGCTCGGCACGTTGCAAGGTTTGAAGGAATTGCCCAAGACCGACACCGTGGCGCCGCGTCGACGGAAAAACTGGCTGGTGGCGGGAGTCTGTGTGGTTTTGGTGACAGCCGTACTCTGGATCGAATGTCGGGCACTGGC
>Ga0326727_10001499_pt1 | contig 85877 bp, 70 predicted proteins | sample MB2enrmetagenome_FD_207643 | JGI IMG/M metagenome (GOLD analysis project Ga0326727, IMG submission 207643) | Lab enriched peat soil microbial communities from McLean, Ithaca, NY, United States - MB29MY | ecosystem: Environmental > Terrestrial > Soil > Wetlands > Peat | place: USA: New York...
CCCGCCCCCCCCTCCTCCAAAAAACTTTCTTTTTTTGGGCTATCCCGGCCGATGCATTCTTTGGCCGATTTTTTAACCATATCGTCAGTCGGGCGGAGAGAATTCCGCTCGGCTTCACGCGAGGCCACAGGCGATGGCCCTGCTCGCTCAAAAGCGTAAGCCGGGAGCGGCAGCCCCCTTGAAAAAAAACAGTGGTTCTGATTTTGGCTCTGCTTTATTCTACATAAAGAGCCCAAGAGCGAAAAGCCCCCTGCAATCAGGGCATCGCCTCACACACCGTGTTCGATCTGGAGGTAAACCGTGTTCAATGCGACATCACCGGCCACGGATACCATCAAAACCGCCTCGGGCGATCTCACCATCACGTTTCTGGGCCATGCTTCGCTGTATTTCACCTTCGGCGGCTTGGTCGTCCACGTCGATCCCTGGGCCAAGCTCGCGGATTACGCCAAGCTGCCGGGGGCCGACCTCATCCTGATCACCCATGATCACCAGGACCACTTCGACTCCGCGGCCGTCGCCGCAATCAGAAAGAACGGCGCGCCGGTCGTCGCCACCCGCGCCGTGGCCGCCAAGCTCCCGGAAACCACGGCCCTGGCCAACGGCGACGCCAAGGATGTCCTGGGCCTGCGCATCGAGGCCGTACCGGCCTACAACATCATGCACAAACGCGACTCCGGCGAGCCGTTTCATCCCAAGGGAGACGGCAACGGCTATGTCGTCTCCTTCGGCGAGACGCGGGTGTATATCGCCGGAGACACGGAAAACACGCCGGAAATGAAGGCCCTGCGCAACATCGACGTGGCCTTCCTGCCCATGAACCTGCCCTACACCATGACTCCGGAGATGGCCGCCGACGCGGCCAAGGCCTTTGGGCCCAAAATCCTCTACCCCTACCATACCGGCGACACCGACCTGTCCCGGTTGACGGTCCTCATGCGCGACACGCCGGGCGTGGACGTACGCCTGCGCAAGATGCCGTAGCGGAGAGAGAAGAAAAGAGGAATTGGAGGAGGAACCTTTTTTTCAAAAAAGGTTCCTCCCCGATTCTCTTGCTACTTCTTCCCCAACACCTCGGGGTTGAGGCAGGTGGGCGGGGTTTTGCCCTGGAGCATGGCCAACAGGTTGCGCGCTGCCAGCAGGGACATGTTCTCGCGGGCGGAGCGGGTGGCCGAGCCGGTATGCGGGGTGATGACCACGTTCGGCAATTCTTTCAGGCCTTCGGCCGTTTTGGGCTCGAATTCAAAGACGTCGAGTCCGGCCCCGGCGATGGTTTTCTCCCGCAAGGCGGCGACCAGCGCGGTTTCGTCGATGATCGGCCCTCTGGCGGTATTGACGATCACGGCCGAGGATTTCATTTTGGCGAAGGCCGATGCGCCGAAAAGATGCCGCGATTGCGGCGTGAGCGGCGCATGGATGGAAATAAAATCGGAGTGCGCGAGCAATTCGTCGAAATCCACGCGCCTGCCTCCGAGCTCCTTCTCGATGGCCAGGGCCGGCTTGCTGCCGCCGTGATAGACCACGGACATATTGAAGCCTCGTGACATCAGAGCCATGGCCTGGCCGATGCGGCCGGGTCCCAGGATGCCGAGCGTCTTACCGGAAACGTCGAGACCCAGGAACTGCAGCGGCCCCCAGCCGGGCCAAACACCGGTCCGCATGAGCGCGTCGGTTTCAACGACCCGCCTGGCCACGGCGAAAAGCAAGGCCCAGGCCATCTCGGCCGTGGCCTGGGTGAGCACGTCCGGAGTGTTGGAGACCGGCATCCCCCGGCGGCTGGCCTCGGCCACGTCGATGTTGTCGAAGCCCACGGCGTAGTTGGCGTAGCCTTTCAGTTTCAGCGCCGCGTTGAAAAATCCGGCGTCGATTTTGTCCGTGAGTTGGCCGATGACGCCGTCGGCGTCGCGGACATTCGTCAGCAATTCCTCGCGGGTGAGCGGCCGGTCCCGGTCGCTGACCATAACATCGCAATGTTCGCGAAGAAGCAACAGTCCCGGTTCCGGGATCATCCTGGTGACGTAGACTTTCGGTCTGGACATGCACGCCTCCTGCCTGGTTTGCACGTGGGCTGGTTCGCGGCCCGAGGATAATCCCGGCGCGGGGTATCCGCAAGCGCGCCCGGGACGCGGATCTCCGGGCCGACAAAACAATCTGGACATTATTCGCAATTTATATTGTTGTTCCGGGTAGTCAGTCTGCCGAGAACGCCATATTGGAAAAGACATGCGCTCATTCGACGCTTTCATTTCCCGCTTCTCCATCAGGACTCTGGTCGCCATCCTGATCGCGTGTCTCACTATCCCCGCGCTTTCCGCGGTCTTGTTCCTCGGCCAAGGCCGGTTCCAGCTCAAAAAAAACGAAATCACGGACCAGGTCATGAACCTGGCCCGCGCTTTCGCCCAGAAACACGAGGATACCCTGCTGCACGCCCGGACCATGCTGGAAACCATCGCCAGCCAGCCCGGTTTCGCGGACCTGGACGCGGAGACGATCCGCGACTATTTCCGCAAGATCATCGACAACAACCGGCAATACTCGTCTCTTATTTACGCGCGTCCGGACGGAGCCCTGTTCGCCTCCTCGGCGTCCATGGATACCTCGATCAATTTTGGCGACCGGGACAGCTTCCAGACCGCCGTCAAATCCCGGCGTTTCACCGTAAGCCGAACCACCTTAAGCCGGACCACCGGCCTTCCGGTGCTTCCCTTCGCCTTGCCGGTCTTCAGCCGGGGCGAACTGGCCGGTGTCCTGCTTTTGGGGCTCAAACTCAACGAATACGACAAATTCTTTTCCAGCCTGTTCCAGCCCGAGGGCTGCCGCTTCGCCCTGTTCGACCAAAACGGCTCGAGGCTTTTACGCTACCCCATGCGCCAGATATCCGGTCTGGGCGAGAGGATCATCAACGCGGACAAGATCCTGTCCGCGCCGGAGCAGAGCGGGATATTGGAATCGCACGACCTCACCGGCCTGCCCGTCACCTACGCTTTTATCAAAGCGCCTTCCCAAAACGGGGATAATGTCTTGTTCGGCGTGCAGGCCGGAATCCCGTCGGAGCATTTCAGCAAACTCATCCGCCAGGAGTTCGGCCAGGCCTTCCTGATCTTGTGCCTGGTCACCGGGGCGGTCCTGGCCGCCGGCAGCCTGGCCGGCACGCGGATCGTCTTCTCGGGCCTGATCGCCCTGGAAGCCAAAGTCCGTGAAATCACCCGAACCAAGGTCTACGCGGAACTCGGCGAAGCTGGCGGCTGCCGGGAAGTGGCGGAATTGGGGAAATCCTTCGACCGGATGATCGGCGTCTTGCGCCGGGACAGGGAGGCCATGGAAGAGGCCGAGGAGGCCTTGTGCCGTTCCCAGGACGATCTGGAAAACCAGGTGGCCAAGCGCACCAGCGAGCTCTCCGAGGCCAACCGGCAATTGGCCAGGGTTTCGGCCCAGGCGCAGGAAATGGCCGCGCAGGCGGAGATGGCCAATGCCGCCAAAAGCGAATTCTTGGCCAAGATGAGCCACGAGATACGCACCCCGATGAACGCCATCATGGGCATGACCGAACTTGCCCTCCAATTCGCGGAAAATCCCTTGCAGCGAGACTACCTGAGCACGGCCATGGATTCGGCCCGGAATCTCCTGGCGATCATCAACGATATCCTGGATCTGTCCAAGGTCGAGGCCATGCAGCTCGCCCTGGTCCCGGTCGATTTCGATTTTGCGGATATGATGGATTCGATGCTCAAGAGCTTCGTCGTGCTGACCGAACGCAAGGGCGTATACCTGCGGTACGAAGCCGAACCGGATCTGCCGCGCTATCTTCTGGGCGACGTCGTGCGGCTGCGGCAGATCGTCACCAACCTGCTGGGCAACGCCGTCAAATTCACCAGGGCCGGCGGCATCACCGTCTCGGTGTCCCAAACCAAACCGCCCCGGCCTGACTTGATCGGCCTGCGTTTCGTCGTGGCCGACACCGGTCCCGGCATCCGGCCGGAATTGACCGGATTCATCTTCAACCCTTTCGCCCAAGGAAAAGCCTCGGCCGGCCGGATCGAAGGGACCGGCCTGGGTCTGTCAATCGCCAAAAGCCTGGTGGAGCTCATGGGCGGCGGCATCAACGTCGAAAGCGTCCTGGGCCAAGGCAGCCGGTTTTCGTTTGAAGTGTTCCTGCGGGCGGGAGACCCGGCCAAGATCAGCCCGCCCGTTTCCGAGGGCTTCACCTGCATCGGCCGGCCGTTGCGCATCCTGGCAGTGGACGACAACCAGGTCAATTTGAAGGTCGCCCTCGCCCTGCTGCGCCGGCTCGGACACGAGCCCATGGCCGCGCAAGGCGGGCTTGAAGCCTTATCTCTCCTGTCTTCAAGCCACTTCGACGCGGTCTTGATGGATCTCGAAATGGCCGACATGGACGGCCTGGAGGCCACCCGGCGCATCCGCCAAGGCGAGGCCGGCGAAGCGGCGAAAAACGCTCGCATCGTGGCCATGACCGCCCACGCCCTGGTCGGTTACCGCGAACGCTGCCTGGAAGCCGGCATGAACGATTTCATCGCCAAGCCGGTGGACCTGTCCAACCTGATCCGGATTCTCGGCTGCGCCTCCAATGCCCCGCTCGCGGCCGCCCCCAAGCAGACGGATACCGGCAAGGGACGCCAGGAGGCGCTTTTGCGCCTGGGCGGGGATGAACGGTTGCTTGATGAATTGCATGAGGATTTTGTTTCCGGCCTGCCGGACCGGGTGAGCGCCATAAACGCCGCCCTGGCCGCGAGCGACGCGCCGGTTTTGCGTCAATTGGCTCACGGTCTCAAGGGCGTGGCCCTGGCGGTCGGCGAAGACAATATCAGCGAGCTGGCCGCCCGACTGGAAGAAGCCGCCGGAAACAGCGTGGTCCCGGACGCGCTGGCGCGGGCGCTGATCGCCGCTCTCAACCCCCTGATAGCCCGCGTCTGAGCCGGACCGGGGAACGGACCGCCGCGCGCCGGGAGGCTGCGCCCCCGGCGCGGCTTTTCGCGGGCAATGAAAGGAACCCCATGCTTCGCCTCTATGCACCGGTGAGCATTTCGCGTCTTTTGAGCGAGGTTGTCGCCACCGCATTGCCGTGTTTGCGCCTGGTGACCTGCTCCTTGATCCCCAGGCTCGACGCCGGCGATCTTCGCTGCTTTAACATCCTCATCGCCGGCACGTCGCGCCATCTTCGCGCCCCGGTCGCCTTTCCCTTCATCCCCGAGGATTCGGAGATTCTCGACCTGCTAGACGACATCGACTGGATCTATCTCGGCGGCGATCCGGACAAGTTCATCGCCGCCCTGGCCCGTTGGACCGAGAGACGCGGCCAAGGCGAGGCGGCGTTTATTCCTTTCGTCGATTTGACCGGTTCCTTGTCCCGGGACGCTCGCCCGGGCGAGCCGCGCCTGGCGGTGAAGCTCACGCATGCCAACTACAACCAGCCGGAATGGGTACGCTGCAAGGACGCATTTCGCACCACGCCGGAGCAGGACTGGCCCTCGCTCGGGGCGGCCAACACCCGCGACGCGGTGGAGCATTTCGGGCCGTGGCTTACGCGCATCCGCCGCGACCCGCCGCCCTTGATCCTCGATCTCGGCTGCGGACTCGGACAATCCGCCAGAAGCCTGGCCGTGATGTTCCCCGGGTCCAAGGTCGTGGGTCTGGACGTGAGCGAGGAAGCCATCGACGTCGCCCGGACCGTGTTCCAATTTCCCAACCTTTCCTACCAGGTCCACGGCTTCGACGATCCGCTCCCGTTTAGCGACCAAAGCGCCGGCCTGATCGTCTCGATCAACGCGCTACCCTACGCCGCGGACCAGATGGCGACCGCCCGGGACATTTTCCGGGTCCTTTCCCCGGACGGACTTTTTCTCAACTATTGCCGCCTGCTGCTCTCCCAACTGGCCTTGAACTTCCCTGCCTGCCTGTTGTGGGCGCACGACCACCAACTCGATCCCGGCGACTGGACCGCCTCCGCCTTGCAAAGCCATTTTCAAATCGCCTTAAGCCAGGGGCTGGTGTCCGGGATCAGCCCGGATTTTTTCATCTGCGCCAAGCTTCCTGAATTCAAGGATAAATACGCAACATTGGCCGATGCGACGCTCAATTTTTCCGGTTACCGGCCTTGGCATTCCCACGCCATGATGATTGCCGCCAAAGAGCCGGCGCTTGGCGAGCCGTTGCCGGAAATGCCGTGCGGCCATTTGGACAAGCTCGGATATATGCTGGCGGCGGTGTCGGGGGAATCGCCCGAGGCGCGCGAATTGGCCCTCTTGTCCTGGCGGGGCGTGGCCGAAGCCTGCAAACTTTTGCCAGAGGCGTACGCCTTCATGGCCGCCTGCCTGCCGGACCAGGCCTGGGCGCCGCGCGCGCTGCACTCCACCTAAGCGGCGGGGTCCCCCCCCGGAAAACGCTTGCCCCCCCCGGTGCGGAGGAATACATTGCGCTGGCCGCGGTTGACCGCCGCGGACGGCGGAACATTCATGAAAACAAGCCTTCGCTTCACCATCCAGCCCCAGCCCGACGATACGACCTGCGGCCCCACTTGCCTGCAGGCCATCTACGCCTACTACGGAGACGACGTCGCGCTGAATTCGGTGATCGCCGAGGTGCCCAGGCTCGACGACGGGGGAACCCTGGAAGTGCTGCTGGGCGTCCACGCCCTGAAGCGCGGCTATGAGGCCACCATTTACTCCTACAATCTCCACGTCTTCGATCCCACCTGGTTTTCTCTCAAAGGCGACGCGCTGCCCGGACTCGCGGACAATCTCGCCCGGCAAAATCGCTTCAAAAAATCCTCCAAACTCAGGTTCACGGCCCGGCACTACGTCGATTTCCTGCGGCAAGGGGGCAGAGTACGCTTCCAGGACCTGACCCTAAACCTGATCCGGAGCTTTTTGAAGCGCTCCATTCCCGTGCTCTGCGGCCTTTCCGCCACCTACCTCTACCGTTCGGCCCGGGAATACGGCCCAAAGCAGGACTACGATCCCATCCGGGGCGAGCCCACGGGCCATTTCGTGGTCATTTGCGGCTACGACCACGCCGAACGCAAGGCCATCGTGGCCGACCCCCTGCTCGGCAACCCCATGGGCGTCGGGCCGCTCTACAGCGTGGACCTAAGCAGGCTCAACTGCTCCATCATGCTCGGCATCGTCACCTTCGACGCCAGCCTGCTCATCATCAGCAAATCCTCTCCCCCGGAGTAATCCCTTGCCTGTTTACGCCGTCGTCGACAACACCGATGACCTGGACCCCCTGCCCGGAGTGACGCTGGTTTCCGCCAAGAACTACCTCGCGGACGTGAAATTCGCCCACCTGCGCAACGCCCGGGTGCTGAACCTGTGCCGCTCCCACCGCTACCAGAGCATCGGCTACTACGTATCCCTGCTGGCCGAGGCGCGCGGGCACAAACCCCTGCCCCGCATCACCACCATGCAGGACATGAAGTCCCAAAGCATCATGCGCCTGGCCTCGGACGAATGCAAAACCAGTATCGACCGTTGCCTGGGGGGGCAGTGCTGCGAGAAGCTTTCCTTTAACATCTACTTCGGCCACACCCCGGAGCCCGGGCGCGAACGGCTGGCGGCCAGCGTGTTCAAGCTGTTCTACGCGCCGTTCATCCGCGCTTTTTTCACTCACAACGGCGTCTGGCACCTACAAAACGTAGCGGCCTTGGGCGTGCAGGACATCCCGAAAAACGAGCTGGCCTTTGCCCGCGACGCCTTGACGGAATTCGTGGACGGCCACCGCATGCCGCCTCAGAAACGCTCTCTACCGCACTACCACCTGGCCATCCTGCACAACCCGGACGAGGCTATGCCCCCCTCCAACGCCAAAAGCCTCAAGCGCTTCATCCGGGCGGCCGAGGAGATCGGCATCGCGGCTGAGCTCATCACCCGGGAGGATTCAGGGCGGCTCTCCGAGTTCGACGGGCTGTTCATCCGCGAAACAACGGACGTCAACCATCACACCTACCGCCTGGCCAGCCGCGCCGTGGCCGAAGGCCTGGTGGTCATCGACGATCCCGAGTCCATCCTGCGCTGCTCCAACAAGGTCTACCTGGCCGAAAACCTGCACCGCCACGGCATCCGCACACCCAAAACCCTGGTTTTGCACCTGGGCAACCTGGGCCAGGCCCAGCGCGCCTTCAGCTTCCCCTTCGTGCTCAAGCAGCCGGACAGCTCCTTTTCCCAGGGCGTGGTCAAGGTGGCGGACGAGCCCCATTACTGGGCCGAGGCCAAACGGCTGCTCAAGCGCTCGGAACTGATCATCGCCCAGGAGTTTCTGCCCACGCCTTTCGACTGGCGCATTGGCGTGCTGGACCGCGCGCCGCTGTTCGCCTGCAAGTATTTCATGGCCCGCAAGCACTGGCAGATCATCAACAACAAAAGCGGCGCCAAGGACATGCTCGGCCGGGTGGAGGCCGTGGCCCTGGAGGCCGCGCCCAAAAACGTGGTCAAGACCGCCGTGAAAGCCGCCGGATTTATCGGCGACGGGCTCTACGGCGTGGACCTGAAAGTCGTGGGGCGCAAGGTGCACGTGATCGAGATCAACGACAACCCCAACATCGACGCCGACGCCGAAGACGCCATCCTGAAAGCCGGGCTCTATGCGCGGGTGATGCACGTGTTTTTGCGCCGCATGGATGAGCGCAAGCGCGGCGTGAGGATCTGCTCATGACCGCCCGCGCCCTGGGGCTCTTTGAAGCCGTCGGCCTGGAACTGGAATACATGATCGTTGCGGCCGATAGCCTCTCCGTTCTGCCCGTGGCGGACGAGGTGCTGCGCGCCGCGGCCGGGGAGATCGTCTCCGAAGTCGAAATGGGGCGGCTTTCCTGGTCCAACGAACTGTGCCTGCACGTCATCGAGCTCAAGACCAACGGCCCGGCCCCGGACCTTAAGGGGCTCGCGGCGGCTTTCGCCACGGACGTCTCCCGGATCAACGCCATCCTCGCCCCGCTCGGCGGCAGGCTCATGCCCGGCGGCGCGCATCCGCTCATGGAACCGGCCCGGGAAACCCGGCTCTGGAACCACGAATACAGCCCGGTGTACGAGGCCTACAACCGCATCTTCAATTGCACGGGGCACGGCTGGTCCAACCTGCAAAGCATGCACATCAACCTGCCGTTCGCGGACGACGAGCAGTTCGGCCGGCTGCACGCGGCCATCCGCCTGCTGCTTCCCATCATGCCCGCCCTGGCCGCCAGCACCCCCATGCTGGACGCCCGCCCGACCGGTTTCATGGACAGCCGGCTGGCGGTCTACCGCACCAATTCCAGCCGCGTGCCCTCGGTCACCGGCCTGGTGGTGCCGGAGCCGGTGTTCACCCGGGCCGACTACGAACGGGTCATCCTTGCCCCCATATACGCGGACATCGCCCCGCTCGATCCCGAGGGCATCCTACAGCACGAATGGCTCAATTCGAGAGGCGCGATCGCCCGCTTCGAACGCGACACCATCGAGATCCGCGTCCTGGACATGCAGGAGCGCCCGGCCGCGGACCTGGCCGTGGCCGCCTTGGTGACGGCGACGCTTCAGGCCCTGTGCCGGGAGCAATTCGGAAGTTTCGCCAGCCAGCGGCAGTGGGAGGTTGCGCCCCTGGCCGAGCTTTTTTTACGCTGCGCCCGCGACGCGGATAACGCGTTGATCGCCGATCCCCACTACGCGCGCGCCCTGGGCTACCCAGGCTCCCTGCCCTGCACGGCCTTGGACCTCTGGCGGCATTTGGCCGGGGTTGTCCAGCCGTTGCCGGACGGCCTGGAGGAAGCCGTGCAAGTCATCCTGGAACAGGGGTGCCTGGCCCGGCGCATCACAACGGCTCTTGGCCCCGAGCCGGACACCACGCGCGTCCTGGACATCTGTGAGCGCCTGTGCGTCTGCCTCCGGGACAACGAACCCTTTTTCGGCGCGCCCTCACATGCCAGGCGCCCCTGAAGTCCTGTTCACCTGCGAGCACGGCGGCAATGACGTCCCGCCGGAATACCGTGCCCTGTTCGCGGGCAGCCAGGCCGCGCTTCACAGCCACAACGGCTACGACGCCGGGGCGCTTGCCCTGGCCCGGACGCTCAGCCGGGAACTGAACGCGCCGCTCATCGCCTCCGAGGTTTCCCGGCTGCTCGTCGACTTGAACCGCTCCCAGGGCCACCGGGGGCTTTTCTCGGACGTGACCATGGACCTGCCGCCGCGCGAGCGTCGGCGCATCCTGGAGGCGTATTACCTGCCCCACCGCGCGGCCGTGGCCCAGGCCGTGGCCGCGAACCGGACCACTGGGAAGGCCACCCTGCACGTCGCCGTGCATACTTTCACCCCGGTGCTGCGAGGCAAGGTACGCGCCGTCGACGCGGGCCTGCTCTACGACCCGGCCCGCGCGGGCGAACGCGATTTTTGCACCCGCTGGCAAGAGATTCTGCGCCAGCTCTCCCCGGATCTCGCCGTGCGGCGCAACGCCCCGTATAAAGGCGCGTCCGACGGCTTGGCCACCTGGCTTCGAGGCGTCCATCCCGAGAGCGCCTACCAAGGCGTGGAATTGGAGGTAAACCAAAAGTTCCTGGAGACCTCGCCCGCGTGGGAAACTCTGTGCGCGCGGCTGTCGCAATCTTTGCGCGCGGCCATCGGCGCGCATTGGCTCCCGCGGCCCGGACAGGGGTGAAGGGTGCGCCAGAACACGTCAATGCACCGGAAGGGGCGGGGATGTTTCCGGCCCGAGACCTTGGCCATGGTCATTGAGGCGCAAAAATGCCCCACAACATCGGGACCCGCTCGGATGAACTAAGACCAGGCCGTCCGTGTTCCGAGCGAACAGGGGGCAAAATCGCGCCAGGCGCGGACCACCCCCGCGGTCGACTTCCAGTGGCGTTTACAAGTCGACCGGGAATGGGATATTCATTTCTTTGGAAATGCCGAACACGGCAACATAACAGACGAGGAGCGAATAATGAAAAGAGCACTGACAATAGCGCGGTATGCACTCATCGCATCGCTTGTGTTGTTTCCTTCGCTGGCAAGGGCGCAATACAGCCAAACTGTGAACAGCAGATTGCCGGCCAAGACGCTCCAGGGCCAGTCTATCAAGAAAAAAGGCGCCGTGGCTCATGCACCGACAGCCAAATCCAAGAAGTCGGCAAAGGGCAGCAGATTGAAACAGCCGAACTAAATCAAGCAACCAGCCGAAAGGTTGGAAAAATCAGGGGAGGAACATTTTTTTAAAAAAGGGACCATTGTCCCACGGTTCCTCCCCCGCCCCCCTCCTCCCAAAAACTTTAGGGGCTGTCCTAGCTAACGAGCAATAATCCGTATTTTTTTGTAATATTATTAAATATTTGAAATGGATTCTCCGCTTGTCTTAAAGCGGGGGCCGGGGCGGCAGCCCCCTTGGGGAAAAGAAGTGGTTCTGGATTTCTGCTTTCAAACCTGAACGCGTCAGCCCTTTAAAGAGTAAAACCAAAACCACTGGTATTTTTCCAGGGGGCTTCGCCCCCGGCCCCCATGAAAGCGGATAGCGAATTCCTGAGCGAGGACAGCCCCAAACTTTCAAGTTTTGCTATGGAGAAAAAGAGGGCCGAGGACGGCAGCCCTCCCTGGGAAAATAACAATGGTTCTGGTTTTCATCCCTCAAAACGACGGCCGGACTGGTCGACGCGAACTCTCGTCCCGGCTGCAAAACGCTATCCCTACCCGTAGGTAGCCAGCCCGACCAGCGCCTCGGCCAACTCGGCCTGCTCCGCCGCTTCGCAAGTGAATTTCAGGCCCACCTCCCCGCCGCGCGCCCAGACCGCCACTCCGGGGTACCGGCCGCAGGCGGCCAGCTCCAGGATCAGCTCCTGGCCCGGAGCGCAAGCTCCCTGGGTCGTCAGCCTGGCCCCTCCGGCCGAGATATTGACCACCTGGCAGGAACTCCACTGGCCGTCGCACAGCAGCCGCCCGGCCATGAGCACGGAACTGCGCGGGTATTGGCGATGGTCCGGGCCACTCGTTGGGCCTGACGCGGGGCTTGCCTGTGTCACGCGTTCTCCGTGCTATTTGGAGGTCATGGTCCAGACCCCGAGCCAGTCCTTGGGCGGGTCCGCGGCCAGGGTCTTGCAGCGTTCGATGTAGGTCGCCGAAAGCTTGTCCGCCGGGTTCAGGCGCAGGGCCTCGGCAAAGGACCTTCCGGCCTTGGCGAAGTCCCCGGCCCGGTAGGACAAACGGCCCTCCTGGAAATGCCCCGTGGCCTCCATGAGATTGGGGAAAGTCGCCTCGGTGTGGTAGTCCAGGATCTCGAAGACGCGCACGGGCTTGGTCTTGCCCTTGACCACCACGTCGTCGATATCCCTGGCCCGGTAGATGCCCTTGAGGAGGGCATGGGTGTACTCGCTGATGAGGATGTGCGCGCTGTATTGCTTGCAGGCCGTCTCCAGCCTGGCGGCCAGGTTCACCCCGTCGCCGATGATGGTGTAGTCCATGCGCTTGGGCGAGCCGATGTTGCCCGAGACCACCTGGTCGGTGTTCAGGCCGATGCCGATCTCGATGGGCTTTTGCCCGGTCGCCGCGCGCTGGGCGTTGAAGGCGGTAAGGGCGCGGATCATGCCGATGGCGCAGCGCAGGGCGCGGTCCTCGTCGTCCTCGTGAGGCAGGGGGATGCCGAACACGGCCATGATGGCGTCGCCGATGAACTTGTCCAGCATCCCGCCCTCGGTCTGGATGCAGTCCACCATGAGGGTGAAATAGTCGTTCAAGAATCCCACCGTGGCTTGCGCGCCGAGCGTCTCGGTCAAAGTGGTGAAGCTTCGGATGTCCGAAAAAAGCACCGTGACCTTGGCCGTCTTGCCGCCGAGAATGTCCTCGCCCCCGGCCAGGAGCTGGTCGGCCAGCTTGGGGTCCATGTACCGGCTCATGGTGGACTTCATGCGCTTTTCGCTGGAAATGTCCTCGATCATGAGCATGGTCCCCAGCCTCTTCTGGTCCCCGCTCAAAAGCGGCAGCACCGAGACGTTCACGGACACGGGCCGGTCCCCGAAGACAAGCTCCGCGTCCATGGTGGTCTCCGGGGCCTGGGAGGCGTCCACGGCCGTCACCTTGTCCGCCAGCCAGGCGTTGGGGCCGGTCAAAAACTCCGCCACGGGCCGGCCCAGCACGTCCCGAGCCTCGGTCGCGAGGATGCGCAGCCCGGCCGCGTTGCAGGTCTTGATCAGGCCCTCCTCGCCCAGCGTGATGACCCCGTTGGACATGCTTTGCAGCATGCTCTCGTTGTAATTCTTCATGCTCGCCACGTCGCTGAAGAGCTTGGCGTTCTCCAGGGCGATGGAGATCTGGGCCGTGAAAGCCTTGAGCCTCGATTCGTCCTCTTCGGTGAAGGGGCCGCCGCGTTTGTTGAGGACCTGGGTCACGCCGATGGTCTTGCCTTCCTTGTTCACCACCGGGGTGCACAGGATGGAACGGGTGAAAAAACCGGTCTTCTTGTCAAAGGCGGGGTTGAAGCGCAGGTCCGCGTAAGCGTGGGGGATGTTCACGCTTTGTCCGCTGGTGAACACCGCGCCGGCGATGCCAAGGTGGTTGGGGAAGCGTATCTGGGTGGCGGCGATGCCCTCGCCCACCATGGACCACAGTTCCTGGGTCTTCTCGTCGTTGAGGAACAGGGTGGAGCGCTCGGCGGAGAGCATCTTGGTGGCCTCGCCCATGACCTTGCGCAACAGCGTGCCCAGCTCGATCTCGCTTGTCACGTCGGCCACCACGTTCATGAACTCCAGCTCCTTGGCCCGGGAGAGCTGCATCTTCTCCACGAACTGGGCTCCGCTCAAGGCGATGGCCGCCTGCATGGCGATGGCCTCCAGGAGCTTTAAGTCCTCCCGGGTGAACTCCCCCTCCTTCTTGTTTAAGACCTGGGCCACGCCGATGATCTCGCCCTTGACCGTGCGGATGGGCGCGCAGATCATGTTCCGGGTCACGTAGCCCGTGCTGCTGTCCACTTCCCGGTTGAAATACTTGTTCTTATAGGCGTCGACCACCACCATGCCCCGGCCCGTGGTGAACACCCGGCCGGCCACTCCCGTGGTGTTCAGTATCCGGATGCGGCGTCGTCCGGTGCCCTGGGCCACGATGGAATAGAGCTCCCCGGTGGCCGGGTCGTTGAGGAAGAGCGATCCGCGCTCGGCCGAAAGCTCCCAGGTGGTGGTCTCCACCAAGGCCTCAAGCATCTCGTCCAGTGTGTCCAGGGCGGCCAGGCGGTAGGACACGCCGAGCAGCATCTCGGAATGGGACAGGCGGCGCTTCTCGTCCCCGGTGGCCGGGGCGGGAATGTTTTTGGCCTTGGGCGCGGCGGCGGGCCCGCGCTTGGCCGAAGCCTTGGCCGAGGCTGACGGCATGGCCTTAGCCTTGGCCTTGGGCATGGGCTTAGCCGAGGCAGAAGCTGCAGGCTTGGCTTGAGGCGTGGGTGTCGCCTTGGGCTTGGCCGAGGATTCGGGGGTCTTGTCTTTCAGTTGAGGCCTCCGGCGGCAAGGGATTCGCGCAAGGCGGCCACGGTCTGGCGCAACTGCCTGATCTCGTCCTCGTAGTTGCGCCGCTCCTGGCCGAAGCGGTCCCGTTCGTCCATGAGTGCGGCCTCCATGCTCTCGCGCAGGGAGGCCACGGCCTTTTGCAGCTCCCGGTTCTCGCCGGTGCCCCGGGCCACGGCCTCCTGAAACTGGCGGTCCTTCTCGGCGCGCAAAGCCTCCAGTGCCTCGCGCTGGGCGGCCACGGCGGCCTTGAGGTTCTCAATCTCGCCTCGGGAGTCGGCCATGACCCGCTGCACGGCCGCGTCCCGGTCCAGCACCACGGACTCCAGGGTCTGGCGCATGGCTGTCACGGAGTCCTTGAGGGTGTGGTTCTCAGCGCGCAAATCGGCAATCTCGCCGTCCTGGCCGGTCGGACCGGGCGCGGCGGTCGGGGAATCCGGACCATGTCCTTTCATCCTGAGAGTTAAAGGGCAGTCGGGCATATTTGTCAATATGACGAGGCGGGGCGAAGAGCGGCAAACTGCCTCATTCGCCAACCCGAGTCCCGTTTGGCCGTCGACCAGTCGGTGCGGATTCCGCAGATGCACGGTCAACGCATCTCCGGGGCCGGTTGCGCATTCCTTTCGCAAAATCCGCTTCCCTCGGTTGTTCTTATTTGCTATTCTGCATGGGATTAAATTGAGCTGGCATCTCCAAGCCGGAACAACGCCTAAGCAAATATTGGCCGTCGCCATCCTCGCCAGGTTTGAGCCAACGAGGCGGCGGCAAACGCAAAGATATAGCGGGTCGATCTTATGGCGCTAAGCCCCCCACCATCGTTATTTATCCGGCAAGTCATCGGTATCTCCGACGAGGAGTTCAAGGCGTTTCGGGATTTCATCTATGCCCAAAGCGGCATCTGGGTGGACGACAATCGCAAGTATCTTTTCGAGAACCGGTTCGGAAGCCGTTTGAAAGAACTCGGTCTTAAATCGTTTGGCGAATACCTCAAGCTTTTGCGGTTCGATCCCAGACGCGACGAGGAAATGAAGCGTGTCTTCGAACTGGTGACCACCAACGAGACCAGCCTGTTTCGCGACACCAAACAGCTCGACGGGTTCCGGTCCAACATCTTAAACCCGCTCGTTGAGGCGCGACGCAAAACGGGCAACCTGGAAATCAAGATCTGGTCGGCCGGCTGCTCCTCGGGCGAGGAACCCCATACCTTGGCAATCATGTTCCACGAGATGCTGGGAGTCGAAGTCAAAAAGTGGCGCATCGAGATCAACGCCCTGGACATCTCGCCCCCGATGATCGCCAAGGCCAAGGCGGGCATATTCAGCGAATACGCCTTCAAGACCACGCCCGAGATCATCAAGAAGAAATACTTCAGCCCGACGCCCTGCGGGCTGAAGATATCCGCCGAAGTGGCCGCATTGATCAAATTCCAGCTGGGCAATCTGAACGATCCCATCGGCTTGAAACGGATTCCCAAATCGGACGTGGTTTTTTGCCGCAACGTCATCATCTACTTCGACGAGGCCATGAGGAAACGGGTTGTCGGCGCTTTCTACGACAACCTGGTCCCCACCGGGTATTTAGTGCTCGGCCACTCCGAAAGCCTTCACAAAATCAGCTCGGCCTTCCGCCCGGTGTTCATCCCCGGGTCGATTGCCTATCAAAAGGTATAGCTTAAGGAACGGGTCGAACCATGCCGCGCATAGCCATAGCATCTTTGAAACCGGGAATGGTCGTGGCCAGTGATGTTGTCACCGAGCAAGGGCGGGTCATTCTGCAGCGCGGCAAGAAGGTCGAGTCGTTTCACTTGCAGTTGTTGAAAGGCCTGTGCATCGAGGCAGTCGAGATCGAGGCCCCAAGCGGCGATTCGGATCGCGAAGAGCAAGCGGCCGCCTATGCCAGGGACTTTTTCGCCTTCGTCAACCCCGACAGCCAGGTCATGATTGAACTCTTCCGTTTCGCCACAGGCCTGGTCGGCGCCCGGCTGGCCGAAGGCTGGATACCGCCTTCGCTCTCCGAGCGCAGGGCGCAAAACGTCGAGCAGCTCGAAGACGTCTTCCCGGTGGAGTTCGCCGACCCGGCGCGCATTGTCGCCCACGAAACCGAGCTGACGAGCTTTCCGGACATCTATTTCAAGCTCAAAGAGGAAGCGGAATCGCCAAAGGCCTCGGTGAGAACCTTAACCGATCTGGTCAGCCGGGACATGGGCCTGACAGCCAAGCTCCTCAAACTCGCCAACAGCCCACTCTACGGATTGCCCGAGAGCGTGGAGTCCATCGAGCGGGCCATCGCGATCATCGGCATCCAGGAACTCTCCACGCTTGCCCTGGGCATCACCGCGATCAATTATTTCCACGGCATTCCGCCGGAACTCGTCGACATGCGCCGGTTCTGGCGGCATTCGATCTCAACCGGGCTGATCGCTAAAATCATCGCCAACGCCATCGGCGAGATGAAAAACGAGCGGTTTTTCATCGCCGGACTGTTGCACGATTGTGGCCGCTTGATATTGTTTAAGAAACTGCCCTACGCATCGACCGAGGCGCTGCTCTACGCACGCGAAAACTTCGTGCCGATCGTCGAAGCCGAACGCACGGTCTTCGAGTTCACCCATACCGATTTGAGCACGGAGCTTCTGGCCAATTGGCAATTCCCCAAACATATCGCCGAGCTGATCAATTTCCATCACAACCCGCAAGACGGACCGGACCCGCGTCTGAACGCGGTCGTCCATGTGGCCGACATCATGGCCAACGCCGTGGATATCGCCGCTGACGGCATGTACGTTTTGCCGCCCTTCGACGAAGCCGCCTGGAACGCGCTGGGGCTGCCGCCGAGCGCGGTCGGCCGGGTGATGACCGCATTTGAGACCGAAGTGATGGAGACGATGCGGGCGTTTGTTTAACCGGAGGCTGCCCGGCCAGGGATCGAACAAGCTTGCGCGATCGCTCGTTCGGTTGAAAATTTCGATTGCGGCCGAACTCAGGGCAAGACATTGAATGCCCAGGCCCCATTTCCCAAAATCCACACCGCGCGGTATTAAAAGCCGGCCTAGGCGGGCGGGGCCTTCCCGGCCTCTTCCCCTGACTTCATACAATATTCCAGAAACTTCTTGGCTTCCTCGAATTCCGGGTTGATGGACAAGGCGATGTTGAGCTGGACCACGGCCTGGTCAAAATCGTTTTTATCAAAGTAAGCCCGGGCCATATTGAAATAAATGTGCTCGTCGAGCGCGCCGAGTTCCAGGGCGCGGCCATAAAATTTTAAGGCGTCGTCGAAATACTTGTTCTTGCGCAAACTGATCCCGAAGCCGTTGAACTGTTCACGGAATTCCTGGTTGAAGGCCTCGTCGAGGTTGAGCAGCTTGCCCAGCACTTTTTTGAGTTTCTGGTAATCCTTCTGCTCGCTGGCCACTTTGCCCAGGCCATAGTTGGCCTTGACGTTGACGTCGTCGATCATCAGCGCCTTGATGAACTGCTTTTCCGCCTCATCGAGCTTGCCTTGTCCGAACAAATCCTCGCCCTTGGCGATTTTCGCCGCCAGACTGTTCAGGGCCGGTTGCGTATTGATCTTGTAGTAGTTGGGTTCGGGGTTGTACTCGCTCAAAAAAACCTTGGCGCTGACTTCCTTCTTCACCCCGGACGGCACGTGATAGATATTGAGCGGCTGGGTCTCGAAGCGGTCCTCGTCGATCTGCCGGACGTACCAATAAATAAGGGTCTCGCGCTTGGTCGCCGTATCACCCAGACCGATCTCGGTTTCTTTTTTGGAGGAATAAACGCCCAAGATATGAGGAAAGTCTGTCATGTATCTGGCTCCCACGCGATAGTATGATAAAGTTAGATGGGACCGATTATTCCGTCAAGCGGAGAGCGTGGCCATGGTCCTTTCAAGCGGATCTAATCTCCCAACCGAAGATAGCCCGGTGGCATTTTAATAAAAACGGTGAGACAGGACGGCCCTATCAGGAAGAGGAGAAGATTGCCATAAGGCCGCCTTCAGCCGATTTCTCTCACCTTGCCGAAATGAGAAGAACATGGGGACAAAGTGCCGACATGAAACAAAAAAGGGCCGGGCTTCATGGCCCAACCCTTGAATTTCATGGTGCTCCCGGTGCGAATCGAACGCACGCCCATCGCTTCGTCGCGTACGGTAACGATTTTTAGAACTCGGATCGCGTATCGAGTCGGTTCGATCGCCGCGTCGTGGTCAATAAGGTTGCCGTGAAGTCGCGAAAACAGAATACAAATGGGCGAGGTTCAGAATGAAACCCGTGACCTGCCCCCAGTTCCGGTCCTTGGACGGCCCAATCAAGGGCGCCGGTCTTCTTGTCTGAGGTCTTTCAGAATCTCCTTGACGTACTCCCTGTCCGCCTCGCTTAAGTTGCAATAAACGTGGATAAGCCCCTCGAACATCGCCTTTTTTTCCCGGCAGGCGAGGACGTCTGGCCGGTGCATGTCCCCGGTCGTGGCCTTGTTGTGGTAGGAGCAACCGCCGCCGCAGTAGTAGCGGGCCCAGCAGCCCCGGCATTCTGGCAGGTGATCGACGACCGCCCGGTGGTAGTCGTTGAGCTTGCCGGCCCGGTAGTCCGCGACGTTGCCCAGGCGCATGTCGGCCAGGCCGGCAAACCGGTGGCAGGGGTAGATGTCTCCGGTCACCGAGACGGCGGCCATGCCCTTGCCGACTCCGCAGCCGTAGTAACGCTTTTGCCCGGAGATGATTTCGGCCATGAGGGACAGCATCGCCGGAGGCGAGTCCTTCACGATGCTTTTTTCCCGGATGGCGGCGAGCAGTTCGTCGATTTCCTTGCGGTTGTAAGCCAGCATCCGTTGCGTCATTGTTTCGCTTTGCCCGTCCGGGGCCGGACCGGTCCCTGGCGCGTTCAAAAGGACCGGGGAGGCCAAGGCGAGATAACAGGTCGCAAACCCGGCCCGCGCCATGCCCTCCTTGATCATGCAGGGGTCGGCGTCGCCGTAAACCGTCGCCCTGGCCGACAAGTGGGGCACGGCTTCCCGCAGCTTTTGGACATTGGCGTGAACCCTGTCGTATGATCCGCTCCCGTCCTTGAAGGGACGCTGGCGGTTTTGGACCTCGGGCGGGCCGTCGAAGCTGATCAGGGATTGGACCTCTGCATCCTTGATGAAGGTGATGACCTCGTCGCTGAGCAGGGAGCCGTTGGTGGTCATGCCGAATGTCAGCTTTTTGCCCTTTTCCTGCGCCTTTTGTCTGGCGTAGGGAACGATTTTGCGCATCAGGGTGAAGTTCAGCAGCGGCTCTCCGCCGAAAAAGCCGATGTTCACCTTCGGCGCGCTTCCGGAATTCTCCATGAGCCAGTCGACCGCCCGCAAGGCCGTCTCCTCGCTCATCAGCCCCTCGCCCGCATACCCGCCCCCGTCGCCGTAGCAGTAAACGCAACGCATGTTGCATTCCTGGGCCAGGAAGAGAGCCATGTTCGCAATCGGGAACTCGGCCTTGCCGGGGGCGGCTTTCGCTTCGCTCCCGGGCGCGACCTCGGGCGGGGTTTCGGGCCGGTCGTCATCTAGCCCTTCAATCAGCTTGAGCCCGCGCAAGGCCTCCACGACCGAGGCGGGGACAAGGCCGCCGCAGGCCGAGGCGGCATGGCCGATCATGACCGCCAACCGGGGTGAAACCGGCCTCGCGGTCAGGCTTTCCACGTCAACCAGGTAGGCGTTGCCGTCATAGTCGAAAATATGAAATTCCCGCAGGCTGACGTTGCCGAAATACCTGCGTCCTTCGTATTCTATTTCGTAGGGAGCGAACATCGATACTCCTTAGGCGCAAGGATGACAGCGTCTTGCGTCAGGCAAAGAAATAGATGCAACAATCGGCAACTGGCCGTTTACACAAAACATTTTATCCCCTCGGGCAAACCGCCGTCCCGGCGCGGGCCGCGTCGCCAATCCCCGGCCGGGGATGATCACGGCCCGCATCCGCCGGACCGGCAACCCCGGCCAATGGAAAAAAACGATTTCAAAAAACGGCTACTACTGATTGGACCCCACCGGCGTCCAGTGACACCCAGAATCACCGAAGAGACAAAAATAACCTCCGCTAACCATAGCCAACTCCGCATCGCTCAACTCACCGTTTGCCTGCTTCGGCGGGACCACGAGATGATAGACCTTCTCCGAATTCTCGACCGCTTTCACCTCCATTCCCTCCGGCACGTCCACGCCCTCTTCCTTCAGCACCGCCGTGGCGTTCGCCAGCAACCGTTGCTTGAAGGCCTCGTCGGCCCAAGCCTTGGCGATGATCCGGCCCATCTTCTTGCCCTGTTCTTCCTTGTTCATGACATCCTCCGATCTTGATATATCCGTCCGCTCACCACAAAATGCCCGTCCCATGGCTGTCGTACAGGCAGCACCCGCCGTTGCCGCCACCCCCTCCCGCGCAGGCCGCCATCTCGTCATCCGTGAGTTCGAACGACGGCTTCCGGGGAATGACCAGGTAAAACGCCGTCTCCGTGTTTTCCAGCGCCGTGACCGTCACGCCTTCGGGCACGGCCACGCCTTCCTCCTTGAGCACCGCCGCCGCATCCGCCAGCAGCCTTTGCTTGAAAGCCTCGTCAGCCAAGGCCTTGGCGATGATCTGCCCCATCTTCTTGCCTTGTCCTTCCTTGGCCACGACATCCTCCTGGTTTGAAATGTTCGCCTCGTGTCAGAGTATTTTCAGTCAAAATCCGGACAGCGCCGTCAGCTCGTCCAGATCGCAATGCCTACTCGCCGGTTCACCATGGCGGGGCTGGCTCCATATGCACCCCGCCCAGTTACCACGCGTGAAACTCGGCATGTATCTTAATGCACGTATCGCGACAGTCGCACCCCGTCCCGGCGCTCACGGCTAACTCCTCCTCCGTGAGCTCGCGCGACGGCTTCGGGGGGATGATCAGGTGAAACGTCGTCTCCGTGTTCTCCACCGCCTTGATCGTCACGCCTTCCGGCACGGCCACGCCTTCCGCCTTGAGCACCGCCGCCGCATCCGCCAGCAGCCTTTGCTTGAAAGCCTCGTCAGCCCAGGCCTTGGAAATGATCCGGCCCATCTTCTTGCCTTGTTCTTCCTTGCTCATGACATCCTCCCGGTTTGATTTGTGATGTTTCCGGCCTCCGGCTAGAAACGGTCCAAACGTCCCGCCCGCTATCCCTGACGTAGACGACTTCGCCACGCTGTAAGGGCTGTCTCGCTGAAGCCGTTACTGGTCCGGCTGTCCCTTTGTCTCTCGCACTCCACAGGCAATCGAGTCTTCCCTGCCGGGCGGATAAGGATCTGGCTTCACAGGATTCTCCTGAAACTCCGGAGCCATTTTGTATTCCCAAAGCAAATCTTGCATCGCGACCCGCTCCTCGAGAGTTGAGTCTTTGACCTGACCCGCTTTGCTCACTTCCCACAGATGGATCAGCTTTCGCGTCGAGAAGCCCCGGTAAGTCGCGGGCAGGCTGTGGTCGCGCATGATGGAATAGACGGCGCGCTCCAGCTCAATTTTTCGCATGTCCAACATAACTCCCCCCATCTGGGTCTCAGCTCGCTGTCCCGGCGTCCGCCGCTACGCCAACCGACCAACCGTCCCTTCCCGCACGCGGTCCAATCCGATGCGGGGACCATATTGGTGGTCCAAGCTAACGGGACACTCCTGACATTTCCCTTACAATGAGCAGGGAGCGGGAAAAAAAATCGACAGGCGGGTAAAAAAGTTGCTCGGAGGCGAGCGGGTCGGGGCGAAGCCGCGGGCAGGTCAATGAGTCGAGCGTCCGGCGATTTGGCCGGAAAACCGTTCCGGAACCGTGGACCGCCACAGCGGGCGGCAATCCGTCAGAACCAATCGAATCTTTTTTGATGCTTAATTTGTCAATCGACCAATAAAATGTTACGCCAAAATAGCCTATTATACTCTCGGACAAGGAGTTCAGGTTGCATATCAGGGCCGATAAATTTTACCCGCCCCAAGTAGACACCCCGCAGTTCCTTTTCCGGGAACGGATTGTCGACGAACTGACGCGCCGATGCGGTTCCCGGAAACCGACCATCATCCTGGAGGCCCGGGCCGGGCAGGGTAAATCCACCCTCATCAAACAGTTTCTCAATCGTCTCGACATCGCCTCGATCTGGTTTCAAGTCGGTCCGGAAGACGCGGACCCGGCCTTTTTCCTCGTCGCGATCCAGGCCTGCATCGCCGATCTGTTGCCGGAATGCTCGCCGGCGGCCGGCATGAGACCTCTAACCGGCGGAGCCATCGCCCTGTTCGATTTGCCCAAACGAATCGATCTTTTGCTGGACGACATCAAGTCCTGCCTAAAGAACGACCTGTATATGGTTTTTGACGATCTGCATAACCTGATCCCGCACGAATCAAGCCGGTTCATTCTCAACTACCTGGTCGAGAACGCCCCCCCAAAGCTCCATTTCATCCTGTCCTCGCGTGAGCCCATGCCCCTGGGGGTTTGGCAATCGTTCCCCGGCAGCCGCAATCTGATCAGGATCGGCAACCGGGAACTGGCTTTGAACGAAGATGAAGTCGCTGATTTCTTCCATCGGATTTTTCACATGCCCACCTCGCATGACGCCATTCTGGAGATTTCTGCGAACACGGACGGCTGGGTTATGGGGATCGTGCTGCTCGGACTGCAGCTGATGCAGGGGCGCGGCATGTCTCCTGCGGTCGGATGGGATGGAATGGGCCGACCGGATATCCTCGAGTATTTCCGTCTCAAGATATTCGACCCGCTGGAACCGCGACTGCACGAGCCGCTTTTAGTGCTTTCCCTGCTGGAAGAAATCCCGGTCGCGCTGGCGCGGGCGCTGACCATGGAGCCGGATATCGGCATCGATCTGGACCGGCTCGCCGGGCGCAACATCTTCATCCGCCGCCTCGACGCGGACGCCACGGTATATGCCCTGCATCATCTCTTCCGGCAGTTTCTCCGGGAAAAGGCCAAGGACGAACTGGCCCCCGAAACCATCCAGCGGATCTACCGGCAAGCCGGGCAATTTTTCTTCCAGTCGGACAATCCGTCGCAGGCCCTGCGCTATCTGCTTAAAGCCCGGGACTACGGCGCCATTGAAACTGTGCTGCAAGCAAGCGGCACGGCCATGCTGGCGGCCAATCAGACCGCCACCCTGGCGGCGATCCTGGGCCAAATTCCGGAACCGGACCTTGCCCGGCTGGGCTGGACCTGCTTCTATCTGGCCCTGGCCCATCTAGATTTTGCGCCGGCGCAGGCCCTGCCTCTGCTCATGAAAGCCCTGGAGGTCTTTTCCGCACGGCGTGACGAGCACGGCGAACTGCTCTGCCTGGCCCATATCATCTCCATCCACATCACCACCACCGGCCATTACCGGGAGGGAGAAGAGCGGCTCGCAAGAGCGGAAGAACTCTATTCCCGGATCGCGGAAACCCTCGACGCCGCAACAACAATTCTGCTTGCCCGCAGCCTGGCGATGGGCCGCTGCATCTTTCTGGCCGACACCGATGCGGCGACCCGCTACGCCAATCTGGCCCTGAATCTGGCCAGGCAAGAGAAGCTGGTCAACTTCGAAGCGGCCTTGCTTATGGTCATGGGATACATCCGGATTTTCGCCGGCCGCCTGGCGCTGGCCCGGCTCTGGATGGAGCAGGCCGCCGTCGCCGCCCACCGTCCCGAGGTAGGCACTTTCAACTGCCTGGCGATCCGGATGATGTTGTTCAACTTTCTCTTTCATGACGGCGACTTCGCAAACTACTTCGACCAGAAGAACCAGCTCGTCGCCGCCATCGGCAATGCCATGGTCTCCCAATCCATAGCCGGTCCCTTCTGTTATATCTGGGAAATGGACATCGCCATCAATCAGGGCCGTTTCGAGGAGGCTTTAACTCTCGCCGCCCAGGCCCTGGCCCTGGATCCCCCGCTCAGTCCGCATTTGCACAGCCAGATCTTACAGCTTCAGGCCGTTGTCCTGGCCCTGCACCGGCAAGCCGGCCCGGCCCTGGAGGCGGCGGCGGAGTCGACGCGCCTGCGGGAACAGGCCGGCGGGCTGTACTTCGTCACCCTGAACAAACTGCTGGTCGGCCTGGCCCACGGGCTTTGCGGCCGCTACGATCAGGCCGTTGCCTTGCTGGCAGAGGGAATCGACGGCGCAAGGAACATGCCGACCGCCTATCTCGAAGCCTGCGGCCTCTTGCACCGGGGCTGGGTCCACCTGGACCATGGAGACCATGAGCAAGCCCGAGAAGATATTGAAGCCGGGCTCAGCCTGATGCGCCGGAACGCTTACCGGCATTTCTGGGCCTGGACGCCCCGGGCCATCCAGGCGGTCCTCGGATTCGCCGTGGCCCAGGGGATCGAAACCGACTACGCCCGCGCCCTGGCCGCCGAACGGATCGATGCCGCCTTGGAGGATGATGGCGCCGCCATCCCCCATCTCGAGTTCCGCACCCTCGGCGGTTTTACGATTTTGTACCGCGGCGCGCCTCTCCTCGACGCCGAGGCCCTGACCCCGGCGCAGCGGGAGCTTTTGTGCCTGCTTTTGGCCTCGCCCGGCTTGAAAATGGCCCAGGAGACCGCCCATCTTCATTTCTGGCCGGACAGCCCTTCGGCGGCCGCAAAGGCCAAGTTCGACACTCTGGTGTCGCGTCTGCGCAAGACCCTGGCCGAGGTCTTGCCGGAAAACGCGGCCCATTGCCACCTCAACCGGGATAAGGGAATCATCCGGCTGATCCATTGCCGGGTCGATGCCCTTGACTTCCAACGCGCGGTCAAACGCGGCCTCGAACACTCCCGCTCGCAGGAGTTCTGGCAGGCTGCAAACGCCTTCGCCCGGGCCGACGCGCTGTGGCAAGGGGAATTCGCGCCGGGGATCACCGGCGAAGATCAGATCCGGGCCTTTCGGGATGCCCTTGTCAAGGCGCTGACCCAGATGACCCTGGCCTGGTGCGCGCAGTTGCCCGGGACCAACCGCTCGCAGGCGGCGATCGAGTTGACTGAAAAAGCCTTACGCGCGGACCCCCTCAACGACGTCCTGTGGGCTCTTCTCTACCGGTTGCACGGCCGGAGTTCCGCCATCCAGGCCCGCCTGGTCCTGACCCGTTTTGCCGAACGGCTTAAGACCGAGGACTTCCCCAAGGATGAGATCGCCGCACTGACCCAGGGGATCGCCAGCGCCCCGGAACCTTCATTTTCGCCGAAATATAAACGGGAGCAGAAAATTTCTTAATTTTCGTGCTCCCGTTTATAATTACGGCCCCGCTATTGGCGGGGCCAAGCGGCGTCCGCCGCTGGGAGCAAAAAGTATCTTACTTTTTGCTCCCAGTAATAACCCGCATAATGTCCGGTCACCGGCAGGCCCACCGCTTTCTCTCCGTTCCGTTCGTCTCCAAAAACATTTTTTTCCGCCTGCGATTTATTTCGCCTCTCCCCCTCATTGTCAGGAAAATGTCAGGACGCCTTGCTAACTTGAACCTCACCGGCAGGAGTCGCGTCGGCCACCGGACATGGCCCGCCGGGACACTGCTTTGGCATCGTGAGCAACGGACCTTTTAGCCCAAGGAACACACCGTGCCGTCCGGACTCTTCAGGGAAAAAGCCCTGGCGCGCATCTCCTCCCCGGAGCAGCTCGACCAGCTTATGCACATTGCCTCCCCGGCCGGCCGTCTGGTGCTTTTGGCCGTCGCGGTCGTGTTCGCCTGCGCCCTGGCCTGGGGTATTTTCGGATCGCTGTCCACCGAGGTGTCCGGCCGGGGCATCCTGCTGACGAACGCGGGCATGTTCACCGTGACGGCCCAAAGCGCCGGGGAAATCAAAAACCTGTATTTTGTCAAAGGAGGGGACGTCGGCCTGGGGCAGACCCTGGCCCTGATCTCCCAGCCCGTGCTTGCGGACAAGGTGGAGAGCGCCCGGTCCACCCTATCCGGGCTTCGTGAGAAATACCGGCTGACCAAGACTTTCGGCGGCGAGGACACCCGTCTCGGCCTTGAAGCCCGCGAACTCAAGAAACGAAGCCTGGGTATGGACATCGGCAACTTGCGCGCCCAGATCGCCTGGTACCGCGACCGCATCAAAGTCATGACCCCTTTTATCGCCGATGGAACGATCTCCCAAACGGAGTTGTTCAAACTCCAGACCGAACTGGCCACGGCCCAAGAACATCTCTCTCAGAAGGAAAACGACTTAAACGGCATGACCGCCCAAGGGCTGGAGCAAAAAAACAAGACGGAACAACAGATTCTGGACCTGGAAAACCAGATCGCAGCAGCCGAGGACGAACTGCAAACCGCCACGACCAACCTGCAAACGAACGCCGTGGTCGTAAGCCCTTACAGCGGCCGGGTGATCGAAGCCGGAGTGAGCGTGGGCTCCATCACGAGCGCCGGCTCGCCCATCGCCACCCTGGAACTCGCCGGCTCGGAAGTCTCGTTTCTGGAAGCCGTCTTGTACTTCAGTCCGGACCAGGGCCAGCTCGTCAAAACCGGCATGATCGTGCATCTGGCCCCGGACATAACCAAACCGGAACGCTACGGCAGCATGCTCGGGCTGGTGACCAAAATTTCGGCCTTTCCTTCCTCCCAGACCGAGATGAAAAAGACGCTGCAGAATCCCGAGCTGGTGCAGCAACTTGCGTCCAAGGGGGTCAAGGTCGAGGTCCGCTGCGCGTTCGTGCCCGACGCGGCCACCGTCAGCGGCTACAAATGGTCCTCATCCAGGGGCCCGGACTTCGCCATCGAACCGGGCACGCTGTGCTCGGCCGCGGTCATCATCGAAAAGCAGCGGCCCATCGCCCTCGTCATCCCCCTGTTCAACAAATACATCCTGGGCCGGGGCGCGCGGGAAACGGTCGAGCAGCCATGAACGCGGGCGCCGCCTGGAGCGAAAAACGGGTCAAAACCCCCACCATCTTGCAGATGGAGGCCACGGAGTGCGGCTGCGCCTGCCTGGCCATGATCCTGGCCCATTTCGGCCGGCACGTGCCCCTGGAGGCCCTGCGTCACGATACGGGCGTGTCCCGCGACGGCAGCAAGGCCAACAACATCCTGAAGGCGGCGCGGAAATATGGCCTGGCGGACAACGGCTACCGCCTGGAAACCGAGGACCTCGGGCAATACCCCCTGCCCATGATTCTTTATTGGGGGTTCAATCATTTCGTGGTCTTCGAAGGAATCAAAGGCCAGATGGCCTACCTCAACGACCCGGCATCGGGACCGAGAAGGTTGCCCCTTGCCGAGTTCGATACGTTTTTCACCGGCATCGTCCTGACCTTCACCCCTGGCCCTGATTTTCAGCCCGGAGGTGAAAAACCCAATATCTTGGCCAGCTTGAGCCGGCGACTGGCCACCTCCGGGCGGACCTTGGCCTTTGTTCTGCTGGCCGGGGCGCTGCTGGCCGTCACGGGCATTCTCGGCCCCACCTTCAGCATTGTCTTTGTCGACCATGTTCTTGGCGCGAACATGCGCGAATGGATACCCCCGCTGCTGTGGGCCATGGCCTTGACGGCCTCGGCGGCCGGGGCTTTGCGCTTCATTCAGGGCGGGGCGCTGCTTCGCTTGCAGACGGGTATGGCCATCGCCGGCTCGGGAAAATTCTTTTGGCACATCCTGCGCCTGCCCGTGGATTTCTTCAGCCAACGCTATCCGGGCGACATCAGCGGCCGTGTCCAGATCAACGACAACGTGTCCAAACTCCTCACCGGCCCGCTGGCTACAGCCGCGGTCGGGATTTTGACCATGATTCTGTATGCCTGGGTCATGATCTGGTACGATTGGCGTCTCACCGCCATCGGCCTGGTCATGGCCGCGGCGAACCTCGCCGCCCTGCGCCTGGTCTCCGCCAGGCGCACCGACGCCAACCGCCGTCTCCAGCAGAACCAAGGCAAGCTTATGGGCGTGACCATGAACGGCCTACAGATCATCGAAACCTTGAAGGCCACAGGCTCGGAATCCGATCATTTCGCCCGGTGGGCCGGGTATCAGGCCAAGGTGGTCAACGCCGATCAGGAACTGGGCTACTCCTCCCAGATGCTTTCGGTGGTCCCGAGCGTCCTGACCCAGGTCAACCAGATGTTCCTGCTGTGCCTCGGGGGGCTGTTCGTCATCAAGGGGAACCTGACCATCGGCATGCTGACCTCTCTGCAGGGGCTCATGTCCAATTTCATGAGCCCGGTAAACCAGCTGGTCAATCTGGGCGGCCAGTTCCAGACCGCCCGGGCCGACCTGGAGCGTTTGGACGACGTGATCCGCAATCCCGTCGATCCCTCACTTACGGCGACGGACGACGAGGGCGACAATCTGGCGGATTTTCCGCCCAAGATCGCCGGACGCTTCGAGATGCGTGCCGTCACCTTCGGTTACAGCCCGCTCGATCCGCCGCTGATCGAAGACTTCAATCTCTCGCTTGCGCCCGGGGCCAGGGTGGCCCTGGTCGGGGCCAGCGGTTCGGGAAAGTCCACCATCGCCAAGCTCGGCACGGGCCTGTACGCCCCCTGGTCCGGGGAGGTCCTCTACGACGGCAGGTCCATCGGCGATTTTCCCAAGCGGGTCCTGACCAATTCCGTCGCCTCCGTGGACCAGAGCATTTTCCTTTTCGCCGGCACGGTTCAGGAAAACCTGACCATGTGGGACGAAACCGTCCCCGACGAAGACATGCTCCGGGCCGCCAGGGACGCCTGCATCCACGACGAGGTGGCCGCCAGGCCGGGAGGCTACAAGAGCCGGGTTCAGGAAAACGGCGCCAACTTCAGCGGCGGGCAGCGCCAGCGCCTGGAAATCGCCCGGGCCCTGGCGGTCAACCCCACGCTCCTGTTCCTGGACGAGGCCACCAGCGCCCTGGACCCGCTCATTGAGCAGCAGGTGAGCGACGCCGTCCGCCGCCGGGGGTGCGCCTGCCTCATCAGCGCGCACAGGCTCTCGACCATACGCGATTGCGACGAGATCATCCTGCTCGACCGGGGGCGCATCGTCCAGCGTGGCGCCCATGAGGAACTGGCGGCCGTGGACGGACCCTATAGAAATCTGATCAACAACCAATGAACGACATGCCGGACCCAGCAACCGACGATCCCAGGCTGATCCGCATTTCCGGCGGCAGGCCTCTAACCCTTGACGACGGTCAAGCCTGTTACCGGCTGGCCGGCGGAACGGTCGACCTCTTTCTTGCGGAGTCCGGGGACGGCCCCAGGCATTTCCTGTTCACGGCGAAAGCCGGCGACACGCTCATCGGCATGTCCCCCGAGACGTGCGGAGGCTGGCGGTTTCTGGCCGCGGTAAATCCCGACAGTCGCGTCCTGAGGCTGGATTCGTTCGAGAATCCGGCGTTTGAGGCCGATCCCGGACCGGCCGTGGACAACTGGCTGTCAAACCTGATCAGGGTTCTGATCGGTCGGCCGACTCTGGCGGCAAAGACCGAGGTCCTCGCCGCCGGCGGGGCGACCATCCACGCGGCCGGCGCCCGGCTTACCCCCGGGGACAACGTCGTCTGGGCACGCCTCACGGAAGGCAAGGCCACCTTCATGGACTCCGGGCCGGGCTTTGCCCTGGTCGAGCCGGGAGTCTTTACCCCCCTGGCCGGGCGGGCCTGGATCACCGTGGTCGAGGAGGCGAAAATCAGCGCGGCCGTCAGCGCCGGCTTGCACGCCCAGGGGCTTTTGGCCGAAGCGCTGTCCGCCTTTCACCGGCAGCTGGTCGCGGGCATCCGGGCCAAGCTCGCGGATACGGAGCGCCTGGAGCGGCAACGCCTGATCGAAAAGGTCCGCCGTGACCGCTTCGACGTCGCCGGAGCGCTGTCCAAAATCGCCTCGGTATTGCGCCCCGGCAAGCAGTCCGCAATGCTCCCAGCCGAAGCCGACGACCCGTTCCTTGCCGCCTGCCGCTTGGTGGCCAAAGACTCGCGCATCTCCTTGGTCGCGGGAGGGGCGGCGGGCGGCGGGAGCGACCCGGCGCAGCGGCTTGACGCCTTGGCCGCCGCATCCGGCTTCCGGGTCCGCAAGGTCGTCCTCGACACGGGCTGGTTTGAGCGCGACTGCGGGCCGCTTCTGGTCTTTCGCGCGCAGAGCGGCGCCCCGGCCGCGGCCTTGCCGCGCACGTCCAGGCGCTATGACCTGTACGATCCCGCCAGCGGCCGGGTGACCGGCCTGGGCGCCTCCGAGGCCGCCTCGGTCGCCGCCGAAGGCTATATGTTCTATACGCCCTTCCCCGAGCGCCCCCTCACCGGCCTTGACCTGCTGGCCTTTACCCTGCGCGGGCAGTGGGCTGACCTGGGCATGATCCTGGTCGTCGGGGCGCTGGCGGCGCTGCTCGGGCTGGTGACGCCGATCATGACCGGGACCGTGATCAACACCGTCATCCCCCAGGCCAATGTGGGGATGCTCACCCAGATCGGCGGCTTGATTCTGGTCTGCATCCTGGCCTCGGCGGCGTTTGAAATCGCCAGGGGAGTGTCCCTGCTCAGGGTGGAGGGCAAGATCGACGCCCGCGTCCAGTCGGCCACCACCGACCGGCTGCTCAGCCTGCCCACCTCGTTTTTCAAGGAATATACGGCGGGCGATCTCGCCTCGCGCTGCCTGGGTATCAACGCCATCCACTCCATTCTGTCCGGAGTGACGGCCAACGCCGTCTTGTCCGCTGTGTTCTCATTGTTCAACCTGGCGCTGCTGTTCTATTACGATTGGCAACTGGCCCTTGTGGCCAACGCCTTCGTGCTCGCCAACATGGCCGCGGTCGGCCTGGTCAGCGGCGCCATCGTAAGCAAACAGCGCACCCTTATTGATCTCCAAGGTCGCAAGCAGGGCATGGAACTGGAATATCTGACCGGCATCTGCAAGCTTCGCCTGACCGGTTCGGAGCCCCGGGCTTTCGGCGCCTGGGCGGATGTCTTCTCGGCCGCCCAGACCCTCAATTACCAGTCAGGCGCGGCCTTCAACGTATTGAACGCCGTCAACGCCGCCTTTCCCACCCTGGCCTCGATGGCCCTGTTCTACTGGTTCTTCCACGGCAGGACGGACGCGCTGAGCCTGGGGCAATTCCTGTCCTTCTACGCCGCCTTCGCCGCCTTCCAGACCGTCATGGTCCAGCTCGTGTCCGTGCTGGCCAGTTCCCTGGTGGTCATCCCCCTCTACGACCGGGCCATGCCGATCCTGCGGACCGCCCCGGAGGTGGACGCCGGGAAGACCAAGCCGGGAGAGCTCCGGGGGGAAATCGAGATCAGCCATGTGGTGTTCCGCTACCGGCCCGAGGGGCGCCCCATCCTCTCCGACCTGACCATTCACGTCGCCCCGGGAGAATTCGTGGCCCTGGTCGGCGATTCGGGCGCCGGGAAATCCACGGCGCTGCGGCTGCTGCTTGGTTTCGAGACACCGGAATCGGGCACGATCTACTACGACGGCCAGGACTTAAGCGAACTCGACGTGCGCGCGCTGCGCCGGCGCATCGGGGTGGTGCTTCAGGACGACAAGCCCTGCGCCGGAAGCCTCTTCGACAACATCGTGGGCTCCGCCAACTTAAGCCTTGCGGACGCTTGGGAAGCTGCCAGGATGGTCGGCCTGGAAGAGGACATCCAGGCCATGCCCATGGGCATGCAGACCGTGGTCCCCCCGGGCGGGGCCGGTTTTTCGGGCGGGCAGATCCAGCGCCTGCTCATCGCCCGGGCCTTGGTCCGACGGCCGGGAATCCTCTTTTTCGACGAGGCCACCAGCGCCCTGGACAACAAAACCCAAACCGTCGTGTCCGGGAGCATCGCCGCCCTCAAGGTGACGCGCCTGGTTATCGCCCACCGGCTCTCCACCGTCATGGGGGCCGACAGGATTTACACCTTGCGCCAGGGACAGGTGGTCGAAGTGGGAACATTTGCCGAACTCATGGCGAAGGAAGGTCTTTTTTATGATTTGGCGAAGCGTCAGATCGCTTAGCGCGATATTAACCGGAGCAGAAAATCTCTTCATTTTCGTGTTCCGGTTTATAAGTACGGCCCCACGAAGAGCGGGGTCACGCGGCGTCCGCCGCTGGGAGCAAAAAGTAAAATGCTTTTTGCTCCCGGTAACAGCGGTTCTCTGCCCGCTTTTCGTCTTGGCCGCGTTCGGACTTAACTCCGCCGGGGCGGCCGAAGGCCGTGATTCCAGGAAAATCGAGGCCAGCGCCACGTTGGTGGTCGCGGCCCTCGGACCATGGGAAAAGGAAAACCGCCTCGCCTGGCGGGGGCTTGAACTGGCGGCCCAGGAAATTAATCAGTCAGGGGGCATCGCAGGCAAGAAATTAAAATTATTACATTATGACGATCATGACGATATCCAAGAGGGCCTCAAGCAGGCGCAACGCATTGCCGACGATCCGAGCACGGCCATGACGGTCATATTCTCCAGAAAGGAAGTGGCAGTACCGGCGGCCACGGTGCTGGCCTATTACGGCATCATGACGATGCTGACCCGAGCGACGGCGTCTCTCGATGAGATCGATTTGCCGCTTTTGTTTCGCATGTGCCCCGACGATTCGGAGCAACTCGCGTTTCTCACCGATTTTTGCGTCCGCCAGGGGATAAAGCGGGCCGTCGTCTTCGTAAGCAACGGGGAACGCGCCCGGGTCTATGCCAATACTTTTGAGACCGAAGCCAGGGCCAAGGGGATGGAAATCGCCTCCCGCATCAACTGCGATATGCTCACCGGCGAGGAAAGTTTCAAGCGGGAACTCGCCTCTCTCCAAAAAAAGCACCAATTCGACGCCATTTTTTTTTCCGGGCCGGCGGCACTGTCCGTGACGCTTTTCAAGGCTGCGGCGGCTTTGGGGATAAAGCAACCCTTCCTGGGGGGATATCGCTTGGAAGCCTTTGAGACGGCCAGCCGGGCGGATCCGCTCAAGATTTCGATTTATCTCGTCACCCCGTTTTCCGCCGTTGCCGACGAGTCGGCCCGGCGTTTCGCGGAGAACTACCGCCAGGCCTATGGCGAGGAACCGGACGACAAGGCGGGCATCGGTTATGCCGCCTTGCAGGTCTACGCCCAGGCGGCGCGCCGCGTCGGTTCCGGAGTCCCGGACAAGGTGGCGGCCGTCCTGACGCGAAAAAAACGCTGGGACGGTCCCTTATTCATCAAGTCCTATTCCGAGGGGCGCTTCCAGACACTTGATTTCGGGCGGGAAAAGGCCGAACCATAAGTGCGGGACCGGTTCCATATGCGACGGCACACGTCGTCGAGACCCCCTGCCCTTGAAGGAGTGCGCTGTGAACGCGGAGGAGATACGGCTGGTCGGGGCGCGCACAGGCAAGGCGGCCTGGAAGTTCTGGGGGCCTTACCTCAGCGAACGGCAATGGGGTACCGTGCGGGAGGATTACGGCGACTCGGGCGACGCCTGGAACTATTTCACCCACGACCAGGCCCGTTCGCGCGCCTACCGCAACGGCGAGGACGGGCTGGCCGGAATCAGCGACGAGCGGCAGATTTTGTGCTTCGCCCTGGCCTTGTGGAATGGCCGCGACCCCATCCTCAAGGAGCGCCTTTTCGGATTAGCCAACGAGGAAGGCAATCACGGCGAGGACGTCAAGGAATACTATTTCTACCTCGACAGCACGCCCACCCATTCCTACATGAAATACCTCTACAAGTATCCGCAAGGGGCTTACCCCTACGCGGACCTGGTCGCGACCAGCCTGGCGAGATCGCGCGCCAAGCCGGAATATGAGTTGCTCGATACCGGGATTTTCCGGGATGACCGCTACTTTGACGTCTTCGTGGAATACGCCAAGGCCGCGCCGGACGACCTGCTCATCAGGCTCACGGTCTGCAACCGGGGCCCGGACCGGTCCGACCTGCATCTGCTGCCCACGCTCTGGTTCCGCAACACCTGGTCCTGGTCGGGTGGCGGTCCAAGACCCGAAATTCGGCCCCTGGCCGGGGAGCAGCACGGAACGGTCCTGGCCAAGCATGCCGAGGAAGCCGGCGCGGTCGCGCGGCCCGATTATCTCTTGCGCTGCGACGGAACATTCGATCTGTTATTTACGGAAAACGAAACCAACACCGAACGCATCTTCGGGACGCGAAACGCCTCGCCGTACGTGAAGGACGGCTTCGACACCTATCTCGTCCACGGGGACGCCCGGGCAGTGAACCCGGACCAAGCCGGGACCAAAGCCTGCGCGCATTACCATCAAAGCCTCGGGGCGGGAGAGGAGCTCGTCCTGAAGCTGAGGCTGTCCGCCGCCGCGGCAAAGATCACAGGCGATGTCTTTGGAGACGGTTTCGACAAGGTTTTCGCGCGCAGAATATTGGAAGCGGACGCATTTTATAAGACCGTGATTCCGGCCGCGGCGGGCGCGGACGAAGCCCTGGTCATGCGCCAGGCCCTGGCCGGCATGCTGTGGACCAAGCAGTATTACCACTTCGATGTCGACCAATGGCTCCGTGAGATCCACGCCCACCCCCTGCACGACTCGCACCGCTCTAGTCGCAACCGGGAGTGGTTCCACATGGTCAACGACCAGATCATCTCCATGCCCGACAAGTGGGAGTATCCCTGGTACGCCGCTTGGGACCTGGCCTTCCACGCCATCGCCCTGTCCCTGGCGGACATCGATTTCGCCAAGGACCAGCTTTCGCTCATGCTGCGCACGGACTACCTGCACCCCAGCGGCCAGATCCCTGCCTACGAGTGGAATTTCAGCGACGTGAATCCGCCGGTGCACGCTTGGGCGACGCTGTTTCTGTACCGCACCGAGCAGTCCCAGCGAGGCCGCGGTGACCTGGATTTCCTCAAACGGGCCTTCGCCAAGCTCATGCTGAACTTCACCTGGTGGGTCAACCGCAAGGACCGCTTCGGCAGGAACGTCTTCGAGGGCGGCTTCCTAGGTCTCGACAACATCGGCGTCTTCGACCGCAGCAAGGGCCTTCCGGCCGGGGGCGTGCTGGAACAGGCCGACGGCACGGCCTGGATGGCCCTGTTCTGCCAGAACATGATCGAGATAAGCATCGAGTTGGCTTATCACGACGCGGCCTACGCCGACCTGGTCGGCAAATTTCTGGAACACTTCCTGTGGATCGCCTCGGGAATGAACCGCCAGGGCCACGGCGGCATGTGGGACGAAGAGGACGGCTTCTATTACGACCTGCTTCGGCTGCCGGACGGGAGCGCCCGCCGTCTCAAGGTGCGCTCCATGGTGGGCCTTCTCCCCTTGTGCGCCACCACCATCATCGAGGAAAGCCAGCGTACGCGCGTATCCCAGGTGAGCGACTTGGTGAACCGGCGTCTTGAGCGGATGCCCGAGCTTTTACAGAGCATGCACCCGATCGGCCCGGAGCATCGGGGGGAGGCGAACCGGGAAATCCTGGCCCTAGTGAACCGGGAAAGGCTGCGCCGGATACTGACCCGCATGCTCGACGAAAATGAATTCCTCGGCGCCTACGGCATCCGCGCCCTCTCGCGCAGCCACCTGGAACACCCCTATGTCATCGCGGTCCAAGGGCAGGAATACCGCGTGGGCTACGTCCCGGGCGAGTCGGACAGCGGCATGTTCGGCGGCAACTCCAACTGGCGCGGTCCGATCTGGATGCCCGTCAACCAACTCATCATCCGGGCGCTTCTGCAGTATTACCGCTATTACGGCGACTCGTTCACAATCGAATGCCCCACCGGCTCCGGGGTCATGATGAATCTGTTCGAGGTCAGCCGGGAAATATCGAAGCGCCTGGTGAAGATCTTCCTGCGCGACGAGTCCGGAAAACGCCCGGTTTACGGGGACTTGGGCAAGTTCCAGAGCGACCCGCACTGGCGGGACCACATCCTGTTTTTCGAATACTTCCACGGCGACACCGGGGCCGGCCTGGGGGCGAGCCACCAGACGGGCTGGACCGGGCTCGTGGCCAAAATGATCCAGCTTTACGGCAACATGGACGCAAAACGGTTGCTCACGGCCGACGGCGGCGAGGTGTTCGTGAAACCGGCGTGACGCACAAGGCGGCGCGCAAGGCATCACGATTTCATTGCGCGCCCTAGATCCCCTTTCTGATTTGGCGCTGGTTGTCTTCCCTTTTCTTGTACCCGTCGAAGTCGACAGACACCGACTGCCTTTGCCGCGGATGGGAACGCAGGAAACGCCGCGCGGTCACGCCGGCCAAAATCGCGCCCAGGACGGCCAGGGGCAGCGGCAGGACGGCGAGCAAATCACGAGAATTAATGATGGCTATATCCATCGGTTTCCCCGAACGGCTTCCCCGGCGCGGCGCTCACGAGCCTGGATCCGCTACTTCTTGAACGTTTCATCCAGCCAATCAAAGACCACCTGGCTCATGAGGCTTCGGTTCTCCATGATGCAGTGGTTGGAAGCCCCTTCCTCGGCCGGAGAGATCACCAGATCTTTCCGGGCGCTCGCCAGGCAGTCCAGGCACAGCTTCGTCTGTCTTTGGATTTCCGGGCTCTGGTATTCGCCGTTGGCGACGAGAACAAGCGCGGGCGCGTCCACCTTGGCCGGATCAAAAGAAAAACCACGGTTGGCCTCGACCAACCCGGGCAGGTTGTTCATGTCCACCCCGAAGCGCCAGGCGATGCTCTGGTTGGTCTGCCGTTTGAAGGAGGTCCAGGTGCGGGTGACTTCCGGGGTGGCCGTGGCCACGGCCATCTTGGCCACGCCGGGCGCGGCGTCCACCACGCAGTTGTTCATGACCACGGCGCGGATGCGCTGGTCGTGCTCGGCCGCCTGCGGGACGAACCCGCCGCCGCTGCTGATGCCGTAGACCGCCAGGCGCTCCGGATCGACATCCCCGCGCGAGAGGGCGTAGTCCACCACCGCCCGTATGGGAACGTCCATGGCCGGGCGGAAGAACTTCCCTTCCAAGGGTAAAAGTCCCTGGCCGGGCAGGTCCACGGTCAAAAAGTTGTAGCCGCGCTCAAAGGCCTGGGGCGCGACGAAAAATATCTGGTCCTCGGCAAAGGTCTCGGCCCCGCCGATCATGATGAGCGTCTTGGCCGGGGCGTCGCCGGGAGAGGCCTTGCGGAAAAAACCCGGCATCACCCCGCCCTCGAAGGGAATTTCGAAATACTCCATGGGCGGCTGCATGAGCGCGCCCGCCCGTTGCATGAGCGAACGGGCGCGCAGCGAGATCGGTTTCAGCCTCGGGTCGTCCGGCAGCATGGAGACAAGCGCCGCGCGGTAGTAGTAGCACGCCCGCAGGAACTGATCGCGGGCGCTGACCGTATGCCCGGCGGCGAGCGAGCGCTCCCCCCTGGCCTCGACCAGGCCGGCGGTCGCGATCCACTGCTTCTGCCAGCTCAAAGCGTCCCCGTCCTTGATCCTGGCGGCCGTGGCGAACGCCTCGCCGATCTCGCAGCCGTGGTTGACCGCGGCCCCGAGGATGAGCGACCCGAAAACGAAGTCCATCTCCGGGTCCTCGAAGTGGAAACGGAAATGCGCCTTGTGCGGATCGACGCTTCTTTCCGCGGTCTGCGCCGCGGCGGCCTCGCCGTCGGCGGCCGCGAGGGCGAGGCCGCGCGCGCAGCAGACAACGGCGAGCGCCGCGAAACAGGCCGTCAATACGTGGGATTTGCCGAACATAAACGCCTCCGTCTCGTCCAATGGTTGCGGCGTTGCATTTACCTGGCTTGGAACCGCGACATCCGCCCGATGTAGTCGCATTCCTTTTTGTACAGCCCGCTTTGCACGCGGATCGTGTCGCCGAACTCCAGATTTTGGTCGGACTGGCCGTCGTACGCCGGCCAGGCGGGCAACCCCGGACCGTTCGGATCGCCGGTTGTGGCGAAGTTCACCCAGTAGCCCATCATCGTCTTGGCCAGCGCCAGATCCTTGTCGTCATAACCGTCGGACTTTTTCATGTTGCCGAAGACGTAGGCCAGATCCACCCCGTGGTGCACGCCCAGCTTGCGCGCCAGAGCGGTGTCCGGCCGGCGGGTGAAGTGGTACAGGTAGGACTTGATCCCCTGGTTCGCCATGGAGGCGGCCATGAATCTGGCCGGCTGCGCGTTGACCGCCACGGTCACGAAGAAGTCGATGGCCCGGGGCACGTCGGCGTCGCCCCGCGCCGGAAACATCGCCAAGGCGGACCCCGCCTCGTCGCCGAATCTGGCGCGGAGAAAGGCCTGGTATTTTTCCATGGTCAGGCCCGGTTCGCCTGCCAGGTAGATGTTGCCTTCGTCGAGCGTGCTGCCCACGATCATGGGCACGGCCTGCTGCCGTCCTTGCGCGAACGCGGCCGCGGGGTTGTCCGGGAGAGCCCAGCCGTCGAAGACCGGCGCAAAAAGCAGGCTGTCATTGAATATGCTGGTCGAGGTGTCGGCCGCCTTGACGACATCGGCGGCGGACGCCCGGCGCAGGCAGGCCAGTTCGTCGCCGGCCTTGTCGCAGCCGAACCTGGCGCTGAGTTCCTGCCCCATCTTGGAGACGCTCGCCATGTCGCCGTTGAAGGCCGGGCTCAAGTACTCCGAGCCCAGGATCGGCCCGCCGCTTTGGGCGATGGCCCGGGCGAACAGCCCCTTGGCCAGCGGGCTGATCATGAGCAGGGAAACCGACCGGGAGCCGGCGGACTGCCCGAAAACGGTCACATTGCCCGGATCGCCGCCGAAAGCCGCGATATTTCGCTGCACCCAGCCCAGCGCGGCGATCTGGTCGAGCAGCCCGTAATTGCCCGAAACATGGTGCTCCGACTCGGCGGCGAGCAGCGGGTGCGCGAAATAACCCAAAGGCCCGAGGCGGTAATTGACGGTCACGACCACCACGCCTTTGCGGGCGAGATTGCCGCCGTGGTATTCGGCTTGCGAGGCGCTGCCGAACTGGAAGCCGCCGCCGTGGATCCAGACCATGACCGGCAACCTCGCCCCGGCCCGCTTGGCCGGGGTCCAGACGTTCAGGGAGAGGCAGTCTTCGCTGAAATTGCCTTTCGGGTCCTGGTTCGGCTGCGAGCAGGCAGGGCCGAACGCGGTGCACGCCCGCGCCTTTGTCCAGGGGGCGACCGCTTGCGGCGGTTTCCAGCGCAGGTCCCCCACGGGCGGCGCGGCGTAGGGGATGCCCAGGAAGACGCGCAGGCCGCCTTCAACCATCCCGCTGACGGGTCCGCTGCCTGTGCGGATGACCTCGGACGTCGCCTGGCCCGCGACGGCCCCGCCCGGAGAGATAAGCAACAAGACGAAACAGGCGGCAAGCAGACATGGTTTCATGTGTCTTTCCTTTGGAAAATGTGAGCGGCATGGGTGCGGAAATTGTCTCCCCGTCCAGGCTGGCGCGGGCCGTAATGGCCCGGCGGGAGCGCAAAGATAAAACTTTGCGCTCCGGGCCATCATTCCCGAAAGGTTACTTCCCGCCGCCGGGCCGCATCATTGAACCGGGACGGTCATCTGCAGCGGCGGGGTGTTGACCTTGTCCTCCATCAAAGTGAAAGCGAGCATGAGGAAGGAGAAGACCCGCTTGGTGCCCAAGTCGTGGTCGTCCACCCAGAACCAGTGGCCGTGGAAATTGATCGAGGCGAAGGCGTCGGGCGGCTTCGCGCCGGCGCTGTGCACGGCGGTCTCGCCCATCACGTCTTCGCCCGGGGCCCCGGGCGATTGCGGCAAGGCGCTTTTGGAAGCGACGTCGGCTTCCGGAATCTCCACGCGCGAGGCCACAAAGGCCATGATTTGCAGCAGGGAATACGTCTGCACCGAAATCTGCGTCCGGCTCGGGTTCGGGTTGCTGACAATTTCATACTCGCGCACCGCCGGGTCCAGGTCGAGCAGTCCCTGAAGCTCCCGCACCATGGCGAGCGACTCGGGCGAGGCATTCTTGCCGCCCAGGGTCATATAGATCTGCCCCTGCTTTCCCTGCGGCGTATTTTCGTTTCGCACCCGCAACGCATTGTCCAGTTGCAGCCGGGCCAAGATTTCCACGGCCCGTTTGAAGCCTTCCTGGGCCGGCATCTGGCCTTTGCTGGACAGGGTGGCGTTGCGCAGGCCGTTGATGGAGCGCACCCCCAGGCTGAACATGAATTGCGCCGACATTCCGGTGTCGAGCCCGAGCATGACGTTGCGCAGCGGCAGCGCGGACATGACGCCCTTGCGGAACGGAGCCCCGGTCATGGGTTTATAGGTAATGGTGGGCCGGTCGGTGTATCTCCCGGACACGCCGAAATCCAACCTGCCGAAATTGCCGAACACGGGGTTGTTGTTGTCGGTGATCGGGAGCGGCGAGTCGTAGATGGTGCGCGAAAAGCCGGCGTTGCCGCCGGTCTCCATGGTGTAGCCGGCCACGATGTCGCCCACGTCCATGAAGAACAGGGGCTCCACATAGCGTATCTTGACGATGTTGATCAGAATTTGTCGTTTCCAGGATTCGGTGAGCGACGCGTTGTAGTCCGTGCGGTCCTGGACCATCCGGCCCGGCCCGATGGACGCGCAGCCGGACAAGAACGCCAGCGCCGCCAAACACACGCCCGCGGCCCATTTGCCGCTGCGACCATTTTTCATTCTCAGGTCCTCCGCCTCATTTGCAGCGCGTCCGTCGGCGCGCCCTTGCCTACTGTGCCCTGCCGCCGGCAAGCGCCAAGAGCGTTTCCCCGATGTTTGGCGACGCGGCCACACCGACACCCGGCGCAGCCGCGTCCAAGACGCCTACTTCAAGACCTCGTCCAGCCAGTCGAAGAGCACCTGCCCGACCAGGCTGCGGTTTTCCATGATGCAATGGTTGCTCGCCCCTTCATCCGCCGGCGTGATGACCATTTTTTTCAAAGGATTGGGGAAGTTGTCCAGGGCCAGCTTCTGCTGGCGCTGGACCTCCAGGCTCTTGTACTCCCCCTCCCCCACGATGATCAGGGCGGGAACGGCGATCCGCGCCGGATCGAAGTCGACGCCCTTGTTGGCCTCGATCAGTTTCACCGGCTGGTCCATGGGCACGCCGTAGCGCCAGCAAATGACCTTGACCACGTTGCCGTGGAACGTGGACCAGGACGCCGCTTCTTTCTTTGTCTCCGTCGCCGCCGGCATGGTGGCGAACAGCGCATGGGCGTCCGGCACCGCGGAATTCATGGCGATGGCCTTGAGGCGCGGATCGTGCATGGCCGCCTGGGGCACGAACGCGCCGCCGCCGCTGTATCCGTAGGCGGCCAGGCCTTGGGGATCGACCTCGGGCCGGGAGAGGAGATAGTCCACGACCGCCTTCATGGGCACGTTCGAGTCGACGCGAAAGGTCTTGCCCTGCAGGGGCATCAGGCCCTGGCCGGGCAGATCCACGGTGGCGAAGTTGTAGCCGCGCGCAAACGCCTGGGACGCAATGTAAAAGACCAGGTCCTCGGCAAAGGTCTCCCCGCCGCCGATCATCAGCAGGGTTTTGTGCGGCCCCGAGCCCTGCGCGGCGCGGAAATATCCGGGCAGCACCGTGCCTTCAAAGGGAATCTCGACGTATTCGAGGGGCTGGTCAAATAGCGGCCCGGCCTTGCGCATCAGGGCGCGGAGCTTGGCGCCCCGTTCCTTGAACTGCGGATTGTCCGGCATCATGGAAATCAAGGAAAAACGGATGTAATAGGCGGCGCGCAGGAATTGATCCCTGGCGCTGACCTTGTGGCCCCCCTCAAGGGATTTTTCGCCCCGGGCCTCGACGCGGCTTGCCAAGTCGAACCATTGCTGTTGCCAACTGGCGGCGTCGCCGTCCTTGATGTGCGAGGCGGCGTAGAAGGCCTCGCCGATCTCCACGCCTCCGTTCACCGCCGAACCGAGAACCAGGTTGCCGAAATGGAAATCCATGTCGTCGTCGTGGAAAAAGTATTTGAAGGCCGTGGCGTGGGCGTCGAAGGCCTTCTTGTCTTCCGCCGCCGAGGCGGTTTGCCCCGTGAGGCTGGCCAGGAGCATCGCCATCGCACAAAATAACGTGAGGATCCTACCGGTGTTTGTCTTCATAATGCCTGCATCTCCTTGGTCGATTAGGATTTTTAACAACGAAATAAAACAACCCCAGCCCGTTACAACGTCGTTTTACGGCTGCATGCGGATAACGCCTTGGCCAGGAGCCACTCAAAGCTGAACCTGCCACCCGCCTTGTCCCAGAGTTTCAATACGGGATAATAAACGATCAGCAATATAATGGAGATTGCCAGGGCAACCGATGTGCTGGTCAGTTCCCGCAAATAGTATTTCCCCGTCGCGAGCTGGACGATGTGCAGCGGGATGTAAAACAAGGCGAAATGGCTCACGTAGATCGTCAGGGAATACTTGCTGATTTGCCGGCAGTAGATCAACAACAATCCGGGGTTCACGTTTTTATCCGGCTTACGGTCGAGGATGTTCCATAGAACGGTAAACACGAGCAGCACGACACCCAAAATAAACGTCGCCATGCTAAACGACAGCGGATAGAACGACAGCGGGGTGATGTAGTCGCCCGCCACCGAGAACCCGGGTCTTATCGAACCGGCATAGGCGGTGAACAGCCCCATAAAGGCGAGTATCAGCCCGATGAGCAATAAATACGGCGTATCGTCAGCCATGCGATTTTCCGTCAACCTTCTGCCGATGACAAATCCGATGACCGGAAAGACGAGCCAGGGCAGCAGGGGGAATTGCCCGGTCAGGAAAAAACCGACGATATTGTCGCGAACGGTTTGACCGCCGAGGTAATCCTTGGCCGGGTCGAAAAGGAAATTGGGAATGAAATCGGAGAGCCAGCCGACGCTCTCGAATTTTCCGCCGTAAAACGACGCGATGTCGGTAAAAGACCTGAGCCAGGGCGTTATGAAAAGCACCACGGCACAGAGCACAAGCAGACCCCAGGAAGGCGCCCTGCGGCAATACAGCAGCATAATGGTCATGGCCCCTATGAAGGTCAGGATGTCCCAGTCCCAGAGTTCTTCATATCCCACAACGAGGAGAAGGAACAGCAACCCGAAGATGAAAATGGCCGCGCCGCGAAGCACCACGCGGGAGTCGTTTGCATTCCCGGCGCCCCTTTTTTTCGCGGACAAAACCTGGCTGACGCCGACCAAGAAAACAAACCATGAGGCCGCGAAATCCCCGCCCAGCAGATGATTGGACAGGAAATACAACATGGCGTCCGCCCCTTCGCCGCTGGAAAGGAAGATGGGATAGTGGCAGACCACCATGCCCATCAGGGCGAGCGCTCTCAAAACATCGACGGAGTCGAGCCGTTGCATATTCGTCTGCCTCCGAGTTGCCGTTATTGCCTTGGCGAACGCTGCCGCGTCCGCCTTGGTGGAGAAATCCCGCCCGAGGCGCACCCTGTCCGGCGGCCGACGGAATCCTCCGGTTGCGGTCCAAACTAGCAGGGCACCCCTGACATTTTCCTTACAATGAGAAGGGAGAGGGAAAAAAAACGGTCGGTTGGGAAAATAGTTGCGACGAGAGGCACGGGGTGAGCCCCGTTGGCCTCAAACTATGCAGTTCTTTATAAAATGAAGTGGCACAAGAGTGGCACAAAACCAACAAACAAAAGAAAAAGGGGTTACGATTTCTCGTAAACCCCTGTTTTTTTCTGGTGCTCCCGGCGCGAATCGAACGCACGGCCTATCGCTTAGGAGGCGATAGAATAGAGGTTCACCTGACTTCACTTATTTCCACAAAATCCTTTGACAGTCATGGCTTTGCGCATTATTCGTCTTCACAGAGTATCACTTAATAACACCCCGTTTCAGCAAAAAAGTGGGGACAGAGTGGGGACAGACTGGAGGTGTGAATATGGCAACATGGATTTCGACGAAGCATCCGGGGTTGCGCTACAGGGAGCACCCGGAGCGCCGGCACGGGGTCAAGTCAGACCGATATTACGCCATTCGTTACCAAAGCGGCGGCAAACGGATTGAGGAAGGCTTGGGTTGGGCCAGTGAGGGCTGGGGCGAACAAAAAGCGGTCCTTGTTCTCGCCAAGCTCAAGGAAGCTGCCAAGACCGGCGAAGGCGCTACCAGGCTTGCGGAGAAGCGCGCCCAGGCAGATGAACAGCGCCAAGCTAAGGCCGTTGCCGATGCCGTTCTTGCCATCGAAAATGTCACCTTTGCCGACGCCTGGGGGAAATATTTCCCGATTGCCCAGGCCAACAAACGCCCGCACACCGCATACGCCGAAGAAGCCCTTTTCCGCCTTTGGGTTGGCCCTGTACTGGCGCAAAAGCTTCTGAAAGACATTGCCCCGATCCACTTGGAACGCATCAAGAAGACCATGACCGAGGCTGGCCGCTCGGCGCAGACCGTTCGCCACGCCCTCGCCATGATCCGCCAAGTCTACAATTACGCCAAGAGGAACAGCCTGTACCAGGGCGAAAACCCTGTCCTACTTGTTAAGAAGCCTACCGCCGACGCCAAGCGCATCAGGTTTTTGACCCCGGATGAAGCTGACCATCTGCTTAAAGCCTTGGCGGAACGAAGCCCGGATGTGCATGACATGGCCTTGCTGGCGCTCAACGCCGGGCTGCGGGCCGGTGAAGTCTTCTCCATGACCTGGACGGACGCGGATTTTGACCACGACTTAATTTCCCTGCGGGACACCAAGAGCGGAAAGACCAGGCAAGTCCCCTTGACCTCCGAGGCCAGGGCCATGCTCGAAGCCAGAAAAGCAGCGAAAAACGGCGCGGCGCTGGTATTCCCCTCCTCGACCGGCGGCAAGATCGTCCAGATTTCCGAGACGTTCAACCGCGTGGTCACTGCGCTTGGGCTCAATGACGACATTGAAGATCCCAGGCAGAAGGTTGTGTTCCATACCCTGCGGCATTCTTTTGCCTCGTGGCTGATCCAACGGGGCGTCCCTCTTGTGACCGTCGCCAGACTCCTTGGACACGCGACCACGGCCATGACAGAGCGCTACAGCCACCTTGCCCCGGACCACTTCAAGCAAGCTGTGGACATTCTGGAAGCCGCCAGGAATGAGAAGGGCCGCAACGACAAGGTGGTTCACCTAGACCGGAACTAGGCCGGGTTGACTTTTTTACCCTTGTAGCTATATTGTGGCCACAGGGAGGATGTCATGTCTGATACCATAATCAGGTCCAGAATCGACCCCACAGTCAAAGCCGAGGCCGCCCGCGTGTTCAAGAGCATGGGGCTGACCATGAGCGACGCTATCCGGCTGTTTCTCTATCAATCCGTCGCTGAAAAGCGCCTGCCGTTTGTGGTGAAAGCGCCGAACCCGGAAACGGTTGCGGCCCTGGAAGCCGTCGAGCGTGGCGAGGGTTTGGAGCCGGTGACACTGGAACAGTTGGCAAAGGATTGGAAGGATGCGCGAGATAGTTAGGCAGACAAAATTCAAGGCCGACATGAAGCGCGTGGCCAGGACCGGCAAGTATGACATCGAAATCTTGATCGAGGTGGTCCGCAAACTAACCGAAGACGCACCGCTGCCGCCTTCCTGCCAGGACCATGCGCTTTCAGGGAATTGGAAGGGGTTTCGAGAGTGTCACGTTAAGCCGGATTGGCTCTTGATCTACAAGCTCGATCCGGGGCGGTTGATCCTGGTCCGCACCGGGACGCACGGGGAGCTTTTCAATAAATGAACGACGACTCTACCCCTGGCGCGAAGCCTTCCCCGACATTACCGACCAGAACTTGCCCGGGGTTTGCCTACGGGGGGCTCGCTACCGGGGGGGACTGACCCAAAAGCAACTGGCCGAGATGACCGGCCTGCATGTGCGCCATATTTCCGAGATGGAGAACGCCAAGCGGCCCATTGGCAAGAAGAACGCCAAGATTTTGGGCGAGGCGTTGCACGTGGGCTACAAGGTGTTTTTGTAGAGCGATTCGAGTGTGACCGCGCCCGGCGTGGGCGTGTCCATAAAATCAACCCCGGCCGCTCACAACGCGGGCCAGGACCGCCCGGGCAAGAGACGGTGACTCGTTGCATGGCCCCTCCCCTCCCGGCTTAACCTGGGGCAATTGTGCGCGACGGCCGCGACACGGATTGACGATGTTTCCCCGGCCAACGCCCTGACATGGGTCATTGGGCCGGAGAGACTCTTTTTCATTCCCGAAAAGGAATCTTCGATGACAACTAACCCACATAGCTTGATTGTAAGTGCATTTAAACTTTTTGAAAAGTTCAACATTTCGTTCGCCGACATAGCCATGGCGATGGCTCGCGGAGCGATAGCTGCCATAAACCCCAACACTTATACGCCAGTATCTAATCTTGCTGACGTTGAAATTGATAAATACACAGATGAAGAAATTTACAACGAATCATATAGATATGATCATACTTTTGATGAAGATTTGTATGAGAATAAATGCACAGAACAACGCTGGAAGCTAATTGGACTTGATATTTACGGTGTTGAAATTGCTTTCAATTTGCCGCATGAAAAGTTATTGTCTGTCTTATGGAGTAATCCTTACGACCAAGTCGCGGACGAAGTGCAAAGTATATTAGACACGAAAATGGTTTCGTCGGCCGTGACCAGCGATATACATACTTCCACGGACTTACCTGCCGACATAAACCAGAAGATGTTACTGCTACACGAACGCGATCCCAGTCGTTGGACGATAGCGGCTCTTGTGGAAGAGTTCTACCTTTTGAGGGGCATGCCGGCTTCTGGCCGGCGTTGGGTTCTGCGCCAGCTTAAAAAAGCGAGGGAATCCCAGCGGGGGTGACATGTCACCCCCCCGCGACATTCGCCACGACAAGCCTTTGTAATTTTAAGTTTCTAATAACATACTAAATTAATTAAGTATTTTTTATAAACCTTTTCCCTTTTTGTCTCTCCCCCCACTGCCCGCGACATCTTATTTTATCTCCTGTTAACCCAAACTTTAACAGGAGGTCTTTTCATGTCCAGCATCATCGAACAAGCTGTTGTTGAAATGTCGAAAGCGTTGCCGCCGGTCTTCGCCGGTAAGTCTCTGAACAAGTTAACCGGCAACGCTATCGTCTGGGGCACTATCCAGAACGCGCGGTGCCGCGAAGAAATTCCACACGAGTGCTTTATTGGTGGAGGCCGTAAGATTCTTGTCCGGCGTGACCTCTTCTTGAACTGGTGGAAGGGAACTCTTCGTGAATTGCCTGGGGTTGCTGCGTAATGCAGTACCGGATTACAGACACCAAACTGAACGCCTGCCTGACCCATTCCCGCCCCAAAGAAGGGGCGGTGAATGGGATAGGAAAGTGTTATCTGTGGCAGATGCTTGGATTAAGCCGATTGAACCAGGCCATTATGGTGTTGTTTAAATTGCTATCGCTTTGCATGTGCCACTTCGTACTTGACAAGACGTCTATTTCGCGTATGGTGGAAAACATCGGGGGCAATCCCCGATGGACTGGGTATCTTCCAGGAAGATGCCGCGCTGTAGATGCTGACGCTGCGATGCACGGGCCAAAGCAATACCGCCCTTGGCATTCGGGCCACCGCCTGGCCGGTTTCCCGAATGCAACAATCAAGGGTTGCTCCCCCGCCATGTTGGTCAACAGGCTCCAGGATCACCGTGAGGCTTCACGGGGTTCTGGAGTTTTGTCTTTTCCTCCTTCCCCGCTGAGTCTCCCTAAAATAGGCCCTCCTGGGTCGGGGAACTCATTATGTCCAATCTCATCAACGAAATCGAAGTGGCAAATCTTTTGGGGGTCTCCCCTCAAATTTTGCGCCGGGATCGCTGGCTTAGGCAGGGCTTGCGGTTCGTCAAAATTGGCCGGTTGGTGCGGTATGACCGCGCCGATGTCGAGGTCTTTGTCGAAAAGCACCGTGTGGAACCCACGGCGAACGGATTGGGGGTGTAACATGGGTATTAACGGAAAAACCCAGGCGGCTTTTGACGCGACCACCGGGGCTGAATTCAGGAATAAACAGAACCAATTTAGCAACATCTATGCCCCCCATGCCGAATTTATCAACGCTATAGCTACGTTTGACGGCGTGAACCCTCCCTGGCTCAAGTGCGAAGACTGCACGTTTGGGTTGCTTCATTGGAATGAAGAGACCGAGAACGATTACGTCTTTTGCATGGCAGGGCCGCCTCCCTGGCTGACTGTCCCCTCCAATGCCTTTTGCGGTCGTTTCACTCCCCGCTCTCGTACATGCTTCGACTGCGCTTGGTGGGAACCCTTGGGCGAAATTAATTTCGCACAAGGAATCTGCTCCGCTAAAGGACCGGACGTGGTACTGGAGACCGGTAAGTATGACCTTTGCGCCACGTGGTCTTTGCGGTGGGAGCCTTACCTGAACAAGGCGGGCCGCTCATGCTGAGTAACACCTCAACCCAAAACCCAGCTGCTTCTCGGCCGCCCTACGCCTTTAGCCTCATTACCTCGGCGGTTCCCGACCGCCTCACGAAACGGGCCTACCTGGACAGCAAGGGCCAGGTCGTCAAAGAGAAGGCCGGGAGCATGGCCGAAGGCCAATGCAAGCGGATGTCCGTGGGCGGCCCCGCCGAGTTCGCGGCCTTGTTGCCGAGGCTGGAAACCGACCAAGCCTTGCTCTTCGGCGTCGCGGCCTTGGACAACGCCCATATTGTGACCAAAGCCAAGGTCACCGGGTCCTCTATCGCCCGCACCGACTCCTATCTCCCCTGGCCGGCTGGGCCTGGGGTCTTGATGCTGGACTGCGATCCAGCGCCCGGCTCTACTCCGTTGTCGCGCAAAGAGTTCCTGGCGGTCCTCGTCTCTGTATGCCCCGAACTTAAAAAGGCTCCAATGGTTGTTGTATCGAGCGCGAGTAGCCACCTGTACCACACGGATACCGGCGACTGCATCAAAGGTGAAGGCGGTTTGCGCGGCTATGTCTTCGTCGTCGATGCCCGGGACATCCCGAGGGCGGGTGCGGTCCTGTTCAAACGTCTGTGGTTGGCCGGTCATGGATTCGGCATTGTCTCGGCCTCCGGGCAAATGCTTGTTCGTGGCACCGTTGACGCTGCTGTCTGGCAGTCCGCCCGGCTGGACTTCGCGGCGGGCATGGACTGCGTTGAGCCCTTGAAACAGATGCGGCCCGATCCGGATGTTTACAACCAGGATGCGCCGCCCCTCGACACAAAAGCCCATTTGCTGGATTTGACCGATGCCGAAACCAAACGGTTCACCGATCTTAAGACCGCCGAACGTGAGCGCCTCAAAGACGAGATCGAGTCCACGCGGGAAAAGTGGGTAGTTTCTCGCGTCGAGCAGCACGTCGCGGCCTATAAGGCGAAGACCAACCTGGCCTTGGGTGAGGCCGAACTGTCGGAACTCAAGAATCTCTACCGGCGCGCGGTCGAGTGCGGCAAGCTCTTTGCGGATTTCATTTTGGAATTGGGCGACGGGTCCGCCGTGAGCGTGGAAACCATTCTCAACAACCCCGACACGTACCATAACACATACATCCCCGACCCGCTTGAGCCTGGCTACGCCGACAACAAGACGGTCGCCTGGATCAACCTTCGCTCGGGCGGACGTCCGTTCGTTTACAGCCATGCCCACGGCGGCCGGCGCTATGAACTGCTCCGGGCGAGCGAGCGCCAAGAGTTTGGGGCCGGGGACGTGCCGCGCTTGGTCAGGGCCGCCGAAGAAAGGCTTGCCATCGAAGGCAACGTGTTCCAGCGCGGAGGTGAACTGGTGCGGGTTGCCGGCGGGGAAATCCTGACCGTGACCGCTCCTTGGTTAAAAAACTGGCTGGAAGACGTCTTTGAATTCAACCGCTGGCACAACTCGGGTGGGAAGTGGGTACGCGCCAACTGCCCCGAAGACCTCCCCGCCCGCATTATCGCCGACCGGGGCGCGTGGTGTGTGCCTGAACTCAAAGGCGTCATCCTTGGGCCTGTTATGCGCCTTGACGGGAGCCTCCTCGATCAACCCGGATTCGACGCGGCGACGGAGCTTTTGTTTCTCTCCGATAAGCCCGATGCGTGGCCCAGCATCCCCAACAACCCGACGCCCTACCAACTCGAAGCGGCCATGCACCAGCTTTGGAAGCCCTTCCGCATGTTTCCTTTCGCGCGTCCGTTCGACCGCGCAGTCGCCCTGGCGGCCCTCCTGACCGCGATTGTGCGCGCGGTGTTGCCTACGGCCCCGGCCATCGCCATGGACGCCCCCGCTGCGGGTTCGGGCAAAACGAAACTGGCGGAATCGGTTGCCGCACTCACGGGTAAACGTGTCTCAGTGGCCCCCGCACCGACCGACAACGAAGAACTCCGCAAGGCTCTCTTGGGCAGGCTGTCCAGCGGGAATCCGGCGATTCTCTTTGACAACGTGGATCAAGCGCTCAAGAGCAGCGTTTTGTGCGAAATTTTGACGGCCGATAAATTCTCCGACCGCAAGCTTGGGGTGAACGACCACATAAGCGTTTCAACGCGGGTGCTCATCATCTTCACAGGCAACAACTTCCGGCCGGTGGGCGATCTGACCAGGCGCGTGTTGAAGTGCCGCCTGGATCACGGCGTCGAACGCCCGGACAAACAAGCCTTTGACTTCGATCCGGTGAAGCTGGCGACGGACGAATGGATGGAAAACCGGGTCGCCGGCTTGACCCTCCTTCGCGGCTTTATCGCGGCCGGCTGTCCGAAGGGCGAGCAAGGCACGCTCGGGAGCTTTGAGGATTGGGACCGCCTGATCCGCCAAGCCGTAATCTGGATCGGTAAGCAGGGCTTTGGAGGGCTGGAACTCGATGACCCCATACAATCCATCGAAGAGAACGTGAGCGCGGACCCCGATACGAACAACCTCGCGGCAATCCTGAAACCTTGGCACGCCCTTTTCGGAAATAAGCCCGTGACCGTGAAAAAACTCATTGGCGCGCGGCATCTTGTCGCGTCTGGGGGCGAGATTTCGAAAACGGATGAAGAGTCATTAGGCCAGTTGCGCGAAGCCATGGAAGAGATCGCTGGCCAGGGACGCGACAACGCCCTCAACCGGGTTGCCCTCGGTCGCTGGATTGAAAATCGTGTAGGCCGGATTTTGTGCGACCTTCGTATTGATGTCGCGGGAAAAAATGACGGCTCGAAAGCGTGGCGAGTGAGCGAGGTGGAATGCCCGTTCTGAAAAAAAGGGGGATACGGGGGATACGGGGGATAATTTCTCCTAAAATGGAAAATTTATTTTTTCCTTATTGCGACAAAACATCCCCCGTATCCCCCGTATCCCCCGTATCCCCCGTATTTGACCAGCCGAGCCCGAAAAACGGTGCTCAAAAAGATGTTCTTTTGCACCTAAACCCCGCGTCAATGCATACTCAAACCCGAGAACAACCCTCCAACCCTGCTCGAAGGCCCCAGCCAAAAGATCATCGACCCCAAACCATAGGCCCGAAGCTCGTTGGCTCAAATCTCAACGGCCCTGAACCCCCGTTAGCAATTCCCCCGGAGATGGGAACGGCCAAACTGGTTAAGTGCCGAAGCCCCAATGATCCACCAGCTTTCCCAGGTTGACCCAGAATCGCGACAACTTCTTAGGATGGATATACGTCCCGAACCTTTAACCGCCTCAAAAGCGCAAAGGAAAAGAAAATGAAATCTAACAGAAACTCCAACTGGTCCGAAATTGAAGCGGATTGGCGCGCCGGCCAAATAAGCGGCAGGGAGATTGCCCACAACCACGGCATTTCCGAAACCACGCTTCCCCGTCAGGCCGTTGCCCGTGGCTGGCTCCGCGATTTAGCCGGCGACGTTGCGGCCGAGACGAAACATCTGCTCATGCTCGATGCGGCTCAATCGACGCACCCGGCGCACCACTTACACGCGTGCGACGATTCGGCCGAGATCATCGAAAGGGCCGCGCTCAAGGGTGCTGACGTCGTCCGGAGTCACCGAGTAGACGTCAAGTTTGCCAAGGACATCGTAATGGACCTTTTCCGTGAACTGGCAGCTATAACGGCTAACCACGCCGCCATGACTGCGGACATCATGGAGTTGACCAAAAACGATACCGATGGCGGAAAACGCCGGGCCGAACTGCTTAAAAATATCGGGTTGTCCGTCCGTGCCGCTGGCGCTCGGGATTTGGCCGGGGCGCTCAAGCATTTGACCATGCTGGAACGCCAAGCCTGGAACTTGGACGCGGAAAACGAGGCCGTGAAGCCGGTGGTCAATTTTGGGGTTTTGACAGGTCTTTATTTGAAGCCCAAGGAAAAAACTATCAATTAACCCAGACCGCCACTTTGACCGCAAGCCCTCGCGGACGCTTGTCCCGGGGGCTTTTTTGTTTTCTTCGCTGCCGCAGTGTGGCTGGTGCCCCTGTCTTACCGTCTGGCCAACTCACCGATAATGAAAAGCGTTGACGAACAGTCAGGGCCATTTATATTGCCATCACCATCGTGGATCATCTAACTCGAAAGGTCACAACCGAGAAAGCCGGTAGGAGGGTCTTTCAATGAACGGAAAGCAGATGCTCAAGATTTTGGCGAACTGTTCGGGTATCCCCGGCGGGTACGTCAAAGGGCCGGTGGTAACGACCAAAACAGAAGCCGGAGCGGTAGAAATGGCGCTAACGGCTAAAATAGACGCTGAGAAGAGAGAAATCCTGGAGCCGTTATCCTACAGGCCAAAGGATGCCGCTAAAATCCTTGGGGTATCATTTCACACACTTGAACGCTGGAGGCGCTACAAAAGCGGTCCTGTCTACGTGAAGCACGATGGGATTATTTTGTACACGCGCCAGGCCCTTCTGCTATGGCTTCGCCAGAACACGGTTCTAACATCCGACCAACTGGACTTTTGGGCCCCTAGGGCCAAAAAGTCTACCAAGAAATAGTCAGGTTAAGAGGCGGCTCCTTGCGTTTTCAGGGCTTTTAACAGGGAGGCTGGGGATTGCTTGCCATTGCATAGCGCCAGGCCGCGCTCTGTTGTGATGAAGCCTCCCCTTCGCCAACAATGTCGCGCCCGGCTGTGCCAGTGGACAACGCCGAGCGCGCAATCTTAAAGCGTGTGGACAATACATCAATGGGCCATTTTATTTTTTCTACGCTGTTATTTCCTGGGATGAAAAAGTCCGGGTGTTACCGCCTCTTTACAATAAGTGGTACGATGGACTCTTTTAAAAAAAGCTTTATCCGGTCTGCAACCATGTCTGCTAATTTGTCATAGTCAAAGGGTTGGTATGCCGACGGCTCGACCTTGCCGAGGCGATCACTACGTATACGTTCGGCTCTTACGTTGGCCGCAGTTTGAGCCGTAAAACCTTCCGACTCCCATCCCACTTTCTCTCTTTTCATCTTGCCCGCCAATCGATAGGTGATGTAAAAGCAGCGGTCAGGCTTCCCTTTGTGTTTGCGTTCGATGCTCTCGTAGTAGGAGACGCCAATGAATTTCTTGAGTGGGGTGAAGTGTGACATTGGTGACTCCTCGGTAGGCATTAGGACACGTTTTAAGGCGTCAACTGACAAGTCGAAACACTCGCGGGAAACTCCAAAGGGCGCTCACGCCTTTTGTTCGGCCGTTATGCGATAAATGTATGCCCGACTCAAGCCGAAATCCGCCGCTATCCGTGCCTTGGATACGCCAGCTTCGGCCCTGGCGCGAATGTCGGTTATCTGCTCCGGGGTCAACGCGGACGGACGGCCCAGGTGCTTCCCGGCGGCCTTGGCGGCGGCAATCCCTTCCGCTTGGCGCTCTTTGATAAGCGCCCGTTCAAACTGCGCGAATGCGGCCATTACATTGAAATGCAACGTGTCGGTGGCCTTCTCGTCCAAGCCTAGGGTCAAACCTTCCTTGTGGAAGTGGACCGTCGCCCCGCTTTCCTTGACTCGCTCAACGATCTTGAGCAAGTCGCCCAGCGAGCGGCCAAGCCGGGACATCTCATGGACGTGCAGGATGTCGCCACCTCGAAGCTCAGCAAGGCAGTCCTGGAGTGCCGGCCGGTTCATGTCTTTGCCGGATACCTTCTCTTCAAAAAACCGGTCCAGGGTGACGCCAACCAGTTGCCGGGCGGTGTTTTGCTCGGTGGTCGAAACCCGGATGTAACCGATATTTCTTGCGTCCATCTCCACACCTCCCCGTCGCGTTTTGTTGACTAAAGCCTTGGCCTTTTATCATCTTGTGTCAACAAATTTCTAAGGCTTTTAAAGATTTTCTTCTTGCGCCCGGGGCAGCGGCTCCGCCTCGCGTTTGTCCACAAAGGTACACCTTGGGCTACGACTCGTTTTGTAGCACGAATAGCCTAATGCGTGCCACCTGTCAGGTGCCAGGCTTACGCGCAACATGCTTAAATAATTACATATTGCAAGGTGCCCCCAGAATCGTCCTGTGTTGCGACGCGATGAATCATACAGGCAACCCAGCGAAATCGCGGGACAAGTCTATTGTGGCGGTCGTTTTTCGCGGCTTTTTGTTCGGCCGGAACCTCCACCGACGCGGCCATCATCGGCATGGTCGTCATGGGCGCGGTCGTCGGCGGCTGCGGGGTCGTCGTCCAGCATGAAGCAACGCGGCCGGCGTGATCAGAAATTATTTTAAGCAATCCCGGATGGTGGCGGGCCTGGTGGCCCGATCAAGAAAAGGAAGGGGGATGGGGGGCCGGCACCCCCGTCTAAGAAATTCGCCCCACCCCCTACTTGCAATGAGTCACGCGCAAAATTTCACCAAATCTCGAAAAAGTTTGCCGGGTCGCCTAGCGGCGCTTGTGTTCGGCAGCAGCTTCCTCGCTCAGTGATTCGAATCGGGCTCGAATCTCATTCTCGGCTAGGCCTTGTGCGCGAAGAAGTTTGGCGTAGTTGTTCGCGCCGGTTTCCATATTTGGATGGATATATCCGGTGGTCTGTTGGAACAAGAGCAGGATGCGAGCCGTGCCCCGGAGATATGGCTCGGCCTCGGTTAAGCGGTTGGTGGCCAGGAACAAGCTAGCCAGGTTGTTGTAATCCCTGGCGACATTTGGATGGTCCGGTCCGTAGCTTGCCTCATCGATAGCAAGAGCGCGGCGATACAGCGGCTCGGCCTCGGCTAGACGGTTGGTGTCCTGGAGCAGATCGGCCAAGTTGTTGCACCAGGTGGCGACATCGGGATGGTCCAGTCCGAGGCTAGCCTCACCGATAGCCAGGGCGCGGCGAAAAAGCGGCTCGGCCTCGGCTAGGCGGATGGTGGCCTTAAACAGCAAACCCAGGTTGTCGCAATCCCTGGCGACATCGGGGTGGTTCGGGCCGTAGCTCGTCTCGTCGATGGCCAAGGCGCGGTGCAAAAGCGGCTCGGCCTCGGCTAGGCGGTTGGTGTCCTTAAACAGCAATCCCAAGTTGTTGCAATCCCTGGCGACATCGGGGTGGTTCGGGCCGTAGCTCGCCTCGTCGATGGCCAGAGCGCGGCGAAAAAGCGGCTCGGCCTCGGCTAGACGGTTGGTGGCCTTAAACAGCAAACCCAAGTTGTTGCAATCCCAGGCAACATCGGGGTGGTTCGGGCCGTAGCTCGCCTCGTCGATGGCCAGGGCGCGGTGCAAAAGTGGCTCGGCCTCGACCGGGCGATTGGTGGCCAGGAGCAAGCCAGCCAGGTTTTTGCACGCCATGGCGAACTTGGGATGGTCCGGTCCGAAGCTGGCTTCGTTGATGGCCAGGGCACGGTGCAATAGCGGCTCGGCCTCGGCCGGGCGGTTGGTGGCCAGGAGCAGGCCAGCTAGGTTGTTGCAATTCGTGGCGACCTTGGGATGGTCTGGTCCGAAGCTGGCCTCATGAATGGCCAGGGCGCGGTGCAAAAGCGGTTCGGCCTCAACCGGGCGGTTGGTGGCCTGGAGCAAGCTGGCCAGGTTGTTGCACCGGGTGGCGACTGTGGGATGGTTTGGTCCGAAGATCGCCTCGCCGATGGTCAGGGCGCGGCGAAAAAGCGGCTCGGCCTCGACCGGGCGGTTGGTGGTCTGGAGCAGGCTGGCCAGGTTGTTGCACCGAATGGCGACCTCGGGATGGTCCGGTCCGTAGTTGGCCTCATCGATGGTAAGGGCGCGGCGATACAGCGGCTCGGCCTCGGCCGGGCGGTTAGTGGCCTGAAGCAGCAAGGCCAGGTTGTTGCAATCCCGGGAGACAGATGGATGGTCCGGTCCGAAGCTGGTTTCGTCGATAGCCAGGGCTTGGCGAAAAAGCCGCTCGGCCTCGACCGGGCGGTTGGTATGCTGAAGCAGGCCGGCCAAGTTGTTGCAAACCATAGCGGTAGCTAGATGGTCCGGTCCGAAGTTAGCTTCATTGATAGTCAGGGCTCGACGAAAAAGCAGCTCGGCCTCGGCTAGGCGGTTAGTGGCCTGAAGCAGCAAGGCCAGGTTGTTGCAAACCCTGGCGACATCGGGGTGGTTCGGGCCGTAGCTTGTCTCGTCGATGGCCAGAGCACGGCGAAAAAGCGGCTCGGCCTCGTCCAAACGGTTGGTGTACTGGAGCAGGCTGGCTAGGTTGTTGCAATCCCTGGCGACAGCGGGAGGGTCCATTCCGAAACTCTCTTCGTCGATGGCCAGAGCGCGGCGAAAAAGTGGCTCGGCGGCGGTCCACTCGGCCACAGTATAGAGATGTTGGCCAGCTATATTCATCAGCCAGCTTGTTTCTTCATGGCCTTTTTGGTCATAAGCCCAGACCATGGCTTCCAGAGGCTTCAACTCCCAACGGGCTTCACGCCATTTCGTGGTTTTTTCAAGTTCCCTCACACGTTCCCGCACCACCTTAAGCACGGCTTTTTCGCGCTTCACCAATACCTTCCCGTCCATCACCTGACGCAGCAAATCCTGCAACAGCCGATGCATGCGGGCCAGGCGAAGAATATCGCCGCTTTCGTCCACCTCCGTGAGTTTCAGCAGGCGTAGGCTGAAAAGCCGGCGCGCCAGGCTCAGCCAGGGATCGCGCCGGCCTGGCTCGGCGTCCCGGCCAAGTCCAGGAAACTCCCCGGTCGCCAGGGTGCGCAGCCAGGGCAGGGCCACGGCGTCGGACGGCAGGAGTGCGGCATATTCCAGGACGCAACGCTCGGCCGGGGTCAAACGCCCCAACGTCGGCAACAAGGTGGCCCGCAGCCGCTTCTCACCGTGGCGAACACCCGTGGCGGTTTCTTGCGCCGCCGCGTCCAGACCTTCCAGGCCCTCCTTCCGCAGACGCTCCAGAAATCCGGCGCAACTGACGCCGTCCTCGGCGGCATCCCCCAGATAGACGGCCGCCGCCTCCACGGCCAGGGGAAAGCCACCAAGCAAACGAACAATCTCCAGGGCGGCGTCGCGCTCGGTAACGTCCCGGAACTCTCCGTCTGGCTGGAAGGAGCGGACAACCTCCAGGGCGTCGTCCTCTGGCAATTCATCCACTCCAATAAAGGCGCGATCCTTTTGCGGGCCGTGCAGCTCACTCTCGCCCAGGCGGGAGGTGGCCAGAATATGCAGCCACTTCTCACCGAGCAGGCACATGGTCTGCTCCGGGGCGAGCAACTCAGGCTTATCCACGTTGTCCAAAATCAGCAGGCATTCGTTTGGTTCATGGGCGTCGGCGAGTTTTTTCAGCTCCCGCAATACCCGTTGGAACTGCTTTTCCAGGTCCAGCTTTTCCTCGTCGGTGAACTCGAAAGCCAGCCCCAGGGCGGTGTGCAGGCCGGCCAGAACCAAGCGCAAGTCGGTCTTGCCCTCGCAACGGACCTGCCAGCGGCCGCCGCCGTATTCGTGGGCATAGGCATGGGCGTATTCCGTGGCCAGGGAGGTCTTGCCCACCCCCCCCAGACCGAGCACGGCCGTGAGCACCCCGAGTTGACCTAAGGCGAGATGCTCGCGCAGAAGGCGCAGCTCGGTGCGCCGGCCGGCGAAATGTAGGTTGTGGGTGTCCACGTTGCCAAGTGATTGTTCGGCGCGCCACTCCCGGTCGAGGCGCTCGCGAATCTGGCGTTTGAGGTCATCCATGCTCGCGGCCACGGCGGTTATGCGCAAGGTGGCCGCCAGCCCGGCGTGGAACCAGGGTCGAAAATCGAAATGGTTTCGCCGGCGTAACTCAGCGATCCACTCCCCGCACCGTTGTTTGAAGTCTTCGTTGCCCAGGCTCGGGACATCCACGAAATAAATCGGGGCCACGCCGTCGCCGAAATAAGAACGGCCGATTTCGCTTTTAACGTATTCGTTGAACTCCCATTCGCACCACTCGCTCTCAAAATAAACGGGCGAGAGGCAGGCCAATAGCAGGCGTGATTTGTGAAGCCCTTGCAAAATTCGATGCCGCCAGTCCTGCATGCCGTGGATTTCGCGCAGGTCGAAAAATACCTCCAGCGGCCGCCCGGCGAAAGCCAAATACTCGGTCTTAATATGTTCCACAAATTCGGCAATGCGATTTTCGGCATTGTCCTTGCGGGCGTAAGAGACAAAGAGGTCGAAGGCCATGGCGAGCTCCTGTCTTTGCAAAAACGGCGGAGGAAGCGACGGGCTCCGGTGTAATCATAACTATCGGATTTTACAAGACGTAGGTTAGGCGGCTCACCCTCTTTGAGCCCCGGCCGAGACCTCGACCAGGGGGAAGGTGTTGCTTCAAGCCGTGGACGCGATCAACGCCCGGTGGGGTCGGCGCACCATCGATAACGCCGCCTGCGGGACGGACCGGCCTTGGACCATGCGTCAAGGTTCACGTTCGACGCGTTGCACCACAGTCTGGGAAGAGATCGCCGTCGTGCGGTCATAGCCGCCGGCCCCTGTCGTCGCGGCCGGGCCGGTGACCGAAGACATGCCGTCGCGGCCGACTAGTCTGAAACTCTCCCTAGATCAGCGAGAATCGTACTACATATTTTCCCCGCATCAAGTACGTCTTGGTCAGGGGCTACCTCAAAAAACTGCATCGCCTCGGCGGTTGCCTGAAGAAGAGTTCCGTTTATAGTGACAACGGCAGACTTCAAGCTCTTCTTGTCTAATTTCTTAAAACACACAACGACACCGGCATCATCCTGTAGTCGATGCCTACTATGTAGTTCGAGCAAATTATTATGAACAGCTCGACTACCAGCATAGCAAGCCATTTTTATATGACGGTCAATATTTGAGTTTTCAATCTTTGAAACCCACAATCTCGGTTTTACGTGTCTCTTTTCCCAATATTTAAGACATTTATTATATCTATCTCGTACCCCTGTTAGTTCTTCTGCTCTCTCTGGATAGGAACCATTTTTCAATAGCATATCTAAGTAATCTCTTTTCAACTTGATCTCTTCGGCTCTTAAAATTTTATATGCTGCGGTGTCATTGGATAAAAATTCAAAGTCAATTAACGCTTCAATCATTGACCTGGAAAGTATCGGGACCTGTGAAATGATTTCCAGGTTGATTAACTCTGTACATCCGGCATAGCCTTCCAAGATTGAAAACAAAAATGACTTAGCTACTCGATGCTTCTCCTTAGATTTTTCGATAGGTATGCTCGATATAAACTTCAGTAGATGCCCGTGTATTTCCCTCAACTGGCCAACCAGATGTACGGTCTCCATGCCCTATCCCCCCATCCTGAAAGTGTTGTTGTTCGCTATCCCATCTCGAATGAGTGGGCAAGAATGGGTCGGCCAGTTACTCCCGCACCCCCCAGTGACGATAACCGCCGGTCCTGCCTCTTAGTTCATTGTCCGCCCCCGCTTGCGCCTTTGAAAAGTATAGACTAACGGATTAATCAAGTTTAGTGACTTACTTTGCAGGATAGGCGAACTAATCGCGGAGGCGAATATGTCAGATATCTATGGGCGCATGCTGAAAGAGCAGCAAGCCTTAAAACAACTAGTTGATCCACTTTATGGACAGCACCAACTGCCGTATTCATTGGACGATGCTTACAAACAACTTGGCATTGGGGCGGAAACAATTCGTTTCATGCAAGAAGACGAGGAGCGTCGCAGGATTTTAGCGGGGATTGGTGACATTAAAACATTCACCGATATTGCAGAGGAAGCAGAGCGTCAACGAAAAATTTGGGAAGGACCGTTAAGAGAAACGCGGCTAACCGATTTTCGCGCCCAATTTGACTTAGGGTATTCCTCGGATGCTGCTACGCAGGCAATCCGAACTTTCGAAAACTCATTCCGTCTGCCAGGCATAAATGAAGTTGATCAGCTTGCTCGGTACGCTATGGGGGCAGAAAGTTTAGCGAAGAAGATGTTAGACGGTATCAACGGCAACTCAATAATCCAAGCTGCAATGGCTGGCATGCAAAACCCGTGGATGAGTATCGAACATGCCGAGAAATCCGCCAGTGGCTTGGCAAGCATCCTCGCGTTGGGTCATGGGCTTGATGAACAGGCCCCCTTTAATGCGGGATTCTCAGACGTGCTGCGACCGAGCCTTGGAGATTGGAGAGATGTCGCCAGTTTTCCCGAGGAGTTGTTCCAAAACCCTATCCTGCGCGTCGGTGTGTATCACGAAAGAGGCTTCGACCCGGCACTTACGGATTTTACCATTCCAGCCTTTGATGAATGCCTCTGGCGAGCTGGCCTAAGTCCGAGGCCATCAACGAATAAGAAAGCTAACGGGGAGCAGGACGAGCACAAAAACGGCCTTGTTCATTCACTACAAGCCTTCAAAATATTGCAACATTTTGAGGTCGCAATTCGAAAATTTATTGTACGCGTTATGAGCACTTCATACGGGACTGAATGGGCGAGGCAGGGGCTACCCAATGGAATGCTAGAATCATGGAAGGCAAAACAAGAAACAGCAATCAAGGCTGGACAACAAGGGCAAGCGTTGATCGATTACGCCGATTTCACAGACTATCGCAAAATTATTGAAAGAAAGCAAAATTGGGAGACGATATTTAGAACTATATTTGTGCGTGTTGAGGATGTACGTGAATCATTGCAGCGTTTACATCCGTCCAGGATAGCCACTATGCATGCAAGACCAGTAGCGCTGGAAGACCTACTTTTAACGCAATTTGAAACAAAGCGTGTATTAAAAGCGATTAAAAATGCATGACAATCCTGAACCACCTACAACGCGACCTTGTGTCTGCGCGGGCCACTGCCTGACCGCCCGGCAACGATAACCGCCGGCACTAGCTAGCCCCTTGGTTCATGGTTTGCCTCTGCGCCACCGTCTCACCAACGGCAAGCGTATCACAGCGCGGACCCATATCCACAGTGACGACGGGAGCAAGAAAGCAGCTATGACTAATCTAAAACACACCATGGAGCCGAGCAAGCGGAGTATCTTACCCTTCAAGAAAAAGTCCGACAATTCGAAATGACCCCGCCCCGTGTGGGCCGTGCTTCCCCTCCGGTCTATGCGGGGAGATCAAATCAGGGAGTGTAGGCAATGGCTAAAATCTCTAAAACATTAAACGATATAATGGAAAATTTTGGAGGTGTAGACATAACGCCATATGAATTACCATCTAATTCAGATACCATTGACCAGTATTTTAGTAGGGTTTTTTTTAATTTAGAGGAAAGATCAAAAAGTAATCATCTATCAAATAAATTACATAAAGAAATATTATACAAATCAACAGAAACTATACAACAGCTTGATATAAGATTTTTTAGTGAAGTTACTTCAACTAAAGATGACATTAGATCACTAGATAGAATATTTAAACATCTTGATTTGCAATATTTTCTTGATACTTATGGTGGCTACACCGGAATTGCAAAGTCGATACTAACCAACATAAAACACATCTTTCCATATGGAGATGGATATTTTCCCGTATTATTACAAAAGTGGAACAATAAATTTATTTTTAAAAATCACGACGGCTCACACAGACTTGCGGCAATTTGGTCCAGGTGTGTAACAATCGACAAAGAATGGTTAATAAATTGCAAGGTAACTGAATGCGCATTTTCAAAATATCTCGTGGACTTAGCAATCAACAATCATTTTTGGGTATTTTATTCCAATAATTTCTTTATGCTACACGATGAAATGGATTACATTACAAAAAATTTTCCGGTTATACACTGGCGGCCATCGCTACTTTTAAATGCATTAATTTGCAAATAATACACACCAATTGCCGAATTATTTAACAATCTGCTCTTAGGGCGCGCCACTGATATTTCAACGCTACTGCCCGTGGTATGCGTGTAACGCCGCCCCCTCCCATCCAGGGGATTGCCCCCTATTCACTTCATGCCTCGCGATAAATTTTGTCAAATCGCGAAAAAACCTCGTCGGCCAACAGGGATTAGTGCGGTGTAGAGTGTAAGGCACCGATACGGAAGAAATGGGGACAGAGTGGGGACAAAAAAAACCAATCCAATAAAAAAGGGGCCGGATTATTCATCCAACCCCTTGATATTTCTGGTGCTCCCGGCGCGAATCGAACGCACGGCCTATCGCTTAGGAGGCGATCGCTCTATCCTTCTGAGCTACGGGAGCTTCCTTCCCGCCCGCCCCGTATCCGGCGTTGACACCGGCCAGACGGGATGGACAAGACCCGCCTTGGTTATCCAAGGCCAACATCCCGGTCAAGAAAAATCGCCCCCGCTTGCAGTCCGCCTTGTGCCGGCTCTGAGCCGGTCTTTGCCCCGCGCGCATAAACCAGGTCGTCTCCTCAGGACATCAGCGTCAGCTTGCGCAGCGCGTCGCGCCGGGACAACTCGGCCCGGTGCAGTCCTGGCTCGGCCATCAGATGGCTGTAATACATGCTCGGGTGCACCTCGCACAAAAAGATCACCCGCACGTGGGGCACGTCGACCAGTTGGGCCTGGGGCCGGTCCTTTTTCACCTCGGCCAAACGCTTTTCGGCCAGGGCGAGCATCTCGTCGCGATCGCCGAAATTCATGGTTCCGGTCGGGCAGGTTTTCACGCAGGCCGGAAGCAGGCCGCCCGCCACACGGTCGATGCACATGTTGCATTTGGTGAGCGCCCCGGTTTCCGGATGGATGCGCGGGATGTCATAGGGACAGGCGTTGCGTATCTCCCAGGGATCGAGGGCCTTGGTTCGTTCGGTGTAGAGCACCGCGCCCGTGTCCTTGTCGATGACGATGGCCTCGCGGTCATACATGTCCGCGGCCATCTTGCAGGGCGGATCGACGCAGTGGCGGCACTGCTCCGGGAAAAAGAGCCATTTGAGCATCCCGTCCACGCGCACCTCGGAGAAGCGCACCAATTTGAAGGTCGAGGCGTCCAGATCCGGGGGATTCTGGTAGGTACCGCGCTGGGTGGTGACCACGATCTTCTGGTTTTTCCATTGCTTGCAGGCCACCTGGCAGCCCCGGCAGGCGATGCACCTGGTCTGGTCGATGAAAAAGCTCTTGCCGGATATCATGGCTCACTCCTTTAGACTTTGCGCACATTGACCATGAAGGCCTTGGTCTCCGGGATGCCGGTGTTGGGATCGCCGACCGAGGGCGACATCAGATTGGCCGAATCGGCCGGACCGCCGTTCGGCTGCATCCAGCCGAACTGCCAGGGGATGCCGACCTCGTGCACGGTCTCGCCCATGATCGTCAGCGGCTGCATGCGCTCGGTGACCATGGCCGTGACCTGGACCAGGCCGCGCAGGGATTCGAGAATCACCTGGTCGCCGTTTTCCACACCGAGCTGCCTGGCCAGCGCCGGGCTGAGTTCGCAAAATCCCTGGGGTTGACATTCCCTGAGCCAGCCGGTCTGGCGGGTCATGGACCCGGACTGCCATTGCTCGGTCACGCGGTAAGTGGTGCAGACGTAAGGAAAGCGGGGATCGCGCACGGCGTGCGGCTCACCGGCGAAGACCTGGGCCGTGGGCGTGCTGCGCCGGCTGGAGAAGGGATTGACCGCCAGCGGGCTTTCCATGGGTTCGTAGTGCTCGGGAAAGGGACCGTCGGCCCGGCCCGGGCCGAACAGATGCCCCCGGCCCTCGGTGAGCATGATGAAAGGCAGCTTGTCGCCCGGCTTGTAGCCGCCGTCGGGCACGTCGCCCTCCCATTTGTCGCCGGTCCAGCCTATGACCGCGCGCTTGGGATTGGTCGGGCGGCCGGTCGGATCGGTCGAGGCCCGGTTGTAGAGGATGCGGCGGTTGAGCGGCCAGGCCCAGGTCCAATTCGGGTAGAGGCCGATATTCTCCTGCATCGGGGTCTGGGTGCGGTCGTGCCGGTTGGCCAGGTTGCCGGCGGCGGTGTAGGAGCCGCTGTAGAGCCAGTTGCCGCATGCCGTGGCGCCGTCGTCGGTGAGCAGGGTAAAGTTCGGCACCTGGCTGCCCGCCTTGTACAGCGTCCCGCCGACGGTCACGTCTTTGAGAAACACCCCGTTGATCATCCTGGCCAGCTTGTTCGAATCGTAGGCCCCGTCGGTTTGGTAGTCGGTATGAAGGCCCTGGACCTGTTCGGGGAAGGCCCCGCCCTCCTTGGCGTACAAGGAGCGGATCTGACTCCACAGGGCGAGCATGATGTCGCCGTCGGATTTCGAGGCCCCCAGGGGTTTGGGGCCGGGCACGCGCCACTGCATCCAGCGGCCGGAATTGGTCACCGAGCCCTCTTTTTCGATGGAGAGGCAGGCGGGCAGGAAAAAGACCTCGGTCTTGACGCTCTTGGGGTCCACTCCCGGACCGCGCCAGAAATTGGAGGTCTCGTTGTGGAAGGGGTTGATCGCCACCATGAAATCGAGCGTGGCCAGGGCCTTGCGGTTCTTGCCCGCGTTCGCCCCGCCGGCGGCCGGGTTCTGGCCCAGGACCATAAGCCCCTTGAAACCACCCTTGGACATGCGGTCGAAGATGGACAGCCACATGTAGTCGGTGATTTTCACGTCATCGACCTTGGGATGCCACTCGTAGGCGGTTTCAGGCGTCGCCTCGGGGTAGATCGACTTGAGGTAGGAGGCCGTGTATTTGGGATAATTGGACCACCAGTTGGCGCTTTGCGGGTCCTTGGACACCGGCGTGTTGGCCTTGAGATAGTCCGCCAGGGTCGTAAGCGTCGCCTTGGGCATGGCCAGGTAGCCGGGCAGGATCTCCGGGATCAGGGCGTGGTCCGTGGTGCCCTGGACATTCGATTCCCCGCGCAGGGCGTTGACCCCGCCCCCGGCCACGCCGATGTTGCCGAGCAGGAGCTGGACCATGGCCAGGGCGCGGATGTTTTGCACCCCGGTGGTGTGCTGGGTCTGGCCCATGGCGTACATGATGGTGCCGGCCTTGTCCGCCTTGCCGGTGGCGGCGAAGGTGTCCCAGATCAGTTTGAGCTTGTCCTTGGGGATGCCGGTCATGCCGGATACGGTATCTATGTCGTAACGCGCGTAATGGGCGCGCATGAGTTGCAGGACGCAGCGGGGATGCTCCATGGCCGGGTCGCGCCTCGGGATGCCCGCCTCGTCGTATTCCCAGCCCCAACTCTTGTGGTCGTAAGCGGTCTTGGCTTCGTCGTAACCCGAGAAAAGGCCGTCCTTAAAGGAATAGCCCTCGCCCACGATGAGCGAGGCGTTGGTGTAGTCGGCGGTATACGGCATCTGGTAGAGCTTGTTGTCGATGATGTATTGCATCAGGCCGCCGAAAAAGGCGATGTCGCTGCCCGAGCGGATGTGGGCGTGGATGTCGGCCTTGGACGAGGTCCGGGTGAAGCGGGGATCGACGTGGATAAGCTTGGCCCCGCCGGCCATGGCCCGGGTCACCCAGTGGAACGAGATGGGATGGTTCTCGGCGGCGTTGCTGCCCATGATCAGGATCACGTCGCTGTTTTTGATGTCGATCCAGTGGTTGGTCATGGCTCCCCGGCCGAAGGATTCGGCCAGGGCTCCGACCGTTGAGCTGTGGCAGATGCGGGCGTGGCTGTCCATGTACACCAACCCGAGCGCGCGCATCATGGCCTGGTACAGCCAGCCCTCCTCGTTATCCACGGCGGCGCTGCCGACCGAGGCCAGCTCCAGAGTGCGGTTGACGGTCTGGCCCTTGTCGTTTTGCTTTTGGAAGGAGGCGTCGCGCACGGTTTTGAGCTTGCGGGCGATGCGCGGCAAGGCCCAGTCCCAGGACTTCTCCTCCCACTTGTCCGAATGCGGGGCGCGGTAGAGCACGGTGGTCACCCGGGGGCTTTCCTCGACCATCTCGAAAATCGAGGCCCCCTTGGGACACAAGGAGCCCTCGTTGATCGGATGGTCCGGATTGCCCTCGGTGTTGATGCAGCGGCCGCTGGCCAAGTCGGTCGAGACGATCAGGCCGCAGCCCACGGCGCAGTAGCAGCAGACTGATTCGGTGGCCTTGGCCTTGGCGGTCTTGAGCGCGAGGCTCTTGGTCTGGACCTGGGTCAGATCGAAGCCGAGACCGGCGAACGCCGCGCGGCTTGTCGCCGCGCAGGCCGCCAAGGCGGACATTTTGAGAAAATGGCGTCGATTGATGCTCATACGTATCTCCTTGCGCGTGCGTCTACTTCACCACATGGCAACCGCCGCAGGCGAGCGGCCCGAACGGCCGGCCGGCCTTGCGCTCGGCCTGGTGGCAAGCGAAGCAACTCGCCCCTTCGCCGTGGAAGGCGTTGCGGAAAGCAAGCGGGTCCCCGCTCCCCGGATCGCCCTGATCGTGGCAGCCGCCTTGGGAACAGCTCATGGAGCCGCCGTCGACAAAGCCGGAATGGTGGCATTTTTTGCAGTCGAGCGCGGCGTGGGCCGTGTGCGGGAAAATCACCTTGGCCCGGGTGGGCGTAAAACCGGCCGGGAAATGCACCAAGGTTCCCGTCAGCGTCAGCATCGGATGGTGCGCCGAGGCGGCCGGGTCCATGGCCTGGGTATGGCATGCGGCGCAGGCCCCGTTCGCGCCGAGCGGCGCGGCGAAGCCCTGGTACTCGATGGGGGCTACGTTGTCGCGGTCGCGGCCGAGCGGATTCTCGCAGGGATAGGTGGCGTGGGCCGCGCCGTGGCAGGCGGCGCAGACGAGTCCGTTCGCATCGTCGTGGCGCATATGGTAGAGGGCGGGCGCGCCCTCGGTCCACTTGCCGGCGGCGCTGGCCGTGATGGCCGGACGGGCCGTAAAGTTGTGGCAGCCGGAACAGTCGGGTTCGTTCACCCAAGGCGTCCGGGGGACGACGGTTTTAACCGTCTCGCCCAGGACCGCGAGCAGCTTGGGAGCGCTCTTGGTCCCGGCCGAGCCAGGACCGAGCAACAGGCTCGCGGCGTGCACCGGCATCGCGCCGTGGCAGCGGGTGCACGAAAGGCCCCGGTCGGCGTGGTGATCGCGGGAAAAAACCGTCGGCGCCTGGGCCGGATGGCAGGCGGTGCAGGCGTCGTTGCCGAGGATCTTCACTTTTTCCGCGTGGAAGCCATGGATCGAGGTGGATAAAGGCAGATGTCCCGAGCCCCCGGTTTCAGGATGGCAAGACACGCAGGTCCGGGGTTTTCCGGCGGCCGCGGAGGCTACGAGTTTGGTGGCGCTTAATTTGTCGTGGGCGGCTAAAATCCTGCCCGCGGTCTCCGGGGAAATACCCGGAACGCCCGCGTCGCCGCCGTGGCAGCCGGCGCAGCCGTATTTGGCGCTATTCGCCAAAACCGCCTTGGTCTCGGCCAGGAGCGCACCGCTGGCCGGGTCGCGGACTTCAACCCGGACCAGGGGATAAGGCTGATACTGGCCTTTCGCCGTAAACGGCGAGACCGGAACGCCTTCGGCGGCAAAGACGCCGCCCTCGGCTTTCATTTCGCCGCGCGGCGCCCGTCCGCTCGGCGAGAGGACCTGAGGGGCCTGCATGTCTTCCAGGACATAGCGCACGGCCACGCCTTCGGTGACGATCTGCGGTTTGGGGCCGCGTTTGATGAGCTGGGCCCGCAGTGTGACGAACGGCCAGCCCAGGCTGAAAGCGGCGTCGCAATCCGAAAAAAGGCGCATGCCCGTGTCGCTCCAGGCGGTCAGGACATACGCCTGAGCCGCGGGGTCAAACGGCGGCACATTGGTCGGAGTCCCATAGGCGGCGGTCACCGCGCTCTGGATTTGAGCCGTGACCCGGGCCTTGGGTTTGGACGCCGCCCCGGTAGAATCCCAAAATCCCGGAAAGCACCAGGCGAGAGAGAACGCTAAGATACCGGCACAATAGACATACTTCACCAGCCGTTTTCGCTTCATGTCCGGTCTCTCCGTCAAAGGTTGCGAGGCATAGGACCATCTCAATATGAAATGTTCTGCATGAATTCCCGATACAAGTCCACTTCTTTTCATAACTTGCCACGGGATAGTTTTCCGTACCGTTTGGCCTCCCGCCCGGGCGAACAACACCCGGCGGCCGAAGCATTGCCATCACGCCTATTGGGTGCTAGATTTCGGGTAGCATCGATACCTTTCCAACCCGTCAAATTCTCGGAGGAACCATGAAAACACTGCTCGTCGTTTTTTCCCTGTGTCTTTCGCTGTGCGTCTGCCTGGCCGTCGCGGCCGCCGCCGACGGCAAGGACCTCTTCGCCAGATGCCAGGGCTGCCACGGCGCGGACGGCTCCAAGACGCCCATGGGCGTCGGCAAGCCGCTCAAGGGCATAAACGAGGCCGATGCCTATAAGGCCCTCAGCGGCTACAAGGCCATGAACTATGGCGGGGAAAGAAAGACCATCATGGAAGCCCAGGTGAAAAGCCTGTCCGACGACGATATGAAGGCCCTGGCCAAGTACATCTCCACGCTGTAGGCGGACGTTTTCCACTGATACCGGGATTGGCCGATTGTCTATAAAATATAAACTCGGCCAGGAGGCATATCCTGGCCGAGTTTATTTTACACGGCCCAATCTTTCCTGAAAAATCTTAATATTTCAACGCATAGGGCGTTTAATAGCTAGCCAATAATTTTAGATTTGCCCTCGACTTTCTCCAACACAACCGCCTCCACACCAACTAACAGACTGACCATGTTAGATTATTTCTAAAACTCGAACATTCATGATCCTCACCTTTGAATACACATAAAAATTATTGACAACTAAAAATCATTCGATATGTTTTTGGAAAATCGTAGGGGGAAATCAATGGATAGATTCTATCTTTTCCGCCTGAAGCTTGTCCTAAAAAAAAATCAATCATCACTTTTTGAAGAAGACAGAGGATTGTTATTAAAGGAAATTATAATGCTTCATCCCGGAGCATACGTTAGAAAAGGAATTGAATGGATAATGGCGAATACAAATACTATTGACCAAAATGCAATATTTTTTAAGTTCGGAAGAATAACTACAAAAACAAGAGATAAATTTGACAAAAATAGCAGACAATTTATTGAAGCTGAAGATGACATGGTAGATAGCACAAGGTGCATTTTTGATTCAGACAAACAAATATTAGCTATTGAAAGACGCTATAATACTCCATACCCTAGCATTCTAGCAAGATACATAGCCGACATTATAAACAATATACATGAAACTCCTTTAATAGATAAACTAAAAAATTCAAAAAAGGCATTCCTGTCAATGTGTATTTGTGAAACTCATGCGATATCAGATCCTATAAATTTTATTGAGTATATCTCTACAGCATTCAAAGTCACGGAGTTCGATGTTACATTTTTCAGAAAAAATCCACCAGATTTTGAGGAACTACTGCAAAAACCAATGCAATCTTTCCTTGAAGAAACAGGTGGTGATACCAGCTCTGCTGGTGTAAAGTCAAAGGATGGCCTACACATAGAAAAACTTGTTGATGTTTCACGTGCTGCCGCAGCTTCTGGGTCCGATGCATCTGCCAGAATTCAAAAGACATCGGATTCAAGAAATGAAAGAGTGCGTTTAAAAACTAAAAAGAATATTGCTCATATCGATGTTGACAAATACGACTACTCTGAAATAGATTGGCTCACATCATTAGCGAATACCATTCGGGCAAAATATAAATCGATAAGAGGCAGAAATAATGGATAAACTTCCAAACTTCTGGAAGTGGCTTTTCCAAAGAGATGGCACACACAAATCAGGTATTATTGCCCTAGCAGATCGTTGGCTAATCCTACATATGATAATTGGTATTTTAGCGGCTATCTTTTTAGGCCAATGCTTTGTTGATGCCGCAAAAAATGTCATAATCCCATTTGCTAGTGTTTTAACAGGAATCACTTTTGCTTGGTCAGGAAATATCACAGCTCTATTGACGACTAGAGAATTAGGAGAACTCACAAGGTTTCACAAAGATGGCATTAAAGGGTATGTTTTCACGGTTCAAAGATCAATATTTATTGTTTTTGTCGCACTAATATCTTGGGTATTTGTTGGTCTCGACATTATAAGTAATGCATTTTGGAGATTTATTGTCTTTACTATTTCAAGCGCTGCCATAAGAGAAAGCTGGGGAGTAATCATGTTTGCCCAAATGCTTACAATATACAGAGAAAAAGTAGCTGACGCATCAATGAATTCCGTAACATATCAAAAAGATATTACTATTGACAAATAGAACGATGATATCGGATTCAATGATTCTTAAATACTAACTGCCCATCCGTTCCCCCAATTCGGCCGCCGCCTTCTCCCACTCGCCCGGCGGGCATTGTCCCTGTTCGACAATTTCGAAGAATTGCCCGGGGCGAAGCCGCAGCAGCTTGTTCTCGGGATGGCGGCGGCGCAGCCAGGTCGGGGCTTCCCTGGCCTCGTCCGCGTCGGATGCGGAAAAAATGATCACCGGCCGGCGGCGGCTGCCGCTGCAACGGTAGAGCAGATAGGACTTGTTGGCCATGACAGCCCCCCTCGGCGGCAGGACGTTACTCAAGGTCGTCGAATTTTTTGCGCACCGCGGCCAACCCTTCGCGGTAGCCTTGCGCGTCCCCATACTCGAAAAAATGCCGATAGCGGCCATGCACGGAGGTAAGCGGCCGGGCGTGGCGAATCGGGCACCAATACTGTTCGGTCCGGGCGGCCACTTCGCGCACGTAGCCCATCAGCCCGTTGAAATAGCCGCAATACACGCAGTTGAGCTTCTCCATCCAATTGAGATAGCCGAGCTTGTGGCGGTCGATGACGACATACTCGCCGCGTTTCACGCGCGGGATGCCGTACACCGGAAAGCTCACCAGCTGGTAGACGGTGATCACGGCGTCCAGGATCAGCGCCGGAATCAGCGCCGACCAGATCACCGGAATGGTCAGGATGATCAGCAGCCCGGAGTCGTAGACGTAATCGGACAATTTGGCGGCGAACAGTCTGTGGTTTTCCCGGACCTTCTCGCTGAACAGGATTTTTTTCCTGGCCACTGTGTACCAAAGCTTGTCCTGGCCCTCGCGCAATTCCGCCGCAAGCTCATTTTCCAGGGCGTGGATTTTGTCCAAAATCTCGTTGATTTTGCTCACGATGTGCCTTGCTTCCTGAGGTAATACGATCCGCCGCGTTTCGTTGGAGTCCTATCTTACGGCTTCAAAAGACCCTTTTTGAGTAGATACCGAAAAAATCCGCCGCTGCACAGCGCCAATCCGCACGCCTTTGCCCGCGTCCGGCCTCACGGCGAAAAAAACGCCCGCGCTCCGCGCGCCCTTGACGTCACACCGGTATGTCTTCATAAACGGCACAGTTGAGGTGGGTCTTCCGCGTTTCCCGGCCGCCCTCACGGCCGGAACCGGTCGGCGCCCTTATAATCGCGATCGCCATGACGGGCATGGCCGGCCCGGCGCGAAACCGACCACGAGCGAAAGAGCGGACATCTCCATGACAAAACGCCCTTGCGGACGCAGCTTTCAAGCAATCCACCCGCAACGCGCGGCGCTGGCCCTGGCCATCGCCCTGGCCGTTTCCCTGTCGCTCGCCACGCCCCGGCGCTGCCCCGCCGGAGACGAGGGGCACGAGCACAGGCACATGGATATGGACATGGCCCCGAAACCGGCCGAGTCTCCGAAGCCGGCCGACTCACCGAAACCCGCCGAGACGAGCGTGGGCGTGGACGAGAAGCTTGGAGCCTTTATCCCTGAAGACATCTTCATGCGCGACGAAAACGGCCAGAGCGTGAACCTGAAGAACCTGATCACGATCCCGACCCTGCTGGTCCCGGTCTATTACACCTGTCCCAACGACTGTAATCTTCTGCTCGGCGCACTCTCCCAGATCCTGCCCCAGGTGGCGCTCACTCCCGGCCGCGACTTCCAGGTCCTGACCGTCAGTTTCGACGAGCTCGACACGCCCGAAATCGCCGCGCGCCGCAAAAACGATTTCGCGACCGCGCTCTCCGCCCGCTTTCCCATGCAATACTGGAAGTTTTTGACCGGCGACGCCACCGCCATCCACAAACTCACCGATGCCATCGGCTTTCACTTCGTCCGCGACGGCAAGGCATTCCGGCACCCGGTGATTTTGGTCAGCGTCTCGCCCTCCGGCAAGATCGCGCGCTATCTCTACGGAGCCGCTCCCCTGCCCTTCGACATCACCATGGCCGCCACCGAGGCCGCCGGCGAAACCGTGGGACTCTCCATCAAACGCGCGGTCGCCTTCTGCTATTCGTACGATCCGGCGGGCAGGCGCTACGTCTTCGACCTGATGAAGATCGCCGGGCTCTCGGTCCTGGCCGGACTGAGCGTCTTTTGGCTGTTTGTTCTCTTCGGCGGAAAAAAACGCAAAACCAGGCAACCCCGGCCTTAACGGCCAAAGAAGCGACCATGGATCAGGCAGCACCCCGCGATCCGGGATTTCTCGCCTCCCCGGGCGGCAAAAACACCCTTTTCTCCTGGATCTTTTCCACCGACCACAAACGCATCGGGCTCTTGTACCTCTCCTGTATCCTGACCATGTTCGCCGTCGGGGTGCTCATCGGGCTGACGATGCGCCTGAAACTCATCACCCCGGGCAACCACCTCCTGACTCCCCAGACCTATAACGCCCTGTTCACCCTGCACGGCGTGATCATGATCTTCATGGTGGTCATCCCGAGCATCCCGGCCACCTTCGGCAACATCTTCCTGCCCCTGCAGATCGGCGCGCAGGACGTGTCCTTCCCAAGGCTCAACCTCTTTTCCTGGTGGCTGTACGTCACCGGGGCGTCCCTGGCGCTGATCTCGATCTTCACCGGCAACGGCCCCCCGGACACCGGCTGGACCTTCTACGTGCCGTTTTCCACCAAAACCACCACCAACGTCTCCCTGGCCGTGGTCGCGGTGTTCGTCCTGGGGTTTTCCTCCATCCTGACCGGGCTGAACTTCATCACCACCATCCACCGGCTGCGCGCTCCGGGGCTCACCTGGGGAAGGCTGCCGCTGTTCACCTGGTCGCTTTATGCCACCGCCTGGATCCAGGTCCTGGTCACCCCTGTCCTGGGCATCACCGCCATGCTCATCTTCGCCGAGCGCGTCCTCAACCTGGGCCTGTTCGATCCCGGCCGGGGCGGCGATCCGCTGCTCTACCAGCACCTGTTCTGGATCTATTCCCACCCGGCGGTGTACATCATGATCCTGCCGGCCATGGGCGTGATTTCCGACATCGTCCCGGTCTTCGCCCGCAAGAAGATCTTCGGCTACAAGATGATCGCCTTCTCGAGCATCGCCATCGCCGCCGCCGGTTCGCTGGTCTGGGCCCACCACATGTTCACCAGCGGCATGAGCGATCTGGCCATCTGGGTCTTTTCGCTGCTCACCTTCATCGTGGCCATCCCCTCGGCGATCAAGGTCTTCAACTGGGTGGCCACCCTGCACCGGGGATCGATCGCCCTGGAACCGCCCCTGCTCTACGCGCTGGGCTTCATCTTCATGTTCTCGGTCGGCGGCCTGACCGGACTGATCCAGGGCTCGGCCGGCACGGACATCCACGTCCACGACACCTATTTCATCGTCGGCCATTTCCATTACGTCATCTTCGGAGGCACGGGGCTTGGGCTTTTCGCGGCCATGCACTACTGGTTCCCGAAAATCTTCGGCCGCATGTACGACAAGAAAAAGGCCTTCCTCTCCTTCTGGATCATCCTGACGGGCATGAACCTGCTCTATTTCCCCATGTTCGTCCTGGGACTCGAAGGCATGCCCAGGCGCTACTACGACTACCTGCCCCGGTACGCCACGGGCCAGTTCATCTCCACGGTCGGTTCCTGGATCCTGGCCGCCGGGATGGCGCTCATGTTCGCCAACCTTTTCGCCGGAGCGCGAAAAGGCCGTCCGGTCGGCTCCAACCCCTGGGGCGGAGCCAGCCTGGAATGGAGCGTGGCCTCGCCGCCGCCGGCGAACAATTTCATCACCGAACCGGTCGTCACCAAGGGGCCCTACGACTTCGCCGGAGTGATCGTCGATGACTGAGCACAAGGACTACGCCGGCTCCAAGATGGGCATGTGGCTTTTTCTCTTCACCGAGATTTTGCTCTTCGGCGGCCTGTTTCTGCTCTATTCCGCCTACCTGCACCGCTATCCCCAGGAGTTCCACGAGGCGGGCAAGACCGAGAACCTTCTACTCGGCAGCGCCAACACGGTCATCCTGATCGGATCAAGCCTGACCGTGGCCTTGTCCATCACCGCCCTGCGCCTGGGCCGGATACGTCATTGCCTGGTCTTTCTCGGGCTGACCGTGGCCCTGGCGCTTTGCTTTCTGGTGAACAAATTCTTCGAATGGAGCGCCAAGTTCGACCGCGGGATCTATCCCGGCTCGGAGCATATGAAGTCTCTTCCGGTTGGCGAAAACGTCTTCAACGCCCTGTATTTCGCCATGACCGGGCTGCACGGCCTGCACGTCCTGGTCGGCTCGGTCCTGCTTTCGGTCGTGGCGACGCTCGTGGCCAGGGGCAGGGTGAACCGGGAGGATTTCGTCATCCTGGAGAACGCGGGGCTCTACTGGCATCTGGTGGATCTGATCTGGATATTCCTGTTTCCGCTTTTCTACCTGATCGCCTAGCGGCGCGGTGGCAAAACGCATGGACGACGCACCGGACATGGAACACGAAAGCAAGTCGACGCACATCCTAAGCTACGGTTTTTTGACCGGGGTCTTCGCCGTGCTCATGGTCCTGACGGCCACGACCATCATCGTCTCCCGGATCGAGCTGGGCTTTTGGAACGTGGTCGTGGCCTTGTCCGTGGCCAGCGCCAAGGCCGCCCTGGTCATCTTTTTCTTCATGCACCTGAAATACGAGAACCGGACGATCAAGACCATGGTGCTTCTGGCCTTCGTCCTGCTCGCCATCTGCATCGGGTTCACCTTCTTCGACGTCGGGCCAAGGACGTGAGGCGGATATGAACCAGGATATCCACAGCGCGGTGGCGAGCGTCGACGCCACTTTTCTGATCATATTCGCCGTCTCGGCGGCCATTTTGATCCTGATCGTGGCCGCCATGATCGTCTTCGTCATCCGCTACCGGAGAAGCCGCCACCCGGTGGCCGCGGACATCGACGGCAACTTCTGGGCCGAGCTCATCTGGACGGCCGTGCCCACGCTTTTGGTGCTGGGCATGTTCCATTACGGCTGGAGCAGTTACCGGGCGCTGCGCGACGCCCCGGCCGGGGCCATGAAAGTCGCGGTCACGGCCAGGATGTGGTCCTGGTCGTTCACCTATGCCAACGGCCGCACAAGCGACGTGCTGATGGTTCCGGTCGGCCGGCCGGTGGCCCTCGACCTGACCTCGCGGGACGTAATCCACGGTTTTTTCATCCCGGCCTTTCGCCTGAAGATCGACACCGTGCCGGGCATGACCAACCACGCCTGGTTTATCGCCGAACGGCCCGGCAGCCACGATATCTTTTGCTCGGTCTATTGCGGGGTCGGACATGCCGACATGCGCTCGCGGGTCGAGGCCGTGACGCAAGGAGAGTTCGACGGCTGGCTGAACGAAAAGCCGAAGGCCGCCGCAAACCCGGGCAAGGCGCTCATGGAGAAAAACGGCTGCCTGGGCTGCCACACCCTGGACGGTACGCCCCTGGTCGGACCATCGCTCAAGGACGTCTTCGGCCGCACGGTCGTTTTAGTCGGTCAAGACGGCAAGGAAACGACGCTCACCGCCGACGAGAACTACCTGCGTCAGGCGATCGTCGGAGGCGCGGCCGGGGTGGTCAAGGGCTTTGACCCGGTCATGCCCTCCTACGCCGGGGCGTTCAGCGACGAGGAACTCAATCAGATCATCGACTTCTTGAAAGGAGAGCCCGCAGCCGGGCTCGACGGGGCCACGGTCGCGGCCAATGAAGGCTGCCTGGGCTGCCACTCGACCGACGGCTCGATCCTGGTCGGTCCGAGCTTTAAGGGACTTTTCGGGTCCACGACCACCACGGTTGAAAACGGCACTGACACGCCGCACAAAGTCGACCGGGACTACGTTCTGACCGTGCTGGCGGATCCGGACAAGGTCCGGACCAAGGGCTTCGATCCGATCATGCCCGCTTTCCCGAATTTGAGCGACGAGGAAAAGAGCGCCCTGCTCGTCTACCTGGAGGGCCTGGGAGTCACCCCCAAATGATCCTCGCGCTCGCCCGCCTGGTCCGCCCGAAGGTGTGCCTGATGGTCGCGGCCGCAACCGCGACCGGTTACCTCCTGGCGCGGCCCGCGCCCGGACCGGGCCTGCCTATGGCCGTGGCCGCCTCGGCACTGCTGGCCGCCGGTTGCTCGGCCGTGAACCAACTCCAGGAGCGCCGTCAGGACGCGCTCATGCGCCGCACCAGGAACCGCCCCCTGCCCACGGGCCGGTTGACCCCGGCTTTTGCCGGATGGGCCGGCGCCGGCTTTCTGGGGGCGGCCTTTGCCCTTCTGGCCGCCGTCTCGCTCCAAAACCACGCCCTCGACTCCCTGGCGATCGCCTGCCTGGTGATCGTCCTTTACAACGGGGTCTACACGCCGCTCAAAAAGGTCACCCCGTACTGCACCCTGATCGGCGGCCTAGCCGGCGCGGCCCCGCCGCTGCTCGGATTCGCCGCCGCGGGCCTCTCTCCGGCGAACCCGCGCATCCTGGCCGTGGCGCTGGTCATGTACCTCTGGCAGGTTCCCCATTTTTGGCTGCTTGCCCGGGAGCACGCGGGCGACTACCGCTCCGCCGGATTCGCCGTGGCGCCCCGCTTCCGGCGCGGCGGCCTGCCTGTCTTCGCCTGGATCTCCTGCCTGGGCGCGGCCATGTGCCTGACCCAGGCCATTACCCCGGCCAGGCCGCAGCTTGCCGTGATTGCCGCCGTTGCGGCCGCCTCGGTTGTCGCTTTGGCGGCGCGGCTCGGCAAGCGGCCGGGATTTGCCGTGGTCAATACCATGATGGGCCTATTTCTGGCCTTGCTTGCGGCGCAGGCCGTCTGGCCCTGGCCGGGCTTCGCCGCGTTCGGCTAAGCCAGAGTGGTCGCGTTGGCAATGGGGAGACCGGGGGAGGAACCCTTTTTTAAAAAAGGGTTCCTCCTCCGCCCCCCCCTCCTAAAAACTTTGTAGCGGGATGAAGCCAACTCGTGTTGTTTCATACCCCCTCAAAAAGTTTTTTTGGGAAAGAGGATTCGAGGGGGAAATATCAAACAGGATAAAACCCGGTTATTGTTCACAAAAAAACAAAAGAAACAACGCGAGGTGTAACCGGCCATGCTGTGGATCCACCCGGTTTTGCAATGCATCGGACTCTTGCTTTCGTTCTATGTCCTGTATCTGGGATACGCCCGTTTCCTGGTCCTGCACCGGGGCATGAAAGGCGTCTTTGCCTGGAAGCGTCACGTGGCGCTGGGGCTCACGGTCATGGCCATCTGGCCGGCCGGCTTCGCGCTGGGCGGCGGCATGGCCTGGTGGCGCTGGCATATCGTCATGATCACCGGCTGGCATTATCAGGTGGCTTTGATCATGGTGCCGCTTTTAATTTTCGGGCTGGCCTCGGGGTACGTGATGGACAAGCACAAGAAAAAACGCAACGCGCTGCCCCTGGCCCACGCCATCAACAATGCCGTGTTGGTGCTGCTGGCCGTTTGCCAACTGATCAGCGGCATCGGCGTGATCCGCAGCCTCGTGCTGCCTTAGGTGTCAGTTCAAATCTTAAATGCTTTTTTCAGAAATGGAGGAAATCGGGGGAGGAACCCCCACCTCCGAAAAACTTTGTGGTCTCGGATGAAACCAACCCTCGTTGCTTCATCCCCCCTTTAAAGTTTTTTGGGGGGAAGGGGCCCCCCCGATTCTCTCCTCTCCCTCTCACTGGGCCACGACCCACATCACGCCGCCTTGTGGTTCGACCATGGCCGCCGGGAGCGCGGCCGTTTCCCGGCCGCTGACGATCCGTTCCACCAAAGCGATCTTGTATTCCCCGCTCACCAGAAAGAGCACCTGCCTGGCCGCGCTGAGCACCGGCAGGGTCAGTGTGACCCGGGGCACCTTGGGTTTGATCCCAGCCATGGCCACCCAGGTAGTCCAGCATTTGTTTTCCGTAAGCGCTGGATCGCCAGGGAAGAGCGATGCCGTGTGCCCGTCCGCGCCCAGCCCCAGGTGGATGAGGTCGAAGCGCGGAAAATCGCCTTCACTTCCCATCACTTGCCGCAGGGTCGTCTCGTAAGCCTCGGCCGCCGCTGCCGGGCTTGGCTCCGCAGTCGGCACGGGGTGGATATTGGCTTCGGGAATCTTTATGCGCGCAAGCAGCGCGTCCTTGACCAAGCGGTAATTGCTCAAGGCGTCGTCCTGGTCGACGAAACGCTCGTCGGCCCAGAAGATATGCCATTTGTCCCACTGGGTCGCCTCGGTCCCGCTTTTGGCCGCCAATTCCTCAAAATAATGCCTGGGTGTCGCGCCGCCCGAGACGGCCCAAAAAAAGATCCCGCGATCGCGAATGCTCTCGCGGGCCACGCGGACGGTGTACCCGGCCGCGAACCGGGCGGCTTCCTCCAGGCCCAAGCACTGTTGCACGGTATTGCCCATCAATGTTCCCCGACCGGCTTCAGATCCGGTCCCGGTTGATTCGCCAACATCTTCCAGCCCGCCCCACTCCACGGCCCTATGAGCCCAAGTCGTTCAGATAGCCCGGATGCAACGCCTGAGCCGTATCCGGTCCCCAGCTCCCGGCGGCGTAAGGTTTGACGTGGCGCGCAAGGTCGCCGCAGGCCTCGCACATGTTCAGAATTGGGGTCAAAAAACCCCAGGAAAGCTCCACCGCGTCCTGGCGCAAAAAGAGCATCTGGTCGCCCAGCATGCAATCGAGCAGGACCTTTTCATAGGAATCAAGCTGAGGTTCGTCCGGGCCTTGCGGGAAGGAAAATGACAGCTTGGCCGGGCGCAGGCACAGCCTGGCCCCTTGGCCCTTGACCTGGAAGGTCATGTCGATGGCCTGGCCGGGATAGGTCTCCATGACCAGACGGTTGGCGGTGATGTGATCGCCCAGGACGTTACCGAACACGGCGTGCGGCACCTCTTTGAAGGCGACCACGATCCGGGTCAGTTTGCCGGCCAGCCGCTTGCCCGAGCACAGGTAAAACGGCACCCCCTGCCAGCGCCAGTTGTCGAGCGAGGCGCGGATCATGGCGAAGGTCGGGGTGAGCGAGGAGGCGGCGACGCCCGGTTCCTCGCGGTAACCCGGCACGGCGCGGCCGGCCGAGGTTCCGGCGGCGTATTGGCCGAGCACGAGATCGCGAAACTCCCCGGCGGTGTCGAAGGGCCGCAGGCTTGAAAACACCTTGGCCTTTTCGTCGCGCACGCAGTGCGCCGTGAAGTGCGCGGGCGGCTCCATGGCGGCAAGTGTGAGCAGTTGCATCATATGGTTCTGGAACATGTCGCGCAAGACCCCGGCCTGGTCGTAGTAGCCGGCCCGGTGCTCCACGCCGAGCTGTTCGGCGCTGACGATGCTCACATACTCGACGAAATTACGGTTCCACACCGGCTCGAACACGGCGTTGGCGAAACGAAAGAGCAGGATGTTCTGGATGGTTTCCTTGGCCAGGTAGTGGTCGATGCGAAAAATTTGGGATTCCGCGAAATGGTGGTGCAAGACCGTGTCCAGACGCCTGGCCGAGATCAGATCGCGGCCGAAGGGTTTTTCGACCACGATCCGGGTCCAGGCTCCGTCCGCGTCCGAACCGGCAAGCCCGGCCCGGCCCAGATTCTCGGCCGTTTGTTCGTAAACCCCGGGCGGCACGGCCAGATGGAAGATGCGCCTGCCGCCGGTCTGCCTGGCTTCTTCGAGCGCGATGGTGCGCTCGCCGAGCTTTCGGTAGTCTTCGGGATCGTCGTATCGGACCGGCTCATAGAACACATGCCCGGCCAGTTCGGACCAACCACCGGGATCAAACGCGCCCGTTGCCACCAGGGCCTGCCGCATCCTGTCCCGAAAGGCGTCGTCGGTGAGCTGCGTCCTGGCCGCGCCCAAGATGGCGAAACGCTCGGGCAGCCCGCCGTTTTGGTACAGCCGAAACAGGGCCGGAAAGAGCTTGCGCGCGGTCAGATCGCCGGACGCGCCGAAAATCACGATCAGGCACGGCAGAGGCCGCGCCTCAAGCAGGCAGCGCGTCCCGGAGGGGGCCGCCTCGCCTTGGCCGCTGCTCACGACCGCTCCGGCGGCCCGGATTCGTCGCCAGCCCGCGTCACGCCGTGACCGCCGAACCCGTGGCGCAAGGCGGCGAGCAGCCTCTCGGCAAAGGGGTTGTCCCGGCGCGAGGCGAAGCGGGCGAACAAGGCCTGGGCCAAAACCGGCGTCGGCACGCCCAGGCGCACGGCCTCGTTCACCATCCAGCGGCCCTCGCCGGAATCCTCCACGCGCGGAGCCAGCGCGTCCAGTTTCGGGTCCTGGCGGAAAGCCAGGCCAGCCAATTCCAAAAGCCAGGAGCGCACCACGCTGCCCCGGTTCCACAGGTCGCACAAGCCGGCATAGTCCAGGTTGCCGGCATAGGGCGAGGCGTCGAGCAGCTCGAAGCCCTCGGCATAGGCCTGCATCATGCCGTATTCGATGCCGTTGTGGACCATCTTGACGAAATGTCCGGCCCCGGACGGGCCGCAATGCATACACCCGCCCGGCGGGGCGAGCGTGGCCAGGACCGGTTCGATGCGCGCATACGCCGCTTTGTCGCCGCCGACCATCAGGCAGTAGCCGATCTCACGGCCCCAGACGCCGCCGGAAACGCCCGCGTCCAAAAAGGCGACGCCGCGCGAGGCCATGGCCTTGGCCCGGCGCGGGGCGTCCTGATAGGGCGAATTGCCGCCCTCGACGATCACGTCGCCAGGCGAGAGCATATCCTTGATCCCGGAAATGGCCGCGTCCACCGGAGAGCCGGCCGGCAGCATAATCCACACCAGGCGGGGCGGAGTGAGCCGCGCCGCCAGGTCCGTGAGCGAAGCGGCGGCCACGGCCCCGAACGCGGCCAGTTCCTCGGTCTTGTCCGGGGTGCGGTTGAACGCCGTCACCGCATGGCCGCCTTCGAGCAGCCTGCGGGCCATGTTCATGCCCATGCGGCCGAGCCCGATCATGCCGATTTCCATGGCCAGCTCCTTGGGATCTATCGCTTCAGCGTTTGATCAAGGCGTTCCAGTCGGCTGAAAAACGCTCCATGCCCGCCTCTGTCAGGTCGTGGAAAATGTCGTACTCTTCCAGCGGGTTGATCAAAGAAATCTCGCGGTACCCGATTTTGCTCAGTCCGCGCGCGTCGTAGGCATAGCCCGCGCCCGGCACGGGCAGGCCGTCCGCGGCCCATTGCAGGAGCAGCTTGCCCGGCGCGGTGACGATGTCCGCCCCGAGCGCCAGGCTGTACAGAAAATGCTCCATGGTGCGCACGCTCGCGGACAAAAGTTCCACATGGGCGTCGCTTGCGGAGTACATGCGCGCGATGTTCGCAATCAGGTCCATGCCGTTTTCACCCCGGTCGTCCAGGCGTCCGACGAACGGTGAGACGAAAACGTCGCCGCGCCTGGCCCCGCGCGTGGCCGCATATACCGCCGCCGCCTGCTCCTGGGTAAAACACAGGGTCATGTTCACCCGCAGGCCTTCGGCCACGGCCTTGCCGGCCGCAGCGAGCCCGGCCTTGGTGACGGGAAATTTGATGTGTGCGTTGCCTATCCAGGCAAAAAAACGCTTGGCTTCCTCAAGCATCCGTTCGCCCGGCGTGTCCTTGTCCGCGTAGACTTCGATGGACACCGAGCCATCCGGGATCAGCCCGGAAATCTCGGTCACCACCTCGCGGTAAAAGGCCAAAATCTCCTCCGGAGTGAAGCGCTTGCCGGCAGCGAGCCGGGCGGCGGCCTCGGGATTTTTGGCGATCAGCGTGGGATTGGTGGTCTGCCCGTCGAGAAACCCAAGAGCGTCGATGACTTGGCGCGTCTGCGCCGGGTCGCCGCCGTCGAGAAAAATCCTGGTTGCAAGCTTGCTTGGACGCATGCCATCTCCCGATTGTGTTTTTATTAACGTCCACCGCAAAAAAAACGAGGCTTTCCCATTCATCGGGGAATGTATAATTTCCCGTGCCCCTTGGCAAGCAAGCCCGGAACGATCATTGACCCCGGCGCGCGAATATGTCAGCCAATGCATGCACCGTCATCGTCCGAGGCCGAGCCAATGAAATCATACCGCCAGGAACTGTGGTTCAATGTCCCGGGCCGCCGGGCCTTTATCAACATCACCGGCGACGTGGAGAAGTGCCTGCGAGAGTCCGGCATTCAAGAGGGGCTGTGCCTGGTCAACGCCATGCACATCACCGCCTCGGTCTTCGTCAACGACGACGAGGCCGGCCTGCACCAGGACTACGAAGCCTGGCTCGAACGCCTGGCCCCGCACGAGCCGGTTTCGAATTACCGCCACAACACATACGAAGACAACGCCGACGCCCATCTCAAACGCCAGGTCATGGGCCGCGAAGCGGTCTGCGCCGTCACCGGAGGCCGGCTCGATTTCGGCCCCTGGGAACAAATCTTCTACGGCGAATTCGACGGCGGACGCGCCAAACGCGTGCTCGTCAAGATCATCGGAGCATAACGCGACATGCCAAAGGCCAAACGCATCCTGCTCGCCCTGACCGGCGCTTCGGGCATGCCCTACGCGATTGCCCTGGCCAAGGCCTTGGCCGCTACCCCGGACCTGGAACTGCACCTGATCGCCTCCGAGGCGGCCGCGAAAGTCCTCACACTCGAAAGCGACCTCACCTTGGACGATTTTGCCCGCCTGGCCGCGCGCGTCTATTCCCAGAACGAACTTGACGCCGCCCCGGCCTCGGGCTCCTGGCGGCACGCGGGCATGATCGTGTGCCCCTGCTCCATGGCCTCGCTGGCGGCCATCGCTCAGGGCCTGGGACACAACCTGATCCACCGCGCCGCCGACGTGACCTTAAAGGAACGCCGGCCGCTGATCCTGGTGCCGCGCGAAACCCCGTTCAACCGCATCCACCTGGAAAACATGCTCAGGGCCCACGACGCCGGAGCCACCATCCTGGCCGCCTGCCCGGGCTTCTACCACAAACCCCAGACGATCGCCGAACTAGCCGACTTCATCGCCGCCCGCGCCCTTGACCTGCTCGGCCTGCCGCAAGGCTTGCAGCGGGGGTGGAAGGAAGAGGAATAAGCAGGGGCCGGGGGCGGCAGCCCCCGGGAAAGAAAACAGTGGTTCTGGTTTTACTTCTTTTTCTCTAACCTTTGAAATAATTTCTAAATACCGAGAAGCCGGACATGAAAAACCGCCGCGATTTCCTGGTCACCGGTTGCTGTGCCGCCGCCGCCATGGCCGCAGGCGCCGTCCTGCCCCTGCCCCCAACCGTGGCCCTTGCCGCCGATTCGCCCCAGGACCCGGCCGAGTTTGCCAAGGAACGTTTTCTCGATCACTGGAATTGCACTATCGCCATCCTGGAGGCCTTTGTCCCGAAATACGGCGCGCCCATGGAACATATCCGGAAAATCGCCACCCCCTTCGCCGCCGGCATGTGGCTGGGCAAGACCTGCGGCGCCGTGACCGGGGCCATGATGGCGCTTGGCCTGGTTTACGGCCGCACGGCTGAAAAAGATTCCAGGGCTGACGAGATCATGCCCGCCAAGGCCAAGGAACTCTATGCCATGATCCAGGCCGAATTCGGGCCGGATCTCGATTGCAGCGCCTTGCTGGGAACCGACATGGCCACGCCCGAGGGCGTGAAACAGGCGGCGGATATGGGCCTGTTCAAAAGCAAATGCCCCGAGCTGGTCCTCGCCTCGGCCCGGGCCGTCGAAAAACTCGCCGGTTAGAACAGGAGGGGAGAGCTGGGGGAAACCCCTTTTGCAGTTCGAGAGCACAAAGTGCTCTCTCCTAAGTACGGGAGAGCACGAAAATGAAGACATTTTCTGCTCTCCCTGTATGAACAAAGGGGTTTCCCCCAGCCCCCCTTCCCCCAAAGACTTTCAAATGTGGTCAGGGAGCGGCGGCCTTTGCTTGTTCTGAAGCGGGGGCCGGGGGCGGCAGCCCCCTGGAAGAAAATCAGTGGTTCTGGTTTTGTATTTCACCCCATCATATTTGAAACAGGTTCCCCTTGGCTGCAAATTCATCGCTACAGGATGGGCACCTTAATTTTCCTCTTGCGGTCCGGCCGAAAAAATTAGAAGCATGCGCCGCGAGAAAAAATCGGACAAACACCATGACGACTTACGAAAATTCCTCGATATCGAACGGGCGACTGCGCTTGGGACGGATCGGCTACTTGAACGTCCTGCCGCTCTTCGACGTCCTGGTCCGGGAATTCCCCGAAAGCGGCGAAGCGACCTACGTGAGCGGCCACCCAAGCGAGCTCAACCGGGCACTGGCCCAGGGCGAAATTGACCTGGCCCCGGCCTCGGCCTTTGCCTACCTCGCGAACCCGGAACCCTTCAGGCTCCTGTCCGGACTCTCCATCAGCGCCGCCGAAGGCCCGATCCAAAGCGTCCTGTTCGTCAGCCCCGTCGCCCTGGAAGACCTGCCAGCCTATCTCGATAAAACCGGCAACCTCGTCCACCTCACTCAGGCCTCGGCAAGCTCCGTGGCCCTGCTCAAGGTGCTCTGGCGCTTCGCCTGGAACATGCCCGAGCCGCAATATTCGGTCATCGCGCCCGAAACCGGGGTGGGGCTTGGCCGGCCGTTCGTGGAAATCGGCGACGCCGCCCTCAAACTCTATCTCGACCCGCCCGCGGGCTGGCACGTGATCGACCTGGGCGAAGCCTGGAAACGCTTCACCAACCTGCCCTTCGTCTTCGCCGTCTGGATCGTGCGCCGCGAGCTTTCGCCCGCTCGCGCGGCAACGCTCTCGCGCCTGGCGGCAAAACTCGCCGCCATCCAGGCGAACCTGCCGGAAACCCTGCCCCGGCTGATTGCGAACCACTCGGGGCCCGAGTGGCTCTCCAAGGAGGCGCTGGCCTCGTATTTCGAGGTCGTGTGCTACGATTTCGACGCAGAGCGCCGGGCCGCCCTCAACCTCTTTGGCGATTATTGCGAGCGCCTGGGACTCATCAAAGCCGTCCCGGTCCTCGAATGGCACCCGACCACCCCCTAACAACCGGAGAACACAATGGCGAATCCCATGGTCCTGCTCGAAACCTCGATGGGCGACATCCTGCTGGAACTCTTTCCCGAACAAGCGCCCATCACGGTTGAGAACTTCCTCCAATACGTCGACGATGAGCACTACGACGGCCTGATCTTCCACCGCGTCATCGACAACTTCATGATCCAAGGCGGCGGCATGAGCGTCATGATGCGCGAAAAACCCGGCCGCGATCCGATCAAAAACGAAGCCGGCAACGGCCTGGCCAACGACACCGGCACCGTCGCCATGGCCCGGACCTCCGACGTCGACAGCGCCACGGCCCAATTCTTCATCAACGTCAACGACAACGTGTTCCTCAACCACCGCGACGAAACCGTCTCCGGCTTCGGCTACTGCGTCTTCGGCAAGGTCGCCGAAGGCATGGACGTGGTCAATAAAATCAAAAAAGTCCGGACCAAAACCTTCGGACCCTTCTCCGACGTCCCGGCCGACCCGGTCAGCATCATCACC
>Ga0326727_10001501_pt1 | contig 85818 bp, 86 predicted proteins | sample MB2enrmetagenome_FD_207643 | JGI IMG/M metagenome (GOLD analysis project Ga0326727, IMG submission 207643) | Lab enriched peat soil microbial communities from McLean, Ithaca, NY, United States - MB29MY | ecosystem: Environmental > Terrestrial > Soil > Wetlands > Peat | place: USA: New York...
GCTGCTTTGATCTTGATTTTACTTGAACGCAAAGTAGCAGGTTGGACATCACAAAGGCCAGGGCCCAATCGTCTCGGTCCGCGCGGATGGTTCCAGACTATAGCAGATGCCTTAAAACTGATGGGCAAAGAGGATGTTACTCCGGCAGGCGCCGATCGGTTTATCTTCAAGGTTGCGCCGATGATTATTTTTGCTCTCCCAATGATGACCTTAGCTGTCATTCCTTATGGGGACGGTATGGCTCCCATTAACCTCGACTTAGGTATTTTTTATTTTCTTGCTGTAGCAGCTATTTCAACCGTGGCTTTCGTCATGGCAGGTTGGGGGTCAAACAATAAATACTCCTTACTTGGGGGCATGCGGGCGGTCGCCCAAATGATCAGTTACGAAATCCCCTTGCTTTTCTCTTTGCTCGGGGTTGTCATGATAACTCAGTCTTTTAATTTAGGAGTCATTGTTAATGCGCAAAAAACTGTTCCGTTTATTCTTATACAACCGCTGGCGTTTGTTATCTACATCATAGCGGGCATGGCGGAAGTCAACCGAGCGCCGTTTGACCTCGTTGAAGCAGACCAGGAAGTTGTAGCCGGACCATTTACTGAGTATACGGGACTGCGCTGGGGATTATTTTTTCTTGGTGAATATGGCAATATGACGGCTGTCTCCGCACTTGCTGCGACCGTGTTTCTAGGCGGTTGGCAAGGACCGGGTTTCTTCCCCGGGTGGGTTTGGTTCTGGATGAAAGTCGGGATCATCATCTTCTTTATGATGTGGGCTCGTTGGACTTTTCCCAGAATTCGGATTGACCACCTAATGCATTTAGCGTGGAAGGTCTTGTTACCGCTTTCAATTTTAAATATTTTTTTAACGGGTCTGGGGATCTATATTTACCGACTCGTGATGGGAGGGTGACATAGTGTTTGGTAAAGGTCTACTTACAGGTTTAGGCATCACGTTCAAACGCATGGTCGGTCCCAATATCACCGAGTTTTACCCCGAGACGAAGCCCAAACTTCCAACCAGGGTACGCAGTTCCATGGGCTTAGAACGGGAAAAGTGTATTTCATGCAATATGTGCGCGATGGCTTGTCCGAACGGGGTCATCAAATTGACCAGTGAAAAAGATGAAAACAACAAAAAAGTTCTCAAAAGCTACCACATGGACGTCGGTCGTTGTTTGTTCTGTGGTATGTGCGCTGAGGCCTGTCCGACCAAGGCTTTGTCAGTGACTCAGGAATATGAGAATGCAATCTATGAGCCGGGAGATATGGATTGGGATATGCTTCAGCGGGCCGAGCGAAAAGGGAAGGTGGGATAAGTATGGGCACTATCGTATTCTTTATTTTCGCGATTATGGCGATTGCCGCTGCTTGGGGTGTTGTTACCTCGAAGAACATTGTGCATAGTGCGCTCTATCTTGTCCTTTCCTTTACGGGAGTTGCCGTGCTTTACGTGCTTATGAATGCGGATTTTTTGGCGGCTGTGCAGTTGTTGATCTATACGGGAGCAGTAGCCATTATGATCATTTTTGCGGTTATGCTGACCTTGCGGTCTGAAATCTGCGAGAGCAATCCGGAAAACCGTCATTGGGGATGGGGCGCGCTGGTAGCGTGTCTGGTGTTTATCGTCATGGCGCTGGTCATCCTTGCCAATCCGGATTGGCGTATTCTACCCACACCGTGGACGAGCGGAGGTTCGGCAGAAGATCTGTCCTTGCTGTTACTCACTAAATTCATGGTTCCATTTGAAGCAGCAGCAGTACTCTTGACTATGGCCTTGGCGGGAGCTGTGATCTTGGCGAAGGGAGTGAAAGAAAGCAAATGAATTTTAGCAATTTAAGTGTTGGGCTTTCTACGTATCTCTTGGTTGGAGCAATGCTCTTTAGTCTTGGTCTTTACGGGGTATTCGCCAAGAGAAATATTATTGCCATACTCATGTCGATTGAGCTGATGCTCAATGCAGTAAATATCAATTTTGTGGCGTTTAATCGCTTTATCTGGAACCAAAAGATCGATATTCACTATATTCTGACCGGACACGTAGCTGCACTTTTCGTGATTGTTGTCGCTGCTGCTGAAGTGGCTGTAGGGCTGGCTTTGGTGATTACGATTTATCGCAATCGTCAGTCGACCAACGTGGATGAATTTAATTGGTTGAAGTGGTAAGAGAGACTATGGAGAAGGTAGGTGTTCAAGGAAATGCATGATCTCTTTCGGTGGGCATGGTTAATTCCTGCTTTGCCCTTCCTGTCGTTTCTACTCATCGCCTTTGTCACGAAGCGATCCAAAGGACTGTCTTCCACAGTCTCGATTCTCGCGATTCTGACCGCGTTGGGCTTGGCTATTGCAATTGCTACAGGCCTTATTCAGGCGGGTGCAGAACTTGTGGAGCATCCTGCGATCGTAAATGTGAATTGGCTTAATATTGGAGGCTTAAAGATCGATTTTGGTACGATCGTCGATCCTCTAAGTACCATGATGTTGTTTGTAGTGACTTTAGTGGCATCAATGGTACAGATTTATTCTTTAGGGTACATGCACGGTGACAAGGGGTGGTCGCGTTACTATTGCTATCAGTCACTGTTTGCAGCGTCCATGTTAGGTATGGTTTTGGCCACCAACTTGTTGCAGCTCTTTATTTTTTGGGAGTTGGTTGGACTATGTTCCTACTTGCTGATTGGTTTTTGGTACTTCAAAGTATCTGCGCGTGAGGCAGCTAAGAAAGCCTTCATGACGACCCGGGTCGGAGACTTTGGCTTACTCCTCGGGATACTTTTCCTCTATACCAAGTTTGGAACTCTTGATTTTACGGCACTCTCCGCTATTTTAAACACGAATTTTCAAGATGTCGCGCTCATCGGTACCGCGTCCTATGTGACCGTCATGGCCTTCCTCGTCTTTATGGGACCTATAGGAAAGTCAGGACAGTTTCCCCTTCACGTTTGGCTGCCGGATGCCATGGAGGGTCCCACACCGGTTAGTGCGCTGATTCACGCCGCTACCATGGTTGTTGCCGGGGTTTACTTAGTAGCACGTATGTATTTCCTCTTTGATCACGCCTCTCCGGCTGCATTGCAGTTTATTGCCGATATAGGCGCCTTCACAGCCATCTTTGCGGCATCTATCGCCATCGCGCAAGATGACATCAAACGGATTCTGGCGTATTCCACGCTAAGTCAACTGGGCTACATGATGTTCGGACTTGGTGTGCATTCATACTCGGGATCTATGTTTCACCTAATGACTCATGCCTTTTTTAAAGCCTTAATGTTCTTGGGCGCCGGTTCTGTGATTCATGCTATGCATGAAAAACAAAACATTTGGGACATGGGTGGACTGTGGAAAAAGATGCCTATAACCGGTTGGACCTTTTTCATTGGGGTTATGGCTATCTCTGGAGTTCCGCCGTTTGCCGGGTTCTTCTCGAAAGACGAACTGTTAGCGGACGCCTTACAAAACGGACATCCGGTCGTTTATGCAGTGGGTCTGTTTACGGCCTTCTTGACTGCGTTTTACATGAGCCGCCTATTCTTTGTGGCTTTTTGCGGACCTGAAAAACCGGAAAACCATCCTCACGAATCGCCCAAGAGTATGACGATTCCCCTGATTATTCTTGCTTTCTTTAGCGTTGTCGGCGGATGGGCGGCCTTACCGGAACATAACTTCGCTTTCTTTGTCCACTATCTCTCGATGGGACAAGAATATGAAAGAGAAGCTATAAACTGGGGTATGGCCGGAATTTCAGTTATCGCGGGACTCCTCGGGATAGGACTGGCTTATATCATCTACCTTAAAAAAGCTATTTCTGCCGAGAGTATTGTCGCCCGCTTCCCATTGGCTTACAAAGTACTCCAAAACAAATACTACGTTGACGAATTGTATCTATGGATTATCAATAACATCATGGGCGGTATAGCTGTGGTGCTGTATTGGTTTGATATTTATGTCATTGACGGGATTATCAACGGAATCGCCTTCCTTACGCGCGGCAGCGCTAACGTGCTGCGCCGAACAAGCACGGGACAGCTTCAAACCTATGCTATGGTGTTTTTCTTCGCGGTTGTCATCATATTTATGGTCTTCGCCTTTGGGGAAGGTCAGCTGACGTCCCTTAACCCCTTAGCGACGCTAGGAGGTGTGAAATAATGTCCGCACTGCCAACAACAGGTTCACTCCTTCTGCCTTTCATTCTGCTGGCACCAGTCGTGGCAATGTTAATGATTGTTTTCCTACCTAAGGAAGAGGGCCAAACGATTAAGATCGTTGCCGCTATCGGTACTTTTGTCTCACTCGTGCTTTCCCTTTATGCATTCTTTGCTTATAACCGAGCGCTGGGCGGGATGCAGTTTACCTTGACGATCCCCTGGGTTCCTGACCTTGGTGTCAGTCTGGCCCTTGGGGTCGATGGAATCAGCTTGCCTATGCTTCTTCTTACCAACATCATTGGTTTCTCCTCGATCTATGCCTCTTGGAATATGGAGAAGCGTGTCAAAGAATTTTTTGCCTTGCTGTTGATTCTGATCACCGGTGTCATGGGAACGTTTATCGCGCGTGACCTGTTTATCTTCTTCCTCTTCTACGAGATCGTGGTTATTCCGATCTATATCATGGTTATCATCTGGGGAAGTACGAAGCGGGTAAGTAAAGAATACGCCGGTATGAAGCTCACCATCTACCTGCTCATCGGATCGGCTTTACTGCTGGTTGGGATGATCGCCTTGTATCTGGCTGCCGCGAAAAATGGTCATCCGACCTTTATGTTCGATCAGTTAGCCCTAAGACAAGATCTCTACAGTCCGGCCTTCCAGAAAGTCGCCTTTGGCTTAATGCTTTTTGGTTTTGGATCTTTGATTTCCATGTTTCCCTTTCACTCCTGGTCACCTGATGGTTATGCCGGAGCTCCGACAGCCGTCAGTATGATTCATGCCGGAGTCTTAAAGAAAATCGGGGGGTATGGATTAATCCGCTTAGGTATCTTTGTTCTCCCACTTGGAGCAAGGTTCTGGGCGCCGATTATCGCGTTCCTGGCCATTTGCAACGTCCTGTATGCCGCTTTCATTGCCTTGGCTCAAAAGGACCTCAAATACGTTGTCGGATATTCCTCAGTCAGCCACATGGGGTACGTACTGATTGCCCTGGCTGCCCTGAACCCGACTGCTATGACAGGTGCTGTAGCGATGATGTTCGCGCACGGAGTTATGTCCGCCCTCATCTTCTCGATGATCGGATTTATCTACGAAAAGACTCATACGCGCCAGATCACCGATTTGGGAGGACTTGCCCATCAAATGCCTCGCTTAGGCTTTGGCCTTTTGTTGGCCGGTATGGCTTCTCTGGGCTTGCCCAGTACGGTTAATTTCATTTCCGAGTTTACTATCTTCATGGGGACGATCCATGTCTATCCAGTCCTGGCTATGCTGGGAATTTTCGGGATCATCTTCACGGCAGTCTACATCTTACGGATGATTGCCAACGTTCTCTTCGGACCGCGTCGTCCCGAATGGGATCATCTGGTCGACATTCGTGGACCTGAATTAGTGCCGATGGTCGTATGCGTGTTCGTGATTTTTATTGCCGGGATATTCCCGAATATCTTGTTTGGCATGATTAATAGTGGAGTTTATTCCTCAGGCCTTGCCAAGGTCCTTGAAACAGTGAGTCAAGTGAAGATGGGAGGGTTGTTCTAATGGTAGATTTCAATATCGCTACAGTGTTCACGCCTGAAATTGCGATGGCTGCTCTAGCCTTGATTCTGTTGGCCATTGGACTACTGATTCCACCTGGCGCGCGAAAAGGCATGATGCCACTCACCGTATTCTCGCTATTAGGTGTTCTTGGTTACACACTATTCGACTTTTTCCATGGTTCAAAAGCATTGTTTTTGGGTGGGCTGTATTTACACGATCAATTTGCAGTCTATTTCAAAGTACTTTTCATAGCAGCGGCACTTTTGGTTGTTCTCTCGTCAGGGGGATATATTCAGAAACTGCCGAAGCACCGTGGCGAATTCTACTCTTTGATTTTGACGGCGACTTTAGGAATGATGATCATGGCCGGAGCCGGCGAATTGATTACAATGTATATCGGCTTAGAGTTGATGACGATTTCCTTCTACATTCTTGTCGCTTATTTGTCAGATGATGCTCGTTCTTCGGAAGCCGGAATAAAGTACCTTGTGCTTGGTGCCACATCATCGGCCATTTTACTTTATGGCATCAGCCTTGTTTACGGCTTAACCGGATCAACCCAGTATACGGAAATTGCCAGTGGGATAGGTGCAACCTTAACGCCGGCTTCATTCTTGGCTACAGTTTTTCTGCTGGCCGGGTTGGGCTTTAAGATTTCCCTGGTACCGTTTCATCTCTGGGCACCGGACATCTATGAGGGGGCTCCTACTCCTGTCACGGCATTTTTGGCTATCGCCTCCAAGGCAGCAGCTTTTGCGGTGCTGATTCGAGTTTACCTCTTAATGATGAACAGTCAGGCTTTTTCAGGCACCGGGCAAACCCTGTTAGTCGTTCTGGCGGCTCTGACGATGATTCTGGGGAATTTAATCGCGATTCCGCAAACTAACATCAAACGTTTAATGGCGTATTCGAGTATTGCTCAAGCCGGTTATATAATGGTGGGCATCATTGCCCAATCCGTGGCCGGAGTCAAAGGTGTACTCTTCTATGCGATGATCTACGTTTTCGCTAATATGGGTGCCTTTGCTGTAGCTACCCACGTATCGGAAAAACAAGGCAGTGATCAGATTAAGGACTTTGCAGGGTTAGCTCGCCGCTCACCATTAGCAGCGGTGGTTATGACGGCATCCTTATTATCCTTGGCAGGGATTCCGCCCCTAGCTGGGTTTGTAGGGAAGTTCTATCTCTTCTCTGCTGTCATGGACCAAGGGTATACAGCGATCGCTTATATCGGTTTTGTGATGAGCATGGTGTCCGTATACTATTATCTTTCCGTTGTCAAGGTGATGTTCCTTGGAGAGGGTGAAGGGTTGCCGGATATTCCGGTACATGGAGCTGTGAAGTTTACGATGGTATTTACCATGCTAATTACTTTAGCTATTGGTATTTATCCGTCTCCGCTTGCTCAAATGGCGGTTGCGGCTGCTCAGAGTTTAATTAAGTGACTTTAGATTAACATTTAACAAACTCAAACAACGTCCGGATTTTAAAAAGAGAGGTTCTCAGAAATTGCTGAGAACCTCTCTTTAATTCAATTTAATTCACTCAGAACTCGTTGCCTGTTGTGACTTAACTGACAAGTCAAGTGAATTTGAATCCCTACAGAGCGGACAGAGATACGACCGGGGTAATTTCTAAATGACGATTAGAAAATTCAGCGATCAAGTGATATAGTAAAATCAGTTCAATAACATCAAGGATTCATCTCTTTAATGGCAGAAATTTAGAATGTAATTATTCTAATACCTTGGTAAAGGAGTTGTCAGAAATTCTGTGAAGAATAAGCAATCCTTAGGAAGGTTCGGCGAAGAATATGCTGCGCGCTTCGTAACGGAATCTGGGTTATGCATAATTACTCAAAATTACCGCTGTCCCAAAGGAGAAATGGACATTATTGCCTATGATGGGGAAGTCTTGGTATTCCTTGAGGTGCGCACACGACGCTCGTCCTATAGAGGATGGGGTGAAGAGAGTATTACCCGTCAAAAGGCACAGCGGTTACAGGCAATTGCTTCATACTATGTGCTGGAACAGGGGTATCAAAGCTGGCCGAGATTGAGATTTGATGTGGTTGGTATACGTTGGAACGGGAAAAATCCCGAGATTAAATGGATTAAAGCTGCTTTGTAAATAATCTTTGGCTTTTGATCACAAATTAGTCATAAATAAGTGGTAAAATAATCAACAAATTGATTCTATCCTTGAATGGAAAATACTATTTTGCGGTGTCAGGGGGGTTGTAATTGGATCCAATTTTAATTGTTGATGATGAAGAAAAAATTAGAAAATTAGTCCGTTTATACCTTGAAAAGGAAGGCTTTGAAGTAGAGGAAGCGGAGGATGGCCGTGTCGCTTTGGAAAAGTTTCGTGCCGGACGATTTTCCCTGCTCATTGTTGATCTTATGATGCCTGATATTGACGGCTGGCGTGTTTGTCGGGATATACGTGCAAGTTCAGCCCTTCCGATCATTATGCTCACCGCACGAGGGGAAGAGTTTGAGCGAGTCTTAGGGTTAGAACTTGGTGCCGACGATTATTTAGTGAAACCGTTTAGTACCAAGGAATTAGTTGCACGGGTCAAAGCTCTTTTACGACGCTCTACAGGTCAGCTTCAACCTGTTTCCTCGGGAATAACCGCCGGGCTGCTCTCGATCGATAAAGAAAGACATCGTGCCAGCATCGGAGATGAAGTTATTAACTTGACTCCTTTGGAATTTGATCTACTCTATTTTTTAGCGAAGAATCGGGGACGGGTTTTTACGCGAGAACAGCTTATGGAAACTGTTTGGGGTTATGATTTTTATGGTGACGCCCGTACGGTGGATACCCATGTCAAAAAATTACGGGAGAAACTGGCCCTGCCGGAGGTGCGGCGGATGTTAGTTACCGTATGGGGTGTGGGATACAAATTTGATCCCGAACCAGTTCATTAATATGAAAACAAAAAAAGGTCATTCTTGGACCATTTCTATCAAGCTGTGGTTAGCTATGACCCTTCTGATTTTGGCGGTTCTTGGGGGGTTAGGGCTCACAATTACTTGGCTCTTTGGAGATTTTTACCTGCAGCAAAAGTTGGAGTCGCTTAAGATCGAAGCGACAGAAATCTCTGCTCAGTTGGCGACTATTTCAAACTGGAGTGAACGGCTAAGCATGTTGGAAACGTTCAAATTAACTCCCGGAACACAATTGGTATTGCTTGATCCCCAAGGAAATATTTTAGTGATAGCGGGTTCGAGTTCACATATGCCTCAAGTTCTAAATAGCGGTATGGCAGGGAATCTTGGAGGAGTTATTGGAGACGTCATTGGAGGATGGTCTCGGAATTTACGACCCTCGGACTTTTTCACCGAGGAGGATTTGGCACAAGTTTTGTCCGGTCAGACAATCAGAATTAATGCGTCATTAGTTAACAGTGGTGGGCAAACAATGCTGCTTGCTGCTACACCGGTTGGAGCAAGACCAGTACAAGGGGTTGTGCTTTTGGGGAGTTCTCCGATACCAATTCAAGAGAGTATTACAACCTTTCGTTGGCTGATTTTCTATGCTTCATTAATAGCAGTTTTTTTGGCCACTGCGGTTAGCTTGATATTTGCCCGGCAGGTCACGAGGCCTTTAGCGCTAATGCAGCGGGGAGCAACACGCATGGCGAAAGGAGACTTTTTGCCCATTCAAGGTGTGACAAGTAAAGATGAGATTGGTGAGTTAGCTGAGTCGTTGAATTCAATGGGAGAAAGTTTAAAGAATTACATGGAATGGCTTTCTCAGGAGAGAAATCTGCTTCAAGGGATTGTCGAAAGCATCAGTGATGCGGTTGTCATGATTAGTTCCGAAGGATTACTGCTGTATGCTAATGACTCCGCTAAGGCTTTATGGTTAGAAAATGAAACTGAGATTCAAGATCGGAAAACCAAAATTGTCGAGTTCCTCCAGGAGATGACTCAAAGCATGACTCAGCTTGAAAATAATAAAACATTGACCCTTGGAATTCAGGTGTTGCAGGTCGTTATGGCACCGATGGCAGAGAACGAGGGAATTGATGGATATGTTGCAGTTCTGCGCGATGTAACGGCGTCTTTGCGGGCTGAAAAGGCACATCGTGAGTTTTTGGCGAGTGTCACTCATGAGTTGAGGACCCCTCTACATCTCATTCAAGGTTACTTGGAGGCCATCCAAGACGAGGTGATCCCGGAACATCAGCAGGGAGAGCACATTGAGTTGGTATTGGAAGAAGCCAAACGCTTGGCCCGATTAGTTAAAGACTTACAAGATATTCATTGGTTAGAGCGAGTGCAAAGTTTGCAACGAGTTCCACTTGACCTGAGGACCTTTATGATTGACTTAGAGCAGCGGTTTCAAGGTCGAGCCCAAGAGCTAGGTTTGAATCTGGAAGTTATGAAAGCTTCCGGCGAGTTGTGCGCCGATCCTGATCGGCTATTACAAGTCTTTATCAATCTATTGGACAATGCCATGGGCCATACTCCATGCGGAAAGACAGTTCGGGTCTTTACAGTGGAAGAAGCCAACCAGCTCTGGTTTGCTGTCCAAGATGAAGGGGAAGGTATTCCTAAAGAAGCGCTGCCTTTTATCTTCGATCGTTTTTTCAGGGTGAATAAAGCAAGGTGTCGCAAGGATGGAGGAATGGGCTTAGGGCTAGCCATTGTACGACAGATTGTCGAAGCACACGGAGGACAGGTGAAAGTTGAAAGCGATATAGGAGAAGGGTCGACGTTCTGGGTGGCGCTGCCCATTAAGCAGTAGGTAATTATAAGCAAAAGGAGGAACCATAATTTGATTAATATGGAAGGAAAATAGAGATTTACAGCGAACATTCTATCAAAAGGGAGGAGATGGAATGTTCGCTGCAGTATACGGAATGACAGTCATCGGCTTACAAGCTCACCTAATTCGGGTTGAAGTTGACGTGTCAAATGGCCTGCCAAGTTTCGAAATTGTTGGTTTGCCCGCGACAGCAGTAAGGGAGGCTCGTGATCGAGTTCGATCTGCAATAAGAAACTCTGGCTATCAATTCCCTTTGCAGCGAGTAACCGTTAACTTAGCTCCTGCAGATTTGCGTAAAGAAGGTTCCGGTCTTGATTTACCGATTGCGCTAGGGATACTGGCAGCGACAGGACAATGTACCTCCCCATTACTTAATAAGTATGTATTTTCCGGTGAACTTTCTTTAGAGGGGGTCCTTCGTCCCGTTCCAGGCGTATTGACAATGGCAATAACTTTGGATAGGGAGAATTTGAAAGTTGGAACAGCGGAGAGGCTGATCACAGAAGCACTGAGTTTGATTGTTCCCCCAGATAATTTGGCTGAAGCCCGTCTTGTGACAGGGTTAGAAACCCACAGCACATTCATTTTGGATCAAATAGTTAAGGCTGTTGAAAATAAGAGTGAGTTTAAGGCTGACGAAATATCTCGAGTTCCCCAACCGGAAGCAAACTTGGAACTTAAAGTGGATTGGGCAGATATTCACGGACAGCAACAGGCAAAACGAGCTTTGGAAATAGCGGCAGCAGGAGGGCATAATGTCATTTTAATAGGACCGCCGGGATCAGGCAAGACGCTATTGGCAAAGGCCTATGCAGGGATACTGCCCCTATTGAGCGACCAAGAAAGCATAGAGGTTACACAGCTTTTTAGTGTTTGTGGAATGTTGAAGAATAATGGATCCTTGGTACAACATCGCCCCTTTCGGAATCCTCATCATACAGTCACAAAGGCTGGTATGATCGGTGGTGGGCGGGATCTGCGCCCGGGTGAGTTGAGCTTTGCCAATCACGGTGTTTTGTTTTTAGATGAGCTTCCAGAGTTTGCGCGGGAGGTCCTGGAATGTTTGCGGCAACCTTTGGAGGATCGTGAGTTGACGATTACTCGACAAACGGGAAGCATTACCTACCCCGCACATATAAGCGTTATTGCGAGTATGAATCCGTGTCAGTGCGGTTACTATGGGGACCGAGGGCGGAGGTGTTCTTGTTCGCCTATGCAGATCCAAAACTATCGCGGCAAGATCTCCGGTCCACTTTTAGATCGTTTTGATCTTCACGTTGAGGTTCCCAGACTGAATTATGCCGAGTTGAAAGAGAGGAATGGAAATGAGTCTTCACAAGCTGTCAGAGAACGGGTCATGGCAGCTCGGCGGACCCAATGGTCACGTTTGGGCTCGGCAAAAACAAATGCCGAAATGACTGCTAAGGAAACTAAAAGATTTGGTGAACTGACTTCAAGTGGAGAACTACTTTTGCAACGGATTTTTGACAGTCAGCAGTTAAGTGCCCGGGCGCATGATCGGATTCTGAGGGTCGCGCGTACGATTGCCGATTTAGCGGATTCCTCAGATATCTCAGCGGAGCACCTGGCAGAGTCACTGCAGTTTCGTACGCTGGACAAACGTTTATAGGTAGGAAATAGACCTTCCTACAAGCAGGTGTAAATCTCATTCTACTATTCGCACAATAAATAACTCCAGTTCATATTTGACGATAAGAAAGAATTCCAAAATATAGGATGAAACCAAAATGGATATTTGTTATAATATGAAAGTAAGGGAGGCACGATCATAATGATCAGTTCCACTTTTGTTCTCGATCGAACTAACGATTACTTTTTCAAGAGGGTCTTTGGCTCAGAAGAAGGCAAAGATGTCTTAATTGACTTTCTCAATGCGACACAGAAGAGACCGCCTTATGATGGAATTAAGAGCGTAACCTTTGGAGGATCGTGAAATTGATCCCGAACGCTACCACTACATCTTTCGCATTCGGGATGATGAGACAGGGGAACAACTCAATTCGGACTTAGAGTTTCATATTCTTGAGTTGCCGAAAATTAAGAAGCTCAACTGAGAACCCCAAAATACCTTAGAAGAATGGCTAGTCTATCTCAATGATGTTCAGGGAGGGGAACTGGAGGTGATCGCAATGAGCACCCCAGTCATTCGCAAAGCACTAAGCATTGAAGAAATCTTTAAAGCCGATGCTCAAGAGCGAAGGCTTTATGAGATGAGAGAAAAAGCGTTTCTGGACGAAATATCGAATGTCGAAGGGGCTAAACTGAGGGAAAGGCTGAGGGAGAGGCACAAGGTAAAATTCAAATGGCTCAAGATGCTATTTGCCAATATCTTGATGCCCGCTTTGGTGCAGAGTCTCAACCCCTTCAGGATACTGTTCATTCAATAACGAACTTGAATGTGCTGAGGCGGATCATAAATCGAATTTTCATACTGAATCAGCTGGATGAGGCCAAGGTACTCATTCGGGACAGTTTGATATCTCAGTAACGCAACTAAAGTACTATATAAAAGAAATCGCCTTAGACGATGTTTAGGGCAACATTAAAGTTGACGGGATGCCGAAAGGTATCCCGTCAACTTTAATGCATAAGAAGGAGTGAACTTAACGAATGGTTCTAATAAGCATAGATGGTGAAAAAAGTATAAGTATGGGGCCTAAAAGAGACAACAACGTCTAACTATTTTAGGGAATTAGACAGCCAGGTAAGCTTATTTGAACAAGGTTATGGCATCAGAACAGAAATTGATTATACTGGAGTAGGTAGCTTTGAAGCAAATAATTTTAGTGCAAACGATGAAAATACAGCGGGCAAAGGGATTTTTGGTTCTTAGAGACCAACAATGTGTGCCTAAACAAAAGAAAAAGTACAGTCCTTTGGGCAAATAAGACTGTACTTTTTCCTTTGTTTAGGTAAACTTTCTTCCTAATGGACAGTTCCTTTGGCGGACCGTACTGTACTAAATTTTCTGAATCCATTGTACTTTGGGACAGTGTCAAAACAGAATGCGGGGTCTAAAATAGGAGTGATTAGGCAATCATATTTTTCCTTTAAATTCAGCGATAAATTACTCTTTCCACCGGGAAGAAGGGAGCGCAAATGATGAAGATTCTCTTCACTGGTGATCAACCACTGCTCCTGGAGCGTTTGCAAAACCTTCTGATCACTCAAGACTATGAAGTTGCGGTCACGACAGGAAGCAGCAGAGAGGCTTTGGCGAAGGCCCAAGAATTTAAGCCTGAAGTTTTACTGATGAATATCTTTAAGCAGGAAAGTGGCGGCTTGGAAACAACGCGTTTAATCAAGGCAATACTACCCAAGTGTCAAATTATCCTGCTCATGTCGGCTGAGGATGACGAGAGCCTGTTCGAGGCCATGAACAGCGGGGTTTCGGCTTATTTGCTCAATAGCCTGCAGTCGGAGGAACTTTTCAATTTGTTAACTAGGTTGGAACGAATTTAACTTAATTATCATGACATTTTAGGTCAGGGCTGTTTTTGTATATTAGCTACTAAGAGGAGTTCTCAATGACGACCCAGCTGTAATATTGTTTGCAGTTTCCCTAGCTTCGATGTTTCAACGATTGGGAATAAACCCATGGATCTTGATTTTTATAGTGATAGCCACAGCCGCTCCGTTCTTTTTCCCTTACCAGTCGCCATTCTATTTAAATGCCTACTATAACGCAGGAGAAAAAGCTTTCACTCATAAACAGGGGCAAAAGCTGTCGATAGTATTTACTTCAGTTACTTTATCAGCAATTATCGTTAGTATACCGTTCTGGCAATTTATTGGTTTAATAAAGTGATTCCTAATTTGAAATACCTATACAACTTTGTATGCGCAGTGGACGATACTCCAGGTCAGGATATTGTTAAATGGGACTTTAAAATGAATGCTATCATAGTAACCTATGATGGCAATGGCAGCACGAGCGGAACTGTGCCAATCGACAGTAATAACAATACAACAGGTGCAGCAATTACAGTTGCTAGGTTAATTGAGTGAAAGCATCGGATGACCCGATGTTTTCTTTTTGAATTGGAAACAACATTCAAGCGTCTTGACAAAATAAGTAAATCGGTCTATTATGAAATTGTAGTTTATTTTAGACGAGGTGTTTGTTTGTGTATATACAAAGAGCGCTAGAAGATACTGTCCGAAAAGCATCAGCAACCTTTCCCGTAATGCTTGTAACCGGCCCCCGTCAGGTAGGAAAATCGACGATGCTCGAAAGATTGGCAGAGCCTAACCGCAAAATCGTGACTTTGGACGACCCGGATATCCGATACCTAGCCAAGAGTGACCCCGGATTATTTTTGCAAAGATATACACCGCCTGTTTTGATTGATGAAATCCAATATGCTGCTGCCGAATTATTTCCGTACATCAAAATGGCCGTTGATAAATCAAAGCGTAACGGGGATTTTTGGATCACCGGTTCACAGGCATTTGTCATGATGCAGAATGTCAGCGAATCCCTTGCAGGACGCGTCGGGATTATTAACTTATTGGGTTTATCGACTAGTGAAATCAATGCAGTCTCATCCGAAGTATTTACGACAGAATCGGAAAGATTGATGAAACGCATCGAAAAGGCTAAGAAGTTTGATCTTAATGGTCTGTATTCCCGCATTTTTAAAGGCTCCATGCCGAAGCTCTATGCGGATAATAATGTGGACCTTGAAATGTATTATCGCTCCTATATCGATAGTTACCTTAAACGTGATATAAAGGATTTGACACAGGTTGCAGATGAAATGGCCTTCTACAATTTCATGACTGTCGTTGCGGCAAGAACAGCGAAGCCTGTTATTTATGACGAAATCGCCAGTGCCTGTGGCATATCATCTCCTACAGCAAAAAAGTGGCTTTCCATCCTCATGTCATCCCACATCATCGCACTTGTCCAGCCGTATTACAACAACCTCTTAAAAAGGGTCACAAAAATGCCGATGCTTCACTTCCTTGATACAGGGCTTTGCGCCCATCTCTTGAAATGGGGTAATCCCGAAGTTCTGGAAAGAGGGGCTATGTCCGGGGCATTCTTCGAGAGTTATGTTTTTTCGGAGATTTATAAGAGCTACCTGAACGCAGGAAAGGAGCCGTCCATTTATTATTACCGTGACAAGGATAAGAAGGAAATTGATCTGATAATCTACGAGAACGGAGCGATTTATCCCATCGAAATCAAAAAATCAGCTTCCCCCGGCAAGGACGCCATTAAGCATTTTGGTGTGTTGGAACCCGTTACAGAGCCAGAAAAGTTCGGTGAACTTTCTCAGACAAAAATGAAAATTGGGAACGGCGCGGTCATCTGCATGGCAAATGATCTTCTTCCCATAGATGCCAAGAACTGGTATGTTCCTGTATGGATGATCTAATTTTTCAACTTCAATGGCTTCATAAATATAGGCTTTCATGATGGTTTCCATCCTAACTATTTCATGAACATTGGTGAACCGAATCTGGTGCTCAGCCCATGCATTGTAAGAACAGGAAATAACTGATTGACGTAGTAATTCTTCGCGAAGCTAACTGGTCGTCTTTAATATATACAATACCTGAGTTATTAACTGCACGCTTGTCAGTGCGGTTACTATGGGGACCAAGGGCAGAGGTGTTCTTGTTCGCCCAAGCAGATCCGAACCCAACCCAAACTCTATCGTGGCAGGATCGCTGGTCCGCTCTTAGATCGTTTCGAGCACTACTTTGAAGTTCTGGGACTAAATTATGCCGAGTTATAAGAAAGTATGCGAACGAGTCTACTAATATCCCATTTGTATGTTAAAATAGAAATCGTCTATGTGGAAACTAAGGACTGGATAATTAATAAAAGGGAGATAGGCAGATGAACAAGGAAGATATCGCCAGTATTCGTAAAGAACTGAAATTGGACAACTCTAAATTAAAAATCCAAGAAATTTGCAGTTATTATATCAAACAAGAAAGCAAGGATATCCTTTGTTCTGAAGAATTGTATTTTGATATGATGGACGAGCAAAGAAAAGAATTATATTTAAATAACTTCAAAAAGGTATTGTCAGGCAAGATCGATTCTAAACTCTTTGAGTTAGAATTCAAAAATAATAAGCTGGGCGAAAATGAAACTCAAAAGCAGCTGTTGTATACTTTGCAGACAAAGAATTTTAGTGAAGCGACATTAACGATTGTGCATAAGATTCTGGAAGAAACGTGTGAGGGCTATGAGCAGGATTTTATGATCAGCTTTGTGCGAGGAGAGGTATATAAGTCAGTCAGTAGGAAAAATGCCGAGTTTGAAGATGATACCGAAGTCTATACTTTGGAGTTTCTCATAGGTAGTCTCTGTCCTATTATTATGCCGAGAAAATCACTGAAATTTGATTTTGAAGACAAAGAGTTTAAAACAAGTGAGCCTTTGAACGTCACGATCAATACAGAAGTTCCCTTCGAGGGCTTTATGTTTCCAGCGTTTAGTGAAAATGCCGCGGAGACGGATAAGGTTGTTTATTATACTAAGAAAGAAAGCAAGCCCAATCCGTTGTTTGTAGAAAATATTCTCGATTGTGAATTTAAATCGACAGCGAAGGCTGACAAAGAGCGCTTTCTGGAAGTTGTTCGAGATGTTGTAGGGGCGGAAATTGAGCCTGAGGTTGTTTCGAATATATACGAGGAACTTGGCCGCCGGCTTGACGTCGAGGCTGAAAGCGGGGAAGTCTCTTTGATAGGAATGAAAGATATGGAGAGAATCTTAGAAAATAGCGGGATCAACACCGCAGATAAGTTGAGAGCCTCCTTTTTGGGGATTATGGGTAGAGAGAACTATGAGTTTAAAGCATCGAGTATTACCCCTAATTATGCAACGAAGTCGATTAAAATTGACACTAACACAGCGGCAATTTCGATCTGTCCACAAGATCTGAAAAATATTAAGCAAGTAACTAGAGATGGTATACGATATTTGATGATTCGAATTGATGACACGGCAACGCTGGAAGGATTTGATTTAGTAACTGAAAAACTATAACATGCTGCAGGTTCCTATCCAAAGGATAGGAACCTGCAGCATTATACTTAATAAGCTAGTAACATGTCTCCTGTATTACCATAATATGTAGTGGGATAAGTTTAGTAGGAACTCATGGAAGGGGGGGATTAAATTATGGCATTTGGAGGAACAGTTGTAGATGGTGGTGTTCCAAGATTTCTACCGGGAATTGCTATAGTAGTCGTAATTATTCTTTTACTAATTGCAATGGGTATTGTATTTTAATCTAATATGAATTAAAAGGAGGATTTATTATGTACAGATATGGAGTAGGTCATTATCCAAACATCTCGCCGATTGGTGCTCCACCACACATTGGACCTATTGTAAGTTGTTGTCCACCTGTCACACCGGTAGCTCCTATTGCACCTGTTGGAACAGGTATAGGCGTGGGAATTATTGCTATTGCAATTCTTATTTTAATTGCGCTGGCTGTTATTTTCTAGACTCATGCTATTATGCTAATAGAATAAGGAGACGTATCTAGTCATAATCAATTAGGACAGCTTTAATAAGTAAAAACGAGCGTAATACTCATCAAAAGGGGTTGCACTCGTTTTTACTTATTTTTAAAGAGAAGGCCCTTGCGCTTAAATGCCAGATCGGGGACTTGAGTTGAGTAAATTTAATTTAATTTAATTTAATTACCTGAAAGCTACTGAGCAATAACTCTTCTTGCTCCTAAATATCGAGCGGCCCAATAAGGGTGGTCAAGACTATCATAGGCCACGCCATAATCTGCATCATCAATCATTATGCGATTTCCGACATATATACCCACGTGAGAGGCACCAGAGGCATAAGTAGAGAAAAAGACTAAGTCTCCGGGTTTAAGATCAGCTTCAGCAACACTTTGTCCTTCTTGGTATTGATCCCAAGTGACTCGGTTAAGTTTAACTCCAAAATGAGCGTAGACGTACTGCACCAATCCCGAACAGTCAAATCCCGGGTTAGGAGTTGTCCCTCCCCAAACGTAGGGTGACCCCAAGAAACTTTCAGCAAACCCTAAAATTTGACCAACGGTTCCGCTTGGTTTAACTGGTGCAGTGAGTTTTCCGATGGCTTGGTCTGCTTTCTCCTGTGCAGCTTGTTCTTGTTTCGCTTTTTCCTGTGCCGCTAAGGCAGCCTCCCTTTCTTGAGCTGCAATCAGACGCTGTGTATCATCAATATTATTCTGAACCTGCTTCTGTGCGGTCATGGTTTGTTGCTCTGCTTTAGTCAGAGTAGCGATTAAGCTTTTTTGTTTCCCCAGAGCTAAATTAAGGTCGTCGACCATTTGTTGTTTAGACTGAACCATTTGAGTTAGTAGTGCTGTAGTCGCCTGTTCCGATTGCTGAGTCGCTTGAAGTTCTTTAGTATTAGTATTAATTTGATCTCCTAAATTCTTATAGGAGTCAACAATTGATCCGGTGTAGGTAATCCTGGTTAATAGATCATCTAAAGTTTTTGAACTGAGTAACCAGCTTAACTGACTTAAATAAGCTGAATCGCCTTGTTCATATTCAGACTTTAAGTAGTCGCTTAAAGTTTTTATTTCCTGTTGCCTTTTAGCTATCAATAGATTCTCTTGATCTTTAATATTTAGGATGTCTACTTGGTGTTGACGGATTAAGGCGTCATTTTGTTCTATTGTAGTTTGCAAAAGATTAACCGATGTTTGGATGGATTGAGCTTGTTGAATTGAGGCGCTTTTCTGTTGGGATTCTGAAACCACCTGTTGTTTAAGAGTTCCCAACTGATTCTGGTAATTATGAAGATCATTTTGGAGATTGGCCGCGTGAGCGGACTTTGCGGATATACAAATTAATAAAATAACAATTAAAGACAGGTAAGCATTAGACCTTTTAAGCATGAAGTTCTCTCCTCAAATTAGTTGTCTTGATAAAAGAAATAGCTGAAAAACATCTTTTGCATTCTAATTCCTTATAATCAGACATTTTCGACTTTGAGAAATTTCCCCTTTCAAGGGAGATACAAGTTGTTTTATTTAGGACTCTTATAAAATCCTTCCGGAAATGTTATTGGCCTAATATTGGTGCTTAAGGTACCGAAAGAATAACCTTTTTCCTTCAAGTGTTTAATTATAATAGGTAAAGCATTGGTGGAGGACGATTTATTAGGCAAATCATGCATAAGAAGTATTATTTTATTCTTATTAAGAATTTGTTTATCAACATTGTTGACTAATTGTTTGACGGAGAACTTTCCGTCAGTATCCTCAGTATCTAAATTCCAATCATAAGCGATATAATCATTAGCATCGAGAAGATTGTAATAAGCGACGTTAAAACATGAAGTCCCACCAGGTGCTCGAATAATTTTCGGATGGATTCCGATAACTTTAAAGATTAAATCGTCATTCTTTTGGATATCTGTTAGAAATGCTTCAGGGCTCTTATAGATAGCATTATAATCATGGGAATAAGTATGATTCCCGATAGAATGTCCTTGATCATATTCAGCTTTTAACAAGGAAGGAAATTGTTCGATCTGTTTCCCGATGTCAAAAAATGTAGCCTTAACGTTTTCGGCTTTTAATACTTCTAAAAGATGGGGAGTATTTTGCCAATAGGGTCCATCGTCTATAGTGATATAAACTATTTTTGATGGTTCTGTTTCAAAAACTCTAGCTTTCATGGCCAGACCAGGAGCGGTTGGCGGATTTCCATTGGAATCATAGATAGGTCGAACGATTGTATTGGGAGGGTCTACAATAGGTTTGCTTATTTGAACTGTTCCCGGAGTAGACGCATTATTAGCTAAATCAGCTGGATTGGGTATCTTCAATAAATCGACAGTATTGGATGTATTAGTCAAATTAATTGTATCAGCCGTAGTAAATTCATGTTGTCCAAAAATCACGATGGCAATAACAATGAAAACCATTATGAGTGAGAATATTTCTTTGGCAGAATAGGATATGTGCACATATTTATTTTCTTTATTTATAATCATTCGATTTAATCCTCCGAAAAGTATTTACATTTCTCTTATATCCTACAATATTTACGAAGAAAAACAATAGAAGCGGTATTAAAATTTTTAAGGAATAATTTTTGTCGAATGAAATATTTAGGAGGCTGTGTTGATTGTTGCTCTCCCCTCCTTTAAGAGGGATAAGGATTTATTCTAAATTAAAGAGTAAAGATTGCGCGGAAAAAGATCTCCAAAGTTATGGCGGAGATCTTTTTCTGGGCAATCTTCAAATTAAAAAACAGGAAATCAAATTTTTGAAAAAGTTCCCTCCGATTATGCTGTCCCGGAGGGACTAAAGAGGAGTATTTATACATGAAAAAGAATGAAAGGAACTAAAAGTTCGTTCCTTTCGTTCATTATACAATATTTAGTTGCGTTTTGGTTAAAGTTTAAGTTGGTAAGTAAAGGTAAGTATCACTTTTTAGAACTAAAAAAGCAAATCCAGATCTATAAACTAATTTTCATCTAGTTTTGTAAGGCTTATAACGTCCGCTTATCTCTCTATCTTCAAGCGGTATAATTACCATTTCTGAGGCACTATTTTTAACTTTATAAGATCCTGATATACAGCCGGAGCAATCGGATATTTTAAGATATTTATAAGGTTTGATGATCATTTTCAATTACCCTCCTTTTATTCTTTGCCAACCTTGCTCAAGAATGTTGACATTTCTAACGGTATCCGAGGTATCCTTCTCTAAGACGCCTTTAAAAATATATTCGTCTGAAAGATGAAGACTTTCAATAATTCCGCAAGACACCATAAAGTTACCATTACTGTCAGCGCTTAATTCTGGACAATAGGGTTTGTCCAGCTCTAAGTAAGCTTCATAATTTTCATATAATGACCAGATTTTAGATTCTAGAACCTCTGTACTATAAACAACTGGCAGTTTTAGGGATTCTAGGGCTTCCTTACGTCCAATTATATAATTGTGTGAGTAAAACTTTTTCGTTAGTTTCTTGACAATATCGTTGATTTTTTGTTCCTCAGAAATGTTATCAAAATGGCGCATAAGAAGTTTTCTGGCAACGTCTTTAATTAAGAGATATGAACGATATAGACTGCCTATGGCTAATGGCTGAACAGAATCAAGTAAACGGAGAAAAACTTGCACCATGGCATCCTCATTAACAATTCCTAGATTTTTTGTCACTGAAAAATAGGAATAAATATCTTCAACGCTCACGGGTAGTCTGGCAGTTGAATTAAGAGGATCTTGAGGATTATAGATACTTGTAACATTAGGATCAATAGGACTTAACTCGCCGGTTTTGTTCATCAGGATTTCCGAAGCGCCAAGAGCAATTAGCGTACCGGCGCTATAGGCCTTATATGGAATTAAGAGAGAAAACTGATCGGTAAATTCATAGATAAGATCAACCAGTCTTAACGCTGTTAGAACATCGCCCCCTTTAGTAAATAAAAACAAATCCAACTTTTTAATAGGACCTAAACTAACTAAATGTTTATAGAAAACTGGAATTATATCTGGAGCTATCCTCGTGCTGATACTTTGTCGATCAGCGCCTATATAACAAATAATTTTTGAATTTCTGATTTGTTCCAGTTCATTTAGAAGATCTTCTCTGTGATTTGTCATATATATCCCTTTCTTTGAGACAGTATTTCTTAGCATTATCAGAAAGTTTAAATTTGCGTTATATACTTTCCAAGCATAAGTGCAACCATCGGTTTCGCCTTCGTCAAGGCTCGGCGAAGCCGGGTTTTCTTTATATTATTTTAAAACTCAAGATTAAATATTCTTGTTCACAGCTGAATATTTTAAAGAATTTGGTTAATAATAATTGAGGTAAATAAACCAATCAAATTTTGGGGAGGTAACGCAAATGCAATTAAGTAACAGCCAAACTAATCAATTATCGGGTCAAGGTCAATCAGGTCAAATAAGGCTTACCCCTATCGCCAGCAATTTTTCTGGGGTAGGAACAACGGTCACTTATGGTTTACAAACTTCCGGTGTCAATGCCTTCAATTCAGGCAGTACTTCATCGGGCATGTGGGTTAACCCTCAAAGATGGAATTTGCAGAACTTCACAAATAACTATACCGGTGTCGCCTCCGGACAGTTTGCCCAAACGCCTAATTACGTTTATGGCGTTACAGCCGGACAATTTGGACAAACTGCAAGTGGAAATTTTATAGGTGGACAATCGGCCTACTCCCGAGGAATGATTCAACCAAGTGTAGATATTTCTGAAACCTCAAGTGACGTAATGGTTGCTGCTTATCTATCTGATGCTGTACTAAACGATATCAGCCTCAATGTAACCGAGAATTCAGTCACAATTTCGGCTTCGGCTTGGACCGGCAATGAACATTTGGTATTAAACAGAACGATTGCTTTACCAACGAGTATCAGAGCTGAATCAGTCGATGCAAGTTTACAAAGTGGCGTCCTAGAAATTCGCTTGCCAAAGGCTGATAAAGGGGTTAGAACAAAAACAACAATTACCCCAGAAACAGTATAATCCGAATTTAACTTTACAAAATCCCCCTCCATTTTTTTGAAGGGGGATTTTGTTGTTCAGACCATTTGACCCACTATGGCGATGTCTTCTAAACCTTTGCATAATAATTGCACCTTTACTCTGCTAGTTATATAATAGTAGCCGAGGTGTACTCCTTAATCCTTACTCCTTACCGTCTAGCTATTTATTAATTGCCAAGGATTTCAATTTAAACTTGATTAAATTACTGATGATTTTGGTCTGAAACGAAAGGAAATATAGTAAGAATGAATTGTTTTAAGAATAATGTTGGGAGTAAAAACTGATGGCTAAAGATTTCTTTGAAGCATATGTTGCGTGTCTACTCATGTTTTTTATCCCAATCGCCATAGTTCTAATTTCTAGAATAAGAGGTTTTATAGACTGTAAAGCAAATGCAAAAGAAATGGAGAAGGACAAAGAGATATAACGACGGCCGCATATTCTTGTGTTGAGAGTGTGCGTACAGAGAAGAAAGTAGGTTATTGACGATTATATATGGATAATGATAGTCTGATGAAAACTCTTGAGAACGATAGATTTGCTGCTTTGGTTGGTTTAGAACTTGTCAAAGTAGAGCCTGGATACGCAGTGGTAAACTTAGAGGTTTCCGACAAGCATTTAAATGGTGTCAATATTATTCAGGGGGGAGTAATTTTTACTCTGGCGGATTTTGCCTTTGCGGCCGCAGCAAATGCTTGCGGACAAATAACTGTAGGAATCAATGCTAATATATCCTATTTTCAAGTATCTAAAGGAAAAACATTGATTGCGGAAGCCAAGGAAGTTGCGGTTTCTCAAAAAATCTCTAATTATAACGTTGATGTGTTTAATGAAAACAAGGATTATATTGCTAGAATGAGTATTACGGGCTATAAAAAGAACATAAAAATTTAGGATGCCAAGAACATAAAGAATCAAAATCTTGGTTTTTAAGTTGAGTTCACAAAGTGGTGGCTGTCTTAGAAACTGGAGGTCAATTATTTGGGGAAACAAGAAGACATCTTACAAGGGTTTAACCGAGCGCGAATTAATGAAGAAGCGGTAAATGTGGAAAGAATTTATTTTTATAAAACGGATAAAAGAGTTAACCTCAAGCAAGAGGAACCCTTCCTGTTTCTTCTCGGGAAGTTACCTATTCTGGTATCTGCCCCTCATGCAGTTAGGTATTATACGCAAAAGAAAATTAAGATGTCGGACCAGTTCACGGGTTCTATCGTTTACCTTTTAAACAAACTGACGGGGTGTCATGCTCTTGCTGCAACTAAGCTTTATGGAGGAGATCCTAATAGTGACACCCCGTGTTTATATAAAGAGAAAATTTCCGAGATCTGTGGCAGGGAAAAGGTAAAGTTCATCCTAGATATTCACGGTGCAGCTCGTGAGCGAGAATTTGATGTAGATTTAGGGACGAATAATGGGAAAACTCTTTTAACTAAAGTTAGCACGTTGGAAACGCTTGAACAGAACTTGCGGGGCTTTGGGTTAAGTAGAATTTCCCATGACTATTTGAGCGCAACAGGTCCCAACACGATTGTCAATTATGCGGTGCGTGAACTCGGGATTCCGGCTGTGCAGCTAGAGATTAACAAACAATATAGAGTTCCGGCCCAAAATTCCCAGGGGTTTCATCGCTTGCTGGGGGCTTTGACAGAAAGTGTTAAAGAATTGGCTCGATAGCTTGTGCAGGTTGCTCCCGTTTTGAGATAGATTGCGAAGCTTTATGAATAAGAACCTCTTAGGAAAAACGAAGAGGTCTCAGTTAAAAGACAAAGGAGAATGCCAGATATGAGTATGAAATTCGTCAAGAGAATACCTACTGCCGATGAAATAATTGAGCAGATACCGTTACCGAAGCACATTAAAGATATTAAAGTTACGCGAGATAATGATGTAAGAAATATTTTTAAAAATCAGGACAAACGATTTATCCTGATCATAGGTCCATGTTCTGCGGATAATGAAGATTCAGTCTGCGAATACATTGGAAGACTTGCCCGGGTTCAGGAACAAGTAAAAGATTCAATTCTAATTATACCCAGAATCTATACGAATAAGCCTCGAACGACCGGTGAAGGTTATAAGGGCATGGCTCACCAACCAGACCCGAGTAAAAAGCCGGATTTATTTGAGGGCATCAAAGCGATCCGAAAGATGCATTTAAGAGCCTTATCTGAATATTACATGCCGGCGGCTGATGAAATGCTCTACCCAGAGAACTATACCTATCTCTCAGATGTCTTGGGATATATTGCAATTGGAGCTCGTTCAGTAGAGAATCAGCAACACAGACTAGCAGTCAGCGGTGTTGATACACCTGTGGGTATGAAAAATCCCACAAGCGGAGACTTGTCGGTAATGTTAAATTCAATTATCGCGGCTCAGCAGGGCCACACGTTCACCTATGCCGGATGGGAAGTTGAAACCACAGGCAATCCGCTTTCTCATGCCATATTAAGAGGCGCAGTAGATTCCAATGGCAGAAATATCCCCAACTATCATTATGAAGATTTAATCCGCATCGCTAAAGACTATGAAAAACTACAGCTTTTAAATGCGTCGATTATTGTTGATACAAATCATGCTAATTCTATGAAGTGTTATTCCGAACAGCCTAGAATAGCGAGAGAGGTGTTAATGAGTAGAAAATATGACACTTTGCTTAAGCAGATGATCAAAGGCCTGATGGTTGAAAGCTATCTGGAAGAAGGCAGGCAGGGTATCGGTGAGAATATTTATGGAAAATCAATTACTGATGCCTGTCTGGGTTGGGAAAGTACAGAGAAGTTAATTTATTATATCGCTGAAAATATTTAAATATAGTAATTGACATTCATTTGAAATAATTATAAAATAGCTCTATAAAGAATTTAAGAATTTTGAGGAGGTATATTTGATGAAGAAATTTATATGTTCTGTATGTGGGTATGTATTTGAGGGAAATGAGCCGCCGGACAAATGTCCACAGTGTATGTCACCGAAGGAAAAATTTTCCGAGAAGCTAGAGGGAGTAATGCAATGGGCGGATGAACACAAAATAGGGGTAGCTCAGGGCGTTGATGCTGAAATTCTTGAAGGATTAAGAGCTAACTTTATGGGTGAATGCACTGAGGTGGGAATGTATCTGGCGATGAGCCGTCAAGCGGATCGAGAAGGGTATCCTGAAATAGCAGAGGCTTATAAAAGAATAGCCTTTGAAGAAGCAGAGCATGCTGCTAAATTTGCGGAACTGCTGGGTGAAGTTGTCTATGCCGATACCAAAAAGAACTTGGAGTTAAGGGTCGAAGCAGAATTCGGTGCCTGTCAGGGTAAAAAAGATATTGCAACAAAAGCTAAGCAGCTCAACTACGATGCAATCCATGATACCGTACATGAGATGTGTAAGGATGAAGCAAGACATGGTTCGGCATTTAAAGGCCTTCTTGATAGATACTTCAAATAATTTCTGAATTTTCAGAAGGTCTATTCCAGCTAAATATTGGAATAGGCCTTCTGCTTTGTCAGAATGCTGTTAGGTGGAACACATCTCCAAGGCTCATACTGCAGGTAAAATAAAAGTTTGAAGTGGGTGTAAGAGAATGTCAAATGAAATGGAAATCGTGGATAAATTGGTTTCTCTAATCGTTTCAGGCAAATACAACGCCCATGATAAGCTGCCGTCGGAAAATGAAATAGCAGATCAATACAAGGTGCCGAGGATTACGGCTCGGAAGGCCTATGAACGGCTCGAAGAATTGGGTTATCTCTATAAAAAGCAGGGTAAAGGAAGCTATGTCAAAGATAGATATCAACAGATTGAGCTTGTTCTCTCGGGTGATGTAAGTTTTAGTCAGAAGATGATGGAAAAAGGGTATGATTTTCAATCGACAACGATATTTTGCAAGGAAATAAAATACAATAAGAAGATTTGTGATAATTTAGAAACAGATAAAGAAGATAGGGTTTTCAAAGTGGGAATACTCAGGTATATTGATCAACAACCCATTGCCCTTCATATTTCGTATGTCGCCAAATCTGTATTTAATGATATCGAAGCAGAGGGAATGGCGATTACCTCTATGTTCAAATATTACAATAGCAAGGGGTATACAGAATTTCGCTCAAAGCCCAGTATTTTAAGTGTTTCTTTTCCTACGAAGTCCCAACGAAAATTGTTGAATTGTACCTATTTGATCCCGCTTTTGTTGCTGGAATCAGGCTGTATCGATAAAAAGACCGGTACTGTATTAGAATACAAAAAGATTCTCTATAGAAGTGACTGTTTTTCCTATGTTATACCAAGACAATAGCAACTTTTAGTCTCTAATCATTCGTCTTTAGGATAAAGCCTTCGTGCAGATTTTGCAGGAGGCTTTTAATTTTTTTGCAATATATGCTTTACATAGATTTAACAGAGCAATTACGAAGCTTTAACATCGGCCAACTTGGCAACAAGTTATGATAATGACGTGGATTACACTCACAAAGGAAGGCTAACTTTAATGATTAGAAAAAAAAGAACTGAAATCTTAATCAAAGGTTCATCAGAGGTCTCAGTAAAATTTGGCCAAGCAATACTGGCTGCTTATGACGTTAAGACCATTGAGGAAAGCAATAACAGTTTAGTCATGGTTAAAGCCCGGGAAAGTGCTCAACGAAGCTTATTCTATCTCGGCGAGGTATTGATTACGGAATGTAAGGTTATGATCAATGGATCATTGGGAATCGGCATGGTCAAGGGGCATGAACCGGAGCTGGCCTATAACTTGGCAATCATTGATGCAGCGTATAATGCGGATTTGCCGGAGACTAAAGAATGGACAGCGGTTTTATTGCTGGAGGAAGTCCGGATCAAGGCCCAAGATGAAGCTTTAGAAAATAAAATTCTGAAGACAAAAGTGAACTTTGACAATATGGACGTTTAGATAAGAGGGGTATAAAGCAGATGAAACTGGATTTGGTTCATGATATACAAATAGCTTATCGCAAAACTTTAGAGTCAATGTCCAGACCGGGCTTGATCAGAAATATCCGCAAGCAGGCGGATAAAGTAAATATGGAGATTAGTTGTTTTAACTCGACCCTAGTCATGGTGCTGATGCTCTTTGATACAGAAGTGAAATTTAAGGTGTGCTCTAAACGTGAAGCGGAAATAGCGAAACTTATTAATCAGTTGACTTATGCCAAAGCAGCGGAAGTGGAGAACGCGGATTATATTCTGGTCTTGAATGATGCTGAACCGCAGGAGTTGGAGGAGGCCTTGAGAATGGCCTATCCGGGAGATTTGTTGGACCCCCATCAAGCGGCAACAATTATTGTTGAAGCTGATTCAATGAACAATGAGCAGGATTTAACTCTGACGGGTCCGGGAATCGAAAAGGAATGCTCTATTAACGTGAAAACCAGTGGTCGCTGGGTAGATCTGCGAACTGAAAAAAACTCTGAATATCCCTTGGGTATCGATCTTATCTTTACGGATCGAGACGATAATATTTTATGTCTGCCGCGAACAACTCAAATCAGGAAACAGGTGGGTGGATAAATGGGCTATGTTGCAGTAAAAGGCGGAACTCTGGCGATTGAAGAATCAATCAAACGCCTGTCATATGAACGCTTGAAAAAAGGCGTGGTCTTGGATTGCCACAGGATTGAGGCTGGAATGCGCTGTTTAATCGATCAGGTTATGTCGGAAAGCAGCCTCTACAACGAAACTCTTGCCGCGCTGGCCATCAAGCAGGCCGAAGGAAGTCCGGAGGAAGCAGTATTTTTAATGAGAGCCTATCGTTCAACTTTGCCGCGCAAGCATTATTCGCGCACGATGGAGTCCGAGGATATGCTGGTGGAAAGAAGGATATCGGCAAGCTTCAAAGATATTCCCGGTGGACAGATCCTAGGGGCCGCCAATGATTATACGCATCGTTTAATCGATTTTAATTTAAATGAAGAAACAGATAAAGAGGCCTTCGACTGGCTAGGCGAATATACCTTGGAAGGTGATATTGATCAAGACAAGACGGATTTGGCTAAGTTGCCCAAAGTTTTGGATTATTTGCGCCAGGAAGGCCTGATTTCAACCTGTGAAAATGATGATCGCGAACCGGACGACGTGACGAAAGAGAGTCTGCAGTTTCCGACCAGTCGCAGTGAAAGGCTGCAGATTTTAACGAGGGGACAAACAGGTGCGGTTACTTCCTTAGGCTATATTGCCTTGCGCAGTTATGGGGCTCTGCATCCGACGGTGGGCGAATTGCGGATTGGCAACCTGCCAATCTATATCGATAATCCCTTCAACGAGCGGAACGAGGAGGACGATGCTTATTATATCGGAGAAATCAAAGTTACGGAAGTAGAGACCTTGTTCCCGGAAGATGTCCAAAAATTCAACGGTCAAAAAGAGCTTGAGTTTAGTGTGGGCTATGGAATCTGTTATGGACAAAATGAAACTAAAGCGATCGCCATAAGTATCTTGGATCATTGTCTGGAAACAGGGAATCCGGAGTATCCGACTCATAACGAAGAGTTTGTGCTCTTGCATATTGACTCCGTCGAAGCTACAGGGTTTATTTCACATCTCAAATTACCTCACTATGTGACATTTCAGTCAAAGCTAGACAGTGTTCGTAAATCGAGAAAAGGTAAGGAATGTCAAACCGATGCCGGAGGAGCTGAAACTCCATGAAGATTGAGTACAATTTTGCTTTTTTTGATGAGGGGTCGAAAAGAGAGATTAGACGGGCAACGCTTAAAGCGGTCGCCATTCCGGGGTACCAGGTACCTTTTGCTTCAAGGGAGATGCCCATCGCCAGAGGCTGGGGTACGGGAGGACTACAGTTGACCCTTTCCCTGGTGGGCAAGGCAGACCGTCTGAAAGTCATTGACCAAGGCTCAGATGAATCGGTCAATGCCGTAAATATTAAAAAACTGATCGCCAAAACGACCGGCATCCCGGTAACCGACGAAACCACGGCAGCAACCATCATTCAATCGCGACACAGAATTCCGGAAATTCCCCTGCAGGAAGGTCAGATTCTGGTTCTTCAGGTACCGTTGCCGGAACCGCTGAGATATTATGAGCCGAGCGAATATGAAACCAAGAAGCTTCACGCGGAACAAGAGTACAGCGGTGCCTGGCTGATGCTCTTTGAGCAGATCATGAACTACGGAACCATGTCCACGGGTGCGGATCATCCTGTTCTGGTTCAGGGCAGGTATGTTATGGCACCCAGTCCGATCCCGAGATTTGATAACCCCAAGCTGAATAATTCCCGAGCCTTGATTTTATTAGGTGCAGGTCGTGAAAAAAAGGTTTATGCTGTGCCGCCGTATACTAAGGTTGTGTCCCTTGATTTTGAAGACTACCCTTTCAGAGTGGAATCTTTTCAGGACAAATGCTGTCGGTTGTGTGGGGCCAAGGGGGTATTTCTGGATGAAATACTGGATGAGGCAACGGGTGAAAGTTCGTTTCAATGCAACGATTCCAGCTATTGTTTGCAGAGATTAAATGGAAAATCAGGAGGATGAGGGATTGTAAGATGGAAGATTTTGAACGGCCGGTTTTGTCTGTCAGGAACATCAATAAACAATATGGTAACGGGTGTACAAACTGCAGAGGGTCCAAAGCGGAGAGTTTGCTGAAAAATTATTGTCCGGTCTGCGGGACTGTCTATGCCTGCCGGGATATCAGCTTCGAGGTGTATACGGGAGAAATCTTAGGAGTTGTCGGGGAAAGCGGAAGCGGCAAGTCGACCATGATGGAGTGTTTGTACTTTGATCAGGAGGTCAGCAGCGGAGAGGCCTATATCAGTTCCTATAAGAATGGCCAAGCGAATGTCTTTGCGGAATCGTCCCAACAGAAACGCTACATAAGGAATCATATGCTGGGCAAAGTCTATCAAAATCCCCTCCTGAGTTTAAAAATGAATTTTTCCTCCATTGGCAATATCGCCGAAAAGCTGATCTCCGCCGGAAACAGGAACGTCGGCAAGATGGAAACCCGAGGCAAAGAACTTTTGGAGCATGTCAACATACCGGTTTATCGGATGAAGGAAGCGCCTAAGAATTTTTCCGGCGGGATGCAGCAGAGGGTTCAAATAGCCAAAGCGTTATCTAACAATCCGCCCCTGCTTTTGCTGGACGAAGTAACTACCGGGCTGGATCTCTCGGTTCAAGCCAGCGTACTGGACTTAATCAAGACGATCCAGAGAGAGTTGAAGATTACTGTGGTGATTGTCTCGCATGATTTAGGTGTGATCAGAATGTTGGCGGATCGAACGATTGTGATGTTGGATGGAAAGATCATTGAGCAGGGCTTAACAGATCAGATTCTTGAAGATCCACAGCAGGGCTATACGCAGCAGTTAGTACAGTCGCTGTTGTAGTCTTGTCAGAGCGGACAAAAGGAGTTAAACAGATGTATTTAATCACGAATGGACGAGTTATTATGGAGGAGTCTATTTTAATAGGGTATGACCTTGTCGTAAAAGACGATAGAATTTTCAAAATCGTACCACAAGGTGAGACCGAGATCGTGGAGGGTCTTCAAGTTATTGATGGAGCGGGTGGTTACGTTACCGCCGGATTTATCGATATTCACTCGGATTACATCGAAAATATGGCAGCGCCAAGACCAACCTGTCTGATGGATTTTCAGATGAGTGTCCGCGAGACAGAAAAGCAATTGATCGCCCATGGGATTACAACAATGTTCCATTCTCTTTCCCTGTTTAAAGATTCTGAGTATAAGCGTAAACCAATCCGTGATCCTGAAAACGTCCGAAAATTTATCGACTTAATTGATAGGACCCAGGCATCTCAGTACTTGATACGCCACCGCTTCCACGCTCGGTTTGAAATTGACAATTTGACAGAAATCGACAAATTAAAGGGATATATTGAAGAGAAAAAAGTCCAGTTGCTTTCTTTTATGGATCATTCGCCGGGACAGGGTCAATACAGAGATTTAACGGTCTATCGAGAGATGGTCAAAAGCTATAATGACGTAGATGATGAGTTAATCGCAGACATGATTTCCAGACATCAAGCCAAAGAAAAAGTGACAATCGACGGGATGCGAGAAATAGCTGAATTGGCTCGTAAAAATGGTATTCCCATTGCTTCTCATGACGATGATACGGTCGAAAAACTGGAATTGGTTCAAAGCTTAGGCGTGACGATCAGCGAATTTCCGATAACCATGGAAATAGCCCAAAAGGCCAAAGCGCAAGGGATGCTCACTATGGCTGGCGCTCCAAACATTCTTTTAGGTGGTTCTCACAGCGGGAACCTGTCTGCGGCGGAAGCAATCAAAGCCAGTAATATTGACATTTTGTGCAGCGATTATTACCCGCCGGCCTTGTTGCATGCCGTTTTTGCTTTGCATGAAAGGTATGGGCTGAAGCTTGTCGATGTTTTTAAGTTGGTTACCCTTAATCCGGCTAAAGCGGTGGGTATGGATCAAGAAATCGGGTCCATCAAAGAAGGGAAAAAAGCAGATTTGCTGATCATTGAAACGATTGATGTTGATTATCCGGTGGTTACGTCGGTCATGGTGGATGGAGAATTACGCCAAAAAACATATTATCCGCTGGCGTAATGGGAGGATCAAGAATGATTAATATACTTGGCATAGAACCTCTGATTCATGAGAATTGTCAACTGGATAATGTTGAGTTGGGCAAGTTCACGGAGGTCGGGTTATATAATGTTTTGGAAAATACAAAATTAGGGGATTTTTCCTATACAGGTCAGTTCTGCATTCTGCAAAATACTGAAGCAGGTAAGTTCGCCAACATTGCGGCCATGGTAAGAATCGGGCCTACTGATCATCCTCTGGATAGGGCGACCTTGCACCACTTTACGTACCGCAGGATGAAGTACGGCTTCGCTGTGACGGATGATGAGAAATTTTTCCAATGGCGAACGGAGCAAAAAGTCAGAATCGGTCATGATACCTGGCTGGGACACGGGGCAATTGTCATGCCTGGGGTTACGATCGGCAATGGGGCGGTAGTAGGCAGCGGTGCGGTTGTGACCAAAGATATTGATCCTTATACCATTGTAGTCGGTGTGCAGGCTAAACCGATCAAAAAGCGATTTCCTGAAGACATCGTTCGAAAACTGGAGGAGATCAAATGGTGGGACTGGTCTTATGAAATTATCAAAGCAAGGTTGGATGATTTTTATCTGCCGATTAACGAATTTACAGACAAGTACTATAAAGGAGGTGAGTAAATGGAAAAGGTACTGGCAATTGAACACTTATCAAAATCTTTCACCATCCACAATTTGGATAAACGTATTGAAGCTCTCTTCGATATCTGTATCGACTTAAATGAAGGTGAATTTGTCGGGATTACAGGGAAGAGTGGCAGCGGAAAATCGACGGTATTTAAGTGTATTTACCGTACCTATGCCCCACAGAAAGGAGATATATGGTATAAATCCAAAAAGTTTGGCCTTGTTAACCTGGCCGAAATATCGGAAAGACAGATGATTTATCTCAGAAAACAGGAGATTGGTTATGTATCGCAGTTTCTAAATACCATGCCCCGGACAACCGCGCAGGAATTGGTGAAACAGGCTGTTTTGGAGATGGGACAGGCAGAGGATTATGCGGAACGGGAAGCCAATAGTATGCTGGAGCATTTTGAGTTGGACCGGGAATTATGGGATTGCTATCCGGGCACCTTTTCCGGTGGGGAAAAACTGCGTCTGAATATTGCCAGGGCAATGGTAAAGCGCCCCAGGCTGTTACTGCTGGATGAACCTACTGCCAGTTTGGATCATGCCTCTAAATTAAAAGTAAGAGAACTTATTGAACAATTGAAAAGAGAAGGAACAACTATGATCGGTATTTTTCATGACATCGAATTTATGGAGAACCTTTGCAGTAGAGAATATACTATGCGCGCCGGTAAATTGGAGGACACTAAAATTTAACCCAAATATTACAAATTATTAATCGGAACTTAATACTCGTCGGGTAAAATAGGATATCGGTTATCCGCGTTGTTCTAGGTATAAAGGTTGGTCTGAATACTGGGAGTTAACGGCGGGATAAATATTTCAAACTTGGGAGGAGAATTAACGTGAAAAAAGCCCCTTTACTTGCCATGGTCGTTATTCTAGTGTCATCTCTTTTAGCAGGTTGCGGATCCTCAGCTTCACCTTCAAACTCGACTTCAGAGGTTAAAGACCCGGCTACGATCACGATTGCATGGTTGCCTAATAATGCGGCCGAGGACTTAAAGGATACCCGGGCTGAGATCGATCAGGTTATTGCCAAGGCCACAGGCCTAAAAGTCGTGGACAAACTAACAACAGATTATGGCATTACAGTTGAAGCTATAGCTAGTGGAAATGCCCAATTAGCCTACTTGGGCGGAGAATCCTATGTTGAGGCTCACACCAAAAATCCTAAGGTTGTTCCGCTCGTGGTTAACAGCGGAGACTCAGGAACCTTGAAAGATGCCTTATATTATAGTCGGATGTTGGTTAAGAAAGGTAATGAAGATCAATACAAATCCGGCGCTGACTATTCTATTGATAACATAGTAGGGAAAAGGTTCTCTTTTGTTTCTACCAGTTCAACATCCGGATTTAAAGTGCCTACTTCGGCTATTGTGTCTTATTTCTCTAAGCAAGACAAGTGGAAGAGCCTGAAGGCAGAAGATCTGCTGCAAGGTGGCAGTGGGAAGTTCTTTAGTCAAGTGCTTTTTGGAGGTTCTCACCAGCTTTCTTTATTCAACGTGCTGACGGATAAATCGGATATCTCAGCAGTTGATGATGTCGACGTGGTAAACTATGTAGATCTTACTTCTGGAAAAGATAACATGCCGGGGGCTGTCTATACTATAAAGAAGGATGCCAGCGATCCGTTCACGACACTCGTTGGTGCGCAATATGTGGTCATCAAATCCATTCCGGTCATCAATGGACCAATCGCGGTCAATACCAGTGCCTTAAGTCAGAAAACTATCGACGCCATGACGAAAGCACTTACCTCTGATGAGGTTACTAAGGATGAAAAGATTTTCATACCTAAAGGTTCTACCGTTAAAGGGATCTTCAATGCGCCCTGGCGTTTTCTGACGGCAGATGATTCCTTCTATCAGCCTATTCGTGATCTGAGTAAATAAGCAACGTCTGCTAGGTAAAGTTAGCAGAAGGAAAAGGCAGCAAATGACGGGTCTTATATCAGTATAATGGAGGGGTGTTGAAATCAACCGCAACCATGATCGAATTAATGGGCAAGGTTGTTTCAACCCCTCTCTTTCAATATGAATGGAGAGAATGAAGAGAAAGGAAGGATAATATGGCTTTATTAGAATTAAGCGATGTCAGCAAATATTATAACCAAGCCGCGCCAGCCTTAGACCACGTTACTTTCTCTGTTGAAGAAGGGGAGTTCGTTTCCATCATTGGTCCTTCCGGAGCAGGAAAGTCAACCCTTCTGCGTTGCATTAACCGGATGGTTGAACCAAGCAGCGGGGAAATTTCTGTTGACGGTGTACTTTCTTCAAGTCTGAACAAGAAAAAGTTAAGAAGATTAAGAACCAAGATTGGGATGATCTTTCAGCATTACAACCTGGTTGATCGTTTGACAGTTATTGAAAACGTACTCCACGGCAGACTCGGCTATAAATCGACGTTAGCGGGGATTTTAGGCAGATACAGCCAAGATGAAAAAAGGCAGGCCTTCCGAATTATTAACATCTTGGGTTTGAATGAGCAAATCTATAAGAGATGCGATCAGTTGAGCGGCGGGCAAAAACAACGTGTGGGCATTGCTAGGGCCTTGATCCAAAATCCAAAAATTATCTTATGTGACGAACCGATTGCTTCGCTGGATCCTAATGCTTCGAAGCTTATCATGGATCATCTGAGAAATATTTCGACAGAGATGGGAATAACCGTAGTCGTTAACTTGCATCAGGTTGAGATAGCTATGAAGTATTCAGACCGAATTATTGGCGTAAATAAAGGGAAAGTTGTCTTTGACGGATCACCAGACGAACTAATGCCCGGACAGATTCAGGCTATTTATGGATCGGAGCCTACGTCCGAAGATCTGGTCGCTGAACTGGGAGAAAGACATGCAGGATAATATCTTTGTCAAACGGAGAAACAGCAATCTGATATTTCTTTCCTTGTTAATCCTGTTTTCGGTCGGCTCGATTATCATTACTCAGTATGATGTGCTGAAAGGCTTTACCAGTATCGCTAAAGCATTCATCTGGGGGGTAAGCAATTTTTATCCGGATGTTAAGGCCTTGAGGATACTGCCCGAGATATTACCTAAATTACTGGAAACGGTGTTGATGTCTATAGCGGCAACAACTGTAGCCTCAGTTTTTGCTTTATTCTTAGCGTTGGTTGGTTCACGAACGACAAGAATAAATATAATATTTAGTGTTGTCAGTAGGGGAATTGCCTCGTACCTTCGCAATATCCCCCTTGTGGCCTGGGCCATGGTTTTGATGTTAGCGTTCAGTCAAAGTCCACTGACGGGTTACCTGGCGTTGTTTTTTGGCTCGCTGGGCTTCCTGACGCGTGCCTTTATGGAAACGATTGATGAAGTGGGCAACAACCCGATTGAAGCTTTACAAGCAACGGGTTCCAACTATTTTCATATAATTTTTCAGGCGGTATTACCGGCCGGCATGCCCCAAATGATCAGTTGGTTATTGTTCATGATTGAGACGAATATTCGTGATGCGACCTTGGTTGGAGTACTAACCGGTACAGGTATCGGTTTCTCCTTCGATTTGTACTATAAAAGGTTTGATTATCACGCGGCCAGTTTAGTCGTTGTTTTCATCGTGATCACAGTTATTTTCATCGAATTTGTATCTAATAATATCAGAAGGGTGATTTTGTGATGCAATTTGAAGAATCTATCAAGGGGTGGGCGCAATTAAGTGATTACAATGATAATCCCAGCATAGGTATAGTTAAACCTCTAAATAAGGCGTCGATCGCCATGCGGACTGTCCTACTGGTCTTATTAGGCTTAACGGTCTATTTTTTCTGGACTTTGGATTATCAGAATGTTGACATTCTCAAGGGTTTGGCCGATACCTTCGTCAATTTTGAGACGATGTTTCTGCACCCCTTGGCGCATCGTTTTACCTTAGGAGAAGCTGTCTACAATGTCGTAGTGACTTTGGGATTGGCTTTTTTGACAACTTTGATCGGCGGCTTTGTGGCTTTGTTTTTGGGCCTATTGGCCGCTCAGAATTTAGCACCAAAACCAGTTACCAATTTTATTAAAGGCTTTGTGGCCTTTATTCGAGCAGTGCCAACGATCTTATGGGTTTTGATTTTTGCGGTGGCTGCCGGACTTGGCAGTGCTGCGGCGATTATCGGGATGAGTTTTCACTCGATCAGTTATTTGACTAAGGCTTACTCCGAATCCTTTGAAGACCTGGATCGAAGTGTTATTGAAGCACTAATGGCCAGCGGTGCCAACTGGTGGCAGATTGTATTTCAGGCGGTTATCCCTTCTTCGATTACCTATTTGCTTTCTTGGACTTTCTTGAGGTTCGAAATCAATTTTGCCAACGCCGTCGCGATGGGCGCGGCAGCCGGAGCAGGTGGGATTGGCTTTGATCTGTACATGGCCGGCAGTTTTTATTTTGATCTGCGAGAGGTTGGCCTAATCACCTACCTGATTATCGCTATTGCCATTGTTCTTGAGGTGGTTTCTACAAAGATTAAGGGGAAGCTTCAAAATAATAACAGTTAATCCAGCCGGTAGCAAAAGAGTGACAGATTAACTATATTATTCTAAACGCAAGGAGTAATCACAGATGAGAACAAAAAAACTATGCATTTACAACGCCCAGATCATTTTGCCGGATAAAGTTATTCGGGGCCATATTCTAATTGATGATCAGAGAATTACAGAGGTGGCGGAAAGTGGGAGCGCAAAAATAAAGTGCTATCCGGAGGTCACGTTGATTGATGCCGAGGGTTATTATGTTATGCCGGGAATGATTGACCTGCACAGTGATGCGATCGAAAAGGAAATGCAACCGAGACCAAATACCTTATTTCCTATCCAGATGGCTTTCTACGAATTGGAAAAAAAGCTTGTCGTGAGCGGTATAACTACTATGTACCATTCTCTCAGTTTGAGTGATGAATGGGGAGTTCGAAATAATGACACAGTTTTAGGGGTTATCAAGAGCATCAATAAGCTGAAAAGAACCCGTTCGATGATTAATCACCGGATACATCTCAGATACGAGTTAACTTTTCTAGCCGGGGTTAGCAGCCTGGAAAATCTGATCAGAGAGAAAAGCATCGACTTTATGTCCTACATGGATCATACACCGGGCCAGGGACAGTTTAGAGATGCTGAAGCCCTTAGGGAGTTTACTATGCAAGCCTACGGGAAAAAGGCAGAGGAAGTCGAAGATTCTATGGATAGATCCATTGAGAATCAAGCTAGGATCGATTGGTTGAAGCTTATCAATTTGGCCAGACTGGCAAAAACAAAGGGAATCAGATTGGCGTTTCATGATGACGACACAATTGAAAAAATAGACACACTCCTGGCCTGTGAAGGGACGATCAGCGAATTTCCCATTAATCTGGAAACCGCCGTCTATGCTCAATCTAAAGGGATTCATGTCTGTGTGGGGGCTCCCAACATTATCCGCGGTATGTCCCACGGTAACAATTTGAGAGCGCTGGATGCCATTACTAATAACGCCGCTAATATCATATGTTCTGATTATCTGCCCAGTGCCATGCTCCCGGCCGTGTTTCATCTCACCAAAGAAGGGCTTAAGCTAACTGAAGCAGTCCAAATGGTAACCTTAAATCCTGCTAAGGCTTTGGGGATTGACAGTGAAGTCGGTACCATAGAAGCTGGAAAATGTGCAGATTTGATTTTTGTTGAAATGCATCAGAATTATCCAATACTTCGTAAAACTCTAGTGGGTGGGAATATTGTTTTTCAATCAGATTTTCAGGTGACAAATGCCGAAAGAGTTGATAATGTATGTTAATTAGACAGGCCGAGGAGAGCGATCTGGCGGATGTGCTCAAGCTTCTCCAAGAGATGGACGGTGAAGATGGCTTAAATTCCAGCGAGGCCTTGACAATATGGCATAAAATGAATGAATACCCTTACTATAAAGTTTTTGTAATTGAAGATAATAAAGTAATTGTCGGCACCTGCAGTCTCATCATTATGGAGAACCTGGGCCATAAAGGCGCGAAACTTGCTGTGGCAGAAAGTATGATTGTTAGTCAGGAGTACAGAAGCCGTGGCGTTGGCAGCAAATTGATGCAATTTGTCATGGAGAAGGCTAGAGAAGAGAATTGCTATAAGCTTATGCTTTCCAGTAATAAAAAGAGATTTAGGGCGCACGAATTTTATGAACAGTTAGGCTTCCGGCAGCATGGCATAAGTTTCATGGTAGAACTTATGGAAACTGATTGAATAATTAACGAGGGTATGGAGGCTGACACAGGTGAGGAGAAATTTAAGGAGAAATTATAGATGAGGACTATAATCCAGAAGGGGAAGATTGTGCTTCCCGGTGGTGTTATCGACGGATCAATAATTATTGATAATTCCAGGATAAGTAAGATTGTTGAAGGCGAATACTTTGTCCCAGTGCCAACTGATATTTCGGACTTTGAATTAGTTGACGCAGACGGCTGTTACGTAATGCCGGGTTTGGTAGATTTCCACGGTGATATGTTGGAGCAAGCGATTCAACCGCGCAGAAAAGTGTTTTTCCCTCCGAACCTGGCCCTATATGCCACTCAAGCCCAATTTTTGGCTGCCGGCATAACGACAATTTTTCACCCAGTATCCTTTGCGGGCGAACCGGGATTAAGGTCCAATGAAATGGGAAATGAAATCGTCCGGGAAATCGCTCAGTTTCGCCAAAATCAAACCTCAATGCTGCGTCATTTTATCCATGTGCGCTATGAATTATTTAATAAAACCGGCTTAGCTGCTGTTGGTCGAATTTTTGAGGAAGGTTTGGCGGACCTTTTTTCAGTTATGGATCATTCACCGCGGTATTCGCGGTTTGATTCTTATTCCGAATACAAGAATTACGTTGAAAAAAACAGCACCTTCACAGTTGAGGAACTGGAAGCTTACGCCCAAAAACAATGGGAATTGCCTGAAGGTGCTGATTCTGAAATACAAGAGAAACTGATGGAGCTTGTGGCAAAGTATAATATTCCCTTTGCTACCCATGACGATGACAGTCCACAGAGAGTGGATACCTATCGTCCGCAAGGAGCGTCGATCAGCGAATTCCCCCTCAATGAAACCACAGCAAGATACGCAATGGACAATAATATGTATGCGGTTGTTGGCGCGCCAAACCTTTTACGAAATAAGTCACATTCTGATAATCTTTCCGCACGTTATGCGATAATGAACGGTATGGCGAATATTATATGTTCGGATTACTATTGCTTTGCCCTGTTAGCGTCGGTATTTATTCTTTTTGAAGAAGGCCTGAGTCTTAGTGAAGCTACTGCTTATGCTTCGCTCCACCCGGCTAAGGCCGTTGGCCTGGATGATCGGATTGGCTCCTTAGAAGAAGGCAAGGAAGCAGACCTAATTCTGGTTCGCCGTTTTCAAGGGGAGCATCCCATTGTAGCAAGAGCTATGGTAGCAGGAAAATGGACTTTTAGTAATTAGTAAATGGAATGATTGAGGTGTGGGAGTTTGAACTTAAATAGAGCAAATATGGGAGGTATCAGATTATTATAAAAGGGTGATTTCGTGAATCAATTTGAAGAAATAATCATCGAAGAATCAATTAATATTTGTGAGCAATTAAGTGGTTATGCGGCAATGGAAGGGGAACAAACCGCCTGCCATAGTATATCCTCAACTGAGGTGAGCCTAGATTGGGGTCCTAACAATCCCCTGAAAAAAGCGATAGTTGCTATTCAAGCACTACTGTTGCTGGGTACAGTCTTGACAATCTATCTGCTCTTTAATTATAAGAGTGTCAATATTTTCAAAGATTTGGCCGATACATTCGTTTATTTTAAAACAATGTATCTGTACCCTTATGCTCAGCGGTTTACGCTAGGGGACGCATTCAGTGAAATTGGGTTGACTTTGGGGCTGGCTTTTTCGACTACCTTGATCGGTGGAATTATAGCTGTGTTTTTGGGAATACTAGGCTCTCATAATTTGGTAACTGAGCGAGTCGCTGATATTTGCCAATCTCTGCTGACCCTAATCCGAGCTGTGCCCACAATAGTATGGGTCTTAATCTTTATCTGGACTATTGGCTTAGGCAGTACTGCAGTAATTATGGGCATGACGGTTCATTCGATCAGCTATTTGTCTAAAGCCTATTCTAAGTCCTTTGAGGACTTGGACCGGAGTGTTATCGAAGCCTTAATGGCTGGAGGTGCCAGTTGGTGGCAGATTGTCTTTCAAGCAGTTATTCCTGCCTCTTTTAGCTGCTTGCTTGCCTGGACCTTCTTGAGGTTGGAAATAAACCTTGCCAACGCTCTTGCCTTTGGGGTTTTCGCCGGAGTAGGCGGGATGAGCTTTGATCCTCTTTTGGCAAGCAGCCTTTATTTTGATCTGAGGGAAGTAGGGCCTATCGCATATTCAATGGTAGCTTTTGCAATTCTTCTCGAAATGGGTTCTATGAATCTAAACCTGCAGAAGCGGCGATACCCCTGAAAGGCGTTGCCTTGGGTGATGAAGGTGTTTCCGAACTGTCATTCGGAAAAAAGCTGAGTCGAAATGATTTGTTCATAAGTCGGGAAGGTTTAGATTGTGATAACTCGGGGAAAGTTATATAATAAGCGTGACTTATTCTCAGGGCGGGGTGCAAGTCCCCACCGGCGGTATCCCAGACTATTCTGGGGAGCCCGCGAGCGCTTCTTGCGTTTTGTAAGGAGGTCAGCAGATCTGGTTTGAATCCAGAGCCGACGGTATAGTCCGGATGAAAGAGGATAAGGTGGTCAGCATAATCTAATTCACCTCCGTAAAATTGGGGTGAAGGTTATTTGGTTTTTGCTTGCTGTCTGTCTATCTATCTGTGTGCCCTGATTCGAGTAAGTCGACTATAACATAGGAGGCGTATTACTTTGAATCAAACGTTATTAACCCGCTTTGGAAACCCGGTTGAGAGAGTAGAAAAGGCTCTCGACGCATTACGTCGTGGTCGGGGAATCCTGGTCACCGATGATGAGCAGAGAGAAAACGAAGGTGATATCTTCTTTGCTGCAGAGTCCTTAACCAATGAACAAATGGCTATCTTAATCCGCGAAGGCAGTGGAATTGTCTGCTTGTGCTTGACGGAAGAAAAGGTAGCGGCTTTGGGGTTACCCATGATGGTGGAAAACAACACAAGTAGTTATCAAACTCCATTTACTGTATCGATCGAGGCAGCTAGCGGTGTTACGACAGGCGTATCGGCCGCTGATCGTGTCATAACTGTGAAGGCCGCAATTTCCGATCAGGCGTGTCCTACTGATCTCCGACGTCCGGGGCATGTTTTCCCTTTGAGGGCCAAGCCATTGGGCGTGTTAGAGCGTCCTGGGCATACAGAAGCGAACGTTGATTTAATGCGGCTTGCTGGGCTGAAACCTTATGGAGTGTTGTGTGAGCTGACAAATTCTGATGGGACAATGGCGCGCATGCCTGAAATTGTAGCCTTTGCTGAGAAGCATGATATGCCGGTGCTTACAGTTGACGATTTAATCAGCTATCGAATAACGAGAGAACAGAAAAAAGTGGCTGTAGTCTAATCCAATAATTATATGAAATACCGCACAAGCAGAATGGAGATAATTTTATCTTCGTTCTGCTTTTTTGATCGCCGCAGGCCCCAGGTCGCTGTGCGAAACCACTGCTGAAATGAAATAAGTTCTTAATCAATTCCGAGACACCCACTTCTTTAAGTGGGTGTTCCTTATTCTACTTCGGTGGTAGAATCCCCCACCGAAGTCTCGATGTTCAGCTTTAGCGTAAGCGAGTTCACCAGGTATGACTCCCAGGACGGTAGCTTGCGCCATCAGAGAATGAAAATTGGTATTTTCGGGGTAAAAGGTATAGGCTTTTAGGGTCCAACGAGGAGAACTCAGTCAATAGGTCCGTAGGGGCAATTCTTGAATTGCCCCTACGGACCTATTGACTGGCGTGTACCAGCAATTAGGGTTATCCTCTGTTGAAAATTAATTGATAGGTTCGTTATTATTTTCGGTTACTTGTTCGGCAGGTGTACCTATTAATTCAGGGGGATTTGGAGAGGTCAGAAAGGATGAACTTTTAACTTGATCGACAAAATTCAATACAACGGTGGTGCCTTTGACTATTGTCTTACGGGCGGCTTCTCTGGCTTCAGGCGATACAAAAAGAACAATCGCTGCCGCACCAAGGAGAAAACTGAACGGAGATTTTTTGATGAATTTTATCAATATTAACACTCCTCGTATAAAACATGAAACATATAGAATGATTCCCATAAATCCGATAATTTATGCGCTTTGATATGAAATTGATGTAAGAGCAGCACTTTGGTGCTTAATGAGTGTCCCGGATTTTGAAAAGCTCTGTTTTCCGAAAAATTCAGTTTTCAAAATCCAGCTTTTAAAATAAATGGATAGGTATTAATAGGTATAAATAGCCCCCTCTGGGAACATACTGAAATTTGTTACCTTAAATCAAGGATAGGAGAAAGGTTAGGGGGGGAGAGATTGGGGATTATATTTGGTCAGTCTAAACAACGGCATATGCGCAAATTGCCGGGAAGAGTACGCATCGAAGTATTTGGCCTTAAACAGAACAACACCTTAGCTGAACAAATCATTGCACGGTTAGGTCAATTTGAAGGGGTGGAGATGGTATCTCCGTGTGTTGATACGGGCAGAATGCTGATTTTGTTTAATGAACAAATAGTTTCAGTAGAGGAGATTATCTCTGAACTCCAGTTTATCGAGATGTCTGTTCAGAGTGACTTTCTGTGCAAGCAATCTCCAATCACGAAACAACTCTATAGCGAAGTAGCGGTAACGATGGTCGAAGGAGAAAGCAGAGCAAACTCGACGCCGGAGTATAAGCCTCAGATGTTTACGCTGCCTGATCCAGGGTCAGTTGCTCCTGACCGGATAAGTCAGTCGGAGAATATAAAAACTCAGATACCAATTCCTTTAACTCTTGCTGTTGGAGGTTTATGTGTACTGGGCGTAAAACAACTATTCTGGGGTAAATCGTCCTTGGCCAGAGGGTCTACAGCCTTTAATTTAGCAACGCTTGTTGCAGTAGCCAGCGGCTATTCGCTATTTAAAGCTGATTCTTCTATAAGGAAAAGTAAATGGGCGAATCCGGAGTTTATTTTAGGGGCCAGCGCCTTAGCCCTCGCTCTTGTGCGGGAAAATCTGGTTGTTCTTGCCGGTTTAAGTATAATGCAGTATCTGAAATGGAAAAGAGATCGGCTTAATTTGGGCAAGGTTAACCGATCTACTCTCTCAGCTGAAATGCAGAGTTATTCTCAAAAAACGAGCAGAGTTAGTGCGCTGCTGGCAGGAGCGACCTGGGCATTTACAGGAAATCCTCTCAAAGGAGCTGCTGTTCTTTTGGCCGGCAATCCAAGGGTAGCAACTTTACCTGTGCGCTATACTTGGGATCAAGCCGATTGTATGGCCCGGGAAAATGGGTATCTAATTCCGGAAAATAGTTCCTTGGAAGAATTAGCAGCGACCCATAGTATTGCCTTTGAGGATACCTCTCTCCTCTTTAGAGAGCACTCCACAGATGTGGAGTGTATTTCCGGTGAAAATGATGAATCGAAGCTCTGGCATTTAGCTGCTTCAATAATGAAAAAAATTGATCATCCTTGGCAAGCTGAAGTGACCCAAAAAGCAGAGTTGAGTGGGGGAACACTTCGCACAGCTTTTAAAGTTGAGCAATTCGCGCAAGGAACAAAAGCAAAAATTCAAAATGCTGAAGTATTAATGGGCAGCCTAAAATTTTTAGAACAAAACGGAGTAATTTGTGATCACTTTTTACTGGAAGTTAAGAGAAAACAAAAAAGAGGTCTTCAGGTCTTGTGCCTTGCTAAAGAAAAAGTTTTTCTTGGCTTTCTGGTAAGGCGGAAAGAAGTTATTCCGAATGAGCATTATGATTCAATAAACTATTTTAAGCAAAATAATATCAAGGTCGATATTTTACAGGATAGCTTAAATATGAGCTGTGAAACTCTTGCTCAATTCGGAATTAAGCCAAGTTGGCTGGGCTTCAGTAAGGAGAGAACTTTAGAAGAAATCGTCAATTTACGGCAAGTAGATAAAAATATCCTGATTGTCAGGAAAGATAAGGAGAATCAGATTAAGGAAGCGCTTGATTCACAGAACATTTCTTCGGTTCCCATCGAAAAGGTAAATGATTTAAGCAAAACGATTGAATATTCACGCAACATCAAGACAACGGCTCAGCAGAATTTCAAAATTGCCAAACTATGGAATAGACTGGGTACCTGTCTGGTTATTCCTTTAGCAATAACTGCTCCTATTGTAAATCTGCTCTCAGATGGCATTACCTTAATTCTTTTGGCCAGAAGCAAGCGGAAAAGTGAGATTCATCAGAACTTAAATCCTACCAGCAAGGATGGAAAAACCAAAACCAAGGCCTGTGAGGCTAAAGGGAAATCACGATCGCCCAGGACGGAAACGGGAATTCTTTGGCATGCCAGTTCAACTGAGGATATCATCCAAAATTTCAAGGTTGATGTAGAGCGGGGATTAACTGCTGAGCAGGTATTAGCACTGCGTACTAATTATGGTTTAAATAAACTGGAACGAAAAAAACCAGAACCCTGGCTGATATCCTATTTAGCCCAGTTTAAAGAGTTTACAACCTTAATTCTGCTGGGAACATCTTTGGTTGCGCTGGCGACCGGAGCCTGGTTTGATGGACTTGCCATGGGATCGATCCTCTTAGCTAATGCTGCAATCGGTACAGTTCAAGAACGAAAGGCTGAAAAGGTGATTGAAGCACTAAACCAATTTCAACCCCCCAGTTCTAAAGTAACCCGGGAAGGCAACCTTTTGGAGCTTTTGGGGACGGAGTTGCTGCCTGGTGATATTGTAACCCTTGAAGCCGGAGACCGAGTACCGGCGGATATTCGCTTGCTAAGTTCCTGGAACCTGGAAATTAATGAAGCGGCCTTAACCGGGGAATCCCTCCCAATTCTCAAGAATCCCCAAATAGAGAGTAGAGATTGCCCATTAGCAGAGCGTAAAAATATGCTCTATTTGGGAACGGATGTGACACGCGGGAAAGGAATAGGAATTGTCGTCAGGACCGGGATGGAAACTGAGATCGGTTACCTGATGTCACTCATGGAAGGGCAAGAAAAGGTCTTAACGCCGCTGCACGAAAAAGTGACTAGGATCAGTAAAACTTTTATTAAAGGAGCGGCCTTAGCCGGGGCCTTAGTGTTTATTGCGGGTTTACTCAGAGGGCGACCGATTGGGCAGATAATTACCACGTCGATTACCTTAGCGGCCTCTGCAGTACCCGAGGGACTTCCTGTGACCATAACCATTGCTTTAAGCGCCGGTATATTTCGCATGGCCAAGAAGAACGCGCTGATCCGCAAATTGTCCGCGCTGGAAACCCTAGGACGGACAACGGTCATCTGTTCCGATAAAACCGGTACTCTGACTAAAAATGAAATGACGGTGAAAAGAATAGCGCTTGTAAACTCAGGGTTTGTCGTTGAGGGTAATGGCTATGAACCTATAGGACGAATAAGCAAAGGGAGTTTGCTTAATTCTACTCCCCCTGAAAGTATTTCGGATTGTCCGGAATTACAGCAGTTGGCTAGAATTGCAGTTCTTTGTAATGACAGCAAGCTTGTGCAGGAAAAAGAGTCCTGGGCCATTAAAGGTGATCCAACGGAAGGGGCAATCTTGACCTTCGCTGCCAAATTTGGTCTCTGGCAAGAAAAGATGGTCCATTGGCATAGAGTACATGAGGTTCCCTTCGACTCAAATTCCGGAACAATGAATGTTGTTTGTAAAGATACTCAGGCTGACCAGGAGTGTTTCATCTTTTGTAAAGGGTCCGTTGAGGTAGTTCTTGATCGTTGTGAGTGGTATCAGTCAGATGGGGAGATTTATCCCCTCACTCAAGCAACAAAAGATTTGATTTATCAACAAAATGAAACCTTAGCTCGCGATGCCCTGAGAGTATTAGCATTTGCCTATTGTCCGACAGACTGGCTGGAAGGACAACCTGAGGAAACTAAAGTAATTGATGATCAACTTATTTACGTTGGTTTGATGGGCATGATGGATCCGCCTAAACCCGAGGTTGAAAAGAGCATCCGTGAAGCCTACAGTCTTGGTGTGAAGCCGGTCATGATAACCGGTGATCATCCAATTACCGCAATAGCCATAGCTAAAGAACTTGGTTTAGGGGATTCAAACACCAAAGTTCTGACGGGCCAGGACTTAGATCAACTCAGCGACGAAGAATTAGTCAGAACGGTGGAAGCGGTCTCTATCTTTGCCAGAGTAACCCCTGAACACAAACTCCGCATTGTTACAGCTTATCAAAAATGTGGACATATTGTGGCTATGACGGGAGATGGCGTGAATGATACTCCGGCAATAAAGCAATCCAATGTTGGCATAGCTATGGGTCGAACGGGAACCGATGTCACTAAAGCCACAGCAGATATGATCTTGAAGGAAGATCATTTCGGATCAATTATAGAGGGTGTTAAAGTAGGGCGAACAATAATCGGGAATATAAGGAAGGCAATTGGTTGTCTTTTGACCGGTAATTTGGCGGAGGTTTTAGTGACCGCAGCTGCCGTAATCGTAGGGCTGCCAATGCCCCTTGTACCTATCCAAATTCTTTTGATGAACCTGCTTACCGATGCCATACCGGCTATGATTTTAGCAGTAAATCCCGGCAATAAAACTGAACAAATTGCCCGTCAGGATATTGTGGATAAGGAACTATACGCTAAAGTCATTACGCGTGGGATCTTGCTTGGGGCAGCTTCGCTGGGGCTATTTGCTGCTGCGCTGGCCGTCGGAGCACCCTTACTTGTAGCTCAAACGACAGCTTTTGCGACGTTGGTCGTTGGTCAATTAGTTCAAACTCTTTCCTGGCGCCAAGAGGGTTCGAAGGAAAGTATCCAAGATTCTTTCCAAGACCGTTATCTGGTAGGTGGTTTAGGAGCGTCTTTCCTGGCGTTATTAGGCGCGATTTACATTCCAACGGCTGCCGGATTCTTTCATACGGCCCCCCTGATGCCCCAACACTGGTTGTATATACTTTTAGCTGCCGGTTCAGTTTCAATCCTATCAAAACCGTTTCTCCTCTTGGTGTCTAAAGAGAAATCGGCCGGCGCCAAGCTGCAGGCACCGGCGGTTGCCTAGTCAAATGGTCCTTTGGGCTAAATGCAGTGCATAACTTTTCCAAGTATTTTTCGAGATAACCCCAATATACTAAGATAAATCGTTCGTTGTGGTCATAGCAATCAATTATTGGCGTATATCAGAACATGACAATTATCTTCGTTTGAAAGACTCCCGAAGCCAAATATCAGGGTTAACAAGACAGTAACCGAGGAGGAGAGAGATGAAAACTATCAAAAGTTATCTGAGAACCTATCTGGCAGCCTTTGGGTTGATATCTCTACCCTTTTTAATTCTACTTATTTCAAGTTATCTGATTCCTATAAACTTAGACGCTATAGTCTACGGTCTGACCTTCTCGGTTCTCTCAAGTTTCGCGATAGCCTATAATTTTAGACAGTATGAAAAATCGGTTACCTTTACCAACAAAAATCTATTTATAAATACCCTGATAAATTCTTTGAGCAAATTGGGATATCTAGTGAAAGGTAGGACTGCCGAATCGATAGAATTTGAGCCCACAGTTTTTGCTCATTTATTTGCCGGAAATATACGGATAGATTTTGCTGATAATTCCGCCACTATGCAAGGCTCAAGATTACAAGTTCGAAAAGGATTGGCTCTTACGTTAAAGGCCGATGAAGGGACATCGCTTAGTGTTCCGGTGGAGGAATGCATCAGTGCCTGGGCTGAGGAAAATGAATTACCGGATTCAGTCTCAGTGCTGGGGGACTATTTAATAAATTCTGCCGAGATTACGTCGGCAGAAGAAGGAATTTCCTCAGAGATCAGTGTACTGATGCCTGAAGAGGATGGAACGGAGGTCTGATTAATGTTTAAAGACTTTGAAGAGACTGGGTTAATAACAGGTGCAGCCCTTGGTTTAACTGCTGTGGCCTTGCTGCCAATTTTGAAGAGCACTTTTTTGGCGTTGGGTATTATTGGGGTAAGGGGGACATTAAGCTTAGTGGATAGTACTAAGACAACGCTTAGACTGGCAAAAGAAGAGATAGAGGACATTATCGCCGAAGCGCAATTTGAGAGGATGAAGAATCAGCTCGATCAAGAGCTTAGTTTAATGCCTAAAACCGAAGTTTGAAAAGCCAAACATAACGAAGTAGAGCTTAGTCAGGATAAAGGAAGGCGTGACTTACAAACGTGGCAGAGGAGCAAAGAATCGATGACCATTTGAGACAAGCCCTATCCCATATTGAATTGGCCATAAATTCCAGCATTAAAGCTGGGGTTGAAAACCCATCGGGGCAGAAGTTAATTGGTCAGAAGTGGGAAGAGTTTCTTGGGCAATTCTTTGAATATGCACGAGCAAAGGGCAAGGAGCAACGAGTTAACTTATTAGGCTGGATCAGCTTTCCCCGTATACGTCATTAATTAACAAATGGAGGGATAACAAATGTTTAGTAAAGGTACTTTATGGGCCGGAGCGATTTCCGGAGGGATAAACCAAATCAGAGGTTCTCGAGATTACACTGGTGGGAAGATCAATGCCAGTGAATATGTTGCCCATACAACAACGAACGTTTCAGAAACTCTGGGACTGATGGCCGGGTTGGAGTATGGTGCCATGCTTGGGTCCTCCTTAATTCCGGGGGTAGGTTCAATCCTAGGAACTATTGTTGGCGGAATTTTAGGCGATCGTTTGGGAAATGTAGTAGGTGTACAAGTCGGTAATGCTTTTATTAATCGGGAAGGATATGGTGATCAAAAGAGGATCTACTGAAATAGTTAAAATATACAAGTCGGTTTAAGGAATTTTTAACATGTATTTTACATTCCCTTAGCAGAGGCCTAACAGTGTTTTGGTATTATATATAATATCAAAACACTGTTGAGGTGAATCATGACGCTTAAATTGGTCGAAAAATCAAAAGGCGAGAAGATCTCCCCTGAAAAAGCTGACATAAGATACCTTCAGGATTATAAGAAAAGCCACAAGAAATTGATTGCAAAAATATCAAGCAAAATTTCCTTGGAGAGAGCGGCTATTTTACTCGGTATTTTGCGAAAAAGGCAAGAATTTAATGAAATCAAAACAATAAGGGCTGTGGAAAATTGCCGGAAGCTTGTGTTCGGAGAACTTGAGAGTTTCTTTGCACAAAAGGAAAAGACGATAAGTACTTGCTTGCCAGAGTTAATCAGTAAAAGTTCAAGTTCATATGCCCGCATTTTCAATGATCGTGACTTGGAAGAGATTCTCAGTCAAACCCAAAATACTATATTAAATGAATTATCCGAACGATTTAATAGTTCAATAGTTTGGCAATTTAATAATGCTCACGGCGATGGGCTCAGCGATATTTTCCATCAAATTCAAAAATATCAACAGCTAAAAAAGAGAACTGTTTTAATCACCTCTTACCTGGAAACATTAGCGAGAAGAACTTTAGGTAATTCAATTGAATCACTAATGAAAAATTGCGTATTAGCTCAATTAGCTTGTGATTTTGATATAAGCACAATCCTTTTACCGGAATTGGGGATTAATTCTGATTTGGAAACCAGAGAGCTAAATCAAGAAGTTCTTCGGAGAATTGGCGGAGCCCTCCATTCAATAAAGGTGAACTTAACCCAAGACTTGAATAGGCAGATTGCTAACATATTTTATCAAACCCATGATTTGCAATTGGACTCTGTCCTGGGACACAAAATTCATCTGCTTGAAGAAAAGATTAATCTCACAATTCAGGAAACCAACTTATTAGAAGCCTAACGGAGAGGTTTGATGATAAGGATGAATCTACCAAGACTAGAGGCAAAAATAGCGGCAGGTCATTAGAACGGTTGGCCCGGTGAATTTCATTAATATAGTGTGTATTGAAGCCCCCTGCTGCAGTTCGGTTGGGGGCTTCAATGCCAGGTTTGACATTTTCACTGAATTTGACCGGAGGAGATATTTTCTTCCGGAGGTCAAAGAAAATGAGGCTGATAATCAGATATTTAACCTAAGCTTAAAGCATTATTAATACTACCTTAATAAAAAAAGTATATTATTAAAGAGTGATTAAGTTAACGGAATTTAGTTAACGAAATTTATTGAAAGAGGTGGGATAATCATTAGGAAATCGAGGTCGCCAAGAATTAACAGGAGTGCCGAGTTGTCAATTCTCTAAAGACAATATGGATCGAATCCGAATCTGATGTCATAGTGTTGGCAGCAGAAACCAATTAATCCATTTAAAGCGTCGGGTCCGTTGAAATTCATTTTCTAAAAGTGAACGCCTGTTTATTAAAAAGGAGGCTGGACAATGACCCCGCAATATAAGTATTCTTTGTTAAATACCAAAGAGGCTACATATTATCTCGAAGTATCAAGTTTTAAATTTAAAAAACTCATTAAGGAAGGCTATTTAACTCCACAGGTTTGGACTGTTCGCAGTGGAAAAGAGGTCCATTTCTTTGATCCGCTGGCCTTGACTAAGGTAAAGAAAATGTTGCTGAAGGAAGGGTACCACTATCAGAACGCCTAGGCGCCGGCGTCTCATCCCAAACCGCTGATTTTTTTGTGAATAAGACCTGAATGGCGTAAACGCAGCGCTGAGTTTTGCTGAAATTTAATGACAAAGGTTAGAAGAGTAGAAGCCCTAGACAAACGCTGTTCTAGGGCTTTTTATAATGCCTATTTATAGAAAGTATAAGTTTTAAAGCCCCGCAAGGGGACACCGAGAAATTATTGTAGGGGCAATTCCTGACTTGAATTGCCCCTACGGATGGACCTACTGTTCGCCTGCATTTCGTAGTGAACAGAAACCCAATACTCTATTTTGATAACTTGTTGGCAACGCTGGAAGCCATATAGGAGTCAGGTTTAATCACACACTGAAATCCGCAGGCCCTAACCCAGCCTTCAATTTCCGCAACGTACTGTGAAGTTGGACCATTGTATCCAACATCAGCATGAACTACGATTTTGTATGGAAAATTACTTTCCTCAAAAATCTGGCTTAACTTGAGAGCCAACTCAATGCTCAAATTTGTTTCATAAAATATTATATGACTTAAGTGTAAAAACAATATTAATTTTACGTTAAGAAAGGGATAAATAATTCACTTAACTGACTCTATTTAGCTTGCTCCTAATCCCTTTAACGATTAACATTATATTTACAAATTTATAATAATATGTAATACTTGCTTAATCTAGCTGTGCTAAAATTGTGATCAGCGATGACTACAGTGACCTGAAGAAAATTTGAACATTTAGAAAAGGAAATGACTATGCTGAATAAGAGCCAGGACTGTATTCTGCTCGTCTGTGATATGGACGGGACTTTGCTTAACAGTCATAATCTGATCACTCAGGACGTTAATAAAGGTTTGGCTTTAGGTTATTTGACTAAATATTTAGGAATGTCACCTTCTAAAGTCGTGGCCATGGGTGATAACCCCAATGACCGGGAAATGCTCGAAATAGCTGGTCTGGGGATAGCTGTTGCTAATGCCCATGCAGATTTAAAGAAGATGGCCACTTTTTGTTCCGGTTACAATGACCAACATGCTGTTGCCGAAGTCGTGGAATGGCTTGAAAGTGGCTATCTTCAACGGGTACTACGCGGAGAGGAGATCTAAAAATGTTTGGGCCATTGCTGACGTTAATCTCAGGGCTTTTGTCCAGCTTTCAGGGCACGATAAATAACCAGATAAGTAGAGATTTCAGTTTACCGGCAATGATTCTTGCTGTTTCCTTCGTACAGGGCAGTATTGCCATTGTCTGGCTCTTAATAAGCGGCTACTCCTTAAGTATTGGGTCATTAATTCAAGGACGCATATTTCTCGCGGGGTTGCTTGGTGTTCTGATCATGGCAGTGACCGCTTGGTCAATTTCCAAAATAGGTGTTCTTACAACCTATGGCCTTATCATTTTTGGTCAATTAACTTTCTCTTTTTGCGCAGATTTATTGGGTCTGTTTGGTGTACAGCAAAGACTACCGACTATGGGACGGACTTTCAGTCTTGGACTGATGGGCGCAGCGGTTTTATTGTTGATGCGAAATAAATGATTTCCTAAACGGAAAAATGCTGAAAGATCCACTGCTTATCTACATAGTACAAGCGGTGGATCTTTTGCGAATAACTGAAAATTTTTAAGGCTTATAATTGCTAGGGCTCAACGAATAGATTTTTCGGGAAGCGATTTATACATATAGTGCTGATTAAGTGGGTACTCTCTTCTTAAAGATATCTGTGAAAGCCAACACCTCTTGTTAAAGGTGGTAGTCAAAATGATTAATGAAAAAACAATGTGGAATAATTATATCCATCTCACTCCGGGAAGGATTAGACTTAAGGTACCCGGCTTAAAAGGGAATGACCTTATGGCAGAGAAAATCCACAATGCCTTAGAGAATATTCAAGGAATAGACCAAGTCGGAACTAATCTTTTAACGGGTACAATGCTTGTGCATTTTGATGAAAATTCAATTCATGGTTTAAGTATAATAATTAGCGTCGATGATCAGCGGAGAAGATATAATTTTCCGGTCCCTTTAGAGGATGAGCTAAGTCCAGTGATTAGTCGGAGAGCTTATAAAATATTGCTGATCTCCTCCGCGTTAATCATGCTATTTACTAAACGAAAAATACTTGGTCCTTCCTTATTAGCTAATTCTAAACTATTGAAAAGTACGGCGACTGTGATCGGCTTGATAATAGGTTATCCGCTTTTCCTTTGGGGTTTAAAATATCCGCAACGAACGAGGAGCAGAGGTTACGACTTTGTGATTAATACGATAACCTTTTCCCTGTTGGTGTTACAGGAGAGCTTTACCGGCTTATTGTTAATCTTATTTACCAATTGTTCAAAAATAATTCTGGCTATGGATTTTACGAGGACAAATCAGATTATAGCCAGAATAGGCAAATTGCCGGAAAAAGTCTGGGTAATTATTGACGGAAGCGAAATAGCCCTACCCTTAGATAAATTAGAAAGCGGTGATATTGTCCTAGTTCAGAATGCGGAGACAATCCCAGTCGACGGGAAGGTGATGGCTGGTGCAGCGGTTGTTGACGAATCACAAATCAATGGCTTGACTAAGCCAATCAATAAAAATTGCGGGGCAAAAGTTTTTGCAGGTACGGTAATATTGGATGGATCTTTAAAAATTCAAGTAGAACACACGGGTTTTCACACCAAGCTCAACAAACTTACGAGAAGAGCAGTCCAAAAGCATAATCGACCGGATGAGGCAATATTTCGAGAACGCATTGATCGCCTGGTTTATTTCTCGCTGATGGCAGCAGGCGGTATTTATCTGCTGACTGGAAGTGTGAACCGAAGCTTGACGATTTTACTGGCAGCGTCACCGGCGGCGGCAGGTCTTGCCGTCCCGACTGCCAACGGAGTAGCCGTTGGCAAGGCACTCCAGAGGGGAATTTACGTTAAGAACGGCAAGTATTTATGGGATGCCAGTCAAGTGGACACCCTGGTTTTAGATAATATACCATCTCTGATCCAAATGGAATCGTCGATCCAAGAGATTGTCGCTACCGGTAAAAGTTATAGTCCGAGTGATATTTTGAGGATCGCCTCTGTCGTCGAAGGAGAGGAAGGTGATCCACTCGTTAAAGCAATCCGGGAAAGAGGTTATCAGATGCATTGTGGGCCGATATCGGCTGGAGGAGAAGCTGAATTTATCCCCAAACTGGGAATCCGCGCCCAAATGAAAGGAAAGAAAATATTACTGGGTACGAAAATTTTAATGTTGCAAGAAGACGTGAAAATTAAGAAAGTAGAAAATAAAGTGCTGCGGTTTAAGCACCTGGGACTAAATCCGATCTATCTGGCAGTCGATGGGAAATTGTGCGGACTCTTTGGTGTACGCGAAACGATAAAACCGGAGGCGAGGAAAGCCCTCGGACAGCTAAGTGCTCTCGGTATACGGAAAATGATCCTATTAACGAGAGACGAATTGGAAGTAGCAGAGATTGTTGCTAATCAGTTGGGAATTACAGAATTCCATAGTGGAATGGTACCAACTAAAAAAGCCGAATTTATCAAAAGCTTAAATTTACAAGGTCATAAAGTCGCTATGTTAGGCGATGGGATTGACGATGCCTTAGCTATGTCTGAAGCGAAAGTTGGGATTGCTTGGGGCAAGAAAGGAGCAGATTCAGCGGCCAAGGTAGCGGGAATTGTCATAACTGCTCAAAATCCTCAAGTGCTTGTCGAGACAATACTCTTAGCTCAAGAAACTAAGGAAGTAGCGACCCGAAATATTAATTTGGCAATAGGCTTAAACGTCATAGGCTTGGGACTTGGCTTGGGTGGTTTGCTTAACAATGTCAGTGCAGCGTTTATCGGTCAGATGGGAACGATGGTTACAATCTTCAATACTTACTACCAAAAGTGGTTCTAAATAGAAAAGGAGGATCCTCTTGCTGAGGATCCTCCTTTTCTGTTAGAAAATAGCGATAATCATGATGGTTTGTATCCCAAGGGGGCAGGCAAGGGTGTTTTGTATGAAAATAGTATTTTCGGGATAGTTTGTGCCTCATAGGGTTGGGTAGCTGTTTTAGACGTTATAGTTGCCTGGATTTTAACGATGCGAATTACTCGCTTGGTTTCTCTTCGGAAGCATCAAATTTCATATCCTGGCTCATGCCATTACCCACAGACGCCCCTGTTACGCTGCCTAGACCACCACCAATTGCTGCCCCGGCCGGTCCAGCCATTCCTCCTCCGATTGAAGCTCCAATAGCCCCGCCGGCTCCAGCGCCAATAATAGTTCCACTATCTAGATTTGATGAACCTCTTTGGGCTTTAGCTTGGGCAACTACGTCCTCCCAGCCTTCTTTGGCACTGGAAGCTAAGGCTGCTCCGCCTTCAGTAATTGAGACAACTCCTTTAGCAGTGGCTACAGCCACACCACGCAAGACGTTTTTTAAGGCTGGTGCCAAGACAACGACCGCTGTGCCAGCAAGAACCAAACCTAGAAATGAAGATTCTCCGAACATCTCAGGTAAGCCTTTAAACAAGGAAATCAACCCCTTTCTATAAATAGTTAAATAGGATAGACGTAACTTCGAATATATTATTTGTGATAGTTACAGAAAAAATACAAGCTTGCTCAATAAATTGAATCAGGGAGACAGCTGACTACCAACTTCGCGAAAGTACGGCTCAAAGGTACCCGCTGCCTAATTTGTGGATTTTACTTTCTCCCCGACTTGGTTCTATGCCAACTCCTTCCTGGGTGCGAAGTGAAAAGGCCAAGTATACCTCCAGCACATAGAGCGCCCAGATAAAGCGGGATGAGCGAGATGAGTTAGTTTGAAGCAGCTCTTCGATTTTTCGCGGCAAGAGATATTCCTTTAGGCGAGCTCCGGGGTCTAATAAGACGTTTCTCGTTTCAGGTTTCAGTTCTTCCGTTAACCACGCTGTAAGGGGGACGGGAAAACCGTTTTTGGGCCGGTTTATCAGCTTTTCGGGCAAATAGCCAGTTAAAGCACTGCGCAATACTGCCTTGCTTTCTTGCGGGTGAACCTTATATTGAAGGGGCAAACTCATACCCAACTCAACAAGCTCATGATCCAAATAGGGCAGTCGCATTTCCAAGCCATGCTGCATGGTCATCTTATCGGATTTCATCAGGGTATTTTCCGGCAGCCAGGAACACAGATCAAACTGCAGCATTCGTTCTTCCTCTGAGAGCTTTTCGTTTTTCAAAAGTTGCTGTTCGGGGAAATATGGCTTTGATTCTGCCAGTGCTGCCCGCATACTTAATGAATAGAGCGCTTGTTTTTGTGCTGAACGAAAAAGCCCACCAACTCCAAAGTAACGCTCCGTAAGGGGGAGTGAGAAGCGTTTTGTCTTTTCCGGAAAGATATGCTCCGCGACATTTCGGGCCCAAGCAGGAAGCTGATGATAACGGCGGTAATTTGATGGTTCCAGATACGTACTGTACCCACCGAATAATTCGTCCGCACCTTCTCCGGAAAAGACGACCTTTTCTCCTTGAGCGGAGGCATACTCGCTAAGAAAATACAAGGGAATTGCTGTGGGATCAGCGATGGGCTCATCCATGGCGGTCAGGATTTTCCCAAGTCGTTGTAGAACATCTGTGAAAGAGATGATTCTTTCATAATGTTGAGTTTTTAAAGCTTTCGCTGCACCACGTGCTTGAGCCAATTCAGAATAATAGCGAAAATCCCGCGTGTGACGAGGTCGTTCAAACCCAATGGCATAGGTTCGTGCTTGTTCTCTGAAGAGGGTCTGATGCAGAGCGACTAAGCCGGCCGAATCCAAGCCGCCACTGAAATAATACGCCGCTGGGACTTCGTCAGGCCAGCGAATCCGCAGGGCTTCTTTTAATGAAGTACAAACACGCCCACTTGCCTCTTCCAAGGAAATTTTCATTGTTGCGCTCGATACTGACCAATAGGTTTTCGTTCGTGCCTGAAGCTCGCCTTTTTTATATGTCGCGATCAAGGTTGTTCCCGGCGGGACTTTGTAGATACCTCTAAATATGGTATTGGGAGCCGGAACGTATCGATAGCTTAAGTATTGATCCAAGGCCTGAAAGTTAATATCCGGCTTAGTTTCCCCGATGAGCAGGGCCCGGAGTTCCGAGGCAAAGGCTAAGCCCTCACTGTTATACCGAACATAAAGTGGTTTTACTCCTAAACGATCACGAACAAGTAACAAGCGCCGGAGCCGCTCATCCCAAAGTGCAATTGCAAAAGTCCCCCGCAATTTTGAGGGGAAATCAATACCATATTCCTCATAAAGATGTGTCAGAACCTCTCCATCTCCCGCCTGGGCTAAAGTATGTCCTTTGCGTACCAGATCTGCGCGGAGTTCCTTGTAATTATAGATTTCACCGTTAAAAATGACGCGGACATGTCGGTTCTCGTTCATAAGGGGCTGGTGTCCTCCCGATAAATCTACAATCGCTAAGCGCCGAAATCCGAAGGACAGGGTTGGAGAAATGTAATAAGCTTCCTCGTCAGGACCACGATGTTTAAGAAATTGCGTCATCAGCTTGAGTCGCGATACCCGAACAGATTCAGATGAGCCAAATAACCCACATATACCGCACATAAGACCAGAGTCCTCCTTCTTATTTTGCTATCCGGTTAGTATTGCCGTATATCCTCAGGTTAAACCGGAAAAATTTCTGGCAGTTACGAAACCTTTTCTGCCACGACCGAGCACCTTCCGTTTTCTTAAAATTGGCAGCTCAGTACATATTCTGTAAAGACTAGAAAGGGGTACCTCGTTAAGCAAAGAGAGAGCCAAGCAGAAGCAGTCTGCTTGACTCTCTCAAGATAGATTCGGCTCACTTCGTTACATTAGGTTATTTCCGGGCAGATTACGTTCCGCCAATTCAATGGCCATTTTCACCATGTTGCCACAGTTTCTTGAAGAAACTCCTCCAAATCCTTCTTGTTGAAGGGTCCCCGCAAAACCTAACTCTTGAGCAATTTGTTCTTTTAACTCATAAGACATGATGCCTCTGCGTCGTCTTGACATGAGAATCCTCCTTTCGATTGGACGGTTTCTTTCAACAACACTGTTGATGAAAGTGATATTAGTATAACTTTCGCGCAAAGATAGTATGTATTATAGAAAGACGAATTATATTGGTAAATAAGGAATGAATAACAGCTCCAGGAATAATGTACTCTAAAAGAAAACACTTGACTTTCATAGCAGGGACATTTTATAATTTATATCAATGGAATATATGAAATACGATGATGGGAAAGTCTAATGTGCAGATTCTCAAGAGAACTGACGGTTGGTGCGAGTCGGTGAATCGAGCAAGGGATTCCATCCCGGAGGGTCCGATGATGAATCGCGACGGGTACCGCCCGATACAGCGGCTTAGAGAGTTGGTCTTATCAACATAGGGTGGCAACGAGGGAGATCCTTTCGTCCTTTTGGGATGAGAGGTTTTTATATTTAAGTGCTACCTGCTGTTAAGATGAGTCTAAACTGGGTGGTACCGCGGAATTTCCCGCCCCAAGAGATTGGGGCGGGTTTTATATTTATACAGGATAAAGAGGAGTGGTGGCGTAGGAAAGGATGCGTGGCCGATGATTACTCATCTTGGAGTATTTATAGTATGAGGGTTTGGAGTTTTGGGAAAATTGCAGGCATATACAGCGGCAAACTTGTGAATTTTGAGGTTCAATAAACGAAGAGTTTAGACTCGCGGAGAGGTTGAACGATGAGGAGAAGAAGATGTTGATGACACGATTTATTTTGGTGCGACACGGAGAAACCGTCTGGAACCACGAAGGGAAATACCAGGGACAGATTGATACGCCACTAAGTCCGGTGGGAATTGAACAAGGGAAGCTGGTGGCTGAAGCCCTTAAGAATGTCTCATTGGATGTGATCTATGCCAGTCCTTTATCACGATCTTTTCAAACAGCTGAGATGTGCGCGAACTTTCATGACTTAGAAGTCATCAAAGATGACCGCCTACTAGAAATAAACCACGGGAAATGGGAGGGCCTCTATGCTACTGAAATTGAGGCCTTGTACCCGGATCTCCTGGAACGCTGGCGGACTACGGTGGTTGATGTTGTGATGCCGGATGGAGAGTGCATTGAAGATGTTCGCCAACGGGCGATGGCTGCTTTTCGGGAATATGCCGAAAAACATCAAGGGCAAACCGTTTTGGTTGTCGCCCATGATGCGGTCAATAAAGCCGTACTTTGCGATATTTTAGAGATTGAACAAAACCATTTCTGGCAGATGAAGCAAGATAACACGTGTATCAATGTTTTTGAATACGATCGTGGAAAATGGCGGTTAGTTCTCATGAATTCTACTGTTCATCTTGGTTTTCTTTTTAGCGGGGTCGAACAGAAGGGATTATAATTTCATCATAAGAGGTCCCTCATCCTAATAGGCTGAGGGACCTCTTATATTCGCTATTTTTTATAAAAACAGGATATAATGTGAAGAATAACAATCAGGGGGTGAACTTTTTTGCCATTATTGTTCGGAACAGCCGGTGTCCCACTTTCCACAACCGATCGGTCCAGTGAAAGCGGGGTACGCCGCATTCGGGAGCTAAATCTCAGTGCTTTAGAACTGGAATTTGTCCAAGGGGTGCGGATGGGAGAAGAGACGGCCAGAAAAGTTGGGGCTACTGCGCAAGAAGAAAAGATTGCTTTGAGTTGTCATGCCCCTTATTATATAAATCTTAACTCTCGTGAGCCTGAAAAAATTACGGCGAGCAGGGAGCGTATTATTCATACTGCGCGAATCTCGCAAATCATCGGTGTACGGAGCGTTGTGTTTCATCCTGCTTTTAATCACGGTGATTCCTCAGAGGTAGTTCTGGCAAGGGTGATTCGAGAGCTTTTAACTGTCCGGGAGACTCTTGATGGGGCAGGGAATAACATTATTCTTCGGCCGGAAACGACTGGGAAAGGGACTCAGTTTGGAGATTTGGCGGAAACGATTCGGATTGCTCAAGAGGTGCCTGGAGTGTTGCCCTGTATAGATTTTGGTCATCTTCATGCTCGGACTAATGGAAAGTATAATACCTATGATGAGTTTTGCGCCATACTTGATGAAACCGCCAAGGCCCTGGGCGATCGCTGGGTGAAGAATGTGCATTTTCATATTTCGGGGATTGAATATGGGCTGAAAGGAGAGAAACGCCACCTTGTCATAAGGGAATCTGATTTGCGGTATGCAGAGTTAATGAAAGCTTTTCGGACGTTTGGCGCAGAAGGTTTGGCTATCTGTGAGAGTCCGAACCTGGAAGAAGATGCTTTGCTTTTGCAGCAGACATATTCGGCCTTGAGTTAGAACAACGACTTTCCAGCGATCCTACACTTTTTACCTAAAAAATAAATATTCGACAATTTTTTACGCAGGAGAAGCGCCCTTTTATCCCGAAAAGGAGGGCAAGGGAGGGCGTATATATGGGGATAGAACAGGAAAAGCTCATTCGAGCATCATTTCGGACGATTAAGGGTCTGGGAAGCCAACGTTTACGTCAGTTGATTGCTTACTTTGGCAGTGCAGTCAAAGCCTGGGAGGCTTCAGAAAGTAGCTATCTCCATATCGCTAAGCAGGAAAAATGGCTGGGAGAAATCTTCAAAGCAAGAAGAAATGTTGACCCTCAAAAGATTGAGGAGGCGCTGAGCAAACAGGGAATCAAGCTGATCACGCCGGCTGAAACTAATTATCCGCATTTATTGGCCGAGCTGGCGGATGCACCACCCTTGCTTTATTACCGAGGGCATCTTCAAGGAGAAGCGGAGGTGTTAGCTATTGTTGGTTCTCGTCAAGCTACCACTTATGGTAAAGCTGCGGCACGGGTGTTGGCGCGTGACGCCGCGGCCAAGGGAATAGTCATTGTCAGCGGTTTAGCGAGAGGGATTGATACTGCTGCTCATCAAGGAGCCCTCGACTGTAAAGGAATAACTTGGGCTTTTTTTGGATGTGGTCTTGACCGAGTTTATCCGGCGGAAAACCGACATCTGGCGGAGAGTATCTTGGAGAGGGGTGCCTTAATTAGCGAATTTACGCCCGGCACTCCGCCGAATGCCTTGCACTTCCCGGCGCGCAATCGACTGATTAGCGGCTGTGCTTGTGGGGTTGTGGTTGTTGAAGCAGCGGAAAAAAGCGGGGCTCTAATCACCGTCGATTTTGCTTTAGAACAAGGGCGAGAAGTGTTTGCTGTTCCAGGTCCGATCTTTAGCCCAGTGAGCCGGGGGCCTCATCTCTTAATACGCCAGGGGGCGAAAATCGTGGCAGGGATCGAAGATATTTGCCACGAATTGCCTGTGTGGTCCAAAAATGGGAACCAAGTTTCGTTGAACAAAGACTGCTTGCCCACGGTAAAGAATCTTGCTAACGGAATGGAGCATCTGGCAATTCTTCAGCAGCTAAGTGATGTTCCTCTGCATATTGACCAGATTACAATGCACTCAACACTGCCTGTGTCCACGATATCGTTGGCCTTATTAGAGCTGCAATTAGGCGGAAAAGTCATCCAATTGCCGGGGCAACATTATGTATTAGCCCGAGAGTGCTAGACATACTATGAAAAAGGCGTTAAGATAGGGCTTAGTTTTACTAACCTAACCTAAAGGCTTAGAATAATCTAATATGGATATAATTGTAGTATTTTGAAATGAAACAGAGTGTCCTTGACTCTTGTTATTTAAACGAACAATTCAAGTCCCGCGTATTGTACCTCGAATCTCGTGAAAAAGGTATGTAAGTGTCGTCTTTAAGTAATTTTGAGGTGAATTTATGTCTAAAACGCTAGTAATTGTAGAATCGCCTGCCAAGGCGAAGTCCATCAGCAAATTTTTGGGAAGCCGTTATACGGTTAAAGCCTCAATGGGACATCTGCGCGATTTACCCAAAAGTCAATTGGGTGTGGACTTGGAACACAACTTCGAACCAAAATATATTGCGATTCGTGGGCGCGGAGATTTGATCAAGGATTTACGTGCTGCGGCTAAAGGTGCTGATAAAGTGTTCTTGGCTTCTGACCCGGACCGTGAGGGGGAAGCGATTGCCTGGCATCTTTCGCATTTGTTGGGACTTAATCCGGAGGATAAAAATCGAATTGAATTTCATGAAATTACCAAAGGAGCAATCCAGGCGGCCATTAAGCAACCCCGCCAGATTGATCGGGATCGAGTGGACGCTCAGCAGGCCCGCCGGGTTTTGGATCGTTTAGTGGGTTACCAGTTAAGCCCCTTGCTTTGGCGGAAAATCAAGAAAGGCTTAAGTGCCGGCCGAGTTCAATCCGTAGCGGTTCGATTGGTTGATGATCGAGAAGAGCAAATTAGGGCTTTTGTTTCGGAAGAGTATTGGAGTCTGACAGCTGACTTGCAATCGACCGGAGGAAAGTTTTTGGCCAAGCTCTTAAAGAAATCCGGACAAAAAATTTCCATTTCCTCTAAAGCTGAAATGGAAACGATCCTGGAGGATATAGCGGGAAGCGAGTTTAAAGTTTCTGATGTACGTACGAAAGAAAAGAAGAAGCTTCCCGCGCCGCCCTTTATAACGAGTAGTTTGCAGCAGGAAGCTCATCGCAAATTGAGTTTTTCACCTAAGCGCACCATGATGTTGGCTCAGCAATTGTATGAGGGTCTTGATCTGGGGAAAGAGGGAACCGTCGGATTAATCACCTACATGCGTACAGATTCTGTCAAGATTGCCGAAACTGCTCAAGCCGAGGCCAAGGAGTGGATTCTGTCCCATTATGGGAGCGATTATTATCCACCTGAACCTCGCCAATTCGCCAATAAGGGGCGGGCTCAGGAAGCGCATGAGGCGATTCGTCCGACACTGCCTTTGCGGACCCCGGATTTGTTAAAGGGAATTTTATCCCGAGATCAATTACGATTGTATCGGTTGATTTGGGAGCGCTTTATTGCCAGTCAGATGAGTGTAGCAGTCATGGATACCTTGACGGTTGATGTCCTCGTGGGCGAATACCTGTTTCGAGCAAACGCTTCGACAGTGCGCTTCTCCGGGTTTCTGGCTGTCTATGAAGAAGGGAAAGATGAAGAAGAAACGAACGACGAAGAACAAAATTCCTTGACGCTTTCAGTTTCTCCGGGAGAAACCCTAAAGCTTGTCAAAATTCAGGATAAACAACATTTTACAGAACCGCCGCCACGCTTTACGGAGGCCTCTCTCGTGCGCAAGCTGGAGGAGGAAGGAATCGGCAGACCAAGTACATACGCGCCAACCATTGAAACAATTCAAACTCGGGGCTATGTTGTTAAAGAGGAAAAACAACTCCTGCCCACGGAACTTGGTGACATTGTGATAACCTTACTTAAGGAATATTTCCCGGACATTTTAAATCTGGAGTTCACGGCTAATTTGGAAGAGAAGCTCGATCTGATTGAAGAAGGGAAAGCGCCTTGGAAATTCGTGGTTGAAGACTACTATACTCCGTTCTCCGTGGCCTTGGCTCATGCCGAAGAGCAAATTGGCAAGGTGAAAATTGAGGATCAAGTCTCTGAAGAAATCTGTGAGCTATGTGGGCGGAATATGGTGATCAAGATGGGGCGCTACGGTAAATTTTTGGCTTGCCCCGGTTTTCCGGAGTGTCGGAATACAAAACCGCTTTTAGAAGAAGTTGGAATCAATTGCCCAAAATGTACGAAACCGCTTGTGGTTCGTCGCTCCAAGAAAGGGCGCAAATTTTACGGCTGTAGTGCTTATCCGGAGTGCGATTTTGTTTCCTGGGAAATGCCGGCCCCTGAACCCTGTCCGGAGTGTCAGCAGTTAATGGTCATTAAATCTTCAAAACGAGAAAAAAAATATGTCTGCACAAATCCGGAATGCCGTTATTCAAAAGTTATTGAAGAGGGTTAAATTTCGGTTGATTGGGATAAGGAGAATGGATAGATGCAGCAACCTATAACAGTCATCGGGGCAGGTCTCGCAGGTTCGGAAGCTGCCTGGCAGCTTGCCGAACGCGGGGTAAGGGTCGAACTCTATGAAATGCGCCCGACCAAAACGACTCCAGCCCACCAAACCGATCGCTTTGCAGAATTAGTCTGCAGCAACTCGCTGCGAGGGGCCGGTTTAGAAAACGCGGTGGGGTTATTAAAAGAAGAAATGCGCCGCTTAGGGTCATTGATTATGGATACTGCGGATCACAATGCCGTTTCTGCAGGTGGAGCTTTGGCGGTGGATCGGGAACTGTTTTCGAGTGAAGTCACAAAACGGTTGGAGCAACATCCCAACGTATGTGTTCATCGAGAAGAAGTTCGTTGTCTTCCCCAAGCAGGGATCACTGTTGTTGCCAGTGGCCCTTTGACTTCCAATGATTTAGCGGAAGATATCCGGCGATTAACCGGAGAAGAAGCCCTTTCCTTTTATGATGCGGCAGCCCCGATCGTCACGTTGGAATCGATTGATTTAAACAAGGCCTTTTGGGCATCACGTTATGACAAGGGAGAAGCGGATTATTTGAACTGCCCCATGACTAAAGAAGAGTACGACTCGTTTTATAAGGCCTTGCTGGAAGCTGAGACGGCCGAAGTTCAAGGATTCGAACAGGGTAAGGTGTTTGAAGGTTGTCTGCCTGTAGAAGTGATGGCCAAGCGTGGTCCTCAGACGCTGACTTTTGGTCCCTTAAAGCCTGTTGGTCTGCAGGACCCTCGAACAGAGAAAAAGTCCTACGCCGTCGTACAGTTACGCAAGGAAAATCAGGCAGGAACACTTTTCAATTTGGTAGGCTTTCAAACCCATTTAAAATGGGGGGAACAAAAACGGGTCTTTTCGTTGATTCCCGGTTTAGAAAATGCCGAGTTCGTGCGCTATGGTGTGATGCATAGGAATACGTTCCTTAACGCGCCAAAGGTTTTGAACGCAGATTTCAGTTTAAAGATCAAACCTACACTGTTTTTTGCCGGTCAAATGACCGGAGTGGAAGGATATGTTGAATCCGCTGCCAGCGGGCTTCTGGCAGGTCTTAATGCTTGGCGTCGTTCAAGGCAGAGGGATAGTCTTGTGTTCCCGCCAGAAACGACGTTGGGGGGATTGGCTCGTCATTTGGAGGGTTCTCCCAGTCAAAGCTTTCAACCGATGAACATTAACTTTGGGCTGCTCCCACCCTTGACGGAACGAATACGGGACAAGCGCCTGAAAAACGAGAAAATTTCGGCACGTGCTTTGGCTGTCTTCGGAGAGTTCTGCGGGCGAGAGGATCTGGGGAGGTAAGCAAGTGTCAGTCGATGAAGCATTGAGCTTATTTACGGGTTATCAATCTTCCGAAAACCGATCAGAGCATACTGTTGCTGCTTATCAAACGGATCTGGGGCAGTTTTTTTGGTTTGTTGCTCAGGAACTGGGTCAAGAGCCTGAGACGCTAAGGGTGGAACAAATTGATGTCTATATGATCCGCAGTTTTCTGGGTGCTTTAGCTGAACAGGGATTAGCCAGAAAAAGCATGGCCCGCAAACTTGCAGCCCTTCGGTCTCTGTTCAAGTTTCTCTGTCGTAAGGAAATACTCCAAGTCAATCCGGTACAGCGGGTAGCGAGTCCGAAATTAGGGCGAAAACTCCCGCATTTTCTGTATTTGGACCAGGTCGAGGGGCTGCTGAGGGCTTCGGATTGTACAAGCCTTCTGGGTTCCCGCGATCAAGTAATTATAGAATTGCTCTATGGCTCAGGGTTGAGGGTCAGTGAACTCGTCGGTCTCAATCGAGAGAATCTGGATTTAGAAAGCGGTTTGATTCGCGTCCTCGGGAAAGGGAGTAAGGAACGGGTTGTTCCGGTAACTAACTATGCGATTCGGGCGATTGAGGTTTATCTTGGGTTACGTACAGATAATAATCAAGCCCTAGTACTTAATTATCAAGGGAAGCGTCTATCAGACAGGTCTGTTCGTCGGATTCTAGACAAGTTGGTCGCTAGGATTAGTCTGGAACAACATGTACATCCCCATATGCTCCGTCATTCTTTTGCCACCCATTTGTTAGATGGCGGAGCAGATTTAAGAAGCGTTCAAGAGTTATTGGGACATCAGAAGCTTTCGTCGACTCAAATTTATACTCATCTGACGCGTGAACGTCTGAAAGACGTCTATGCCCAGGCTCATCCCCGAGCGAAAGAACTGCCTGCACCGGAAAGGTAGGGAGTTTTCATAGAAAAAGGTAAATTGCCTACAATTGACTTGACACACAGAAATTGCCCGAGTAAACTTCATTAGGGGGGTTTTGATCATGTTCCATGCCACGACTATCGTCGGAGTAAAGAAGGGTGAACACGTAGCCATAGCGGGTGACGGTCAAGTGACCTTTGGTCAGGCAACCGTAATGAAACATACAGCGCGGAAAGTTCGCCGTTTGTTTCACGGAAAAGTGATTGCCGGATTTGCGGGATCTGTTGCGGATGCGTTTGCGCTTTTTGATAAGTTTGAACTTAAACTCGAAGAGTATCATGGAAATCTGCAACGTGCGGCCGTAGAGCTGGCGAAAGAATGGCGAACCGATAAAATGTTGAGAAATCTTGAAGCACTGCTTTTAGTTGCGGATGTCCAAAATCTTTTAATTCTCTCAGGCTCCGGTGAAGTGATTGAACCGGATGATGGAATCGCGGCCATTGGATCAGGCGGTAACTATGCGTTAGCCGCCGCCCGTGCTTTGGTGAAGCATACCGAACTGCCGGTTGCGGAGGTTGCCCGAGAAGCAATGCTTGTAGCCGCTTCAATTTGTGTTTATACTAATGAGCAAATTACTGTGGAAGAATTATAGGGGGTGAGACTATGGACAGCTTGACTCCACGTGAAATTGTCCGTGAATTGGATCGGTATATTGTAGGACAGGATGCGGCAAAACGGGCTGTTGCGGTTGCATTGCGCAATCGTTACCGGCGATCTTGTTTGCCGGAACAGTTGCAAGAAGAAATTATACCAAAAAACATCTTGATGATTGGTCCAACAGGGGTTGGGAAGACGGAGATTGCTCGGCGGTTGGCAAAGCTGGTTCGTGCCCCGTTCATTAAGATTGAAGCCACTAAGTTTACTGAAGTTGGGTATGTCGGTCGGGATGTGGAAGCTATTATTCGCGATTTGATCGAGATTGCCTTGCGTATGGTCAAGGTGGAGCGTGCCGATAAGGTTCAGGCTCAAGCGGCGGTTAATGCCGAGAAACACTTGGTTGAGTTGTTGGTTCCCGAAAAACGTACAGAGAGCTCGACCAATAACCCTTTTCAGATGTTGTTTGGGCAGTCGCCGGATCAAGAAAAGGAATTTGATGTGACTCCCGAGATTGAGAAAGAACGCAAGTTAGTAGCTGAGCGTTTGCGTCTCGGGGAACTGGAAGAGCAGGTTATCGAGATTTCGGTTGAAGAAACTACGCCTCTTTCCGATATGTTGGGTAACAATAACATGATGGAGATGGGCTTGAATATTCAGGATATGATGTCGGGGATGCTTCCCAAACGGCACAAGAAGAGAAAAGTGACCGTGCGTGAAGCACGAAAAATCTTGATTAATGAGGAGACCCAAAATCTGATTGACCAGGATGAAGCGGTTCAAGATGCCATTCGCCGGACAGAGCATGAGGGAATTGTTTTCCTGGATGAGATTGACAAAATTGCCGGACGCGAAGGTGCGGGTGGTCCTGATGTTTCCAGAGGAGGAGTACAGCGGGACATCCTCCCGATTGTGGAAGGGTCTACAGTTGTAACGAAGTATGGGCCGGTCAAAACGGATCACATCCTGTTTATTGCTGCGGGAGCTTTTCATCTCAGCAAGCCGTCGGACCTTATTCCGGAACTTCAGGGAAGATTTCCGATTCGTGTGGAACTTGAATCCCTGAGCGTGGCTGATTTTAAACGTATTCTTACTGAACCGCAATCGTCGTTGATTAAACAGTACAGTGCCTTATTGGGAACGGAAGGGATAAAGGTGGATTTTACAGAGAATGCTATTGACGAATTGGCAGAGGTTGCGTACAAGGTCAATTCTACGACTGAAAATATTGGAGCCCGACGCCTGCATACGATTGTAGAAAAAGTGCTTGAAGAATTATCGTTCGAAGCCTCTGAATTGCCCGAGGACTATACTGTGACAATTAATCGAGAATATGTTGAGCATCGTTTAGGTAACGTAGTTGAGAATCAAGATTTAGCGCGATACATTCTTTAAATATATGAATGCTAATTGGGCAAGTAAGGAGGATAACAAAAACTTATGGACAAAGCGACGTTGTTAGAAAAAACGCGATCTATTAATAAGTTAATTCAGCGCTCTGCTGGAAATCCGGTTGATTTCGAAGAAATGGCTAAAGTCCTTCGGCAGGCTGTGCTGGCCAACTGCTACATTGTAGGACGACGAGGGAAGATCTTGGGATATAGTTTTATGGACCATTTTGCTTGTGGAACAATGGAGGAGATTGTCATTCGCTCCGAGCGTTTTCCTGAAAGTTATAATGAAGGCCTAATGAAAGTCAGCGAGACGATCACGAATACCTGTCAAGTTGGCAATGGCTGTGTGTTTAACGGCAATGAACCCTGTCATTTTACGAATAAGCTTACAACCATCGTTCCGATTTTGGGCGGAGGGGAACGTGTGGGGACGCTGGTGCTCGCTCGGTATGATGTGGAGTTTAAAGAAGCCGATCTGGTACTTGCCGAATACGGCGCAACAGTTGTGGGGATGGAAATTCTGCGAGTAAAAGCGGAACGTGCGGAAGAGGAAGCTCGAAAAAAAGCGGCAGTCCAAATCGCTGTGGGAACTCTATCCTATTCTGAGCTTGAAGCGGTGGAACACATCTTTTCTGAATTGGGTGGCGGGGAAGGGCTGTTGGTTGCCAGCAAAATTGCCGATCGGGTGGGAATCACGCGTTCGGTTATTGTCAATGCCTTGCGCAAATTTGAATCAGCCGGTGTGATTGAGTCCAAGTCATTAGGTATGAAAGGTACTTACATCCGGGTTCTTAACGATTATTTGCTTGACGAACTTGATAAGCATGTCAAGCACACCAAGTAGGTCGTTCACAAGGAGGGTAACGTCATGGATGAACATGATTATGTCTATCAGCTAAGACCGCTTATCGTCCCAGGCCTCGTGTTTCTTCTTCTTTATCCCCTTGTGATGGGGGGGATACAGGTTTACAGTAAGCTGCCGATGGTTGAATTATGGGTGCTGATCGGGATCTACGTCATTTCAGGGCTGGGTATCATAGCTTTATGGGTTATAGGCAAGAGCAAACACGTGCTGATCAAAGAACAGCAAATTGTTTTTAGTTCATTGTTGGGTAAGCATATTTTAGAGCCCAAGGATATTCGGAGAGTTGCCTTTTATTTTGACGGAAAAGGGCAGGAAGTCGCTCAAATTCGGGCCAATGATGTTTTTTATTATGTGAGTGAATTTTATTTCCCCTTTCCTGAGTTAATGAGTGACTTGGAAAATTTTATTCGGCAGTATGATTTACGCTCTAATCTGGAAAGCCATGCGGGTCTGAATAAATAGGATAAATGACGGTACGTGCAACGTGGATCTAAAACCTACAACCGGACGTGCAAATCACAGCATGGCAATGTCTTGCAATGATTTGTGAATTGTGCTAATCTATTGGCAGTGTGATTCAACGACACACGCAGGGGGATTATGACGTCAGTTCCTTGTCGGGAGGCAGGGGACGTCATGAGATGAACTTTGCGGAGGAAAAAAACTAAAGAGAGTAGGTTTAAACATTATGGCAGTTATTTCTATGAAACAATTATTGGAGGCGGGTGTTCATTTCGGACACCAAACTCGTCGGTGGAATCCGAAAATGGCTCGCTATATTTTCACGGAGCGTAACGGAATCTACATCATTGATCTGCAAAAGACCGTTAAAAAAGTGGATGAAGCTTTCAACTTTGTGCGAAACCTTGCTACTGAAGGGGGTACCATGCTGTTCGTAGGTACCAAGAAGCAGGCCCAAGAGTCGGTCAAAGATGAAGCTGAACGTTGTGGCATGTATTTTGTGAACGAACGTTGGCTCGGTGGTATGCTAACCAACTTCCAAACGATTCAGAAGCGTGTTGATCGTCTGCACGTTCTGGAACGGATGGAGGCTGAAGGTGTATTCGAAGTGCTTACCAAGAAAGAAGTTTCTGCCCTGCGCCATGAGATGGAGAAGCTGGAGCGCTTTTTGGGCGGCATTAAGAACATGAAAAAGCTTCCGGATGCGTTGTTTATTGTCGATCCGCGTAAAGAACGGATTGCGGTGGCCGAAGCTCGCCGTTTGCACATTCCGATTGTCGCAATTGTTGACACAAACTGCGATCCGGATGAAATTGATGTTGTTATCCCAGCTAATGATGACGCAATCCGTGCTGTCAAGTTGCTCACTTCGAAGATGGCTGATGCAATTATTGAAGGGCAACAAGGTAGTTTGGATGAGGCGGAAGAGGCTGGAGAAGCAGTCGAAGCGTAAGCGAAGCGCGAGGTTCGATGCGCGAGGCTCGAATAACCGTGTAGGTCGCAGCGGGCTTCGTGCATCGAATATGGTACATAAGAAGGTTCGAGGTTCGAATATCACGCCTCGAACCTCTAGTATGTGCATCGATAATAAAACATCACACATTGTGAAGCGTATATAATTCATCAGGAATGGTGCTGAAATATAGCACACAAATATTACGTATTGTGCGTCGAACTTCGCGCATCGTGCATCGAATATAGGAGGGGTAACCATTGGCAGACGTAAGCGCAGCTCAAATTAAATTGCTTAGAGAGCGTACCGGTGCAGGCATGATGGATTGCAAAAAGGCATTGACCGAGTGTAATAGTGATATGGAAAAGGCCTGTGATTTTCTACGGGAGAAGGGACTGGCCGCCGCCGCTAAAAAGGAAGGGCGGGTTGCAGCCGAAGGGACGGTAGAGTCCTATATCCACGGCGGTGGGCGCATTGGTGTCCTACTGGAAGTGAACTGCGAGACAGACTTTGTGGCCCGTGGGGATGAATTTAAAGTCTTAGTTAGAGATCTTGGCTTGCATATTGCTGCCGCTAACCCGCAATATCTGAACAAAGAAGATGTCCCTGCTGATGTACTTCAACATGAAAAGGATATTTTAAGAGCTCAAGCTCTCAATGAAGGAAAACCCGAGAAAATTATTGAGAAAATGGTCGATGGTCGGATCGAAAAGTTTTATAAAGAAGTTTGTCTGATGGATCAGCCTTTTGTCAAAGACCCGGACAAAAGCGTGCGGGATTTGGTTCTCGACAAAACTGCCAAGATTGGCGAACGTATCGTTATTCGCCGTTTTACCCGTTATGAGTTAGGCGCAGGTATCGAGAAGCGGCAGGATGATTTCGCGGCAGATGTTATGAAAGAGATAAATGGATAACTTGAACCTAGACAATCTATCTAGAGAACACCCAGGTGTTCTCTTTTTCGAATGTGGGAGGAGTTCACTCAGGCCTGGAATTAGATTGATGGAGGTTAACCCATGGAAAAACCACGGTATAGACGAGTTGTCCTTAAAATAAGCGGGGAAGCACTGGCGGGATCCCAAGGTTTTGGACTTCAACATGAAATGTTAGTTTCCGTAGCGCAGCAGGTGGCTGAAATTCGAGGCATGGGGGTCGAGGTCTGTCTGGTTGTTGGCGGTGGAAACCTATGGCGTGGTATTGCGGGAAGTGCTCAAGGTATGGACCGTGCTCAGGCTGATTACATGGGCATGTTAGCGACGGTGATTAATGCTCTGGCCTTGCAGGATGCTTTGGAAAAGGCCGGGTCGGATACCCGCGTCTTATCGGCTATCGAAATGCGTCAGGTTGCCGAGCCTTATATACGGCGTCGTGCTATTCGCCATATGGAAAAAGGACGCATTGTGATTTTCGCTGCCGGAACAGGTAACCCATTCTTTTCAACAGATACAACCGCTGCTTTAAGAGCGGCTGAGATTGAGGCGGACGTTATTTTGATGGCTAAACGGGTGGACGGGGTTTACGATTCTGACCCACTTAAAAATCCTCATGCGAAGAGGTACGATCGTTTAAGTTATCTGGATGTGCTGAGCAGGGGACTAGGGGTGATGGATTCCACAGCGACCTCACTGTGTATGGACAATGATATTCCGGTCATTGTTTTTGATCTTACGAAAAAAGGAAATATTCATCGTGTTATGCTGGGTGAATCCATTGGAACATATGTCGGGAGGGATATTTAATGATTACTGCGGTAATTAAAGACGCAGAAGAGCGAATGCATAAAGGGGTTGACGCATTACGCAGGGAATATGCCACGATTCGCGCCGGCCGCGCTAATCCCAGCGTCTTGGATAAAGTTATGGTTGAATACTATGGGGCTCCGACTTCGATTAGCCAGCTGGCCAATATCTCGGCACCTGAACCAAGAATGCTTGTGATTCAGTCCTGGGACAAAACCGTCCTTCCTGCCATCGAAAAAGCAATCATGAAGTCAGATCTGGGGCTTAATCCGTCAAGTGATGGCACAGTAATTCGCCTCATCATTCCCCAACTTACGGCGCAGCGGCGAGCGGAATTGGTGAAGAAGGTGAAAAAAGAGGCGGAAGAAGCACGCATTGCTGTGCGCAACGTGCGTCGAGATGTCAATGACAAGCTTAAGAAATTGGAGAAAGATCATGAGGCCTCTGAAGATGAGATCAAGCGGGCCCAAGAAGATGTTCAGAAGATGACCGATAAGATCATCAAAGAAATTGAACATGTGATGGACGTTAAGGAAAGCGAAATCACGGAAGTATGATACATTCCTGGCTCGGACGAACCTGGGATGAAGTTAAGCTTGAGCTTGAAGGCCTGAAAAAAGCCTACGCTTTCCATATTACTCATCCTCATGGTAAAATGGAAGCGTGGGGGAACTGCAGAGTTGTTCGCGTCAGAGCATGTGACGATCGCGTGGACCTAATATTAGCACATGAGAAATTTTCTCCTAAGCAGACTTAGACCCCCTACTCGAGGTTCGATTTTCGTGGTTCGAGGTTCGATATTCAACTGAGAACCGCGAAAGCACAAACCGCGAAATAGGGGGTCTATTCGTGGTTTGTGGTTCGAATATCGTAGGTTCAATGTTAAAAAGGTTCGAGGTTCATAGTTCATAGTTCATAGTTCATAGTTCATAGTTCATAGTTCATAGTTCGTGGCTAGAATTCCGTGGTTCGAATATCGAACCTCGAATATCGCTTTGGGGGTGGTATGATGTGGTTCAAACCTTGGGAAAAGAATAGAGAGGATTCATTGGACCCGGTCGCCAAGGACCGCCTTCCTCGTCATATCGCCATTATTATGGACGGAAACGGAAGATGGGCTCAGAAACGAGCGCTTCCCCGTTCAATGGGGCATCGGGCGGGCGTTGAGGCTTTGCGAAAGGTTGTTAAGACGTGCTCTAAACTTGGAATTGAGGTCTTGACAGTTTACGCATTTTCTACAGAGAATTGGCGAAGGCCCAAAGATGAAGTGAGCGTGCTTATGAAATTGCTCACGGAGTATCTGAAGAAGGAACTTAATGAGCTTCACCAAAACAATGTTGTCATCCGAGCCATTGGGAAAATTGATGATCTTCCGCGGGAGGCACAGCACGAATTAGAATACGCGATGGAGAGCACTTTAAATAATACGGGTCTTATTCTTAATCTGGCTTTAAATTACGGCGGAAGATCTGAAATTTTAGATGCTGTCAAGAAATTATGCAAAGATGTCTTAAACGGCAAGCAACGAGTTGAAGAAATTGATGAGGAATGTTTTAGCAAAGCCCTCTTTACCAGTGGCCTTCCTGATCCGGATTTACTGATTCGGACTTCGGGGGAAATGCGGCTCAGTAACTTCTTGCTCTGGCAGCTGGCTTATACAGAAATTGTCGTTGTCGAGGTGCTATGGCCGGATTTTGGAGCGCAAGCTTTACTGGAAGCGATTAAAGAATACCAAAAACGAGATCGCCGTTTCGGAGGAATACATACAAATTGAGGAGTAGCACATGTTTAAAAGAACAATTAGTGCATTGATTGGCGCTCCAATTTTTTTGGTATTGACATATCTGGGAGGGCCCTATACCGCCTTTTTGGTTGTCATTTTAACGTTATTGTCGCTCTGGGAATTCTTAAGAATTGGCGAGCAGATGGGCATGTCTGCTTGGTATAAGTTGGCGACAGTCGCTGCCGTTGTTTGGCTGATCAGTTTATTCAGCGGTGGCAAAGAGTGGATGATGCCGATTTTTGTCTTTTGGCTGCTGATCGGACTTGGGCGAGTAGCCTTGGCTTATCCTAAGATACAATTTTTGGAAGCAAGTTTTAATTTATTCTCGGTTCTATATGCAGTTATCTTGTTATCCTATTTTTATTTGCTTCGGCAATTGCCCGGGGGTAAAGAGTGGACTTTTCTCGCAATTTTCTTGGTATGGGCTACAGATATCGGCGCATACCTTATAGGGAGACAATTTGGACGCCATCTTTTAGCGCCCAAGGTAAGTCCAAAGAAAACTGTGGAAGGTTCGCTGGGAGGATTGGTGTCTAGTATAGCAGTGGCTTTTGCGTTCTGGCGCTTGGTTGGTGGCGCTTCCTGGCTAATGTATATTGTCTTAGGTGTGGTTATTGGAATCAGTTCACAAATAGGCGATTTGTTTGAGTCGGCCTTGAAAAGAGGCGCAGGAATAAAAGATTCTGGAAATATCATTCCAGGGCATGGGGGGATCTTAGATAGGTTTGATAGTCTTATCTTTGTTCTCCCGTTGGTGTATTATGGAGTAATTCTGTTTATCGTGAGGTGAAAGAGTTGAGCTTTAATCAGAACCAGCCTCTGTGGACGAGTATCAATAGGCTTGCAGTGGTGACGAGTGTTCTTGTGCTCTTGAAAGTCTTTACATATTTTTTCCAAGAGTTCTTGCCTGTCTTTGGTTCAGTCATCGGTAAAACGCTGAGCGCTTTTTTGCCCTTTATTATTGCTCTTCTGCTGGCTTTTTTACTTGAACCGCTCGTTGTGCGGCTGATGAGAGCTATCCATCTTCGTCGTCCCTACGCGGTAGTACTTACCCTCAGTTTGGCGATTGCGGTCTTGAGTCTGTTTATTTTTTCGCTTGTGGCCCGCCTTTACACTGAATTATCCGAGCTGGCGATCACCTTGCCTAATTATGGCTATATAGTAGATCTCGTGATTAAGCAAGTGGATTCAGTCGAAAAATTCGTAAAGGTAAATCCTCAAATCCAAAGTACTCTGTTTACGTCGACGGAAACCTTGGCTAAAACTCTTCAAGAGTGGGCCAAATCAGGAAGTGTATTTCTGCTCAGTTTTCTGGCGGCTTTGCCTCGGGTGTTTATTGTGTTGATTGTGTCCCTGGTTGCGACTTTGCTCATAAGTTCGAGTTATCCAAATGTTAAACAGTTTATTTCTCACATGTTTCCACGTCGTTGGCACGTTAGTGCTCAGGCGGTTAGTGAGGGTTTGGGTGCTGCGGTCGTGGGATATATTCGGGCTCAGGCGATTTTAGTTTCAGTGACAGCACTTACAACCATTGCGGGGCTGTTGATCATCGGCAATCGTTATGCTGTTACCCTTGGGGTACTTACCGGATTTATGGATTTAGTGCCGATTGTAGGTACGGGTATTCTCTTTGTTCCTTGGGTCATTGGTTTGTTTATCATGGGACTCTTTGGAGAAGGGTTAAAGCTGTTGCTGATGTGGTTCATTACAGTTGTGCTTCGTCAATTTCTTGAACCTAAAATCATGGCTAAAGGAATTGGGCTTCATCCGCTTCCGACACTCATTTCTATGTATGTGGGACTTCAATTGCTGGGCGGTATAGGTCTGATTGTTGGGCCGGGGTTAGTCATCAGTTATGAAGCTTTACGTAAAGCCGGAGTTTTTGGGCCGCCTAAAAGTTAAAATTATTTCAAATTTTTGGTAGGAAGACTAATTTTATCAAGCGGGCAAATAATAACTTTTAAGAGCAGGAAGAGATGATTTTGTTGAGAAATTTGGCTATATTGGGATCAACAGGCTCAGTTGGACGTCAAACTCTGGATGTTGTTCGTCACTCTGAGGGTCGCCTTAAGATTCAGGCTTTGGTGGCCGCCAAAAGTGTTCAACTTATGGAAGAACAGGCCCGGCTTTTTCGCCCCGCCGTTGTGGTGATGATGGAGGAGGACGCGGCCCGGGAGTTGCGTGGCCGATTGGCAGATTTGCCAATTAAGGTAGAGCAGGGTATGACTGGTATAATTAATTCTGTTATTGATACCCAAGTAGATACGGTTGTTACGGCGCTTTCCGGAAGGATTGGCTTAGAACCCACGCTTGCCGCAATCAATGCAGGTAAAGCCATTGCCTTGGCCAATAAAGAAACTTTGGTCGCCGGTGGAGACTTAGTTATCTCTGCTGCCAGAAAAATGAAGTGCCCGATCCTGCCGGTGGATAGTGAACACTCAGCTATTTTTCAGTGTTTGGAAGATAATCCGGAGACCGTAGAAAAGATCATTTTGACCGCCTCGGGGGGGCCTTTTTGGGGGTGGTCGAGAGAACGCTTAGCGACGGTTACCTTGGAGAAAGCCTTGCGCCATCCTAATTGGGAAATGGGTGCTAAGATTACCATTGACTCTTCGACTTTGATGAACAAAGGACTTGAAGTAATTGAAGCGCATTATTTGTTTAATATGGATTACGAGGCAATAGAGGTCCTCATTCATCCGCAAAGTGTGATCCACTCCATGGTCGAATATCAAGATGGCTCAGTACTTGCCCAGTTAGGAAGACCGGATATGCGACTGCCCATTCAGTATGCTCTGAGCTATCCGACTCGTTGGAAAAATCCTTTTGAGCGTCTGGACCTCCGAGGGAAGACGTTAACTTTTCATGAACCGGATTTGGAGGCTTTTCCGGCACTGGCGATGGCTTACCAAGTAGGACGACGCGGCGGTACGCTTCCGGCTGTCATGAATGCAGCCAATGAAGTTGCTGTCTTGGCGTTTCTGCAGCAGAAGGTCTCTTATTTGGGGATTCAGGACCTTGTCGAAAAGGTGTGTGCGGAACATCAAGTGTTAGATAACTTGAATTTGGAAAACATACTTGAGGCGGATACTTGGGCCCGACGTCGAACCGAGGAACTCTTATCGTAGTTCGATATTCGATGTTCGTTGTTCGATATTTGAACTACGAACTACGAGATAGAACCACATATTTGATGTTCGACATTCGAACCTCGAACTACGAATATCGAACCACGAAAAAGGGGGGGTTAAAGTGCTGACAGCACTCGCAATTGTTTTTGTCTTTGGAAGCATGGTTATGATTCATGAACTCGGACACTATATGGTCGCGAAATGGATTGGGGTTAAGGTAATAGAGTTCAGTTTTGGTTTTGGTCCGAAGATTGTGGGTTATCGAGGCAAAGAAACCCTTTATGCTCTGCGGATTATCCCTTTGGGTGGATTTGTTAAACTTCACGGCATGGATCCCGAAATTGATGAAAATGGTCAGGCGGTGATTGCGCCAATTGAGGATGCGTGGAGTTTTACGAATAAACCGGTTTGGCAGCGCATGGCAGTGATCGCGGCAGGTCCTTTTATGAACTTTGTTTTGGCGTTTGTCTTGTTTGTGAGTGTTTTTGCTTATCTGGGGATTCCATCTCCGGGGAATACAAATCTGATCGGCTCCCTCATTAAGGGAAAACCCGCCGCTGCTGCCGGCATTCAAGCGGGAGATAAAATTCTCGCCGTTAATCAAGAGCCGACGCCTGATTGGAATCGTTTGACGGAAGTAATTCATGCCAGTCCGGAACAAGCGTTAAGCATAACGATAGAGCGGGCTAGCGGGAAGGAACGTCAAGTCGTTTCTGTGAAGACAGAAAAAGATCCGCAAACGGGGTATGGTATGATTGGGATTGCCCCGGAAGTCAACTACCTGCATGTTTCTATTTTACAGTCGACCCGATTTGGCCTGGAGCGGACGTTGGATTTCACAAAGTTCATCGTGCTGACTTTAACTCAGATGATAACCGGGAAAATTCCTGCTGAGGTTGGTGGACCGGTTATGATTGCGCAGGTGATCGGAGAAGGGGCCAAGGAGGGTTTGACCAATCTGTTGGAATTAACCGGAGTTTTAAGTATCCAATTGGGACTTATCAACATGTTCCCCATTCCTGCTTTAGATGGAAGCCGATTGGTCTTTTTGTTGCTCGAAGGATTAAGAGGGAAACCATTAAACCCGGAAAAAGAAAATTTGATCCACTTAGTGGGTTTCGTATTGCTTATGGTATTAATGATCGCCGTTACTTACAAAGATGTCTTACGTTTGTTTGTAGAACCCGGGTGAGGTACTAAGAGTAGGAGGCAGACATGATACGAAGAAGGAACACAAGGCCGGTTCTGGTTGGGTCAGTATCAATTGGTGGCGGAGCCCCGATCGTCGTTCAATCAATGACCAATACGGATACCCGGGAGGTAGCGAAAACCTTAACTCAAATTCAGGCTTTGGCTGAAGCAGGGTGTGAAGTAGTCCGTTTGGCTGTGTTGGATGGAGATTCTGCGGAGGCTTTAAAAGAGATTGCAGCGTCAAGCCCACTCCCCGTGATTGCCGATATTCATTTTGATTATCGTTTGGCTCTCCGTGCTGTTGAACAAGGCATCCACGGCTTAAGGCTAAATCCGGGAAATATCGGGGCTCGTTGGAAAGTTCAAGAGGTCGTGCGTGCTGTTAAAGATCGGCAGATTCCGATTCGGATTGGCGTTAATGCGGGGTCACTGGACAAAGAGATCCTGGCGAGATATGGAGGGCCAACGGCCGAGGGGATGGTCGAGAGTGCTTTGGGACATATTCGTTTACTGGAGGATGAGGGATATGATAAAATTAAGGTCTCGTTAAAGGCTTCTTCGGTTCCCTTGATGCTGGAAGCTTATCGCAAAATGTCAGAGGTTGTGGATTACCCGCTCCATTTAGGGGTTACAGAGGCTGGGACTGTTCGCTCGGGTCTGGTTAAATCGGCGATAGGGATTGGGGCGCTGCTTTCAGAAGGGATCGGAGATACGATTCGAGTGTCCCTCACAGGTGATCCCGTGCGAGAAATTCCGGTGGCCCTGGAAATTCTGCGTGTTCTCGGCTTACGGCAGCACGATGTCGATCTAATCAGTTGTCCGACTTGTGGTCGTACACAGGTTGACTTGGCAATGCTTGCCGAAAAAGTTGATGAACGGCTGTTACAACTTCCGCCCTTGGACAAGCCTTTAAAAGTTGCGGTGATGGGGTGTGCTGTCAATGGGCCGGGTGAGGCCCGAGAAGCCGATTTTGGCATTGCCGGTGGTCAAGGGATGGGGCTTTTGTTCCGGAAAGGAGAGGTTGTCGCCAACCTTCCGGAAGACGAATTGTTACCGGCTTTGCTCCGTGAAATTGATGAGTACGCTCGCCTTCATGCTAAGGGTTAAAGAGGTGGGCAATTCGTGAATGGAGGATCAGAGGGGCAATTCACGAACGGCCCCTCTAGAGTGACGATACATGAAATAACGTAGGGGCAATTCAGAAATTGCCTGTGTAAGTGTTTAAGGAAAGGAATGGACATAATGCGCGTCAGCCAACTATTAAATCCAACTCTCCGGGAGGTTCCGGCCGAAGCTGAAATTATCAGCCATCAGCTAATGCTGCGGGCCGGTTTAATTCGCAAGTCTGCTGCAGGAGTATATACTTATTTGCCCTTGGGATTACGAGTTTTGAGAAAGATCGAAGCGATTGTTCGCGAAGAAATGGACGCCAAAGGCGGGCAAGAAGTTCTTATGCCGGTCATACAACCGGCTGAATTATGGAAAGAGAGCGGGCGTTGGGAGGTATACGGTGCAGAGTTGTTTCGTTTAAAAGACCGTCACAACCGAGAGTTCTGCCTTGGCCCGACGCACGAAGAAATTATAACGGATCTGGTCCGGGGTGAGGTCAGCTCCTATAAGCAGCTTCCTCTGCTGCTTTATCAGATCCAGAATAAGTACCGTGATGAGCGGCGTCCTCGCTTTGGTCTGATGCGCGGCAGGGAATTTATTATGAAAGACCTCTACTCATTTGATCAGGATGAAGCGGGCTTAAATGAAAGTTATCGAAAAATGTACGAGGCCTACTGCCGAATCTTTTCGCGTTGTGGTTTAGCTTATCGACCGGTTGAAGCGGATGCCGGGGCAATCGGAGGAACGGGTGGGACCCATGAATTTATGGTTTTGGCGGATTCGGGAGAAAATGGAGTTGTCTATTGTTCGGAGTGTAATTTTGCTGCCAATGTGGAAAAAGCGGAGTGCCGTCCCCAAGTGATCGAGGGTGCCGCGGTTGAAGGTGAACGGAGGTTGGAGCATACGCCGAAAGTCCGGACCATTGATGAGGTCTGTCAGTTTTTGGCTGTGCCCAAGACCAGTCTGGTTAAATCCTTACTTTATCAAGGGGACGACAAACTATTTCTGGTGCTGATTCGTGGAGACCGCGAACTGAATGAAATAAAACTAAATAATGCTCTGGGCGGGTTCGTTTCCCTCGAACTTGCTTCTCCGCAGATCGTAGCGGAGATATTAGGGTGTGAACCAGGTTTCGTGGGTCCCGTTGAAGTTCCTGTTGGTCTGACGGTTATTGCCGATGAAGAGGTTCCGCTGATGAAGCAGGCCGTGTGTGGAGCGAACAAGACGAATTACCACTTGGTGAATGTAGTTCCCAGTCTTGAATTTCGGATCGACAAGGTTCTTGATTTACGAATGGTTGAGTCGGGTGAAGCTTGCCTGAAGTGTGGCGCCCCTCTTAAAGAAGCGCGGGGGATTGAAGTAGGTCAGGTTTTCAAATTAGGAACAAAGTATAGCAAATCTCTGGGAGCAAACTTTTTAGATGAAAACGGAGTAGAAAAGCCCTGTGTCATGGGTTGTTACGGTGTTGGAGTTAGTCGTTCCCTAGCAGCCTCTATTGAGCAGAATCACGATGATTTTGGGATAATCTGGCCGATACCGATTGCCCCATATCACTGTATAATTGTTCCGGTCAGCACCAAAGATGCCCAAGTCGTGGAGATGGCTGAGAAACTTTATCAGGAGCTTCAGCGTTTTGGCGTGGAGGTTGTCCTTGATGATCGAGATGAACGCGCCGGGGTGAAATTCAAGGATGCGGATTTGGTCGGATATCCTTTGCGGATGACGATCGGGAGTAAAACCTTGGCCAATGGTCAGGTCGAACTGAGAGAACGCAAAACGGGCGAAACTCAACTCGTACCGGTTGAGGATGTCGTTGGGCAGATTAAAGGCCTTATCGAGAAAGCTCTTTCATTCTAACTTTGTGCCTCACTGATAAGACAATTGTAGAAAAGACTCTACTCATTCACTGGACGCCACGGCTAAAACACAAAACCTTTGGTACGCCACGTAAGTGTGAACCGTTGAGTTTCTTAACGCCTTAGCGTCTGTACTCATTGACGCAATTCCGCTAAAATAATGCTTCTCTCACCTACAAAGACGCCAAAGGAAATATTCGAAAATTTTCCGCCGGAGATGGTCCGGAAATCAAGTAACAATTAAAAGTCTTCTAAGGTTGCAGATGTCCTAAAGATATGCTATATTAGTATAGGGAATTTGTAGTGATTGGTAAGGAGTGGGTTCTGGCCCGCTCCTTCGTTTGTTCAATTCGTGGCATAAGTATAACACGGGGGTATCTTCGTTAGACTATAAAGAGCACGTTCTTCACGCCATGTTTAAAGGAGCGATTTCACATGAGTTCAGTTATGGAACAACAAATTAGTTCGCTGGTTGAGCCACTCGTAAGAGCAAGAGGGCTGGAATTAGTGAATGTTGAGTACATAAAGGAAGGGGCGCATTGGTATTTGCGCCTTTATATTGATAAAAACGGTGGCGTGGACATGGACGATTGTACGGGAGTGAGCCACGTGGTGAGTGAAATGCTTGATCAAAAAAATCCAATTCCACAGGCCTACATGTTGGAAGTGTCTTCTCCCGGACTGGAACGCCCGCTCCTAAAAGAGGAGGACTTTGTCCGCTTTCAGGGAAGTTTGGTTACGGTGCATACGACTTCCTCGTACCAAGGATATAAGGAGTTTTCCGGGAATCTGATTGGCTTGATTGATGATGAAATCGTCTTAGAATATGAAGATAAGCGTATGGCAATTCCACGCGCCTTGGCGAAAAAAACTCATCTGGCACTGGATTTTTAGTATTTTCTTTAGGTACAATTGAATGAGGAGGAAAATGGAAAAATGAATATGGAGTTCATCGAGGCCCTTCACGAGTTGGAAAAAGGACGGGGGATTTCTGCGGAGATTCTATTTGAGGCAATTGAGGCAGCACTGATTTCTGCGTACAAAAAGAATTTCGGATCATTGCAAAATGTTCGAGTTCTGATTGATCGTTTGACCGGTGAGTTTAAAGTGTATGCCCGCAAAACCGTTGTGGAAATCGTGGAGGATGCTCGAACTCAGGTCGGATTGGAGGAAGCGCGTAAACTCGATCCTAATTATCAGCTGGAAGATATTGTGGAATACGAAGTAACTCCTCGGGAATTTGGACGAATTGCCGCTCAAACCGCCAAACAGGTTGTCGTTCAGCGCATTAGAGAAGCTGAACGCGGCATGATTTATGATGAATATGTTAATCGTGAAGGGGATATCGTCACAGGGATTGTTCAGCGCTATGAACAAAAAAATGTGATTGTTGATTTAGGGAAGGTCGAAGCCGTTCTTCCTGCTCAGGAACAAATCCCGGGAGAGGTATATCAATCCTTCGAACGGATTAAAACGTATGTCGTAGAGGTTAAAAAAACAACCAAGGGACCGCAAATAATGCTTTCCCGAACTCATCCCGGACTTATAAAGCGTTTATTTGAGCTGGAAGTGCCGGAAATTCATGATGGCATCGTGGAAATTAAGGGTGTTTCCCGTGAAGCCGGGGCTCGTTCTAAAATCGCCGTTTATTCACGGGATTCGAATGTTGATCCTGTCGGGGCTTGTGTCGGGCCCAAAGGAGTTCGAGTACAAACCATCGTCACAGAATTAAAAGGGGAAAAAATCGATATTGTAAACTTTTCGACAGATCCCCAAGAGTTTGTAGCGAATGCGCTTTCTCCCGCCAAGGTTATGGCGGTATATCCCAAAACCAATGAGAAGGTGGCCATTGTCGTCGTTCCGGATTATCAATTGTCTTTGGCGATCGGGAAAGAAGGGCAAAACGCTCGATTGGCTGCTAAACTCACGGGCTGGAAGATTGATATAAAAAGTGAGTCCCAGGCGGTTGCGCTAAATATCATTCCTCAAGGGCAGGAAGAAGCCTATGAAAATTACGAAGAATACGGCGAATATGAGGAGTACTCGGAATATGATGAATTCGCCGAAACAAATGACTACCAGGAATATGAAGAGACTGGATCTGAGGAAAATGACCTGATTCCGCTTGATGAACCAACCGGCAAAGGCAAAACTTTTCCGGGGTATGATCCAAACGAAGCATACCAAGATAATGAAACATATGATGAATATGCCCCAAATCTGGAGTTTTCCGATAATATAACCAGTGAGCCTGAAAACGTTACCGAAAGAGTTAAAGCAAAAGCTCTTACTGATATCGAGCAAGATTTGAAAACAGTTGATCCGGTAATCCTCAAGGAGAAAAAAAAGAAAGGGAAGGGGTGATGGTATGAAGACACGAAAAGTTCCAATGCGGATGTGTCTGGGGTGTCAAGAGATGAAGCCCAAGAAAGAGCTCTTGCGGATTGTCAGAACTCCTGAAGGGACTGTGGAACTTGATCCCACCGGCAAACGGAATGGACGTGGCGCTTACCTCTGCCCTGACTTGATCTGTTTCCAAACCGCCGTTAAAGAACGACGATTTCGAAAGGCTTTCGGTGTGGATGTTGATCCCGAAATTTATGCACACCTGAAAGGAAAGATTTCTTTGTGAATACACGTATCCAATCGTTAATCGGGATCGCCCGGCGAGCAGGTAAAATTGCTTCCGGAGAGGCTCAAATTGAAGCGTTGTTAAAAAAAAGAAAAGGATTTCTGCTTATTATTGCGGAGGATGCCCACGGTGCGCAAAACAAGTATAATATGTGGGCGAGTGACTTAAAGCTTCCGGTGTATGTCACTGGTACAAAGTTGGAAATCGGTCATTCAATAGGACTTTCGCCGCGTTCAGCAGTGCTTATTTTAGATCAAGGGTTTGCGAAGGCTATTTTACTAGCAAGGAGCTGATGCTTGGAGCGTAATGTGGGAGCCGAATATGTGGGGGTGGTTAAATGAGTATTCGTGTTCATGAATTAGCAAAAGAATTAAATTTTAGTAGTAAAGAAGTGATGACAAGACTCGTGGCTATTGGAACAGATGTAAAAAATCATTTAAGTACTGTTGACCAAAAAGATGCAGATTATTTACGGGACCAGCTGAAAGGAAAGGAGAAAAATTTGGATCATTCTGAACACAAAAATACTGAAGAAATAAGACCAAATATATCCGTGGAGCAAGAAGGACGGTTACCAGAGCTCCAGCCGGGAATCGAAGGACGGCCCCAAAGTCCCCGCCCTGCAAATCAAGGACAAACACAAGGTTCGCGTCCGGGAAGCCAAGGACAGCCGCAAGGCCCCCGCCCAGAAATAGACGGACGTCCGTTAGGCTCTCGCCCGGGAAATCAAGGACAAACGCCAGGTCCCCGTCCAGGTAATCAAGGACAACCCCCTGTAATTCGTCAAGGAACGGAAGGTCAGCCGCAAGGCCCCCGCCCAGGAACCGAAGGACGTCCTTCAGGTGGCCCCCGTCCAGGCTATCAAGGACAGCCGTCAGGCCCTCGTCCAGGAAATCAGGGCCAGCCCCAAGGCCCCCGCCCAGGCTATCAAGGACAGCCCCAAGGCCCCCGCCCAGGCTATCAGGGACAGCCCCAAGGTCCTCGTCCAGGCTATCAGGGACAGCCCCAAGGTCCTCGTCCAGGCTATCAGGGACAGCCCCAAGGTCCTCGTCCAGGCTATCAGGGACAGCCCCAAGGTCCTCGTCCAGGCTATCAGGGACAGCCCCAAGGTC
>Ga0326727_10001502_pt1 | contig 85734 bp, 69 predicted proteins | sample MB2enrmetagenome_FD_207643 | JGI IMG/M metagenome (GOLD analysis project Ga0326727, IMG submission 207643) | Lab enriched peat soil microbial communities from McLean, Ithaca, NY, United States - MB29MY | ecosystem: Environmental > Terrestrial > Soil > Wetlands > Peat | place: USA: New York...
GAGCGCCTGGACGAAGTTCTCGAAATTCATGCACTGGCTGCCGACATGGAAGCTCAGTCCCTCCACCACCAATGCAAGGTCGAAGGCCGCCTGAATCAGAGTCACGGCCTCGCTGGGGTCGGCCCCGAATTTGGAGGACAGTTCGACGACCGACCCGGTGTTGGGCACGCGCACGCGCAGCACAACGCCGGCGTGGGGAGCGAACCGCTTGATTTTCTTTAACTCGTTAAGGTTGTCGAAAGTGACCAGGGGCTTGTATTGATCGAGGGCCTCAAGGGTTTCGCGAGGCTTGGTGGGATTGGCGTAAATGATTTTGTCCCAGATGAAATCCTGCTGCTCCCTGGCGGGCAGCCCCTTGATGTTCTCGTAGACCAGCCTGAATTCCGCCAGCGAGGCCACATCGAAGCTCGCTCCGATCTTATAGAGACTGCGGACGATGGCCGGGTCGGGGTTCGCCTTGACGGCGTAATAGGCCTGGACGCGGGGCAGGTGTTGGTGGAAGGCCTTGTAGTTGGCGCGAAGGACGTTGTGGTCTATCACCACCACCGGTGTGCCCTCTTTGCGGGCGATCTCCTGTAATTGCTTCCTGGTCATTCTCCTAGATTGCCGGGTCGGATCCATCGATCATTTTCACCTTGTTGTGGGCGAAATACTCCTTGGTCAAGGCTTTGACCAACTGGGGCCGCTTGTCATAAAGGCGCTTGAGGGGGCGTTTGGCGTGACGGGCCAGCGCATAATGGGTGATGATCGGCAGGGCGATGCTGGTGTCGGTGTAGCAGACCACGGCGTCCGGCAAACGAGCTGGGTCCACCTTGCCCCAACTGACCGCCTCGCTGGGCGTGGCGCCGGAAAGGCCGCCGGTGTCCGGGCGGGCGTCGGTGATCTGGAAGAAATAATCCTGGCCGTACTCCCTCATGCGCAGGACTTCCTGAATCTGAGGCTCGGTTTGCAGCATGAAGTTCTTGGGACTGCCGCCGCCCAGGAGCATGACCCCGCTCTTGCCGCCAGCCCGCTTGGCGCCCAGGACAATGGCGGTGGTTTCATTGACATCAATGGACGGATTGATCCGCAGCTTGTTGCCGCGCAGTTCCACGCCGGCCACGTTCATGCCGATGGTCGAATCGCCGGGCGATGAGGTGTAGCAAGGGACGCCGGCACGATAGGCGGCGGCCATCACGGAGACATCCTTGAGGCCGGCCTTGCGCTCCCATTCGGCGGCGTAGCGGCCAATCAGATGGTGCAATTCAGCGGTGCCCATTTCCTTCTGGAATTCACGCTGGATAAGAATGTTGCGGAGGATTTCGTCCGTGGCCATCAGGCAGTCGCTGTAGCCCAGGAGGACGTCATAGACGCGGACGATGTCGTTGGTGCGCAAATCGGTGTCATCAAAGAGGTGGCTGCCGACATGGACGGGGAGATTCAAAGCGAAGTGGAGATCGTGGTAGAGAATGGCCCCGGTGCTCACGATCCAATCCACGAACCCGGCTTTGATTAACGGGACAATGGAGGAGCAGCCCAGGCCGGCCGGGGTCAACGCGCCCGACAAGCTCATGCCGAGGGTGACATCCGGTTCGAGCATCCGCTCGGTGTACAAGCGGCACACCTCGCGCAACCGGGCGGAATTGTAGGCCAGGAAGCAATCATCCATCAGGTCGGGGAACTTTTCCCTGCCGGTGATGCCCTTGGGCAGGATGCGCTTGCCAGCCAGGTACTTTTCCCGGCGCGGGCATTTCTTTTTCAGCAACCAATCCGGCGCCTCGGTCAAATCTTCGCGGTGACGGCTTGTTCTCTTCGTACTCATAAATTTCAATTCAATCAGTTTCCCGGATTTCGCGGAGAATATAGGCGGCCTACTCCGCTTGCCAACTCTTTAGTTGCATTTTCTGGCAAAGGAGGCGCCTGAAAACGCGGCATGAGTGGATTTATGCCGCCGCCAAAATCATTTTGGGCTGGACCACCGCCGGGCAATACGGCTTGCCAAAAACCAATTGTACCGGATGATTGAACCATGAGCGCGCTTGAAATCATTGAGCAAATCAAAGAATTGCCCGCGAACGAACGGGCGCGAGTCGCACAGTTCATGGCAGAATCATGACAGCTTTGCGCCTCTCCATTTGCCATTTTGCTTTCGGCCCCGATTCGGCTATATTAGTTGCGCATGAAATGGACCGACAACATCCAACACTGGCGCAGGCTCAAGCCGGAGTCCCGGCAGGAGATTCGCTGGCGGAGAATTCCCCGCCAGGTCGCTCTGTCCATGGCCTTCGAAAGGGAGGCGGTTGACCAGTCATGGCTGGAGAAACTACACCGCCAAGCGGCTCGACCCGTTTCATTGAAACCACTCGGGGGCTCCTGAGCTATTCCCAACTCGCACCGCTCCTTGCCGAGCGCGTGCTGGCCGTGGAACGTGCCATTGCCTCCGGCGATTTTTCCAAGGATCCGCTCGCGGGCGAACTCATCCTTCAGTTTCATTTCAAAATCTGCGGCGACCTCGTTCCCAATTGGGCGGGACGCTGGCGGGATGCCGAGGTGCGCGTGGGCGAACATCATCCGCCACCTCCTTACAAAGTCGCTATTTTGATGCGCGACTACGGCGAAGACCTCCGTGTCCGACTGCAAAACATCTCCGGTCACATGGATGAATTGCTGCTGGAAGCTCTCGCCTTTGCCGAGGGCCGTTTGCTTTCCATTCATCCCTTCAACGACTTCAATGGTCGTGTCACCCGGCTCTTCCTCCGCGAACTCTTGCGTCGCCTGGAACTGCCTCCCGTGGACCTTGTCCCCACCGATGCCCCAAGGGAAAAAGCTTACTTTGCCGCCCTGCACACAGGTGACCAGAACAACTGGCAGCCGCTCATGAAAATCTGGGAGCAACGCTTCGAGCAATTTACCGATGCGTCGCCGTGAAATTCCCCCCTTGATCCGCATTGAAGGCACGATCCTCTCTGCTGACGTCCTCGACAAAATCGAGAGCGACGCACCTTGGAGGACTCGGCAGGCATCCCGAAAATTAGATGCGTCTGCCCTGGCAAGCCGGCTATCTCCGGGGAAGGGCAACGGTCCGGGTGGCGGCAGTAGCGGGCAGGCGGCGCCAGAGGTCCCGGATGGGTTCGAGGTTGCAATTCGGCGGCAGCCTCGTTCCGTAGGCGGCATGGGCGTAAAGACGGGCCAATTCGTCCAACTGCGAATCCAGTTCCGGATGGTGTTCACTCAGCCGACCGCAAAATTCGCGGGCGGTTTCCTCGGGGCGCGCCGCGATCCCCTGCTCTCCCGCCCAGACCCGGACCGCTTCGTAACTGTAAAGAATAATTTTCTCCGGCGGCCACGCGTGGTCTTTTGCGGCGAAGAAAGGATTCTTATATCCGGCGAAAGAACTGAATTTTGCGCGGGCCGGACCCGCTTCGGCTTTTTTGGCAGGCTCCCGGGATGGAGTCAAATCTAAAAGCTTTTTGAAGAACTGCGCGAGGGCGGCGAGGATTGACCGGGCCATTTCCAGCAGCATAAGGCGGCGGCGTATGATCCATCCGCCGATGACCAAAACGGCGGCAATCAAAAGCGCGGCGCGCAGAAAGATGTAAATGTTGCCGGCCTGCGCGCTCGAAACCGCGGGAGCGGGATTGGGTTGCTCCGCGGTTTGTGTTTCGCCAGGTTTCTCCTGACCGGATTCTTGGGCGCCGCCTTGTTTGCCGCCGGTCTCGTTGCCAGCCCGGCCCCGGCCCTGGCCGGGCGGATTGCCCCGGGCGGCGTATTCGCTGGCACGGCGCAGTTGATAATCCATTTGATAACGCAAAGCCGCCCAGGCCGCATTCGCGCCGGGACGGGGCAGAAAGACCGCTCCAATCAAAACAATGCAGGCCACGCCGACGCCAAACTTGAGCCAAGCCACGGCGATGGCCGGAGGCATTTTGAGGTAACGCTGCCGCAAGTAACGCCGCAGCCCCAGGAAACTGGTGGTGATCAGCAATCCCAACGCGGCGGCCAGATAGAGAGCCAGAAAAATAAATCCTGCCCGGCGAGCCGCCACCGCATCTGCGGGCAGAAGCATCTGGCCGACGCCGAACAGCGGCAATGCGGCCAATGAAAAATAAACCACCCAACGCCCGGGCGAATGCGGCGCGGAGACCTTGCCCGCCGGTTTCATGGCCGGTTTCTGTTGAGGGGCGGAGGGTTCCAATCCTAATCCTAATCGTAATCTTAATCCTAATCCCTTCGAGCAAAATGGATTAGGATTAGGATTAAGATTAAGATTAGGAGGTGGGGCCGCTTTTTGCAGCAAGCCCTGGCCTGAAGAATCCTGGTCCTCATCGATCAAGGTGCAGTCCCAGACGAGTTTATGGGCGCAGAACCAAACCAGGGCCAGCAGCACCATTCCCAGGAGATACGAGGGTTGTGTTCCCAACATGTGGAGCCAGGTGGCGACGGCCAGTCCAAGCCCGTAGATGACGGCGTGCTCCGTGCTTTGCTCGATGGCGATGCGCGAGACGAGCACAATGCCAATGATGAACCAAAACAGGACCCAGCAAACGCCCCCGATCATCTGGCCGCGATAAAAAACTTCGACCAGAAAAAAACAGAGGCTTCCCACCAGCGCCATGATCAAAACCGGGCTGAGCGCGATCACCATATAGTCGGCAAGGGTTTTCCGCGGCTTGCTCATTTCATCTCACAATCGCCTCGGCGCACAGGTTGAGGATCGCCTCCTCGCTGTTGACGACCCGGAAATCAATGCCTTGCGCCAGCAGCATTTCCGCCCAGGCCGGCGGTTTGGCCCAATCCGGTATTGGCTCCATGTTGAATGAAACCACCACCGCCGTGACCAGCCATCCGCGCCGGACCAGATCGCCCAAGGCGGCGGCGATGGCGGGCGTCACAATGCCCAGTACCGCAACCACGGTGGCGTCGCGGGATATTTTCGAAACGGCTTCCGTCACCATCGCGGGGAAATCCAGCCCGTCGGTATGCTCCAGGCGGCCCAGCGCGGCCAGAATCCGCGTGAAGCGATCTTCGCGTTTGCCTGTTTCGACTATGAGGGGCCGAAGGCGGGTGTTGGCCGGGGTTTGGGAAACCCGCCGCCGGGCGTCGTCGCGGGTCAGGAATTCGGCCCGCCAGCCTTCTTCACGGATGCGATCGGCCGCATCGCGCCCGTTGGTGATGAACCCGATTTGCCGGCCCATCAGAAAGACCGCGTTGGCCAGCGAGGCGACGGTGACAACGGCAAGTTCCGCCGAACCCACGGCGGACGCACCTGGAAAACTGCCCGCATGAAAATCAAGCAGGAAGGTTGCGCCCGACACGCAGGAACTTTCGTAGGTGCGGGTTTGCAATTGGCCGGACCGCGCCGTGGCCCGCCAATGAATCCGGTTCAGCGGATCGCCTTGTTGATAAGGACGAATGCTGGACATGCGCGTCGGGTCTTCAAACAGGCGATGGGTCAGGCGCATTTCCCCGACCGGACGGCGCGAGGCCAGGCTGTAACCCTTCAGCGGCAGAACTTTGGGCAGCACCAGCACGTAGTGCGGCTCGGTCAGAATTCGAAAACGACGATGCAAACCAAAAACATCCCCGGTCTCGACCAGCAAAGGACCGATCTGGTAATAGCCGCGCATGAGAAACTTGACACGATAGCTCAAGACCTTGGTTTCGCCCGCGGCCAGCCGGGCCAGGGCCAGCCGCGCGCCTTCCGCCTTAAGGCGCGCCGGCATTTGCACCAAGGCATCGCGCGGCAGGGACTCTTCCAGAATCACCCACGGAATCGAAAGAGAGCCGGTGTTTTGCAGGGCGACTTTGCTCTCAACGCTGGCGCCGATTTCCAGAACTTCCCCGTCGCAAAAGCGCCGGGCCTCCAGTTGCTCCGTCCAGACGCGCGTGAAGAAACGGCTGAGCAAAAGAACCCCGAGCAGAACATACATTGCGTAAATCAACAGGGTGAGTTTGAGGATCAATCCCAGGACAAGCAGGCCCAGCGTGGCGAGAATCCATTTCATCGGGCGGGGGCGGAGGCCGGCATCTGCGGCACAGGGACCGTTTTCATGATCTCATCGAGCACGCCGGCCACGGTCTTTTTGCGCAAACGGCTTTCCGGGCGGAGAATCAAACGATGGCCCAAAACGTGGCGCACGACTTGTTTGACATCATCCGGCATCACGAAATCAAAGCTGTGCATGGCCGCAAAGGACTGGGCGCAACGCAGCAGCGCCAGCGAGGCGCGCGGACTGCCGCCCAGGGAAAGCTCGGGATGCTCGCGGGTCGCCTGGAGGATCTCCACGACGTAGCGGCTGACCTTGTCATCCACATGCACCTGGCGCACCGCTTTCTGGCAGCCGATGACTTCCTGGGCGGTTGCCACCCCTTCGAGCGTCTCGATGGGATGTTGGCCTTGCAGCCGATGCAGCATGGATATTTCGGCTTCCAATTGCGGATAGCCCAGGCTGAGGCGCACCAGGAAACGGTCCAACTGCGCTTCCGGCAGCGGAAAGGTTCCTTCGTGGTCAATCGGGTTCTGCGTGGCCACGAGGAAGAAGGGAGGAGCCAGATCGTAATTGATGCCGTCGGCCGTGACCTTCCGTTCGGCCATGGCTTCGAGCAGCGCCGATTGGGCCCGGGGGGTGGCGCGATTGATTTCGTCCGCCAAAACAATTTGGGCAAAGAGCGGCCCCGGCCGGAACTCAAAATTCGTCGTCTTGGGATTAAAAACGGAACTGCCGGTGATGTCGCTGGGCAAAAGGTCGGGGGTGCATTGGATGCGTTTGAAAGAACAACCAATGCTCCGGGCCAGGGCGCGGGCCAGCATGGTCTTGGCCACTCCCGGCACATCTTCCAGCAACACATGCCCTTCGGCAAAATAAGCGACCAGCATAAAAACAATCTCCGCCCGCTTGCCGACAATCACCTTCTCGATATTGTCAATAATGCGGCTGGAAACGGGGGCGACGGGCGACGCGCCGGGTTCGCGCACGGCCGGGTCCTTGAATTTGGGGATGCGAATGCTGGACGGCGGAGGGGCGTTGAGCCGGGTTTTTGCTCCGCAATTCGGGCAAGTGATCTGTTCGCCGGCCAGTTCATCCGGATGCTCGATATGTTGTCCGCAAGAAAGGCAAATGCTTTTGGCCATGCCCACAGCTTACCCGATGCGGTGCAAAGAGGAAAGAGCGCAAAAGACCCTCCATTTTTCAGTTTGACGCCGGAAGGGAGCAGTGTTACCATCATGAAAATTGGCGAAAATGCGGGCGAGCAGCAACCAAGGTGCGCTCGACGATGAAGCCGCTAAAGCCAATTGTCTGTCGTTTAAATATGAAAAGAGCATGGCCCATACTTTTGGGTTTGCTGCTGTTGGCCGCACCGGCGGCGGCGCAAGCCCAATTCGGTTGCGTGACGAATGCCGACAATACTCTCACCATCACCAATTACACCGGGACCAACACGGTTGCGGCCATTCCAACCAACATCAACAACCTGCTGGTCACCGGCATCGGGGCTCAAGCGTTCTATAACAGCACCAACCTGGCCGGCATCACGATCCCCACCAACGTCACCAGCATCGGAGACGATGCGTTCGCCGGCTGCCCGGGCCTGACCAACGTGACGCTCCCCGACAGCATCACCAACATCGGGGTGGGTGCGTTCGAAGACTGCGCCAGCCTGACAGCGATTGGGGTGGATACAAACAATTCGTTTTACAGCAGTACCAATGGAGTGTTGTTCGACAAGAGCCAAACCACCCTCATTGAATATCCGGGCGGCCTGGTTGGAAGTTATTCGATTCCCACCAACGTCACCAGCATCGGTGATTCTGCCTTCTATGGCTGCACCAGCCTGACCAACGTCGTGATTCCCGACAGCGTCACCGGCATTGGGAGTAATGCGTTCTATGCCTGCGCCGGCCTGACCAGCATCGTGATTCCCGGCAGCGTCACCAACATCGGGGATGCTGCGTTCGAATTCTGCACCAACCTGACCAACGTCGTGGTTCCCGCCTTCCTCACCAGCATCGGAGCCGAAGTGTTTGAATTTTGTGCCAGTCTGACCAGCATCACGATCCCTACCAACGTCACCAGCATCGGAGATGCTGCCTTCTATGGCTGCGCCAGCCTGACCAACGTGGTGATTCCCGACAGTGTCACCAACATTGCGGCCGCCGCGTTCCACGGCTGCACCGGCCTGACCAACGTCGTGATTCCCTCCAGCATCGCCAGCATCGGAGCCGAGGTATTCGAATTATGCGCCAGTCTGACCAACATCGTGATTCCCGGCAGCGTCACCAACATCGGGTATGCTGCGTTCTATGACACCACCAGCCTGGCCAGCATCACGATCCCCAGCAACGTCACCGACATCGGGAGCAATGCATTCGATAGTTGCTCCAGTTTGACCAATATCGTGATTCCCGCCAGCGTCACCAACATCGGGGATTCCGCGTTCGAGGACTGCTCCAACTTGGTCAGCGTCAATTTCACGGGCAACGCTCCCGCCGCTGGTTCGGGTATATTCGCATCTGACACCAACGTGACGCTCTATTATGTGCCAGGCACCACTGGCTGGAGCAGCAATTTTGCCGGTCTTACGGCCGCGCCGATCCAAACGGGGTCGTTGCAAGTGACCATCACCCCGTCCGCGGCAATCGCCGCCGGGGCGCAGTGGCAGATTGATGGCGGACCCTTTCAAAACAGTGGCGTGACGGTGACCAATTTGTTGGTGAGCAACTATACGGTGAGTTTCAACGCCATCAGCAATTGGACAACGCCCCCCAACCAAACTGTTAGCATCACAAACGGGGCGACCACGACGGCCATTTGCATTTACACCCCTGCTGCCACACCGAGCGACGGACTGATTCTCCTGACAAATGGCTTTGGAACCATCCAGCACGGAGCCTGGCCAAAGAACCTGATGGTCGGAAGGAAATACACCGTGACCGCAATGCCCAAACCCAGAAACGTATTCGCCAACTGGGTAAGCGGAACGAACCAGCCCTATTCCTCCTTAAGCTCGCCGTCCCGCTACACATTTACCATGCAGTCCAATCTGCTGTTGGAGGCGAACTTCGTGACTAATTTTTTCCTGGCGGCGCATGGAACTTACAGAGGTCTTTTTGCTCCGGAAAACTCCGCCCGGCAGCAGACCAACTCCGGCTCGTTTTCGTTTAATGTAACCAGCAGCGGAGCGGTTTCCGGCAATCTTGATTTGGGCGGCCAGTCTGTGCCGTTCTCGGGGAAGTTCAACCTTGGGGGGACGGCGACGAACCTCGTTTCAAAACGCGAACCTTCGCTGACGACGACTCTGCAACTGGATTTCGCCGATCAATCGGTCAGCGGTACCGTCAACAACAGCACCTTCACCGCTGCATTGAGCGGATACCGCGATGTGTTCAGCGGCTCGCAGAAAGCGACCAACTTTGAAGGACAATACACCCTGGTCATCCCCGGCACGACAAATCCCAGCGTTGGCCCTTCTGGCGTCAGCTATGGGACGGTGAAGGTCGGCGCCTTGGGGACCCTCACGCTGGCGGGAAGTTTGGCGGATGGGACGGCGATCAGCCAATCGAGCGTGGTTTCGCAGGACGGTCTTTGGCCATTGTATGTGAACCTTTACGGCGGCAAAGGCTCGTTGTGGGGCACGAATTATTTCACCAACCACACCCTCACGAACGCCTCCGCGCTGAGTTGGATTAACGAAACCAACTCGTCCAAGACGGCAGTGTATCGTTCAGGATTTACCAATCAACAAGCGACGCTCATCGGAGGACTTTACATTTCGACCAACACACTGACCGACACATGGCCAGCCGATCTGCTCGCGATTTTGGAGGGAGGCGATCTGCCGGTCGCGATCACCAATGGCGTCACTCTTGCAGCCGACGATAAGATCGCCCTCACCAACTCATCGGATGAGACCAACAAACTGACGTTGACAGTCCACAAGAGCACGGGCGTGATCAGCGGCAGCTTTGCCAATCCGGCCGACACGAAACAGACGATCAAAGTCAACGGCGTGATCCTGCAAGGCCGGACAAACGCCCAAGGGTATTTCCTTGGAACCAATCTGAGCGGCACATTTCTCCTGGTTCCCCCGTGATTGCGGTCAATTGAGCGTTGCGCACATAAGCCGGCTTGGAGAAACACTTGGAGACCGGGGACGAGCCGGCCAGTTACAATGGCTGCAAGCCGTGCTGTTGGCCGCCACAAGGCAGCACGTCCCGCACCCGCGCGTCTCGCGGATCGTTCGCCAAACTCCCGCGAAGAAACCTTGAACTTTAAGCCCCCAACGCGTACTTAACTGCCCCATGCGATTTATCGCCCACATTATTGAAAAGTTGCAGCGCCACCCCAAACGGGTCGTTTTCCCGGAAGGCACCGAACCGCGCGTGCTTCAGGCCGCCCGCCAGTTTTATTCCCTGCGCCTCGGCGCGCCCGTCCTGCTGGGTGACCGGACTCAAGTCAAACAGGCCGCCGCTGAATGGAATGTCTCGCTGGAAGGCGTGCGCATTATTAATCCCGCGGAAAGCGAAGACCTTCCGGCTTTCGTCAAGCGCTATGAATTGCTCCGCCGCTACAAGGGGGTCGAAGAAAAGGAGGCGCGCGAAACGATGCTCAACCCCAATTATTACGGCGCCATGATGCTCGCCATGCATCAGGTGGATGGCTTCATTTCCGGGGCCAAGCAGAGTTCCGGCAGCGTCCTTCGCCCCTTGTTTCAGATTGTCAAGGTCGCGCCCGAAGCCACCACGGCTTCCAGTTGCATGGTGATGGAAGTCGAGGACACGCGCTTTGGTGATGAAGGCACGCTGTTCATGGCGGACTGCGGCGTCATTCCGGAGCCGACGGTGCAGCAATTGGCCGACATCGCCGTCTCGACGGCCGATTTGTGCCATCAACTCACGGCCATCCGTCCCCGCGTAGCTCTGTTGTCGTTTTCGACCAAGGGCAGCGCCACTCATGCCTCCATCGGCAGAGTGCAAGCGGCGACCGCCCTGGCCCAAAAACTGGCGCGGGAAAAAGGGTTGGAGGCGGATTTTGACGGGGAACTGCAGGTGGACGCGGCCTTGATCCCGGAAATTGCCTCGCGCAAGCTGCCGGAGGGCCAGGTCGCCGGTCGCGCCAATGTCCTGATCTTTCCGGACCTCAACGCCGGCAACATTGGCAGCAAGCTCATTCAACACGTCGCCAAAGCTCATGCCTACGGGCAAATCCTGCTCGGCTTGGGGCGCCCGGCCGCCGATGTTTCACGCGGCTCCAACGCCCACGATGTCCTCGGCGTGGCCGCCATCGTCGGCGTGCAAGCCATCGCCTACAAGGACCTTTATCCGCCGGAGGATTTCACAAGGGGGGATCCCGCCGGCTGATCCATCATGAACACAGTCACGCCCCGCGTTTATATTGCCGCGACCCGTCAGAATGAGGGAAAAACCACCACCTCGATCGGGCTGCTCGCCGCCTTGCAAAAATTTTATCCGCGCATCGGCTACATCAAACCCGTCGGCCAGCGCTTTGTCGAAATCGAAGAACAAAAAATTGATGAAGACACGGTGCTGATGGACCAGGTCTATCGGCTCAATTGCCCGCTGGTGGATATGAGTCCCATTGCGGTGGAGCCGGATTTCACCCGCAAATACTTGCAATCTTCCAACAACGACGTGCTGATCAAAAAAATCGCCAAGGCCTTTGACCGCGTCGCCTGGGAAAAGGATTTTGTCCTGTGCGAAGGCTCGGGCCACGCCGGCGTCGGCTCGGTTTTTGATTTGTCCAACGCCCAGGTGGCCAAAATCCTGGGGACAAAAGTCATCCTCATCAGCCAGGGCGGCATTGGCAAACCGATTGACGAGATTTATCTCAACCAGGCGGTCTTCGAAAGGGAGGGCGTCGAAATCATCGGCGTCATCCTCAACAAAGTCACGACCGACAAATTGGATTACATCACCGAATTCGCCCGGCGCGGCCTGAAACGCAAGGGCCTGGAGCTCCTCGGCGTCCTGCCCCATCACCACCTTCTGTCCAGTCCGACCATTGAATCCATCCAGGAAGACCTCAAGGCGGAGCGCCTCAACCAGAGCGGGCGGGCCAACAACCCGGTCGATAGCGTGGTCATCGGCGCCATGGGCGCCCAAAATGCCATCAGCCTTTTCAAGCGCGGCTGCCTCGTCATCACTCCGGGCGACCGGGAGGACATCGTCATGGCCGCCGCCGTCGTGGCTTTGGATCCAAACGAGCAGTTGTCCGGAATCGTCCTGACGGAAAATCTCCGGCCCAATCCCGCCGTCCTGCGCATCATCGAAAAGGCCGCCTTTCCCGTTTTGCTCGCCGCGGAGGACAGCTACGAAGTCGCCTCCCGCGTCCACAACCTCATTGTCAAGACGCGCCCGGGCGACACGGAGAAAATATCCGTCATCCGCGACATCATCGCCGCGCACGTTGATGTCAACAAGATATTGCGCGCCCTCTGAAAATAAGAATATGAGCCTTCCCTTTGCCTTGAACCCCGTCCTGCAACATCTCCCGGTCTATCAGCCGGGCCGGCCCGTCGCGGAGGTCGCCCGCGAACTGGGGCTGTCCGATCGCCGCATCATCAAGCTGGCCTCCAACGAAAATCCGCTTGGCCCCTCCCCCGCCGCCCTGGCCGCGCTGAGGCTGGCCGCCCGGCAAATTCATCTTTACCCGGATGGCAACGCGTTTTATTTCAAGCAAAAACTGGCGGCGAACCTGCAAGTCGCTCCGGCCAATCTGATTCTGGGCAATGGTTCCAATGACATCATTGAATTCCTTGGCCACGCCTTGTTGGGGCCGGGCGACGATGTGATTGTCTCTGAATTTTGTTTTGCCATTTACCCGATTGTCGCGCGGTTGTTCGGGGCCAACGTCATCACCGTCCCGGCAAAAAATCATGGCCACGATCTGCCCGCCATGGGCAACGCCATGACGGCGCGGACCAAGGCCGTTTTCGTGGCCAATCCCAACAACCCCACCGGCACGCTCGCCCCGCCGGAGGAAGTGCGGCGTCTTATCCAAACGACCCCCGCCCATGTGGTGCTGGTCATGGACGAAGCTTACATCGAATTTCTGGAAGAACCTCTGAACCTCGTCCCGCTGGTTTGCTCCGGAGAAAAGCCGAACCTGATTCTCATGCGGACGTTTTCCAAAATCCACGGCCTGGCCGGCTTGCGCCTGGGCTATGGCATCGGCCACCCGGAGTTCATTGCCGCCTTGGAAAAAATTCGGCAGCCCTTCAATATTAATTCCCTGGCACAAGCGGCGGGGCTGGCCGCTTTGGACGACCTGGAGCACGTTCGCAAAACGCGCGAGAATAATTTCCTTGGCCGGAAATTCCTGGAAGAGGCCTTTGCGCGCCTGGGTCTGCCGTTTGTGCCCTCGTTCGCGAATTTCGTCCTCGTGCAAGTCGGGCAAGGGCAGCTTGTCTTCGAGGAAATGCAAAAGCAGGGAGTGATTACGCGCCCCATGGGCGGCTACCAATTGCCGGAATGGATCCGCATCTCCATCGGCACGCCCCGGGAAAACCGCCGGGCCGTTAAAACGCTGAAAAGAGTCCTCAAAGCGACCGGGAAAACGCGTTCCGCTTTGACTTTGCCCCAGGAAAAGGCACCTTTCAAAGCTCCGTAGGAGCGCCCTATTTGTAGTACTGCGCCCAGACATACAAAGCTCCGTAGCAGCGGCATAGTGCATAAGCGAACTGGAGACGGTATCTGAGCGGCTTCCAGGGAAAGGCAGATGGAAAAAGACAGAATTAAGAAGTGATCTGTGTGATCTCTTGTGGCAATTCATCTTTGGTTGCGGCTTGTCATGCCGGAAGTCAAAGCGCTCTTGACTATGGCCGATGGTTTGAGCGCATGATGGAGCATGCATTTGACATCTCGAAAAATCGCTTTGCTCGCGGCAATGGCAGTCCTTTGCGGAGGCCATGCTGCCAGAGCCAAAACAGCGCCGACGCCATTCACCATGAGCAGAACGAATCTGCCGCGGCTCTTTTCGGACAACATGGTATTGCAGGAAGGGGCGTCCGTGCCCATTTGGGGCTGGGGCCCGGACGGCGCCATCGTGACCGTCCGATTTCAGAAGCAGATTGTTTCAACCCGTGTTAAAGACGGAAAATGGCTGGTCAGATTGGGAGGCTTGAAGCCGGGCGGGCCGGATACGTTAACCATTAGCAGCGGCAACTCCATTGTACTGAAGAATGTGCTGGTTGGCGAGGTGTGGCTGGCCAGCGGGCAATCCAACATGGAATTTCCCCTCAAACAGTCCCATGCGGCGGCGGCCGACATCTTCAGCAGCGCCAATCCGATGATTCATTGGTTAAAAGTGCCCAAGGCCAGAATGGACTCGCCGGCGAACGACATCGGCGCGAGTTGGACCGAATGCAATCCAGACACGGCGCCGAACTTTTCAGCGGTGGCGTACTACTTCGCGCGCGATCTGCAAAAGGCGCTCCATGCGCCCATCGGCGTCATTGAATCCGATTGGGGCGGGACACCCGCCGAAGTCTGGATGCAGCGCGCATTTCTGCAAGCCAATCCCCGATACCGCACCGAAGTCTTCGATGCATGGATTGTCGCCGAGGACAAGTACGAACGGAGCCTCGCCGCCTACAACCAAGAGAAAAGCGAGGCGAAGGACAAGGGCATGGAATTCACCAATGCCGCGCCGCGCCGTCCCTGGAAACCGGGCGAATTGTATAACGGAATGATTGCGCCTCTGGCGGGCTGCGCCATCAAAGGAGTCCTTTGGTATCAAGGGGAGAGCAACGTTGGCAGCGCTGAGGACGCCTGGCAGTATCACACGCTTTTTCCCGATTTGATCCGCAACTGGCGGACAGTCTGGGACGAGGGCGCATTCCCGTTCCTGCTGGTTCAATTGGCGCCTTTTGGCGATATCCAGCAAAGGCCGTCCGAGAGCAGTTGGGCTTCGGTGCGTGAAGCGCAATTGAAGGCGGCCAAACTCCTGCCCAAGGTGGCCATGGCTGTCATCACTGATGTTGGAGATCAACACAACATTCATCCCACCCAAAAGCAGCCCGTCGGCGGGCGGCTGGCCCTGGCAGCGCGCGGCATTGCCTATCACCAGGCGATTGAGTATTCCGGCCCCGTCTATAAGCGGGCGAAAATTGAAAAGAACCAAATCGTCCTGACCTTCGACCATCTGGGCGGCGGCTTGGAAGCGCGCGGCGGCGATCTGACAGGCTTCGCCATTTGCGGCCCGGACAGAAAATTTGTGTGGGCCAATGCCGAGATTAAAGGGTTGGACAAGGTGCTCGTTCACAGTACGGCGGTGGCGCATCCCATCGCGGTGCGATATGGTTGGGCCAGTTATCCAGTGGTCAACCTTTGGAACAAGGCGGGCCTGCCCGCCTCACCTTTCCGGACGGATGATTTTGAACTGCGATAGCGCGGTCGAAATGCCTTTTTTCACGGCACTTTCGCAGCACCCTTAAAACTCAAACCGCACCTCCCGCAGCCGTCCGGCGATTTCGCGCAGGACCCGCTCCTCATCCGCCGTGTCCCTGGCCGCGAAAGTGACGCTGAAGCGCAAATAAGCCCCGGCATCGTCCCAAGGGACGGTGGAGATCAGTTTTTCGGTTATGAGCCACTGCGAAACCTCTTCGGCGTTTTTGAATTCGAGGCCTTTTCCATTGCCCAACACCGCTGCTTTGGGGGCTTTGACATAGAGGTAAAAGGAGCCTTTGGGTTTGGCGGCTTTGAAACCGCATCGCTGCAACACTCCGGCCAGCCCCGTCATGCGGCGGGAGTATTTGGCGGCAATCTTTTCGGTGATTTCCGGGTGCTCGAAGCAATACGCCGCCGCATGCTGGATGGCGAGGAATTGGCCCGAGTCGGTGTTGTCTTTCACGTCGCCGTAAGCCCGGACCAATAATTCATTGCCGGCGACAAAGCCGCAACGCCAGCCGGTCATGTTAAAACTCTTGCTCGTCGAATGAAGCTCCAGGCCGACCTCTTTGGCGCCGGGCGTCGCCAAAAAGCTGAGCGGTTTGCCCTCGAAAACGAGGGCGGCATAAGCCGCATCATGAATGACAACCAGGCGGTTCTCCCTGGCGAACGCCACCACGCTGGCAAAAAACTCCGGCGTGGCGACGGCCCCCGTCGGATTGTTCGGGTAATTCAACACCAACACCTTGGCCTTGCGCAGCACCTCAGAGGGGACCGATTCCAAGTCCGGCAGGAAACCATTGGTTTCCAGCAAGGGCAATTGATGCACCAGCCCTCCGTAATATTTGGAGTGCGTTCCAAACACCGGGTAGCCGGGCGTAGTCATGAGAACGTAATCACCCGCATCCACCAACGCCGCCGGCAAGATGGAGAGCGCGGCCTTGATGCCGATGGAGTGAAGGACTTCGGTTCCCGGATCAATGCCCCGCACGCCGCAAACCTTTTCCAGGTAGCGGGCGGCGGCTTCCTTCAATACTGAATCGCCATTGTCCGCGTAGCCGCGATTTTCGGGCTGGCGCGCCTCTTCGGCCAATTTTGCCACCACTTCTGGAAAAGCCATTGCGTCCGGTTCGCCGACACCCAGATCAATGATTTCGGCGCCGGGATGGGCATTGAGCGCGGCGCGTTTGGCCCGTTTGATTTTTTCAAACTTATAAATCGCCGTCGATTTTCCGTAATTGCCCCCTCCGATGCGTTCCGCGAAAAGATTTTGAATGTAAGAACTGCTCATGCCGCCGGGAAGTTTAACGGTTGACACTCATGATTTCAAGAGCGCCTTCAATTATGCTTTGCCGTTGACACGACAAGGACGCCCCCGCATAACCTGCCCGGTGAAATTATGGCGCAGCGGCATCTTTTGGTCAGCCCTCGTCTTTGTGGGCGGGCTGGGCAATCTTGCTTTCGCCTCAATGATTGCCAGACGGATCTCGCCGCCCGAATTCGGTTATAGCAATACCACCCTGACTTTTATCGGCTTTCTGAGCCTTCCGCTGTCGATGATCAGCACGGCCCTGATCCATTATATTGCTCACTTCCGGGGCCAAAATGATGAGGCGCGTTTGCAGGGGTTGCTGGCCGGTTGTCAAAAATTCTTTTTACAGGCCACAATTGCAGGATCGCTCCTTGCGGTTGTTCTGGCCGAGCCGCTGGGCCGCTTTTTTCACTTTCGAGCGAGCCTGATGTTCGTTGCCCTCATCTCCATTCTCATCGGGTTATGGTCGGGTTTTGCCGTGGCCCTCTGCCAGGGTATGGCTTGGTTTAAGCGAATGGCAGTCATCGGCCTCGTCGCCGTGGGCATGAGGATTCTTTTCGGCTGGGTCATGACGAAGGGATTCCCAACGGCGGAAATGGCTGTATTGGCCACCACCTTTTCGCTCCTGGCCAACCTCTCATTGCTGTATTGGTGGAAAGATATTTTCCGGCACGGCGCCCGGCGCATTTCTCCTTGGAACCGGCAGTTTGTCCATTTTCTGCTTGTCACCGGAGCCTATGTGGTGGGGAACTGGCTTTTTCTCAATGGCGATGACTTGGTCGCCAATAAGTATTTTTCGGGGGACGATCTTGGCGCCTACGAAGTCGCTGCGCGGTGGGACCGCGCCCTTCCCGGCATCGTTTTGCCCCTGCTCCTGGTCATGTTTTCTTCGCGTTCCGGCGGCAAACAGGGACAGGCACTTTCTGATCAACACATTTTGTTGAGTTTGTACGCGGTGGGACTGGGTTGCGGCGCCGCCGGACTTATCACGTTTCGAAATGTTTTGGTCAAACTCATTTGCGGCCATCCCAATCCCCAAGCCGCCGGCATATTGATTCCTTTTACCATCACGATGGCCTTCGTCGGCTTGGGCCAGGCCGTCGCCCTGTGGAGTCTGGCCAGCCGATGGTTCAAACTGGCCATGTTCTATGGCGCGCTCGGTTTGACCTATTGGCTGACTTTAATGCTCTTGGGACACACTCCCGCCACATTGCTGCAAATCATGCCACTCGGCGCAGGCGCGGCCTTTTGTCTTTTGTTGGTGTTGTGGCTTTTGACCGTGCGACATCAGTCCCCCGGCAAAGCGGCAGGCTAACGCCCGGCCAACGCCACTGCCCTGCTTCGCGATCGGGAGCGGCGCGCCGCCGTGCCACGGCCTCCCGCATGATGCCGTTTGGAGCGGACTTCCTTCTCCAAAACGTAACTCGAGGAATTGCGCAGGCGGCGGCGATATTTCAATTTTTGGCGCATGCGTTCCCGCGCCGCAATGGTGTGCTTCAAGCAGTACACGCCGATGGCCGGCTCCCCGCAGGTCAAACAAATGCCGCGCGCTTTTTTTCGCGCCATGTGGATTTGCTGGCGGGACATCGGCGTGCCGTCCTGCTTCAACAATCCGGTAAACTTGTCACTAATTTTTTTCCTGCTCCAACTTTTCATTTTAGTCTTCATGTCATGGCTTCCTCACAAATCACAATTCATTATACTCCACAACGGTTGAAAACGCGAGCGCCAGGGTCAAATATTTTGCGAAATGTCAAAAACACGGCGTGTCAAGCGGTTATGGCCCCTTAAGTGGCCGGGATAAACCCCTGCAACAACAACGCGAGCAAAAACCAGACCGGGAACATCGCCGCGGCAGGCTGCGACAAATCCGCCACCGCCAGCAAATCCACCAGCGCAATGCCCGCCAGCAAACGTGAAACGGCGCGGCCAATGTTGGGATGCTCCCGTCCCAAGGTTTGGAGCAATGTCCAGACAACCCAGAGGATCAGAACGACAGAACATACAGCGGCCGCCCGCTGATCAGGTCCATCATCGGCCAGCCCGGCAACGAGGAGGGGCGCAGCCAGAAAAATGCAAGGCCAGCACTGGATGCGAACCGGCGCGCTTTCTTTGCGAGCCAGGCTGCTTACTCCCGCGACATAGCCGGCCAGGGCCAGCCCTTTCCAAATGGATTCTCCCGTCACTCCATTCAACCCAACCGAAGCCGCCGCCAGGTAAACCAAAAAACGGCAGCCGCCCATTAATACGGGCGCGATGACCATGATTTTGTGGATGGCGTTGTAAATCAAAATGCAGCCGGCAAGAAGCAACGCCAACACGGCCGTAACCGCCCCCAGCCAGGCCAAACCAGCCAAACCCAGGACCAGCCAGGCAAAGCCCCACCCCCATACCTCTTTTTCAGTGACAGCGCCCGACGGAATCGGCCGCGCGCGGCGGTGGTTTCGGTCGAATCCCGCGTCAAAGGCGTCGTTCAAAAACATCCCGCCGAGATAGAGAAAGGAGACCGAGATCGAAACGCAAAGCAAGCCCGCCCAAGGGCCGCCGCCCGCCAGCCACCAACCGGCCAGACAGTTGGACCACACCGTGGGAAGATTCGAGACCCGCCCCAAAATCAAGAGCGTGCGAAGTTTGGATGGCCGCGTTAAGTTCAATGTTGCTGGTTTGAATGTTAAGCCAGGCCCCTGGCCCGCAACGCTTTGAGGCACCAGTCATATTCCGAGCTGAGTTGCCCGACCACGCTCCGGCTCTTCAATTCCGGCGGCAGGACCTCCCAGGTGTAGGTTTCCATCTCCAAGTGGGAACACAGATGCGGATCGGCCTGGAGAACATCCAAAACCCCGAGCAGGTGGTCCGTAGTATTGTCAAACCAGGCGGCCGGCAAGCTGTGCAATGGAATGTGGAAATGGATGCGCCATTCCTCCGCCGGCGATTTCGGCGCGGCCAGCGCCGCCTCCAGGTCCTTGTAGCGGGTCAATTTGCCATCGGCGGCGCGGGACACAACTTGGTGCAGCCAAGTATCGTCGGCAAACGCGGTCAGCGCGGCCAGGCTCTCCGGCCCGGGGCGCAGCTTCAAGGCGGAACTGAGGTGCAGTTTGCTGATTTTGACGCCGTGCCGCCGCAACCGCGCCAGCGACCCGGATGGATTTTCAAATTCCACCGCCAAATGGCATGTGTCATAATTGACGCCAAGAAACTCCGCCAGCCGGCTGTCGTTGGGATGCCCGGCGCGGAGGCGGTCGAAGAAATCCAGCGTTTCATCGGTGGTTTCCAAAAGGCCGAGCGGTTCCGGCTCCAGGCCAAGATGCAGCCGGCGTCCGGTTCGCGCGCTGACGCGGGCGATATGCTTGACGCAGGAGAAAATGTTCGCGCGAATCCGCCGAAGCTGATTGTCTGTGGTGATGAATTCCTTGAACGAACCGGGCACGGTGCTCACGCTCCCTTCGATGCCCGGCGGCAGGAGCTGCCCGAGCAGATCGAACAGCCGATTTGTGTAATTGACGCGATCCTCTGAAGTCCAATCCGGGCGATACACCTGTTCCTTGACGCGCTGCCCGTGAAACCGGCCATAGGCAAATCCGTTGATCGTAAAAATGTAACAATTGTTTCGATCCAGCCAGCGGCGAAATTCCAGCAGGGCGGCGGGCTGGCTCAACTCCCGCGAGGCCAGGTCGCTGAGACGCAGCCCGACGGCATAAGGCTTTCCGGGGCAAACGCCGTCGCGCACGGCGAGGGTGAATTGCTGCAATGCCGCCAGGGTTTCAGGCCATGTTTCAGCGCGATGGATGTTCGTGCAATAGGCCAGATGCAGGTCATAGTTGAGTTTCATGGCGCGGGCAAAGCTGCCGTCCCTTAAAGTTCAGTTGGGCCCGGGAGGCTGTGATTCTTCTTTTCGATTAAGAATAAGAACTCTTTGTGCGGCGTTTTCGCCTCATTGATCCACTCGTTCGTCCAGCGCATCCCAGCCATCACATTCTTTCGATAGTCAACTTCCAGCACTTCAACAAGCTGCCCCACGGAAGAAATAACACTGTTCAATTCCTCCGCTGTCGCGCGCCCGCCGGAACTGTATGACAATAGGATGTGCCTCGCGCGGGTCGTCCGCAGCAAGCGCTCAATCGCATCAACTACAATGAATCGTCCGGCCGCGTTTCTCCGAAAATCTTCAAAGACTGAATTCGCAACGGTGTCCGACGTATCCGCCCTGCGATTTGCCTTCCCGAAAAGCTCTGGTTTGTCATTGAGGCAAATTGTCGTCCAGAGGTGATAATAGGCCGCGTAGCGCACCCGCGAAGGCGGCATCTTCTCGTTGTTCGAGCCGTAAGGCGGATCGAAATACGCGAGGTCAACTTCGACTTTGGGCATCAAATCGAAAATGTCGCCTTGATGGACGGCGTGAGCTTCCAACTTTGGAATCAGATTGGGGACTCGCAGATGAATTTTGTTGTAGGAGCGGGGCGACCAGTCATTGAGGTAGGAAGCAAAATGGCCCAGCGTGCTGTCCACTTCATCCATTGCCAGAATCAAGCTCGTCAATAGAACCGCCTTTTCAACATCGGAAAGCGCAAGACGGTTAATTTCCCCACGGATCGCGTCCAATCGCCGGGTGTTATGTTTTTGCCAGGGTTTTTTGAGGCTGTCTTTTCCAATGGAAGACCCGCCGTTCGGTTCCCCCCCGTAATGTTCGGTGAACCATCCATCCTTTCCTGGCAGCGCATTGAGATGGTCAATGATCGGCTGAAAATGCGCGGGTGAATGAGTGTTTAGGAGGTAACACGTTCCAAAAATCTTCGACCATGCGGAGATGTCATTGGCGATTACACGGTGTCCCGTTTGTGCCAATGCTTGGGAAACTCTGGTCGTGCCGCTAAAAGCGTCCAGAACCGTCCTCGGCTTCACTCTGCCGACAAGTTGCAAAATGCAAGGCAGCAGCTTGAGTTTGGAGCCTGCGCATTTGATGCCTTCCGTCTTCGGGGCATCCACAACGAGGTCTTCAAATAAATTCAGTGTCTGCATCCCTACCTCAACAAAGCATCATTGAGAGCCCGGCAGCTTGAATTTCCCCGATTGGCCGAGGAACCGGATGGGGTTCTGGTAAATCATTTCGTCCACCGTTTCGGCGGCGTGCCCGCGCTGCCGCATTTCCAGCGCGGCGCGCGGAACGGCCAGGGGAACGCTCACGCCCCAGTCGCAGGCGCTGTTCATCCATAACCGCTCCCGCCCGTACAGCCCGACCATGTCCACCGCCCGCGCCGCCGTGCATTTGGATTCCGGGTAAAGCGTCATCCCCGCCCAAAAGCCCGCGTCCAGCACCAGTTCAATGGTGTGCTCCTCCACGTGGTCAATAATGACGCGCCCCGGCTGGATCCTCCCGTCGCTTTTCAGAGCGTCAACAATAAGTTTCGTCCCCTTGAGCTTGTCCTCCAAATGCGGCGTGTGAATCAGGATCAACTGGTCATGGCGCGCCGCCAGATCCACGTGCCTTTCGAACACGGCCAGCTCGTTGCGGCTGTTTTTGTTCAGGCCGATTTCCCCAATGCCCAGGACATTGGGCCGGTCGAAGAACTGGGGAATAATGTCGATGACTTCCCCGGCCAGCTTCAGGTCTTCGGCTTCCTTTGGATTAATGCAAAGCCAGGCGAAATGCGGCAGGCCGAATTTCGCGGCGCGACTCGGTTCGTGCTCCGTCAACTGGCAAAAATAATCGTAAAAGCCATCGACGGACCGGCGGTCGAAACCGGCCCAAAACGCCGGTTCGCAAACCGCCTGGCAGCCCGCCGTGACCATGGCCAGATAATCGTCGGTCGTGCGGCTCACCATGTGGGCATGAGGTTCGATGTAGCGCATAAGGATTATGGAGAACGGCGGACTAGGGGGCGTCCGGCCATGCGCCGGCGGCCGCCTTGGTCGTGGCGCGCTGGATTGGCTCCGCCGTCGGATCGCTTAAACTGAGCAAGACGCGTTTGGCGCGTTGGGGATCGGCCTTTTGCAACTCCGCCAAGGCGCGTCGAAAGGCCTTGATGCGGAAGTCGTCCCGGCCCTCCGCCCGATCGACGCGATCAAGAAAAGCGGCCAGATCAATCAGCTTGGCGCGGGCCTCCATGAAATACAGGTCCAGGACCTTCTGGCGTGTCATATAAGCACAGCGGGATTTTCGGTCATTTCGGGAAAAGCAACAAGCCTAAAAAGATGACAAATGTCCAAGCATGGATGCCTGGGGAATGACCGGGAAATGACGAATGTCGAAGCACAATCCGGCCGCGAACCCTTTAACGGGACCCAGGAAGCCGCAACGCCCCGGAAATCGGACGTTGACTTTACGACCTTGGAATGCTCTTTATCAAAGGAGAACCGTGTTTTGGGAACAAATCTAAAACAAAGAAAATGGCCCGAAACAGGAAAATGAAATATGAGTGACAAGAAGGCGGAGTGCTCTTCGACAGGAACCACCACGCAACCAGTGATGCAGGTTGTTTACGACAGGAATGTGCATACTGTGGCATCGCACCATTCTCTGAAGAAAACCATGCCATTGGAGGGTTGTAGCGCCTTTGGTGGCAAAGGACTCGATCTGAATCCAATTGACCTGATGGCAATGGGGTTGGCCAGTTGTCTTATGATCGTCATGGGCAAGGCGGCGGAAGCCGGGGAACTGGACATTGTCGGAGCGAAGGCCGACGTCAGTTACGACTTGGTCAACTACCGCATTGGCCAGATCAAGGTTGTCATTCACCTGCCGAGGAGACTGTCGGCCTCTGACCAATCAAAATTGGAGACCGCCAGCAAGAAATGCCCGGTCTTTCTGGCAATCCATCCTGATGTCAAAGTGACGGTGAGCTACATCTGGCCGAAATAGAGCAAACGGCCAACAAGAAAGACAAGCCGGCAGGACAAGCAATGACGACATCATCCGTGTCTCATGCCGTGATTTAACTTGTGTTCCTCTCCTATTGCTCCAACCATTGGCTTCGACTATGAAACATTTCACAATATCTCATTCCATTCCGAACCGGGCGGCGCATTTTCTGGCGGTCCTGTTCTTGTGTGCTCTGGTGTCGCCGGCGTCGGCAGCCATTTCTGACGCCGGGACGAACGAGGACTTTTCGGCGGTGAGCAATTCGGTGGTTAAATTGCTGCAAAGCCGGGACACGGCCCGGTTCGCCGCGGAGTTGACGCCCGCCATCGGGGATTGGCAGTCCATCCTTTCCACCAATGCAGCCCACCAGAACTCGGACCCGCTGGCCGGCTTCCGGCAATCCAGCGAATACCAGCGGCAGAAGGTTGAGCAGAGCGCCAAACAACTCCTGGCCAAGGCTGACTCGTTGCATGTGGACTTTTCCAAGGGCAACTTCCGCGCACAAGTCATCCCACCGGAATATTTGGGAAACACTCACTATCCCGACATCATGGCTGAAAATCAAACGCTGCCCTTTGCGCAAAAGCTCGAAATCATCCTGACCCCCGATTCGGGCACAAACCATCCGGCCAACGGCGATTTCAAGCTCGTTGTGCGCCATTTGATGAAATTTCCCGGCGGCTGGCGTTCCCTTCAAGGCGTCCAATGGGTCTCTTTCCCCTCCAACGTCGCCGATGCCAAAACCCTCCGTGAGATGGCGATCCTCGACAAGGCGGCGGCCTACAAGGGCATTACCGGCCAGGACGATCCCGCGCTGCTCAAACTAGGCGACGCGCTGGTTCATTTCATCCGCGAACGGGATGCGGGCATTTTCAAAAACGAAGTTTACGTCACCGCCGATTTGATTTGGTCCATGTATCAACAAAGCGGTCTAAAGGGGCCTTCGCGTCAGGAAGTGGACGACCATATGAATACTGAAGCGCAGGAACAGATGAGCATCGCCCGTTCCACTGTTCAGCAGATGGAAGACGCGGGCATTGACTTGAAGAACGCAGACATCCAGATCAAGGAAGCGGCGGTTGAACGGGTACAACCCCAAGGCCCTCCCGGATCGGTGGTTGGGCTGATGGGTTCACAGTTCAAATTGAAACTGGCGGTGAAGACCGGGGGCAAATCCAAAAACGGCACCGCTCTGTCCGGGGATTATATTCTTGCCGCCAATCAAATCCTGCGGTTCGCGGATGACTGGAAAGTCATGCAGAATGTTCATTGGTACCAGTTGCCGGCCGGCGTCGTGGACGCGAAAGCCGCCGCGAAGATGGAATTTGAAAACTACGTCGCCGAATATGGCACCCTGCCGCCCCGGACAACCGTTCCCGACATCGAATTCACCACCCTCAACGGCGAGAAGAAAATGAAACTCTCGGACCTGCGCGGCAAGGTCGTGGTGCTGGACTTTTGGGCGACTTGGTGCGGTCCCTGCCAGGAACCGATGGCGCAATTGCAGACTCTCCGGAAAACCCACCCCGACTGGCAGGACAGGGTCGCCATCGTTCCTTTGAGCATTGACGACAGCTTGAAAATCGTGCGCGAGCATGTGGACAAGCGGGGCTGGACAAACACTTTCAACGTCTGGGCCGAAGACGGCGGCTGGCGTTCCAAACCCGCGACTGCGTTCCGGGTGCATGGAGTGCCGACCACTTACATTATTGATGGCCAGGGACAGATCATCAAAGCCGGACATCCGGCAGGCATGGACATCGGCAAGGAAGTGGATGACTTGCTGGGAGCAAGGTGAGAACGGCGCTCAAAGTTTTTTACGCGCTGCCGATTGTCGTCGTGGTCGGTCTTTGCGGCTACGTGGTGTGGACCCAGGCCACCTACCAGGGGCCGCCCGTCCGCCACATTTCCAGCAAGCCGTTCGCCACGGTTCCGATCCATGGATTGACGGCCAGTTTGTTCACGCAGGGGGATCAATTGCGCGCCGCCGGCAACGATTTGTTCATTGAATTTCGCGACGGGCAAGGCCATTTGGCGGATGTGGGTGAAGTCACCCTGGAACTGGATATGAAAATGCCCGACATGGTGATGCACAGCATTGGCAAAGTCATGCGCACCGCGACTCCCGGACAATATCGCACGACCGTGGACCCGCAAATGGCGGGCGATTGGATGGCAAGAATCGGCTTTTCCGGGCCGCGCGGAACGGCGGAAACCAATTTTTTCGCAACGGTGAAGTGAAGAAACGGGCTTGCGTGGAACGGCTCGAATCGGCATAGTATTGGCCATGTTGTTGTGGCAGCGGTGTTGTCGTCCCAGATCAATTTCAAGTGCCGTCGCAGAATAGCCCTGCCGACGCAAGGCCTGATCTCCTCAAATCCAAACCAACAAAATATTTTAACAGTATGAAAAATCGTCACGCCATCCTTTTCGCCGCCGTCCTGATCTTGCTGGGCGGCAAGATGGTTGGAGCGCAGTCAATTTACGTCCCCAATTACTCCTTTGAATCGCCAGTGGTGCCGGAGGTCTTTCCGTACGCGACTAACGCGCTGGACGAATGGGAGGAATCGCCCCAGCCGAGCTGGTATGATCCAAGTGAAAATTACGACACCCCCTGGTCTTATCTGGTGGGCACCTTTTACAACGTTCCCTATCCCGGCGAATACATCGACAATGTGGACGGCGTCCAGGCGGCGTTTTTGCAGGCCTACCCGGATGTCGGATTTTTCCAGGATTACAACTCCATTGGCGGAACCAACACCGTTCCCGACCATGCGTTCAACGCCACTTTCACCGTCGGCAAAACCTATACTTTGACCGTCGGGTTGACCAGCAGCAGCGAAGAACCGTTGACCCCCGGTTCCACCATCCAATTAAGCTTGTACTACCGTGATGGCGCCGGCACCATGATGATCGTGGCGTCGAACAACGTTTGCTACGACACGAACATTTTTACCAACCTCACCCATTTGTTTGACTTTCAGGTGCAAGTTCCCGGAGTCAAAGCAACCGATCCCTGGGCCGGACAGAACATTGGCATCCAGTTGCTCTGCACCCCCACCCTCGATTTGGCTGGAGGGTATTGGGATGCGGACAATGCGCGTCTGGTCGAAACAGCGGCCTTGAACCTGGTTAACCCGCTCATCACCAACGGCCAATTTCAATTCACGGTGCAAAGTGACTCAAACGTCGTTTTCCAAATTCTGGCCACGACCGATCTGAGTCTGCCGGTGACCAACTGGACCAGCCTGGCAACCCTTACCAACGTCACAGGGACCATACCGTTTGTGGATGAGACGGCGGGCTTGGGGCAGCGGTTCTACACGGCGCAGCAACTGCCATGACGAAGGAATGCACCATGACAAATCCGGGCCGGACATCGCCCCCGCAAGGCTTTACGCTCATCGAGTTGTTAGTGGTGATTGTCATCGTGGCGATTCTGGCGGCGCTGGTGCTGCCCGCCCTTGCCTCAGCCAAAGAGAGAAGCAAGGGAATAACTTGTGTGTCCAATCTTCGGCAAATCGGCATTGCCGTCCGCGCTTATGCCGAGGACAGCTCCGGGAGAATCCCCTTCGGACCCAAAGCCCCCCCATACACCAGCCCGTTCGATCTTTATCCCTCCACCGGCGCGCCCACCAGTTTGATTTCCCTCGGCAGCGGCGCTCCAGTGGCGTTGGGATTGTTGTTGCAGTCTTATGTGGCCAGCCAGCCAATGGTTCTGTTCTGCCCCAGCAGTGATCAATCCCTTAACACAAGCGCCCAATTGGCTCAAGTCGGCATTGGCCAGGCTCAATGCAGTTACTATTACCGCCATGCCGGCAACACTTTGCTCTTCGACAATCCCGCAAGTCCGTTCGTGCCCACCCACATCAAGCTCGACAACCTGGGAGTCAACCGCAACGGCGTGCCCATCCGCGCCCTGGCCATTGACACCGAGTTTTTGTGCTCGCCCGCGCTGGCGTTCTACAAGGTCGTGCCCAGCACCCACCACCAGCAAATATACGTGAACATTCTCTTTTCCGACGGCCACGTTGCCGGCCGGCCCAACACCGGTGGTTGTTTCGTGGTGGACTTGGGCAATAATGTGGATCCAGCCGACGCATTCAGCCTGATCCTCTCCGTCCTGGAGCAGGCGGACACGGAGCCGTGAGGGCGGGCGGTCAGTCCTTACAGGTCGCAGCCAACGTAACGGATTACGATTACGATTAAGATTAGGAGAGGGGAAAATTCTTACAGGCGCTCGCGGCCGGCGTAACCGGATTCCAGGTCGTGCCAGTATTCGATGTCGTCCTCGTCCTTTTCCCAGCAGAGGAAAATCTCCTGGCCGTCGCGCCAGGCGGGGAAATCCAGCAGGCCGCGGTTTAAATCCTTGATTTGAATTTCGCGGGAGCGGAAGCGCTGCAGGACCGTCTTGCATTGGGCCAGTATTCCGACCAGTTGATTGACAGAAGGGCCGCCCGCGTCGTCGCCGGAAGAAATGAGCTGGCCGACGCGTTGGTCGAGCGTTTTGAGGCGTTCCTGGTGACGGCCGAGTTCTTCGAGCCATTGGCGGACCCTGGGCAGGAGGGCGCGGGCTTCCTCCAGGGTGTAGTGTTTGGAGAAATGAGAAGGCATCGCGGTCAGGCGCCGCCTGAATAGAGGTCCAGCTTCTTCTTGACATCTGGATTGGATTCGATGGAGAGCGATTTTTTCCAGGCTTCGATGGCCTTGGCGGGCTGGCGCAGGGCCATATAGACTTCCCCCAAGTGGTCGAGCACGGTGGCATCCGGTTCGGGGGAAAGCTCCACGGCCTTGAGCAGCCAGGGCAGGGCTTGTCGCGGCCGCTTTTGTTTGAATAATACCCAGCCGAGGCTGTCGAGGTAGGCTCCGTTTCTGGGTTCGAGCCGGACGGCTTTTTCGATCAAGGCGCGGGCGCGGGGCAATTGTTCGCCGCGATCGGCCAGCATGTAGCCCAGGTAGTTGAGCGCTTCGCCAAAATCCGGGCTGAGATGGATGCATTTTTGAAGATATTCGTCAGCCCGCTTGTATTCCTGGTTGCGTTCGCAAGCCGCGCCGAACTGGAAATAAAACCGGTAATCGAGCAGGGCGGGATCGGTGGCCAGGCCGATTACCTCGGCGGTGTTGAAATGGCGGATGGCCTCGGCGTAATTCTTGACATGCAGCCAGGCGATGCCGGTGTAGGACTCGGAGAGGAACGTTTTGGGGAATCTGGCCCGGGCCGCGTCGAGGGTTTTGAAGGCGTCTTCGGTGCGGTGCAAAGCGATCTGAACGAGGGCCAATTTGTACCAGGCCTCCTCGAGGCTGGGGTCCCAGTGGAGGGCGTTTTCGTAATCATCGGAGGCCTCGGCCAATTTGTCGTCTTCAAAGGCGAGTTCGCCCAGAAAGAACCAGGCCCGCGGGCAGCGGGTGGGATTGTCGCGCACGATGGCCTCGAGCTGTTTGGTGGCGTTGGTTTTGTCTTCCGCCTGGAAATAGATCGCGGCCAGCTTCTCGTGCAGGGCTTCGCGCATGGCGGAGGGTTCGGGCGTTTCGGAAAGAAGTTTGTCATAAATCGCGGCGGCTTTTTTCGGTTGATCCATCTGGCTGTAGGTGTCGGCCAAACCTTGCCAAAGGCGCGGCGAGGAAAAATTCATTTGGGCCACACGGTCCAGAAGGGCAATGGCGTTGGTTTTTGTGGCGGCATCTTTGGGCTGTGTCTTGAGATAAACGGCGTAAAGGCCGCCCAAGGCGATGAGCGCGGGCGGATCGGGGCGGATTGATTTTGCGGCCCGATTGAGGGTGCGGAGGGCCTTGCCCGGTTGGTTGTTGTGAAAGAAAACTTCGATCTGGCATTCATAGCCGTCGAAGGCATCGGGTTGCCGCTGGATGGAGCGGCGGCTGGCGGCAAGGGCTTGATGGGTCCTGCCGGCCTGGAGATCGGCGCGAGCCAGCCAGCTCAGCAGCAGCGCCGAGGCGCCGGGCCGGCGGGCAGACGCGGCCAGGACAGTTACGGCCTTGTCCGCTTGCTTGTTTTTGAGGAAATGCTGCGCCACTTTGATGACCAAATCCTCGTTGCTTGGATCGGCCAGGGCGGCGTCATTGAATTGCTTGACGGCCTGCTCGTCTTCATCATTCCACTCATAACTGAGCCCGGCAGCGTAATGGGCCAAGGCCGCCGGATTGCCCCTGGCCATATTGTCCGGCCGATCGTCCGCCATCAAGTCGTCGCTTGTGTCGGCGGCGCTCCGGCTGGCTGCCGGCGCGGACTGGACGGCAGCGGGATGCCTGGCAGGGGTGGCGCAACCCGGCAAGATCACGCCGGCCACCGCCACGATCAGAATCAAAACTGGAGAATATGCCTTCATTCGATCAACGACGGCCAAAAGGACTCACGGTCCGATTGGCAGCGGACTGCGCCGGGCCACTCGCGAATCCCAAAAGGCACAACCAAGCTACTTCTGCCAAGTGCGTTTCTTGTGCCGGTGGGCACGCAGCTTTTTGCGCCGTTTATGTTTATTGATTTTGCTTTTGCGACGTTTTTTTAATGATCCCATAATACATTGTTCAATCTCGACAGCGTTAATATACCACTTTATTCAACGGATATTCAATAATTCCTTCAGCCCCCGCGGCTTTGAGCAGGGGAATCAACTCCCGAACCACCTTTTCGTCAATGATGGTTTCGACGGCAACCCAGCCCGGCAGACTCAAGTTGGAGACGGTTGGATTGCGCAAGGCGGGGAGAGTTCGCAGGAGCGCCTCCAAATCCTTCTGTTGCAGGTTCATTTTCAGGCCGACTTTGCTTTCGGCCTCGATCGCGCCGCGGAGCAACAAAGCCAATGTTTCAATCTTTTGCCGTTTCCACGGGTCTTTCCAGGCGGTCTGATTAGCGATCAGCCGGGGGGTCGAAACCAGCAACGTATCGACGATGCGCAGATTGTTGGCGCGCAAGGAGGAACCGGTTTCGGTAAGTTCGACGATGGCATCAACCAGCTCGTGGGCTTTGACCTCAGTCGCACCCCAGGAAAATTCGACTTCGGCCTTGACGCCATGCTGTTGGAGGTAGCGTTTGGTGATGTTGACGACCTCCGTGGCAATGCGTTTGCCTTCCAAATCCTTGGGAGAGTGAATGGAGGAATACTCGGGCACGGCCAGGACCCAGCGGGCCGGCTGGCTGCTGACTTTGCTGAATTGGAATTCGCCGACTTCGTGGACTTGGGAGCCATTTTCGACGATCCAGTCGTGGCCGGTCAGGCCGCAATCCAGGTAGCCCAACTCGACATAGCGGCTGATTTCCTGGGCGCGAATGAGGCGGACGAGCAGATGTTCATCGTCCACGTAGGGCGCGTAGGAACGGCTGCTGACCTGGATGTTGAAACCGGCCTTGGCCATTTTAGCCAGGGCGGCTTCCTGCAAACTGCCTTTGGGCAATCCCAACTTCAATATCGGATTATTCTGCATAGGGCAAAGGGCCTTGTTTGGCGCGGGAGCGGGAGTATTTTTTGTCCGACTCCTTCACGCGCGTGACGGGAGAGATTTTCCACTGCCGGCGCGGCAAAGCCAACTTTTTCTTTTTGGTTTTCACACTCTCTTCCACACCGTTTGGCGGCCTTGCACGCGGATTTCCCCGCGGGCCAGGGCCGCGATGGAGGCCGGATAGATTTTCCGCTCCACCTCCTGGAGGCGCGCATGGAGCGTTTCGGGGGTGTCGCCGGGCAAAACCGGCACGGTTTCCTGGGCGATGACGGGGCCGGTATCAATGCCCTGGTCAACGAAATGCACGGTGACACCGGTGACCTTCACCCCATAATCCAGGGCCTGTTTCCAGGCCTCCAATCCCGGAAAGGCGGGCAGCAACGCGGGATGAATATTCACCACCCGATTGGCAAAAGTCCTCAGGAAGCCGCCCGGCAAAATCCGCATGAACCCGGCCAGCACCACCAAATCCACCCCTGCCCTTTGCAAAGCCTGGATAAAGGAAGCTTCCGCCGTTTCGTCCAGCCTGGCGCGAAACTGGCCCGGGGCGATATAGAGCGCCTCCAAACCGCGCGCCCGCGCCCGCTCCAGAATCCCGGCCTTTTCCACGTCGCTCGCCACCAGGACAACCTCGCCGGGAATTTCACCCGAGGCGCAGGCGTCGGCGATGGCGGCGGCATTGGAGCCTTTGCCCGAGCCGAGGATGCCGAGACGGAATTTAGGTTGATCAGTCACACGGTCGTTCTTGTAACAGATTTCTCCCAAAAGCCCAAATGTAATTGCCTCTGGGCCATCCCCCCGGTTGGGGGTTTGGAATTTTTTTATTTTTTGGCACGAATTAGCACGAATTGGCACGAAATTGGGCGGAATAACGCGAAAAACGACGCATGGGCGGGCCTGATTCGTGCCATTGCAAGCAAGCCTTGAGCGAAGGCCGGAAGAAGCCCCACGCCTTTCCCAAAAATCGCTGCGACTGACTGCGACAGACTGCGACGGGGTTTGATTGGACAGACGTGTAACCCGTAGCTGTATCGTTTTGACCACGCCATTCGCACTCCGTTTACAGTTTCTTAATTCTGCCTTCATAATTCTGCCTATCCGCACCCCCCTCCCCCCCCCGGTATACCCCCGAAAATTTTTCGAAAAATCCGAAAAATCCTTTTCCTGCATTTTGGTCGGAACCGATTGGGCGTCAGCAGGTTCCGACTGCAAAATGACAAAAAACCATTTTTCACATTTTTCGGATTTCATTACGGCCCTTGTCGTGCCATCCCGCCCTCCTTCGCGTCTTTGGGCTTGTGGGCGAATCGAGCCTGTTGCCATTTGACCGCGACCTGAATTCAGTTGGGCTTCAAACATGTTTTTCATAACTTTCGTCAGTCCGCCATAGCGGCTTCCCCCTTCGCCGCAACGGCTACGGCGGACGTGTCGGCGACGGCGGAAGCATTCAGCGTTTAGACTTCAGCCTTTCTCTTCACATGGCCTTAATTGGCCTTTCATTAGACGAACGATACAGTTAATATATTCTCTCGTCAACAGATTTTTGAAAGATTTTTTTAAAAAGTGTGATTTTTACGGTAAAAGGTTTAACAGCTTGCGCGGCAAATACTTAAGACTGTCGCAAAGAAGATTTGGCAGGGGGAATGCGGAGAAAAGGTTGCCAAAACCCGGCCCAAATATTACATTTCGGCGATGAGCACAGTGGTTGAAATCGAAAAGGCGTTACAGACACTTCCGGTCGAAGACGCCCGGAAAATCGCCGATTGGTTGGAGCATTATCTCGATGAGAAGTGGGACAAGCAAATTGACGGGGACATCGCCGCTGGAAGGCTCGATAAACTGGTTGGCAAGGCAATGCAGGACTACCGGGAGCGGAAGGCAGAATTAGGAAGGATGAATTAAGAAGTGGAATAAATTGAGTTGGGGCTCGACTTCTGCCAGAGGCCAAGACGGGTTTGTTGGTGGACAGGGTGGGCGGGGCGGGGCATTCTCCTGGCATGGCACAAAAAGCAATTGATGAAGCGTGGCGACTGTCGGGAATCGAACAATCGGTCAACCAGAGGCTCTATGAATCACGACAAACAAAATGTTGAAATGCTAGGAACCGACCCCTTTACGGAACCGACCCCTTTACGACCCCTTTACCGCCAGCCGATAAACTGGCAAAGGACGCGCCTGATAATCCGGCGTAGAACACATTCATGGCGCGGGAATATTTGACTTTCAGACTCAAAAGACGCACAATCAATTGTAATCGTGAGCACCGAGACAGATATTTTAATCAAGCGCGCCGCTGCCGAACTCAAGTCCGCCGGCGCGCGGGAAATTTACGTCTTTGGCTCGGCTGCCAAAGGGACGGGTGATGCCGCTTCCGATCTCGACATGGCGGTTTCCGGCCTGCCCCCGTCGGTTTTCTATCGCATGGGCGCGCGCGTCAGTGATTTGATTGGTCGTTCGGTGGATTTGATTGATCTGGACAGCAACACGCCGTTCACCCGGCACCTTCGCACGGAGAATGAACTCGTTCGAGTGGGGTAAATTTCGCAAACAACAGGCTACGGAACGCGAACAATTGCAGCGTCTGTTGTCTGGAATCCACCCGGTCCTCACCAAATGCCATGACACGGCTCCGACTGAAATCGAACTGTCCGCCCTGGCGGCCACGCTCCATTCCTTCTACACGGGGGCGGAAAACATTTTCAAGCGCGTGGCAGTGGAGTTGGATGGAGAGCCGGTGCGCGGTGATGCCTGGCATCGGGAACTTTTACTGCGGATGAAAACGCCGACGGCACACCGACCGGCGTTGCTGTCGGAAGAACTTCACGATACGTTGAATGAATACCTGCGTTTCCGCCATGTGTTTCGCAACGCTTATTCCTTTGACTTGGATTGGCAGAAAATGTCTCCGCTGGTGCTGCGCTTGGAAGAGACATTTCAAAAGCTGGAAAATGCGTTGGATGATTTTTTGGCTGGAAGGAACAGGACTTGCCAGGATTGAGCAAAGGCGATAAACATAAAGTGGCGCTGGCGCGCCGCTTGCGCCAAGAAACGACTATGAAGCTCAAAATGGATGGCGCGGCGGCTGTGGATGGGCAGTTGGACCTATGTCTCGAACCTGTTGCATGAACAACGACGACGCTACATTTGTGTCAATAGTGAGGACTGACACCTGCATGGATGGCGCGGCGGCTGTGGATGGGCAGTTGGACCTATGTCTCGAACCTGTTGCATGAACAACGACGACGCTACATTTGTGTCAATAGTGAGGACTGACACCTGCATGACACCTGCAGTGATCGGATTACCGAGGCGGTCAAGGAGGCGCTCGTGTCCAACCCCCGTGTTTGGCTCTACCCGGTGAACATTGTGCATGGGAAGAAGGAGGCCGGACTGGTCGCGTTCAGCCGGGAGTTCTTGCAGGAAGCCGTCGCCAAGAGGATTTATGAAGACCCCGCCTTCAACCACATGGCCGGTGGGGGGCAGTGGCTTCAAAGTAAGTTGCCAGTCGAGATTGAAACCGTACTCAAGCGGCACAAACTCCGCGCCGGTTTCGCCGTACTGGCGGGAGTCTCTCGCCCGGTTTGGGTCTTGCCCCAGACCGAAATCAAGCTGGCGAAGGGAAAGTCGGTGCGCCCGCAGCCAGTGGAGGTCCTCGAGGGGATTTGACGATGAATGAACTTCCGTTGAAGGGGGTCAGGAATTTTGCAAGGCCGGGAGGGGCGCGGACGTCCGGTCCGGCTCGACCCATTTGTTGTGCTCGCGTATCAGATCAACGAGACGGTCCACGGCTTCGGCTTCCGGGATGTTGAATTTCACCGGGGTCTTGCCGACGTAAAGATTGATTTTGTTGGGCGCGCCGCCAACGTAGCCAAAATCCGCGTCGGCCATTTCCCCCGGGCCGTTGACGATGCAGCCCATGATGGCGATTTTTACGCCCTTCAAATGTTGCGTGCGTTCTTTGATGCGCGCGGTGACGGTTTGCAGATTGAAAAGCGTCCGTCCGCACGACGGGCAGGCCACGTAATCGGTCTTGAAACTGCGGCAGCCCGCCGCCTGCAAAATGTTGTAGGCCAGACGCAGGCTTTGTCCCCCGCCCGCTTCACCGCGAATCAGGATGGCGTCGCCAATGCCGTCGGCCAGCAGTGAACCAATGACAACGGAGGCGCGCAACAGGGCGATCTTTGGTTCCAGAGGGACCGGCTCAAATTGGAGGCAGTCTTTGAGCAGGATCGGATTGTTCCGGCCCAGGCGCTTCAACTTGGCGCAGAGCAGGCGAAAGGCGGCGATGGCCGGCAAGGGGACGCCGTCCTTGACCGTCACCAGTTGGGTGTCGCAATTGACGGTGAAATCCTGCGTCGGATCAACCTCGTAAATATTGAGGTATTCGTAAACGGCCTCGGGCCGGACATCGTCTCGCGGACGGATTTTCGGGGCGACCTTTTCCCAAGTCGCGCGAGTGACGACGACGCGCACCGTTTGTTCGCCGCCGCATTGGCAGGAATCGTTGAGGGCGATCTGGGGAGTGGGGCGACGCTGGAAGGCATAAGGATCAAAGGGCCACTCCTGGGCCAAGACGGCTGAATCCGCCGGCGAGACGCCGGCGGGTGCGACCGAGTCCGCCTCCGCGCTGCTGCGGCGCGATAAAACGGTCGCGCTCCTGGAAAAATCGAAGAGCATGACGAGGGCGGGAATTTGGGCGAGCAAATCGGCGCAAACGACGATCTCATTGGGGGAATCCTCCGTGAGCGAGACACGGATGGTGTCGCCCAGTCCATCGCAGAGCAAAGAGCCGATGCCGATGGCGCTTTTGATGCGGCCATCTTCGCCTTCGCCGGCTTCGGTCACGCCCAAGTGGATCGGATAATTCCAGTCCGGCCCCAAGGCGTCGAGGCGGGCGACGAGCAGGCGGTAACATTCGATCATGACCTTGGGGTTGCTCGATTTCATGGAGAATTTGAAATTGTGGAAATCGTGGCGGCGGGCGATGCGGGCAAACTCCAGCGCGCTCTCGACCATGCCGAGCGGGGTGTCGCCGTAACGGTTCATGATGCGGTCGCTGAGGGAGCCGTGATTGGTCCCGATGCGCAAGGCGCGGCCCAATTGCTTGCAGAGCCTGACCAAGGGGGAGAATTGCTCATCGAGGCGTGCCAGCTCGGCGTCGTATTCGTGGGGGCTGTATTCGCGGACGGCGAATTTCTTCTTGTCGGCGTAATTGCCGGGGTTGACCCGCACCATTTCGACCCATTTGGCCGCTTCCAGGGCGGCGTCGGGCTTGAAATGGATATCGGCCACAATCGGGGCCAGACAGCCGCGGGCGCGCAGTTCTGCGGCGATGTTTTTCAGGTTGGCGGCGTCCTTGACGGTCGGGGCGGTGATGCGGAGGAGTTGACAGCCGACGGCGACCAGTTCGAGCGATTGTTTGACGCAGGCGGCGGTGTCCATGGTGTCGCAAGTGAGCATGGATTGTTTCACGACGGGATGATGGCCGCCGATGATGACTCCGCCATGGGCTGGATCGCCCACGACCACTTCACGGGTCTGGCGGCGCGAATAGAGGAAGGGGGAAAGACAAAAGCGCATGGTTTACGGTGGGGTTTGCGGCGGCGGCGGCGGTGCGGCCGGCTTTTCAGGCTGCTCGATCTGTGTTTCGCGATGGAACATCATATTGAACAGGGGCAACCGTTTCGTGATGTCAAAAAAGGTTACGTAAAGCATAAAGGAAATGAGCAGGACGGCAAAGACTGTGGTGGTATATTCGACAAAACGCACGCCCAAAGGCCGGCGGCGGACTCGCTCGATCATGGCCATCATGATGTGGCCGCCGTCCAGGACCGGAACCGGGAGCAGGTTCAATATGCCCAGATTGATATTAAGGAGCACAAGAAAACTCAACGCCAGGCGATAATCCGTAGTCAAATACATGGCCAGGATGCCAATGATTCCAACCGGCCCGCTCAAGTCGCTGGCTTTGACGCCGCTTTCGCGGGAATGAACCAGGGCGGTGACTGTCATGTAAACCTGATCGAGGACATTCTGCACCTGCGCCCACGGCGTCGGATGCTCGATGACATAAACATCCTTGCCGAGCGAAAACATAATCCCAACGCGGCTCTTCTTTGAGGTTGGATCGGTCACGGGAGTCACATTAAGAGTCAGGCGCTTGCCGTCCCGCATGATGATAATCGGCGTCGGCTGGCTGCCGCGCTTTTGGATCAAATTGACGAACTGCTCCCGGCTGCTGATGGGAACTCCCGCAAAGCCGACGACTTCGTCATCCACCTTGATTTTGGCCGCATCCGCCGGCTGGCCGGGCATGACCTCCTTGACGATCAGATGATCGAGCGGGTCCAAATTGAAGATTTTAGCCCCCAGCAGATTGGTGCCTTCGGCGTTCAACATGTAGATCCCGGTCTTCCCTTTAAGGCCCGCCTTGTCTTCGTGGCGAATGGTGACCGGCAGGGTGTTGGTCAGGGCGACGGCGGTGGAAATCATAACGTCTTCCCACGATTTGACCGGTTTGCCATCCACGGCGATAATGCGATCTCCTTTCCTGATGCCCATTTGACCTTCCGGGGAAGCCGGATCAACGTAGCCAATGATTGACGGATTCACCAGGACCGGAAGCCCGACATAATAGATCACCGCGGCGACGAAGAAGGCAAAGAGCACGTTCATGGACGGACCGGCCACAGCCACCAACATCTTGGAAAACGGCGGCGCGGGCGGAATGTCCTCCCCTTTTTTCTCTCCTTCGATAGCCGAGGAAGTGACCATCTGGGGCAATTTCACGAAACCGCCCGCCGGAATCCACCGGACCGAATATTCGATTCCATCCCGGGTCCACGAAAATATCCTGGGACCGAAACCGATGGCAAAAGCTTCGATCTTCAGCCCGCACCGGCGGGCGGCCAAGTAGTGGCCGAACTCATGGACAAAAATGGTCGCGCCAAACAAAAAGACGACACCGGCCGCAATATAAATGGAACTCAATATAGTGTGAATCATGCAAAACTCGCCCCAATTGGCGCACAAGAGAGTCTAACGGGCAAGGCACCGTCTGGCAACCACTTATCTGCCTGGAGAAGGTCGAATGACGAAATCCTAGCCAAAAGGATTTGAAATTCCTAACCACGGATGGACACGCGGTAGCAGTGTGCGGATGCGCCCGTTGCAATGTTTTTGATTGTTTTTCCTTGACATGGGCTATTGAAATATGCAGTTTTTAAATTGGCGCTACCCACATTGCGGCTTTCAATGTGGGTAGCGCCAATTTTAATGGGGGGGCTTCCTCTTGCCGTTCCCATTTTGTGGGGCGAGGGAATCCGGGAATATGCCCTTGAGCCTTCACTCCCCCCTCTTCCCGCCCTCATTTTGTGGGGCGAGGGAATCCGCAGCTCGCACGGTAGCAGTGTACGGATGCGCCCGTCTTGACCCGTGGCTGATTTTAAATCTTGAACTTTGAACGGCCCATGGGTATTTGTTCGCGGCTTTTTTATGAACTATAAAATTTCACGCCGCGCCGCCGCGCTTACACCGTCGCTCACCCTGGCCATTGATGCCAAGGCCAAACAGATGAAGGCCGACGGAATTGATGTGGTCGGCTTTGGAGCCGGCGAACCGGATTTCCCAACACCCAAACATATTGTTGACGCGGCGATCAAAGCGTTGCAGGATGGCTTTACCAAATACACGCCGAGCAGCGGCATCCCGGAATTGCGCCAGGCCGCGGCGGATAAATTCAAACGCGACAACGGCCTGAGCTACAAGCGGTCGCAAATCATCATTTCCTGCGGGGGCAAGCATTCGTGCTGCAATGCGATCCTGGCCACTTGCAATCCGGGGGATGAGGTGATGATTCCCGCCCCTTATTGGTTGAGCTATCCGGAAATGGCGCGCCTGGCGGAGGCGACGCCGGTCATCCTTGAAACGAGCGACAAAACGGAATTCAAAGTCACACCGGAACAGGTGCGCGCGGCCATCACGCCGCGCACCCGGCTTTTCATTCTCAATTCGCCAAGCAATCCAACCGGGTCGCTTTACAGCCCCGACGAAATCAAGGCGCTGGGCGACGTCTGCGTCGAAAAGGGCGTCCTCATCCTGAGCGATGAAATTTACGAGAAGCTGGTTTATGACGGCGCCCAGCACGCCAGTGTCGCCGGGTTTTCGGAAAAGCACTATGAACACACCATCCTCGTCCACGGCCTGGCCAAGGCTTACTCGATGACCGGCTGGCGCATCGGCCTGACCGCGGCGCCGGAACCGATTGCCAAAGCCATTGACGCCATCCAAAGCCATAGCACGAGCAATCCGACCTCCTTCGCCCAAAAAGGCGCGGTGGCGGCGTTAAACGGGCCGCAGGACCACCTCGCCGGCTGGCTGGCGGAATTTGACCGCCGCCGCGCTTATGCCTGGAAAAAGCTCAACAGCATTCCGGGAGTCTCCTGTGTCAAGGCCAGGGGCGCTTTTTATCTATTCCCCAATATTGCCAAAGCGGGCCTTGGCTCGATCGAGTTCTGCGCCCAATTGCTGGAAAGGGAAAAAGTGGCCGCCGTGCCGGGCATTGCCTTTGGAGCCGACGATTACATTCGCATCAGCTACGCGACCAGCATGAAGAACCTGGAAAAGGGCCTCGACCGGCTGGAGAATTTTGTGCGGACCCGGTAAAGTAAAGATTGTTCCCCATGGAATTGGCAAAGCCAATCAAGACGCGTGGCGCTGCCGGTCTCGCGCCAGCGCCGCACCAAGAAGATCGGGCGACACAAAAAAGTTGGTCCTGCCAAGCTTGGTGACCGTCGTGGGCAAATCAATAAATCCTGTTTCCGCCATCTTTTCCAAGATGCCGATTGTGCCAACCACCGCCAACCCAAGCCGCCGAGCGGCGGCACGACCATCCAGATCATCCATCAAAACAGCAGGCGTCTTTGTTTCCAACGCCAATTGCAAGGCCGCCGCCTCTCCCATGTGCAGTCCCGCCATGGGTTGGAAGTGAATCACCGGCTCGATTTTCAACCAATCGGGCGGCTTCTTTATCCAACCCTTCACCTTTCCAGGAGTAGATCTCTGCAGCAACTCATCGCAGACCACGGGAGGAATCAAGATGCGCTCAAACAATCTCGGCAGCATCTCAGCACAGTCGATGAGAATGAGATAATGAAGCGGACCGGCATCCGCAACGATGATGCCGCTCATTGCGTTGCCAGTCTCCGCAGTGTCGCAAAGTCGTCGGAGAATTCCTCACTCTCGCAGGCGCGATAAGCCTGGGCCTTCTTCAAGAAGGTGTCTGTTTGCCAGCGGTCCAGGCCAAGCATTTCACCCACTTGGGCGTGGCTGATCTTGCCCACGCGATATGCCTGGCTGACCATCGCTTCAAATGCCCGGCGCGGCAAATCGGATGGACTGGCCCCGATCGCCTTGATCAAATCGTCCGGCACTGAAATTTCAATCGTCGCAGCCATAGTCTGATTTTATAAAGAAACTTACTACAAGCAAGCCGTTTTGTCGCGCCGGAAAAAGTTAAAAAGCGGTTCACGCCTTCAGGACCGTTGCGCCGGCGGCGGGACGGGAAACAAACAGGGCCGCCTCAATCCCGGTTTTCCGCCGGTAATCCCCGCCGATTTTCTTCGTGATGGACTCAACGGCGTCCGTTTTGACCAGCGCCACAGCGCAACCGCCAAATCCGCCGCCCGTCATGCGGCACCCATAGACCCCGCCCTTCGAGCCGATGCCGCGGGCGATTTCAACGACCGCATCCAACTCGGCGCAACTGACTTCGTAATCGTCGCGCAGGGAATAATGGCTGGCATACATCAACTGCCCAACCGTGCTCCAATGGGACGCCCGGATTTCCCGCGCGGCCTCCGTCGTGCGCCCGATCTCTCCGATCACATGGCGCGCCCGCCGGAACACGGCGTCTTCCATGCGGCTTTTGGCCTGCTCGAGCATGACAGCGGTCGCATCGCGCAAGGAGGAAACGCCGAGGGTTTTTGCGGCCGCTTCGCATTGGGCGCGGCGCGCGGCGTATTGGCCGCTGCCCAACTCATGCTTGACGTTGGTGTTGGTCACGAGCAACGCGACGGAAGGATCGCTCATCGGCACCAATTCGGTCCGGCGCGAACGGCAGTCCAGCAGCAACAGTTGGTCCTTCCGGCCCATCACGGAAATAAACTGGTCCATGATGCCGCAAGGCATGCCTGCGTATTGATGCTCGGCCTCCTGGCAAAGCAGTGCCTTCTCGACCGGCTCAAGCGTCCGCCCGGTCATCGCCTCCAACAGAGTCGCCGTCGCCACCTCCAGCGCCGCGCTGCTGGACAATCCTCCCCCCATCGGCACGGTGGAGTGGATCAAGGCGTCGAACCCGCCCGGCGAGATGCCCCGGGCCAGAAAGCCGGCGAGAACGCCCGCCGGGTAATTGGCCCATGCGCCGTTGGCGAAAGGTTGCGGAGGCTCAGTGAGATCAATGACCACCGGCGCGCCATTCGTCCCGGTCGAGCGCAATTGCGCGCGCGGGGCCGCCCCGGCGGAGGGAGAGGCGGCAATAACGGTGTAGCGCTCAATGGCCATGGGCAGGACGAAGCCCTCGTTGTAGTCGGTGTGCTCGCCGATGACGTTAACGCGGCCCGGGGCGGCTGCCATCCAGCGTGGAGAGCAGCCGTAGATTTTGGCGAAGTGGGCGGCGGTGGAATTGCTGAGTTCGGTTAATGTCATGCTAAAGCTTGTCGGTGGCGGGGGGTTGGGCGGCTTTGGCTCTGCCGCGCCAGGCGAGGATGAGCATGATGGCGCCGAAAACCAGCAGCACCAATCCCCAGCAGAGGTTGATGTTGATGCCGAGGGAGCGTTGGTACAGTGCGGCGTCCGAACTGGTCATCGCGCCATAGCCGGCAAGGAGCGCGCCGATGAGGGAGAACATGAGGCCAATTGGCCAGCGAATATCGAGACCCATAAGTTTTTGTTCCTTTCGTTAAAAGAAAATAATGTTGAGAATGACGCAGCAGATCAGCAGGATCACGCCCAGCACCGCCGGCCGCAGGAACCACGATTGCTCTTCGTCCTTGAGTTTGGGGGTCAGGGAATAGACCAAGCCCTTGAGGTCCTCGTTGGTCTTCGTGCGCGCCGTGGCGAGGGAGATGCCGGCGGTGAGGAGAAAGGCGACGGCGAACGCGAAGGTGGCCAGCCAAAAATTCTGGGCCATGGTTGAATTAAACGTAAACAAATCGGCCCCCAGCCAGCCGCCTTTGCCCTCGGCCATGGTCAATCCATGGAAAAGCGTGGAGGTGCCGATTCCACCGAGCAAACCGATGAACGCGCCCGTGCCCGTGCAACGCGCCCAGAACATGCCGAGCAGGAACGTCGCAAAAAGGGGCGCATTGACAAAGCCGAATACGAGCTGGATGAAGTCCATGATGTTGTCGTACATCCGCGCCACGTAAGCGCAGGCGATGCTGATCAATATGCCGGCAACAGTGATGAAGCGTCCCATCCAGGCGTAGTGTTCATCCGACTTGTTGGGGGCCAGGTGCGACTGATAGATGCTGTAAGTCCAAATCGTGTTGAATGCGGTGACGTTGCCGGCCATGCCGGCCATGAACGAGGCGAGCAACCCGGTGAGCGCCAGACCGAGCAAGCCGGTCGGACAATACTTCTTGACGAGCGAGAAGATGACGCCGTCGTAATCGTTGACCACCGCGTCCTGAAGTTGGGACTCCACCTGCGCTTCAGGCAGAGACTGGATTTGTTCCTTCAAAAGCGCGTCCACCTTGGCCTTGTTGAATTTCGCGCCCGCCGCAACCTTCAACGCCTTGACTGCGTCCTCGGGTTTGGCGTGGTCTGTGATCGCCTGTTTCAGCGCGGCAATGGCCGCCGGATATTTGGCGGTTTCGATCTGGACCTGGGGAATCCGGTAATTCTTGCCGGGCAGGGTGGTCAAGGCGACGGCGAGGATGCCGGGCAGGACGACGAGCAGGGGGAAAAACATCTTCGGCACGGCCGCGATCAACGGAGTCCGCCGCGCCGCGCTCATGTTCCTGGCCGCCATGGCGCGTTGCACGACGAGGAAATTGGTACACCAGTAACCGAACGAAAGGACGAAGCCGAGACCGAACACCATCGCGAACCAATCCACGCCCATGGGATTGGAAGAAGGCCCCGCCAGAATCGGCTTCCACGCGCTGGTCCAGGCGCCCGGGGCAAAATGTTTCGCCGGATCATCCCAAAGATTCAATGCGGATGGTTGCACGGCCACGCCGGCAAGTTGTTGCTTGACGACATCCCAGCCGCCCACATCTTTCAGCCCCAGGTACACCACCGGGCCAAAGCCCAAGACGATCATGAAGAATTGAAGCACTTCGGTGTAAATGGCCGAGGTCAGCCCGCCTTTCAACACATACACGAGCACCACCCCGGAGCAAATCCAGAGCGCCAGATCGTAATTCCAACCCAGCAGCGAGTTCAGAAGTTTGGCCAGCGCGTCCATCGAAATGCCCGACATGAACACAGTCATGACGGCAAAGGAGAGCGCATTGAGCGTGGCCACCCGCTGATCGAAGCGCATGTTGAGGTATTCCGGCACCGAGCGGGCTTTTGAGCCGTAGTAAAATGGCATCATAAAGACCGCCAGGAAGACCATCGCCGGAATCGCCCCCACCCAGTAAAAATGCGCTGTGGCGATGCCATATTTGGCGCCATTGCCGGCCATGCCGACCAGTTCGAGCGCGCCGAGGTTGGCGGAGATGAAGGCCAGGCCGGTGACCCAGGCCGGAATGGAGCGGCCGGAGGTGAGGAAGTCCGCGGAGGTCTTCATGTAACGCGTCAGGGCGAAGCCGATGCCAATGACGAAACCGACATAAATGAGCAGGATGGTGTAATCGAGGATGCCTAATTGGATGTGCATATCGCTGAGTGTATTTTTGTTCCGTGCCGGCTATTAAATACAGAATTCCTGGCGTTGGCAATAATCATTTTTGTTCTTGTGCATAAAAAGCTTTTCATTGGAATATATCCATTGCCTGCCGGGTGAACTGATATTTACCCGGCCAGGCAGCAATTGCGCCGCAAGAGGGCTTCCCGTGACCGGCCCGCAAGCCAGCGCCAGGGCCGTGCAACGGTCCGCGTGGCCGTCGGCCGAGTGCGGTGAGCGATAGGTCACCCCACCCGAGGCTGTGGTCACACGATTGACGCTCTCCAAATCCTCACGCACCAACCGGCTGATCGGCACCCGCACGCTTCGCTTTTCAAAGGCCATGCGCGGTTTCGAGAAGATTTCCACCTTCAACGACTTTGCCCACGCCCTTCTCCAGATCGCTGCCACAGACTGCGACGCAGTGTGACCCGCGGTCGCCGCAACGGCTATGGCGGGGCAAGCCCGCCTGCGCAGCAGAGGCTTGCACCAATAGGGCAACGGCTTTGGCGGGACAAGTTATATCCGGGGCCCCCATAATCATTATTTTCCTGGGCTTCGCCGTCGCCTCCCTCGCGTTTGCGATCAAGGTCAAGCTGGAACACAAACTTCATGACACCAAAGCTATTGAGACAGCAATTTACTGCTGGGCAGCTTGTGCTGTCCTCGGTTGCATTGGCACTCTTTCGAAGCTTTTGGATTGCCGTTACACGGCCCGGAAAATCAGAGATGGCGGCGCATTCAATACGCGCATGGCCAAGTATTGTGGCCCAGTCACCTGGGGTTGCTTCTGGGGTCAGGTCATTTCTTATGCGATTGGCGCATAGTTCTTCCTTGCCTGCATTATGAGCACATGAAGTGCATTTTCGGCCAGCCGTAAAGCAAAGGTAAACGGGTTCTAACAATTGACAACCCTTAAAGGGGTCCGCGGAAATTGGTATTGGCTGCTTGTGTTCGCCAATTTCCTGGCCGACCTTTGCCCTGCCTATTGGAACGAGAGTTTTCCCGCGAACAGCTTTGGAATTTGTTGCCAATGCCGCTCGGAGGCCGGGCGGTCATAGACGGGCGTGTGGTTCACGGCGAAGCCGTGTTTGACATCGGGATAAACTTCCACCGTGTGCTCCACGCCTGCGGATTGGAAGGCCGATTGGAGCCGCTGCTTTTCCTCCGGCGTGAAATGTGGATCGATGCCCGCGATGCCAACGTAAACGGCGGCGCGCATTTTCGAGGCCAGGAGATGGGGGCTGTCCGGCTGATCGGTCGCCAGGCGCGCACCATGCAGCGAAGCGGCGGCGGCGATCCGGTCGGGAAAAGTTCCTGCGGCGGACAGCGCGAACGCGCCGCCCATGCAGTAGCCGACGCAGCCGGTCTTCCGGCCGGCGACGGAGGGCTGGAGTTGCAGAAAATCCAGGAAACTCGCGGTGTCCTCCATCACCAAAATGACACGGCGCGAGGCCGTCCTTCGTTTTGATGTCAATTGTTGTTGCGTTCATGGCAAACACCTCATCGGGATGGCACAATCATGCGCGGCTGGCAAGATGGCGTCGGAGATTAGGATTAAGATTATGATTAGGATTAGGAGCAGATTATCAGGCCGCCATCCGGCCGCGTTCAAGGAGCGATCGTCGTTTCAGGGATTGTTTCCAGCGGCGCAGGATTCTCGCGCAGCCCGCATTTGACCATCGCTTGGGCCATTATGAAAGTGCCGATGGCGCCTTCGATTTTATTCCCGCCGAAATACGGATTGCCATACAGTTGATAACCCTGCGCGAGCAATTTGTTTACATCCTTGTCCAGCGCCGCCCCATTGTCCGCCGTGGCCGTTTTGTATTCGATTATTTTCATGGCTGCAATGGAACGGCAACTGTTGGGGTTTTGTCAATGATGGCCGCGACGATCCGAACGGCAAAAAAGGGCTGACATGCCGGTAAAAATGCGGTTTATTCCGCGGGATTATATGAAATTCCATCGCAGAATATTTCTCAAACACCTCGGCTTTGGCGCGGCAGGGTTGGGTCTGGTTTCATCTTTGCCGGGTTGCTTCACCCCACAGAAGTCTGTTGCTGGCGGGCTGCCGCGAAGCACGCCGGAAGAACAAGGGGTTTCGTCGGCGGGAATTCTGGGGTTTCTCGATGCCGCGGCAAAATCCACCAACGAGTTTCACTCTTTCATGATGGTCCGACGCGGCCACGTCATCGCCGAAGGCTGGTGGGCGCCCTACCGGCCCGGGGCGAATCACATGCTGTATTCGCTCAGCAAAAGCTTTACCTCGACGGCGGCCGGCTTTGCCGTGGCGGAGGGAAGGCTCAAAGTCGGTGATCTTGTCGTTTCTTTTTTTCCCCATGACCTGCCCCAAAATGTGGGCGGCAATCTGGCGGCGTTGCGGGTAAAACATTTGTTGACGATGTCAGTGGGCCAGGCCGGGGATTCGACGCCGATCATCACGAAGGAGGAAAACTGGGTGAAAAGCTTCCTGTCCCTGCCGATCGAGAGCCCGCCGGGCAGCGTCTTTCTCTACAACAGCGGCGCCACCTATATGCTTTCCGCCATCGTCCAGAAAGTTTCGGGGCAAAAGGTCATCGAGTATCTCCGGCCCCGGCTTTTCGGGCCATTGGAAATCCGCGGCATGACATGGGAAACCTGTCCGCGCGGCATCAATACCGGCGGCTGGGGGCTGGCCGTTCAGACCGAAGCGCTGGCCAAATTCGGCCATTTTTATTTGCAAAAAGGCGCCTGGCACGGCCAACAAATTCTGCCGGCAGCCTGGATACACGAGGCCACAACGTTCAAGATTCAACAGCCCGCCGGCAAAGGAGAGGATTTGGAAAAGCTGAAAAAAACCAGCGAATGGCACCAGGGCTATTGCTACCAGTTCTGGCGTTGCCGGCACAACGCCTTCCGCGGCGACGGCGCTTTCGGGCAATTCACGATCGTCATGCCCGATCAGCAAGCCGTGGTCGCCATCACCTCCGAATCTGCCAGCATGGCGGAGGACATGAATTTGGTCTGGGACCATCTTTTGCCCGCCCTCAAGGACACGGAGTTGCCAGCCGACCGGGAGGCGCAGGCTCAACTCGGACACAAACTGGCTTCACTGGCCTTGCCGCCGCCGAAAGTTCAGTTCGCTTCGCCGACGGCAGAGAGAATTTCGGGCAAAACTTTCCAAATCGGGCCGAACGCGGCGGGCGTGAGCAGTGTCTGGTTCCGTTTCCCGCGGGAAGGCTGTGTTTTTTACTTGACAGATGGGAAGGGCCGTTACGCCGTCCAGTGCGGTCTGGGCCAATGGGTGGACGGGGAATGCAACATGCCCGGCACGCCGCCCAAAATAACCGTGGGCGACCTGCGGCCTTGCAAGATCGCTGCCAGCGCCCGATGGAACGACGAAAACACCTTGGAGATGATCTGGCGTTATTACGAAACCCCGCACCATGACACGGTCACCTGTCATTTCGAGGGCAACAACGTCACAGTCCGGTTCAAGAACAGCATACCGGGACATGGGGAGACACGGCCCGTGTTGCGAGGGCAGGCCTGATTCCGAGAATTCAGCGGCAGATTGATCTTTCAAGTTTCAAACCGCTGTGTTAGTCTCTTTGGCGACAGCTTTCTTATGGCAACAACGCAGTGGCAAAAAACACTGGAAATACCGGGGCGGGTCCTTTTCTCCGAAGGCAACGGCGATCTGGCCCGGCTGCAAATCACCACCGCCTGGAGCAACGCCGAGGTTTATTTGCACGGCGCGCAAATCACTCATTTTGAGAGGAAGAAAGAGCCGCCCGTCTTGTTCATGAGCCAGCTCAGCCGCTTTAACGAAGGCAGTCCCATCCGCGGCGGCATCCCCATCATCTTTCCGTGGTTCGGCTCGCGCGAAGGCGAAGCCGCCCACGGCTTTGCCCGCATTCAGACCTGGGAATTGCGCGAAGTGGCCCAATTGCCCACCGGCGGAGTCAGTTTGCGCCTCTCGCTGCCCGATTCGCCATCGGCCGCCCTTTTTCCAAAATTTTCCGCGGACTACTCGATCACCATTGGCAAAACGCTCACGACCGAATTGACCGTGGCCAACCTGTCACCTCACCAGGATTTCACTTTTGAAAACTGCCTCCACAGCTATTTCGCGGTCGGCGACATCAGCGCCATTTCCGTCACTGGTTTGAAAGGGGCGGATTACCTGGACAAAACGGAAAACTTCGCCCGCAAAACCGAACGGGCCGAACACATCAAAATTTCCCAGGAAACCGACCGCATTTATCTTGACACGACCGCCGCCGTGGAAATTCACGATTCGAACCTGCGGCGGCGGATCCGCGTTGAAAAATCCGGCTCGCTCTCCACCGTCGTTTGGAACCCGTGGCTGGACAAAGCGGAACAAATGCCGGATTTTGGCGGCGACGAATTTCAAAAGATGATTTGCGTTGAATCCGGCAATGTTGCGGAAAACCGGGTGACCCTGCCCGCCGGCAAAACCGCCGCGCTCAAAGTCGAAATCAGCACCTCGCCACTGTAAGAAAGTCTTGCCATGAGGAGTGGGATGGTTAAGATGCGCGATGGCGATGCGGGTGTGGTTCAATGGTAGAATGCGGGCTTCCCAAGCCTGAGACGAGGGTTCGATTCCCTTCACCCGCTCCAACATCATTAAACACCAATAAACTCAATGGTTTCTGCGAAGTCAGCGTCCGCAAAGCTCGCAAAGTGAGAATAAAAGTGAGAATAATTCCTGCGGATGTTTTGGGAATGTGCATCTAAAAGCCATTTGTTTTCAGGGGTTTCCAGCGTTAATCGTGACCAATGAAAGTGAGAATGCGACGTTCGTTCCATGAGCAATTGAGTTCCAGAACCTCCGGTCCACTGCGATCCCTGCATTTCGCTGTCCCGCGTGCGAGATGTTGCCCTTTTGTGGAAGGTCGTAAACGTGGAGTACCTGCCGAAGTCACCTTTCTGAACAACAATCCATTCACCAATCCTGAGTTCAGGATGCCCAAATGCGATGAAACCCAACTCGTTGCCTTTTAAGCTCCGTGTTCATCGCGTGGGCCGAAACCGGGTTTGTGCCCTTTGTCCGAAGACGCTGAAAATGCACTTTGACAAGCTGCTGGGTTACCGCAAAAATCTTCCATTGCATCAGCCGTGAATCAAATCTATGAAAAAAGGAATCAGCCTGTTCATCGGTCTCTGCGCTTTTATCGGTGGTCAACCTCTTTTGTGCGCTGAGGACCAGCCGCCGGGCGGTTTGAATGTTTCGCTGGAGGACGTTTGCCGGCTCTATAACGTCCAGTCCCGCTCGATCAGCCCGGAAAACTTCACCGGCGAAAAAGGCCGCGCCGGCATGGCGACCAATGGCACCGGCCAACGCGCGTCGCGCGAATTGGGCCAAGGCTGGAAGGTTTCCCCTTCGGTCAACATAAATGCAAAAAGCAACTTCACCCTCGCTGAAATCACCGGTCCGGGCAGCATCCGCAGCATTTGGATGACTCCCACCGGCAACTGGCGCTGGTCGGTCCTGCGCATTTATTGGGACGAGGAAACGGACCCTTCCGTGGAAGTGCCGGTGGCGGATTTTTTTGCCAGCGGCTGGGCCAAGTGGGACCGTTGTCCATTGATCAATTCCGCGCCGGTCTGCGTCAATCCACGGTGCGGCTTCAATTGTTATTGGCCGATGCCGTTCCGGAAGAAGTGCCGCATTACAATGGAGAACCTGGCCGATGAAGGAATGGTCCTGTATTACCAAATCAACTACGCCCTGGGGGAGGTGCCGGCCAATGCCGCTTATTTTCACGCACAGTTCCGGCGGGAGAATCCGTTGCGAACCAAAGGCACTTACACCATCCTGGACGGGGTGGAAGGCAATGGCCAATACGTCGGCACTTACCTGGCCTACGGCACGCACAACACCGGTTGGTGGGGCGAGGGTGAAGTGAAGTTTTTCATCGACGGCGACGAGGTGTTTCCGACCATTTGCGGCACAGGGACGGAGGATTATTTCTGCGGCTCTTACGATTTCGAAGGCAACGGGCCTGATGGCAAGACCGGTTACAGGGAATTCACCCATCCTTATTCCGGCCTGCCCCAAGTCATTCGGCCGGATGGAGTGTACGATTCGCAGCAGCGCTTCAGCCTCTATCGCTGGCATATTCCGGATCCCGTCCGGTTCGAGCACGATCTGAAGGTGACCATCCAGGCCCTGGGCTGGCAATCGGGCGAGAGATACCTGCTGTTGCAGGATGACGTGGCTTCGGTGGCTTTCTGGTACCAGACCGAGCCGCACAAAAAATTCCCCCCATTCCCCTCCCGTGACGAACTGGAATTGCGTTAAATGACAACACCGGATTCGAACGAAAAATCACGGATGCCGCGCCGGGAGTTCCTCAAACTTTCCGCCGCCACGGCCAGCGCGGTGGGCGCGACGGGCGGTTTCGGGGCCGGTTGCGCGTCACCGGCTGAACAGAGGTTCGCGCGGAGAGCAAGCATCGCGCGGGGCCGGCGGGATTACAATGGCCGATACATCGGGGAATTTATAAACCAAGTGGCGTACCCGATGGGAGGAATCGGCGCCGGCATGGTCTGTCTCGAAGGCACCGGGGCGCTGTCGCATGTCTCGCTGCGCAATCAGCCCGATTTTTTCAATGAACCCTGTCTGTTTGCCGCACTGGCTTTGCCAGGGGCGCAGCCGGCGGCGCGCGTGCTGGAAGGGCCTGTTCCGGCGCGGAAGATATTCGGCTTGCCTGGATCCGGCATGGGCTTTGGCGGAACGACCTACGGCCTGCCGCGTTTCAAAAAGGCCGCGTTCGATGCCCGATTTCCCTTTGGCACGGTTCACCTTGCCGATGATGAGTGGCCGGTAGAGGTTGAGCTTACGGGTTGGAGCCCGTTCGAACCGGGCGATGCCGACAATGCCTGCCTCCCCGTGGCCGCGCTGGAATATCGATTTACCAATCGCGCCCGTCATGGGCAGGAGGCTGTCTTTTCTTTCAACTCCAAGAATTTCATGGCCATAGGCGGCAACCCCCAGGCGGTGCGGGCGGTTGAAGGAGGCTTTATCCTGTGGTGTGGAGGCCCGGCGGAACGGCCTTGGGAAGAAGGCGCGTTTTCCGCGACGGTCTCAGAAGCGGCTGTCAAGGTGAACCATGCCTGGTTTCGCGGCGGGTGGTGGGACCCGCTGACCATGGCCTGGCGCGACGTGGCCAAAGGGGCATGTTTTGAATCGCCGCCTCCCGCCAACGGCACATTCAGTCCCGGCGCAACTTTGTTCGTCCCGTTCCAGCTTGCGCCGGGCGAATCCAAGACCATCGTGGTGCGACTGGCGTGGTTTGTCGGTCAGACCGATCTGCGGGAGGGCAAAGACCCTGCCGGCGCCGCGCCGTCGGCGGGTGGATACTTCCGCCCCTGGTATGCGGGGCGCTTTGCCGGTATCGAGGAAGTCACGGCGTATTGGCGCGGGCATTACGATGAGTTGCGCCGCAACACCCGCCGTTTCAGCGATTGCTTTTACGATTCCACTCTGCCGCCCGAAGTGCTGGAAGCGGCCGGCGCGAACCTTTGCATCCTCAAATCACCGACGGTTCTGCGGCAGACGGACGGGAAACTGTGGGGGTGGGAAGGGTGCGACGACGGAGCCGGCTGTTGCAGCGGCTCCTGCACGCACGTCTGGAATTACGCCCAGGCCATCGCTCATCTCTTCCCGAATCTGGAGCGCACCCTGAGGGAAACCGAATTTGGGCCTTCCCAAAATGAAGCCGGTCATCAAACTTTTCGCAGCGCGCTGCCCATTCGTCCGGTGGAGCATGGTTTTCATGCCGCAGCCGACGGCCAGCTCGGCGGGATAATGAAAGTTTTTCGCGATTGGCGCATCAGCGGCGACACGGCATGGCTGCGTTCTCTCTGGCCCAGGGTGAAACGGAGTCTTGACTACTGCATCGAAAACTGGGACCCGCGCCACGAAGGCATGGTCGAGGAGCCGCATCACAACACTTACGACATCGAATTTTGGGGTCCGGACGGCATGTGCACCAGTTTCTATCTGGGCGCGTTGCAAGCTGCCGTGGCCATGGGCAAGGCTCTCAAGGACGAAGTTCCTCTTTACTCGCAGCTTCTGCAGGAGGGCATGCAGAATGCGCAAACAAGACTTTTCAACGGAGAGTATTTTGTGCAGCGCATCCAGTGGAAAGGATTGCGCGCCAAGGACCCGACGAAGTTGTCGAGCTTTAGCGGCAGCTATTCGCCGGAAGCGCTGGCAATTCTTGCCCAGGAAGGGCCGAAGTATCAATACGGCGACGGCTGTCTCTCCGATGGGGTGCTTGGTTCGTGGCTCGCCCTGGTTTGCGGCGTCGGCCAAGTACTGGACCCGGCGATGGTGACAAGCCATCTGCGCGCCGTCCATCGCTACAACTTGAAACAAGACCTTTCGGATTTCGCCGATCCCCAGCGCCCGTCCTACGCTTGCGGCGCTGAAGGAGGGTTGCTCCTCTGCACCTGGCCCAAAGGCGGCCAGCTTTCCCTGCCGTTTCCTTATTCCAATGAAGTTTGGACCGGCATTGAATATCAGTCCGCATCCCACATGATGCACATGGGGATGGTCAACGAGGGTCTCGCCATCGTGCGCGCGTGCCGCGACCGCTATGACGGGAGGGTGCGCAATCCATTCGACGAATACGAATGTGGCCACTGGTACGCCCGGGCCATGTCTTCCTACGCGCTCTTGTTCGGCTTGAGCGGCGCGCGGTACGACGCGGTTGAAAAAGTCCTTTACCTCCATCCATCCATCAAGGGCGATTTCCGTTGTTTCTTCTCCACCGCCACCAGTTACGGCACAGTTGGAGTCTGGGGCGGCAAGCCGTTTTACGAACCAAAATTGGGCACACTCGACATACGCCGAATCCAACACACATAAATGGCCGAATCCAGTTCCAACCAGCCGCCATTGGTGCGCATGTCCGGCATCACGAAGAGATTCGGGCAAATCACCGTGTTGCGGGACGTACAGTTCGAATGCCATGCGCGCGAGGTTCACGTTCTGGCCGGGGAGAATGGCGCGGGCAAAAGCACCTTGATCAAGATCCTCGCCGGCATCCACACCGACTTCGAGGGCCGCCTCGAAATCGATGGCCGCGAGGTGCATCCGCGAAATCCGCTTCAAGCCTGCGCGCTGGGCGTGGCGGTGATTCACCAGGAATTGTCGCTCATCGGCGCCATGAGCGTGGCGGATAACATCTTTCTCGGCCGCACGGCGGCCCGGGCCGGTTTTGTGAAAGCGGTTGAACAACAAAAAGCGGCGCGCGAATGGGTGGCCCAACTCGGCCTGGACATCGACGTCCGCCAGGCGGTGGAAAATTTTCCCGCCGCCATCCAGCAGCTCATTGAAATTGCCAAAGCCCTGAGCCAGAATGCCAGGGTCATTGTCATGGACGAGCCGACCAGCGCCCTCAACGCGCCGGAAGCCGCCAAGCTCTTCGCCTTGATCCAATCGCTCAAGGCACGCAGCTGCGCCATCGTCTATATCACACACAAAATGGAGGAAATCGAGCGCATCGCCGACCGCATTACCGTGCTGCGCGACGGCCAGTGGATCGGCTCGGCTCCGGCCGCCGAACTGCCCGCCCCGAAGTTGATTCAGTGGATGGTGGGACGCGAGCTGGGCGAACAATTCCCGCGCCGTGTCCCCCATCGGGGGGAAGAGCGCTTGCGCCTGGAAAATTTCAGCGTTTTTCCGTCGGGCCTTTCTGGGCGGCCATCTGTCGATCAGATTTCATTGTCGGCCCGCGCCGGGGAAGTCGTGGGCATTGGCGGACTGCAAGGTTCCGGCGCCAGCGAACTCTTTCTCGGCTTGTTCGGCGCCTACGGTTCCCACACCAGCGGCGTGGTGCAAATGGATGGCCGGCCCAGTCGCTTCTCCTCGCCCCGAAAGGCCATCGCCTCCGGCGTTGCCCTTCTGACCAATGACCGCAAGGCCACCGGCTTGGTGCTTTCGATGTCTGTCACCGCCAATGCAACTTTGGCCGGTCTGCGCGAACTTTCGCCTTGCGGCTGGCGCAATCCGGCCCGCGAACGCGCCGTCGCCCAACAGATTACCGCGCCCATGCGTTTGCGCGCCCCGTCGCTGGACGCCGAAGCCGGCACGCTGTCCGGTGGCAACCAGCAAAAGGTCGCACTGTCCAAATCGTTGCAAACGCGGCCCCGCCTGCTTTTGCTCGACGAGCCGACGCGCGGCATTGATGTCGGCGCAAAGAGGGAAATATACCAATTGGTGGACGAGTGGACGGCCCAAGGCATCGCCATTCTGCTCATCACCTCGGAGATGCCCGAATTATTGACATTGAGCGACCGGGTCATTGTGCTGCATCGGGGACGCATCACCGCGGAACTTTCCCGCAGCCAGGCGACACCCGAGGCGGTGCTGGCCGCGGCGATGGGCCAGGTTACAGAAAGATTATGAACGATACTTCCCCTGCCCGGCCGCCGCCCGCCTGGAAAACTTTTCTCGGCAGCGCAGGAGGACGGGCTTTGCTGGCGCTGGTTTTGGTGATGGCGGCGGGCGCGGTGTTCAATGCGGACGGCGCTTTTTTCAAAATCGGCACCCATCGCGACACTCTGCGGCAGGCATCCGTCTATGGAATGCTGGCTTGCGGCATGACGCTGGTCATCATTTCCGGAGGGATTGATCTGGCGGTCGGCAGCGTCGTGGCCCTGGCGGCGGTGTGCGCCGCCAAGATGGCGATTCACTGGAATTGGCCCGCTTGGGAAGTCGTGCCCGTGAGCCTGGTGATCGGCGCTGGTTGCGGCACGGTCGCGGGATTCATTACGGCCGCGTGGCGGGTGCAGCCGTTCATCGCCACCCTAGCCATGATGGTCTTCGCGCGCGGTCTGGCCAAATACGCCTCGGGCGGGATGAAGGTGTCAACCGCCGTGCAAAATGCCGACGGCACTTATCGCTACGTGAATGTGCCGGGGCTGTTCCGCGCCATTGATCATCGGATTTTGGGCGGCAATCTTTCCATGGTGACGGTGATATTTATTATTTGCCTGGTCCTGGCGTGGCTCGCTTTGTCCCGACATCGTTGGGGCCGCTACCTTTACGCCATTGGCGGCAACGAGGAAGCGGCGCGCCTGTCCGGCGTCCCGGTCATCGGCGCGAAGGCATGCGCTTATGCGGCCTCCGGCTTGTTTGCCGCCGTGGCCGGACTCTGCCAGGCGGCCCAAGAGCAACAAGGCGATCCCGAGGCCGGCGCGGGCTACGAATTAGTCGCCATCGCCATGGTGGTCATCGGCGGCACCAGCCTGATGGGCGGACGGGGCGGGATTGGTTTGACTTTGCTGGGAGTGTTGACTATTGGCTATCTGGACAAGATTCTCAGCATTAACGCCGTGCCCGAGGCGGGGCGCCTCGTTCTGACCGGCATTATCATTGTCGCTGCGGTCATGACGCAGCGGCGCAACCGAAAATAAGCGAGAACATGCGCAAACAATCCATTCAAATTCTTTCCGTTGGCTTCGCCTTGCTGGCCGCGCTTTTGGCAGGCTGCAACCGTTCCAATTCCAATGCCCCCCAGGCCAAAGCCGCCCTCCATTACACGATCGGCATGTCCCAGTGCAATCTGGGCGAGCCGTGGCGCGTGCAGATGAACGAGGACATCCGAACCGCCGCCGCCCAACATCCGGAACTGAACGTCATCTTCAAGGACGCGCAAAACGACACCCTGAAACAGCGTTCCCACATCGAGGAACTTGTCAGTGCCAAAGTCGATCTCATCATTATCAGCCCGAAAGAAGCCCAACCCCTGACCGAACCTGTTGCCCGTGCCATGGACGCCGGAATTCCGGTCATTGTGCTGGATCGCGCCCTGCTCGGCGACAAATACACCTGCTTCATAGGCGCTGACAACAAGAAAATTGGAAAAGCCGCCGGAGAATGGATCGTCAAGAAACTCGGCGGCAAAGGCAGGGTGGTCGAGTTGATGGGCTTGATGACCTCCATCCCCGGCCAGGACCGGCACAACGGTTTTCGCGAGGGGATCGCCGGATCCGGCATCGAGGTCATTTTCGAGGCCGACATGAAATGGCTCGAACCGGAGGCGCGGAAGGAGATGGAATCCGCGCTGTCGCGTTTCGACCGACTCGACCTAGTGTATGCGCACAACGATCCTGGGGCGCACGGGGCTTATCTTGCCGCCAAGGCCGCCGGGCGGGAGAACATCATCTTCGTGGGCATCGACGCCCTTCCGCAGGAGGGAGTGGCGTATGTCCAGCAAGGAATACTTGACGCCACGTTCCGCTATCCCACCGGGGGAGCGGAGGCCATCGACACCGCCGTGAAGATTCTCAAGGGAGAATCCGTCCCCAGGAAAGTCGTCCTGGGCACGCGCATGTTTGACAAAAGCAACGTGGCCGACGGCGGCGCGGCAATGCCCTGAAAGATTTGTGTCTTAGGCCACAAGGTCAACCGCGCAGCGAAAGCCAATCGTACTGCACCGGTCAAGACCCGGCCACATCAGCAAAAACTTGGAGGCAAAATTGGCCGGGCACGGGCCGCCATCGGCATACCAACCAGAGCCGGCGGCCTTGAAAAAGGCGCCTCCCCGAATGATGCAAAATCGTGTATGGCCGTCGCTGCGCTGGCTTTCGGTCCATTCCCAAACGTTGCCGCACATGTCATAGCAACCGTACGGCGAGCGGCCTCGAGGGAAGGCCTCCACGGGCGTGGTGTCTCCCGTTTCTCCGCCATTACAGCGACCCGATTCCATGAGGCCGCCCCACGGGTATTTCCTGCCATCGCCGCCTTGAGCCGCGAATTGCCATTCTTCCTCGGTGGGAAGTCGTTTGCCGGCCCACTTGGCATAGGCGCGGGCGTCGTCCAAATCTACATACACAACAGGATGTTGTTCCCTGCCCGCCGGGAGGCGTCCGTGCCGCCAGTGTTTCAGGAAGTTTTTCCGGAACCGCGGTTGATAGCCGCTCGCACGCAGGAAGGAGACGTAGTCTGCGTTGGTCACAAGCGTTTCATCCATCGCGAAGCGCGTGAGCGCCACAGAGCGGCGCATGGTGTGAACCCGAAAGTCATAGGAATCTCCCAAATCCTCATCAGGCGGGGGCGTGGATTGATAATAGCCGCACTCCCGTCTGCGCATGTCGATGCTTAACTCAATTGTAACCGGAGGAATCTCCACCATTCCGGGCGGGACTCGTGTGTGGGGTGAACGAGTCATCGGGAACGTTTCCATTTCGATCTTGAGCCGATCGGTTTTGAAAGATTTCCGCGAGTCCAACCGAGCTTGTTGGATCAGGAAGCCGCCGAAATCGAAGCCCAAAGCCGCGGTTGTGCCGGAGAGGAAACAACCGATGCCACGCGGAGGAATATTCCCGGACAAGAACATGGATTCCCTGGCGGAGTTCCCTTTGATTTCAACGCCGCTTAACAGATCGAAGTAACGGTGCGCTGGCATGGACGGCACTTTGAGCAATGACCCGTTGCAAACGGTTTCATTGCGGTTGACCAGCGTCCAGAGCCGAAGGTTGTCATCCTCCCACAACGTGGCAAAGACGCCGGGTTGTTCGACCGGAACAAGCGGCGTCCAACCGCCGTTGTTAAGCAACCTGGAGAACCGGCGCTGGATCGGAAGCATCGCACGGAGGATGGACCGATCCCTTTGGTTCCATGGCACCCAGGAACCAAACACATTTTCCCAAATCATCATTCCGCTGCCGTTCATCCAGGCCGAGTGCAACTCGCCTGTATGATCCTGGTCCCAGCGCCGAATCTGGTGCTGCATATGATGCCGCTCGAACCATCTATGCTTGAGCACACCCGGAGCATAACTGTCCTGGAACCATTGCCCCCACGAGGCAAGATTGTCGTTGAGGTTTTCCAGCGGCACGGCGTCCTCGCTCTCCAGAATCGCGCCCGGTCGCGCGGCCTCAAGCCTTGCGCGAAAATCCGCGCCGCCCTTGTTCAACGTGTCAAGGAAAAGCCCATCGGCCCCGACTTCACGCACGATGGAGGCGAGTACCTCCAGGTCCGGGTCTTTCTCACGGCGCGTGCCAACATCCCAAGGATTGTAGTCGAGGTAAACCCTGACATTGCGTTTGTGGAACTGGCGGACAACGTCACGCAGGCCTTTGAGTCCGCCGGGCATGTCGCGGTAAAAATCGAATTGATTGCGTTGGTCCACTCCGATGCGTGGATAGGCGTGCCAAAGCATGACGCTGTCGTAGCCGCCGAATTCACGCTTACCGTGGTCAAGGAGCGTCTCGACGGTGTAGCGGCCGCCACAGAAGTCGTAAAACCTCTGGTCGCACATCATGAGAAAGCAGCAGGCATAATTGGAAGCGGACCAGCCAAACTCCGGGCGGCGATATATCGCGCCGTCGTAATGAAGTCGTGCCCGGGTTTCTTCGCGCCACCTGGCCAACGCCTCCCGGTAGCCCGGCCACTGCCCGGCATCGCTTGGAGCCGGGATTATCCCCCCGGAGGCGTCGAGACTGAGTGAGGAAGCAGCTTCAACCGCCCAAAGACGCCAATCCGGGACAGCAGGGAGAAGCAAGGCCGCTCCGAGTTGAAGGAATCGCCGCCGACGCATGTTCATTTCCTTGATGTTGCCTGTCTTTCAACGATGACATGATGCCCCGCCCGGCAGCGCTGGTTCAGCCCAAATCCACATTGCCACACAGATGAACTTCAATACCGAGCGCGGCCAGCGCCGCCGCCTTGATCCGCAATGCACGATGCGCCTCCTTTTCATTTGGCGCGTAAACCACTTGTATGTGATTTGCCTTGTGCCTGGACATCATCTGGTCACGAGTAATCCCGTCGAGAACTGCATGCATGATGGGCCACTGGGGTGTGGTTTCGCGCCAACGGCGTTCCGTCTCCTGCTGAGGCAATTTGATGGCCCGGCCTGTGCCGAGGTCGCAGTGCAATTTGCCGTCCATGATAAACACCCGGCTCCAGACGATGGGGCCGGGCTTGGAAACCCCTTTGATCGTCCCGCCGCCCAGGCGGAAGTACATGGGGGGCTGGCGCTCGCTGACGGCGTGTTTGTAGCCCCCGAGGTGGGCCGGCGGGACCGCACCGGAAATCAGGAAGACCCAGACGTAATCGTCCACCCCAGCGCCTTTGTAGTGTTGACCCCAGCGAATGTCGTGCAGCGTGTTTTCCGGGGCGAAACCCAGTTTCCGCCAAAGATGGTAGGTCACCAGTCCATCCAGCCCGGCGCATTCGTCCACCTCGTTGAAATGAGGGACGGCTTCGCCGGCAAAAAGTATGCGGCCATTTTTTTTGTACCGGACCGGCGGACGGTCCACATTATTTAACAAACCTTCAGCAAGATCGCTCGCGGCCGCAAGATCTTTCAGCCCTTGCTGGTATTGAATGCCGATGGCGGCGCAGCCGAATTCGTCCGCGATACGGACGGCGGCCACGTACATTTTGCACTGTTGAAGAATTTGCCATTCTGTCAATTCCGTTTCCTCGTCCCGGCCAATCTTGAAACGCAGTCCCTTTCGCCTGAGCCAGGCGTAAACTCCCTGCGCTTCGCCATTCGAAACCAACTGCATGGCGGCGTAAAGCGAAGATTGGCTGAGACGTTCCTTGAAGACGCCGGTGCGATGAAGCAATTCATCGGGGACAACGGCATTATACATTCCCATGCAGCCTTCGTCGAAGACACCGAGAATGGCCTTCTTCTGCTTGAACTCCAGGCCGAATTGCCGGCCAAATCGCTCATCCGCTTCCGGCAGTTTCAATAGAGAAAGGTCCCTGACGTGGCTTTGGTCGTGAGTCACGGCACCTTGGGCGAGCCATCGCCGCAGGCTGTTTTTGAACAGGCTGTCGGAAAAATTCTCGCTCCAAAGGGTGCTATATTTGACACCAGCCTTCGTCAATGAGCCGTTGAGGTTCAGCATGCCCACCAGCCCCGGCCAGGTGCCGCTCCAGTTGGCCAGGGTCAGAATCGGCCCTCGATGGGTCAACAAGCCCGACAACACGTGATGACTGTATTGCCAGACGCTCTCCGCCACAATTAACGGCGCGTTTGGATCAAGGCGACGGAAGACTTCCATGCCCATTTTTTGTGAATCAATGAAGCCGTGCTTCCTGATCTTGTCGTAAGCATGGGCTCGCACAGCGGTCCAACCGGCGGCCTTGAGAACTTTGGTGAGAGCAGCCTCCATTTTCGCCTGCTCCGGCCAGCATTTTTGATTGGCCGAAAGGCGCAGGTCGCCGCTCGATACCAGATAAACCTGCCTGGGCTTTAATGTTGTCGGCATATTCGAGTTACTGTCTGTTCATTGAACTATTCTCCGGCCTTATTGCGAGCACCAAATCCAGTTCGACTACCCCATTCTTTTTGCAGCAAATCCGGACGGTTGTCATTGAGAGTTCGCGTTTTTTTATTGAGTATTTGCGACCGTGGTGTAGAATACTGTGTTCCTTGGCAAAACATTAAATGATGCAGATGGAGATTGCCATTGCAGTGAGAAAGCTCATCACCCATTTCATGAGGCGGTTGAGGTTTTTGCCGGATGAATTTTTCGTGGCATGAGACCCCGCCGACAACGAGTTGTTCCAAAACGCCGCCGACGCGTGGCGCTGATCATCGAGTCGTCGCGGGCTTATGGCCGCGGCTTGTTCCTGGGCATTGCCAAATTCGTGCGCGAGCACCACGAATGGTCCGTGCAAAGCGAGGAATGGAAGTGGACCGATGCTTTTCCGGTCTGGCTCAGGAACTGGGGCGGAGATGGCGTCATTGCCCGGGTGGAAACGCCGGAAATGGCCGCGTTTGTCCGTCAGCTTGGTGTGCCGGCGGTGGATTTGCGCGGCTCGGTCAGTGGTTTTGGCTTTCCGTTGATTGATACCGACGACCGGAAGGTGGCGAATATCGCCGCCGAACATCTCATGTTCCGGGGATTTCGACACTATGCGTTTTGTGGATTCGTGGGGGCCAATTATTCTGACAAGCGATCCCATTGGTTTCAGGAACATCTTGGGCTATCCGGTTTTTCGTGTCAAGTCTATGCCCCGCCGACGCGATCGCCGGAAACGCAAACCATCGGATACGAAAGGCAGGGGTTGCTCTTTCAGGAAGACCTAGAACGGTGGCTGGTCTCGCTTCCCAAACCAATCGGAGTCATGGCCTGCAACGACATTCGCGGCCAGCAGGTCTTGAATCTTTGCCGCGGTCTGGACCTGGCAGTGCCCGAGGAAGTGGCGATCATTGGAGTGGACAATGATGAAATCCTGTGTGAATTATCCGATCCTCCCCTGAGCAGCGTGGTGCCGGACACGCTTCGCATCGGGTATGAGGCGGCCGTTTTGCTCGATCGGATGATGGCAGGCGCCACCCCTCCGGCCAAGCCGATCCTCATCCCTCCACATGGCATTGTGACGCGGCGCTCCACGGAGGTGCTGGCTCTGGATGATCGCCAGTTGGCCGTCGGGTTGCGTTTCATCCGCGATCATGCTTTTGATCCAATCACCATCAACGAGGTGGCGAAGGTGGCGAGCATGTGCAGGCGCGTGTTCGAACGGCGTTTCGCTGCAAGGTTGGGGCGCTCCCCAAAAGCCGAGGTGGTGCGGTTGCGATTGGACAAAGTGAAACAGTTGCTGACAGATACCGACTGGAACCTGTCCCAGATCGCCGAAAAAACGGGTTTCAATTATGGCGAATACCTGCACACCGTCTTCACGCAGAAGATCGGGATTACGCCGGGAGAATTTCGCCGGCACGCCAAACTGGCCTCAAGAGGCCGGTTTCATCTTGTGTAAGAGCCGGCGTTCCCGAACTGGATACTGACATCACCCGAATGCTGGTGCTTGACGAGAACCGCAAAACCACCACCAGCAATTGCTTCCACGGTGTATCCCCGGGCGCTCCCATTGAGGCTGTTCACTCGCGGCAGGATTCTTCCTCCGGCGCGAACCGCCGCCGGCGCATCCCGTAATCTCAACACTTCGCGCGACGCCTTGTCGAACGTCAAGTAATCAATCTTGTGCTCCCCGTAATGAATGGCGCGCACCACTGAAGTCGAACCCAGCAGCCGCGATTCTTCCGGCGGAGCCCATTCCGGCACTGATGCCATGCCTCGCTGAAAGTGGCGCATGTGATCCCCGTAGCCGTCGGAAAACCAAAAGCCGGTGGGAACATCGAGGCTCGTTTGGACCAACCCATCTTCGCGGGAAGAGTAACTGGCCCAGTTAAAAGAACGAAAGGCGCGTTCTTTGGAGTCAAGGTCGCCGGTCACTTCATACCAAAGGGCGCGCACGGAAGCGTAACGCGCCGTGTGGCTGGACATTTTGTCCTTATCGTTCACCTGCTCGGAAAGCACCTCCGCGCCCCACTGCAGCCCCTTTTCGTGCAGTCCCGCCATTGTCACCGAGTCGGTTGCGAAGAAGCCGGTCACCCAATCCAGAATCCGCCTGGCGTGGATGAGTGCCTGGGGATCTTTCTCCGGGTGCTGGAGCAAATAGCGCGCAGTTTCGAGCGCCGAATACTGGTTCCGGTTGACCCGGTAGTCTGGATAGATCAACACATCCTCAAAATACTGCGTCCAGACCTGGTTCTGGACAGGGAAAGTCATCAGCCAACGCCACGCCATGTCTCTCGCACGGGTGTAGGATTTTCGATGGCCGTACTTGAGCCGAAGAATTTCGTCAAAAAGGCGTATGGGGCCAATGGTATTGGCGGTGTATTCCTCGCGGATGCGGGTCCCGGTCCTGGCATCAACGCGAAAAGGCCAAGGGGAATGACTTTGGTCCCCGGGACGCACATGGGCTGCCAACGCGTCGGCGCAATGGAGAGCAGCTTGGAGATACTTTTTCTCCAGGGTAAACTCGTAGAACTGGAGATAGGCGTAACCAAGTTCGCCGACCTTGTCCGGTTCCAGGTATCCCACGCCGTCCCCGCGACCGCAAGGCGTGTGGTTTTCTTGGTCGCAGTAAATGGTGTCCGTGCCGCCCCGGTAAACGGGGTTGCCGGCATCTGAGCTGGAATAAGGCACCAGCGCCCAGGAATCGGTGGCGTCCGTGGTTCCAAACGTTATCATGTGATCCAGCATCTCGCGCACCCGATCCATGACAGTCTGGTCCCCGCTGTAGGCATAATAGAGTATCGCCGAGTCAGTGAGCATGGCAAACAATCCGGCGGGGTTGTGAGCCCAGGGGCGTCCCGAGAACAGCGGCTGGGCGGGATCATTTACTCCGTTGAATTCCGGGTAAGTAAAATAGGTTCGGTAACCATCCTGCTGCACTGGGATGCTCTTAAACATCTCCCAGTCATTCCGGATGATATAGTCGTAAGGAGATTCGGAATCGGCCCAACTGAGAAGCTTTCCCTTGCCATCGAGCCGGACTTCGTGCCAAAAGAGTGGGCCGGCTCGCAGGACATTGGCGCCCAAGAACCATGCAACGCCCAGCAGGACAGCAAACAGGCGATTAAAAACCAGGTTCCAAATCATTTGTGCTTTTGCAACGTTCGCAAATCAACACTTGGAGGCCGGCTGTAAGCTGGAACACGCACCACCAGCGCATCGAAGCCCAAATAATACCCTGCTGATTTGGGGGACTTGCCAGCGCATTCAAATCGCAACGTATGCGTCCCTGCCGCCAGCTTTTGAGTCCCCAGCTTTTCCGCTGCAGGGACTATTGCGGAATCGTAAAGGTCAAGTTGAGCGATTTGCCTGCCGTCGAGCAACACCCGATAGATCCCGTAATCGTAAGAATGCACCGTTTTGGCAGTCAATTCGATGTCCTGGCTCGTCCGGGTCTCGAACGACACTTCCACCCATCCTTGGTCGTTGTGCGGGTGGAACCATAGTTGTTTGCCATCGGTCACTCCATCCAAGGACTGTACTTCAATTGGATCGTCGGAATGCTTTGCCCCAGACATGGCTTCGTGGCCTTTCAGCATAATCCATTCCTGAAACGGCAGACGCGCGCGGCCGGGCGGCAACGCCGGCCAAATCTTGTGAGGCTCAACTTGATACCAGAATGCCACGCTGGACATCAGATCGTCGCGTTCGATGTAGCCGGTGGACGTGCCGTCGGGAAAATCCTGGGCGCCCCTGTGCTGGATTTCCATGCGCAACGATTTCTTAAATGTGACTGGATCAGCAATATGCCAGCGGTAGGCGCTGCCGCGATTGCCTGTATCGTAGCCTTCCCACAGCGGCGTGCCATAAAATGGGCCGGACTGTTCGCGGAACCCCCAGCCGTCGCAAAAATAATCCTCCGTCCCGGTTCCGCGCAGACTTGGCTCCTTTTCGCCGTCGATGAAAAAGAGATCGTTTCCTTCGCCAAACCAGCCCGGCGAGGTCAGATAGACGCTCAAGACGGTGCCCACGTATTGCCCGCGTCCTTCGATGTCAGCGATCAGATAATTCTGGCCCATGACACATGGAAATTCCTGGCGATACATGGCGTGGAAATAGGCGGTGTCCTCCGGCAACGACGGCAGTTTCTGCCAGTCCAGGTAATAGTAGAACGCGTCGCACGGCTTTTTGCCTTCGTTGACAACGATGACGCGGGCTGATTTTCGGAAAGGCATCGGCCAATAACAATTGCGTCCACGGCCATCAGAACTTACGCGAACCGGCAGAGAATCGAACGGTTTGTCAACGCCCATGCCCATGCCGAAGAAATCACCAATTGGACATGCAACACTGGGATTGGTCTCGCCATCCCAATAAATGCGCAACGTGAGCAATCGGGAATAATTCGGCTCTTGATCCGCAATCGTACACCAGAAGTGGACGATTTCACCAGGCCCTTTGAGATCAGCCAGAGTTAAAGTGCCGCCCGGTTTGATCCACCGGCAGTCGCCGTTGCCATTGCGCCAGTCCGGATCGGAGGAAGACGCGCGCATGGTCTTGAAGGTCTTGAGTTTCTCAAGGCCCGAGAGCGGATTGCCAGGATCCAGTTGCGCCAGGACAACGCTGCATGACAACTGGAAGGCAAGAATGGACGAATAGATTCGGTTCATGTGGTGGATTGTTTATTCAAACAATGGGAATGGTCAGCGGTCGGACCGTTGCAATGGGTCCCAATATTTGGAGTTAATGAGCGCTTCGACCGTTTCGTCGGCGGGATTCTCCGGAGGGTTGATATTGGCATCTTTGCGCGCTTCAGCATGACCATCGGTGAACGCACAGTTTCCAACGCCCGAGTGCCGGATAGTATCGACACCCTGGAAGCCGTTAATGCTGCAAGCATAAGGCCACCAACAGTCCGAACTCCAACACGCAGTGGAGTTTGTATCGCTCGAGGCGGGCATGCAATCAGCAACCATGAGCGTGCTGGCCGGACTGCGGATGGCGGTACGCTTGAAGTCGGGGGCGGTGTCAAAATAAATTCCTCCCACGAACAAGGTCGTCGCGTCGAACGGGTGCAATCCCAGAAAGAAATTATTGTAGCCGTAGCCGACAAAATGAGGGTCAAAACTCCAGGACCACGTCACCGACGCTTCCGTGAGCTTTCCATGAATGGCGGGACAGTGAAAAATATTGCTTTGCGATGCGGGGTTGGGCCGGTCGATTATGGTGGGGCCCCACCAGTTGGTCATGGATATGTTCACATTATTGTTGTCAACGTTTTGGTTGCGGTGCGCCGGAAATATTTCCCTGTAGGCGTCGGTGTAGAGCTGCATGAGAGTGGAGATTTGTTTAAGATTGTTGAGGCAGGACGTCCGGTTGGCCTGGGTTTTGGCACGGGCCAGAGCAGGCAAAAGCATCGCTGCCAGAATGGCAATGATGGCGATGACCACGAGCAATTCGATGAGTGTGAAGGCCGATTGGCCCGGCGAAGAACCAATCACCCCCCCCTTTTTCGTGGCTTTGAACTCTTTCATGGCGTCAAAGTTTTTCTCTGCTCCGCCTGGTCATCGGGGATGACTTCCACCGCCTGAATCATCGCCTCGTGGCGCGGTATGGACTTGAACCGCAGTTCAATAATGCCGTTTTCTGGCCGGATGTTTCGAAATTCGCGGGAGTAGGCGTGGAATGTTCCCACTTCCTTGCGCACGTTCAAATTCTCAATCACGGTTCGGCCGTTGATGAGCACCGTGGTGGGACGGGAAACCGATTCCCATTTCCCTTCATGCTCGATCCACGGCGTTTCGGGCGTGTCAGCCCAGTGCAAACGCACCTTGTAACGGCCCGCCGCCACAGTAAGGTTCACCCAAAACTCCGGCGCATGAACTCCGTATCGGTAGATTTCTTCATCAGGCGTTCCCCCGATATACATGCTGCGGCGGTCATGCCACCAGCACCGGGTGACCGTGTCCACGTCGGCTCCGACGCGGGCGACGAACTCGCTGCCGGGCCGCCAGGCGTGGCCCGCGGAGTCGATGTAGTCCTCCCGTCCGGTGTCACCAAAGATCAGCCGTTGCGCGCCCTTGGGTCCACCGCCGGAACCGAAGCCAGCGTCTCCGCTGGCGGCGGAATATTGGGCGGACTCAATCCCAATTTGAGAGCCGCGCGCCAGAGGATTTTTCTCGCCGCGCACGACAGTTTTTAATTCATGAAGGCCATTGGTCAGGCCATTCTTGATAAAGATCGGTTGTTGGTGCCGCACCGCGGGATTCCAACACTCAATCAACGTTGGCTGCTTCACGCCGTCCACCCAGGCATCAGCCCAACCTCCGTCAGGACCAACGACGCCCAGCAGACGCACTTGATTGCCGGAGAATTGGAAGGTCATTATCGCACCTGCTTGATCCGCGGATCGATATGAACCGCCCGGCGCGCCGGTGTCTTTGATCGCATCCCATGGGCCAGTGAACACGAATGAGGTCTGGTCAGCGATTTGTTGCGGATCGTCTCCGACTATTTGAATATGGCGGCAGCCATCGTGACGCACTGTGACGATCCAATCGCCGTTTGATAACGAAGCGAGAGAATAGCCGTTGGCGTCCAGAGCGGGACGTTCTTTGAGCCGGCGGCCATCAGCCTGAATGGATGCAGGACGAAATGCCAGCCGCATGACTTCCTGCGCGCCCGGCGGCGAATCGTAGGTTGTGTAATTGATTCCCCCTTTTTCATAGAGAACTTTCTGCACCACAGAAGAGGAGCGGACAATGTGGTTTTCCCGGTTTGGAGCGAATTTTTCTGGAAGCCACGCCATGGCCTCCAGAACCTGGCACATTGGCCACGGATGGGCCAAATTGGACCATTCAGCAGTCGCAACCTGGTCGCCAAACAAGCCATCCCTGACCACGCCGTTGGGAAGGCTGTCGTACGTCGCCATGAGCATCATGCGCCGGCCAATCTCGGCAGCCCATTCGCTCTGGGCCAGCGCACCGTAGCGAATCAAAGTGGGGCCGGCAGTGTATTGGTTGTAAGAGAGCGAAGTGCCGCAGCAAACGGAGGATTCGGGAAAGGCCCAGGCGCCGGCATACACGTCACCATGGGAATCCGGCGCGGCGCAGTTTCGATTCCAAACCAGTGAAAGCATGTTCCGCAAATCGTTCTCCCAATTGGGATAAGCCTTGGGATATTTCATAATATGGTCAGCGCACATTGAAACCATGCCACACATCATGGGATTGTCCCAATCCCAATACGTCCGCCCCCATGTGTCATCCACCCACCAGGCGGGCAGCATCCGCTCATTGAGAAAACGCCTGCCGGCATCCCTGGCCTTGAGGATGGCGTTGTCCTTTCCCGAATAACCGATTTGAATCAAGTCGTCGAGGAAATCAACGATGATGGAGGTGGTGCCGGTGAGCACGTCGGACCACCCGACGACGGAAGGGTCAACATAACGATTCCACGGTGACATGTCCAGATGGGTAAACTGGCACTTGGCGGCGAAGACGTCGCCCCAATGTTTCACCATTTCAAGGTAGCGCGGATTGCCGGTGAGTTTGTGGGCGCGCAGCACCTCGATACCCACAATGGCGCAGAGGTCGAGTTGGTTGCGCCCGGCCGCTTCGCACTTGCCATAGGCCTTTCCCCGTGTCGGCGTGCTGATGGGAAACAAAGGCCAGTCGGCCTTTTCATCGGTTAATCCATAATCCAAAATGTAGTCCACGGCCAGCGGGATATAGACGAACGCGATGGGATCGCCGCTGTATTGGTAGTAGGCCGTGAGGCCCTTTATGGTGCTCCATGTGCGCTGCGCCAGATCTCCGCACATCCAATCGGTCGTTGGGGGAATCAGAATGGTGCCGTCGGGCTTGATGCTCCAGTGAGAATTGTAAATGAAGTCCGGCGCAGCCATGACCGCCTTTGGCTTGTCCACCCACGGATAGCGTTTATAGACGTTTACGGCGATGTTCAGGCGCTCATCCAACTGCCCGTTCAATCCATGATGCCAGGGCGCGATCACGCCGTTGGAATCCAATTCCGCAGCATGGGCGTAATAGGAAGGCAGATTGGTGGCAGCCTGTGCATTGAGACAAACCCCGACTGTCGCGAGCAGGAACCAAACCATCATCGACAATGGGAATCCAGAATTTCCGCGCCAACATGAGCCGTCCATGCCTTCTCTCACATCGACATGTTTTATCATACAATCCGTGCAACTCACGCTCGCCCATTTGGAATCCTCAAGGTCCAATCAATCGGAAGAACTGCGTTCCAGTGCCATCTGGCAAGGTCACCACCTCCAGGCCGCCACTCGGCACCGGCGCCGTGCTAACGTTGCTCCACGATGCCGGAGTCAGTGTGGTCGTGGATTGGAGGTGGAACGTGGCCTGCGTCGCCGGCCAACTGAGAACAATGTTCCCCGCACTGCTGCTGACGGACAACAGAGGCCGCGGAACGAAAGCGCTAAAATCACCGGCCATGACTGTTTGGATTTGAGCTTGCGACAGCGCCACATTGAAGACAGCCACGTCATCCAACATGCCATTCCAGTTGGCCATTGCGGGTGTGGCTGGGTCAAACTCCGTGCCAATGATGATCGCGCCCTGGTCAGAGGAGCCGTATTCGACATACGCGGTCCTGGGATTGGTTGCGGTGCCGCCATAAATGCCCTGGTTGCCATTGCGGTAAAGGGTGATATTGGTCCCATCATAGACCACCGCCCAATGCACCCATTGATCCAGCAGCGGTGACACGGAATTGCTGATGCCCCACCCAATTTCCCAATCCAAACCGACACGATCCCAATAGGCATAATCCCAAGTGTAGAATTCGTCGTCGCCTTGCGCTCCGGACTCCACTTGCAGAGCCGTGCCGTCGTCAATCACCAGGATCCGTCCATAGCTCGCCACAAAATTCCCCGTGCCGTCCGAATCCTCGTAAGCCCAGGCGGTGATCGTCCACGGATCAGCTGCGGTCTGACCAATTTCGAGCAAGGTATTTCCCGGAACGCTCACGTAAGAGTGGTTCACGCCGTCGTTGGTAAAGCGCAAGGCTCCGCCAAACCCGGGCTGACCGGATACCCAAGCCGGAACATTGCCGTTCTCGCCCATCAATGTCCCATTGTTCCCAAAGCCGGAGGAATCAAGGGCAGTCGTTCCGCTCCCTTCATTAAACCGCCACAGGGCGACGAGGCTCCCGAGCGAGAGCACAACAGGCTGGCTGGTGGCGGCACCCGTGGCATTGCTGACCACCACCCAATAAGTCCCGGCTTGGCCGGATTGAACGTTATTAATGGCAAGTAAGGCGTTGGTGCCCTGTGCTCCCATGTTCGTCCCGTTGAAAAACCACTGATAGGTAAACGGTGCAGCCCCGTCCGCTCCGACACTAAATGTGGCCGTTGACCCCGGCGGCGCCAGCAAGTTTTGTGGCTGGCTGACAATGCCCGGAGGCCCGCCGACAAAACCGGAGAAGTCGCCAGACATGACGGTCTGAATCTGCGCCTGGGTCAACGCCCCGGCAAACACCGCCACATCGTCTAGCACGCCGTTCCAATTGCGACTAGCCGGCTGATCGAGCTCCGAGCCAATAAGGATTGAGCCTTGATAAGCAACGCACCCCAACGCGGCTGTGACCAGTTGCGAAGCGACACCGCTACCAGGGCCTTGGTTGCCGTTGAGGTAAACGGTAAAATTGGTTCCATCATAAACCACCGCCCAATGTTCCCATTGGTCCAGCAGCGGCGTCACGGGAGAGTTAATGCCCCAGCCAATTTCCCACGCCGGGTTATTCTGGGCCCAAGTGTAAAGCTGTCCGTCCCCAATCGCTCCGGACTCCAATTGGAAAACTAATCCGTCGTCAATCACCATGATCCGCCCATAGGTGGAGACAAAATTACCCGTGCCGCCGGAATTTTCGTAAGCCCAAGCCGTGATCGTCCACGGATTGGTGGCAGTCTGGCCGATCATCAGTGAAGGGCTGCCAGGAATGGAGACGTAAGTGTAGTTCGTCCCGTCATTGGTGAAGAGCAAGGCGCTGCCGAAACCTGTTTGGCCGGCGGTCCAGGTCGGCAGATTCCCGCCACTGCCTTGCAGCGTTCCGTTGTTCCCAAGCCCGGACGAATCGGAGATATTTGTTCCGCTCCCTTCGTCAAACCGCCACAGGCCCACAAGACTTGGATTTATCGAAAGCTGCGCTGACTGGCTGGTAACGGCGTTCACCGAATTGCTCACCACCACCCAGTAATTCCCGACCTGGCTCAACCCGACGTTGCTCAGCGTCAGCGAGGCACCGACGGCACTCGGTCCCAGGCTCGTTCCATTGAAATACCATTGGTAATAGAACGGTGGAGTGCCGTCCGCACCGACACTAAATGTGGCCGTTGACCCCGGCGCCACCACCAAGCTTTGGGGCTGGCTGACCATTCCCGCAGGCCCGCCAATAAACGCTGAGAAGTCGCCCGACATGACAGTCTGAACCTCCGCCTCGGTCAGCGCCCCGGCAAACACCGCCACATCGTCCAGCATGCCGTTCCAATTGCGATCAGCCAATTCATTGGTTTCAGTGCCGATAATGATCGACCCCTGATAGCCGGGATACGAGAGCGAGGCTGAGACCATATTTGAAGCCACACCGCCGTTGGGGCCTTGGTTGCCATTGCGGTAAAGCGTGATGTTGGTGATTCCATCATAGACCACCGCCCAATGGACCCATTGATCCAGCAGCGGCGATACGGAATCGCCCTTGCCCCATCCAAACTGCCAGGCCCCGGTGGTCATGGCCCAAGTGTAGAATTCGTCGTCGCCTTGCGCTCCGGATTCCAGTTGCTGGGCGATGCCATCGTCGATCACCACGAGCCGTCCATAGGTGGAGATGAAATTTGATGTCCCGCCGGAACTCTCGTAAGCCCAGACCGTGATCGTCCACGCATTGGTGGGAGTCTGGCCGATCATCAGTGAACCGCTGCCAGGAATAGCGACGCCGGTGTAGTTCACCCCGTCATTGGTGAAGAGCAAGGCGTAGCCGAAACCTGCCTGGCCGTTGGTCCAGGTCGGAAGTTGTCCGCCACTACCTTGCAGCGTTCCGTTGTTGCCAAGGCCGGACGAATCGGAGACATTTGTTCCGCTCCCTTCGTCAAACCGCCATAATCCGACCACTGAAGGGGCGGCTAAACATGCCTGTTGGTGCAGGAGTGTGGCACAACAGGCCACAACCATCAAAAACAATTGAGGCATCGATCCGGAAAGAGAGGCTGTTTTCATCGGCATTTTCATAGGCTCATTTGGGTTCACGTGGCATACTTGGGGTATAATATACACAGAAGAACGCATCATGTCATTGAGGGTTTACGTTTCTTTTATTGAGGTTTTGCGACGAGCGCCAAACTTGGCCTCCATATTCGTGAAAATACCTTTATTTCCTAATAAAATCGCAATACGCGAATGCAGCATTGCCATGGTCCTGACTGGGCATTGAGGAGATACCTTTAATGCTTTTTGTTCTGACCGCCGGCCGCTGGTTTGCGCGGTTCACTCTCGCGGCAAGAGTTTGAATGGCTCATTCTTTCTTCCAAGGACAATCCGGCCCAAAGATCGACGGATTTTTCGGTGTACAGCCGCGACAATCCTCACCGAATCCACCCCGCCAGCTGGCGTTTCCGCTTCGTCCCGTCACGGGCCAGGCCGAATAGGCCCTCCTCGGCCGCTTGCAGTTCGGCTTCTGATCCGTCTGCCTGACACATGCATTTTTCGTCCAAACCGGAGAATCAAAGCATCTGGCTGGTAAGGGATGCCAATCTGCGTCTTCAGGTCGGCGTTTTCGCGCCAGGCTCAATCCGCCGCTAACAAAGTCCTTCGTGTTCCGCTGTACACAGAGAGTCTGTCAAGCGGGAAGTGGGCTACAACTGGGAGAAATCTGGCGGAAAAGTGGAGCCAGTTGCCGGACTCGAACCAAATCTGATTTGTTCAGCCAGCTCTATTTAAGCGGTATGGCGGGAAGACGCTTGAGAGTCTTATTGGCTGGGTCAACCATAATCCCAACCGATTCAAGCGCCGTCACGCCCAAAAGCGGCTCTGTTCCAGAAGCGGCGAAGATCACCCGGCCTGCGGTCGTTTCTCCCATGAATTCAATCCGCACCAGACCAAACGCGTACTCCCTGATGGTGCCATCCGCCAACTCGTACGCCATTTTCCCCTCCTGCTTGACCCCGAGCTTCTCCAGTTCGTCCGAGGGCGCCATGCAGTCAGTCGCCCCGGTATCGACCAGGAACAGCGACTCGAACGACTTCTTCGGGTCCACCAGACTCGTAAGCTTGGTTGTGACCTTCGTCAAACCCATAGCTGCGCCTTCTCCGGTTTTTCCACTCGTTTCTCAAGCGTTTGCGACATGGCACTAATTTACGTGACCGATTCCAAGGTGTCCACGACATTTTGAGGCAACCGTCCAACGGCAGCACGAGAGTCTTCCAAGTTTTCACGAGGGTTTGATTCCCTTCACCCGCTCCAACCCTGATCAGATCGTTGAACCAGCCAACAATCATTGCTCTGGCGACAGGCGGTAAAGTCCCGCGCCGTGGGCATTGATGACGGGCGCAAATTCGTTGGCGACCGAACCAAGGTCTTCTTGCCGCCACAAATCCCGAACGCGAACTTTGCCGCTGAAACCAAGCTCCGACAATTTCACCGGCACCGCCGCCGAGGCGCCGATCGCGCCTGTGGCGCGCGTGTTGAACAACGCGACATATTTGTCCGCCGAGCCGGGCGCGTCGGCGCCCCAGCCGCAAAAGCCGTCGCGATAAAACAGTTCATGGTTGTTGGAACTCTTTTGATTGGCGGCGATGACCTCGTCGTTGGTGAGCAACGAGAGCGTGAAATCGTCGAGCTTCGTGAGGTCAGCGCCGATCATCAGCGGCGAACGCGCGATGCTCCAAAGCGACAGGAGCGTGAACTGTTCGTCGCGCGAGAAATGCGTTTTGTTCTTTCCCATTTGCAGGACCCCAATCGGCAGCATATCGGCATCGGGAAAATGTCCCGGCCCGCGAAAGGGCGTCCAGTCGCGCAGGCGTTCGAACTGCGAAAACAGCAGGGCCCAGTTGTCCCAAAAATCATCGCTGATGCGCCACATGTTGGCCTGCCTGCTGATGTGTTCGCCTTTGCTGACCGGCGTCGCCCCCGGCGACGTGCTGAAAACAATCGCCCGGCCAGTGTGGTCAATCGCTTTGCGGATGGCTTGTATTTCCGCCGTGTGATACGGCCTGGAAAGATCGTCCACCTTCACGAAGTCCAAACCCCACGACGCGAACTGGTCGAAAATCGAATCATAATACTCCTGTGCGCCGGGCTTGGACATATCCACGCCATACATATCGCTGTTCCAAAGACATTTACTATTGGTGTCGGCGATGTCGGCGGCGGTGTGGCTCGCGCCTTTGATTGGAGTTTTCGCGGCCACCGCCTGACGCGGAATGCCGCGCATGAGATGCACACCGAATTTGAGGCCAAGGCCGTGAACGTAATCGGCCAGCGGCTTGAATCCTTCGCCGTCAATCGCGGACGGAAATTTATTTGTCGCCGGCACAAGCCGTCCCCACCGGTCCATTTCCAGTTTTGCGTCTTTGCGATACTCGAAGCCGTTCGCCCGCGGCTCATACCATTGGATGTCCACAACGATGTATTCCCAGCCGTGGCGATGCAGATTCGCCGCCATGAAATCGGCCTGCGCGCGGGTCTGTGCCTCGGTCACAGTCGTGGCGAAACCGTCCCAACTGTTCCAGCCCATCGGTGGCGTCTGTGCCCAGGCCCAGTAGTCGGGATCGGACGCGCGTGCCGCAGCCAACCCGCCAAACAGCCCGATGGAAACGAACATGAGGATGAGGTTACGTTTCAGGTTCATAGTTGTGTTTCAGCAGTGGATTTTTAAACAAAAAAGTTTCAGGTTGCAATGCTCCACCTTGGTTTTTTCCCCGCCAGCAACTTTAACCACAAAGAACATGGACCACAAAGAAAACTCCTTTCTTTTGGCCGCTCCTGTCCGCCGGAGGCGCGCCTTTGTTTGTGCAGACGCGGATGGCCATCAGCGAACGAGCGAAGAAAAAAGCGCTCATTCATTCTTCCCCTTCTTCTGGCAAAGCCCTGCCAATTTGGCAGGCAATGGCTTCAATAGGATCATCGCTGCCACAGGATGTGAGCGGCTTCCAGAGGAACCGCAACGCCGTCGCAGTGCGGTATCACTCGCGCCGTATAGTCCGCTGGTGGGCGGGCCGCAGACACAACCGCGCTGTAAACGTAGCCGCCTGAGGCGCCGGCCAGTTGGCGAACGCTCTTCATTTCCTGCCGCACGGGAGCGCCGCCCATGACTCCTTCGGCGCAAAGTTCCACCCGCACCGCCTTGGGGTCGAGGTCATTGAGAAAGACCTGGACCTCAAATACGTGCTGCCCGCCACGAGTTTCCGCTTTGACTTCGCCGAAGCGCAACGCGGGCCATTTCTTTTCCAGACTGTGCCGCCAATCGGCCATTTGCCTGCCGAGCGCGCCTTTATTGGCCGCGCGCAACTGGTAGGCGGCGGCAACCGGGAGATAGTGTTGCTCGGTGTATTCGCGCACCGTGCGGTTGGCAGAGAAGCGCGGTGTCAGCCGCGCCATGCTTTCCCGCATCCGCGCCACCCAGGCCGTGGAAATGCCCTGTTCGTTGCGGGCATAAAACTCCGGGATCACCTCCCGTTCCAGCCGCTCGTAAAGCGCCACGGCTTCGGCCGCGTCCCAGGCCGGATCGTCGTCGTGCTCCTGGCCGTCCCCCAACGCCCAGCCCAACTCAGGCGCGTAAGCTTCCGCCCACCAGCCGTCCAACTCCGAAAGATTGATGCCTCCATTGACGAGCACTTTCATGCCGCTGGTTCCACACGCCTCCCAAGGCCGGCGAGGAGTGTTGAGCCAGACATCCACACCCTGCACCAAGCGTTCGGTCAATTGCATGTCATAGTCACTGAGAAAGATCGCATGAGGACGGACCTCGGGTCGGCGAATGAATTGTATCCATTTCTGGATCAGGGCCTGTCCCGCTTGGTCTGCCGGGTGGGCCTTGCCAGCGAGGATGAGTTGCACCGGGCGCTGAGGATTGGATAACAAGCGCAGCAGTCGCTCGGGATCGTGCAGCAGCAGGTTCGGTCGCTTGTAAGTGGCGAAGCGGCGCGCAAAGCCCAGTGTCAACACGTTGGGATCGAAAAGATGCTTCATCTCTTCAACCGTCTCGGGCGGTGCGCCGGCGGCGGCAAAGTACCGGGCCAGACGATGGCGGGCGTAGTCAATCAGCGACTTTCTGGAAGCCGTGCGAAATTGCCAAAGGCTGGCGTCGGAGACGCAACGAATGTCCTGTTCCAGGGTTTCCATCGTCCCCAGCCAGCGGCCTTTTCCACAGGCCTTCGTCCAAAGATCGTCCGCTGCCGCCGAGTCCCAGGTCGGCATGTGAACTCCGTTGGTCACATGTCCGACGGGCACTTCGTCCACCGGCCAGCGGGGAAAAAGAGGCTCGAAGAGATGCCGGCTGACTTTCCCATGCAAGCGACTCACGCCATTGACCGCCCCGCTGCCGCGGATGGCCAGATAGGCCATGTTGAAACTCTCCGACGAGTCGTTCGGATTCTGGCGGCCCAAGGCCAGCAAATCGTGGACTGTAATGCCAAGCTTTTCCCCGGCGTATCGGCCGAGGTATTGCTCGATCAGAGCCGGAGTGAAACGGTCAAAGCCGGCGGCCACTGCCGTGTGGGTGGTGAAGAGGTTTCCCGCCCGCGTGACGGCCAGCGCGACGTCAAAGGACTGCGCATTCTCTTGCATGAAATCGCGGGCGCGTTCCAACACGGCGAAGGCCGCATGTCCTTCGTTCAGGTGACAGACTTCGGGTTTGAGGCCCAGTGCGGCCAGCAGCCGCCATCCGCCAATACCGAGGAGCAGCTCTTGCACGAGGCGCAACTCCGGCCCGCCCCCATATAACTCGCTCGTGATGCCTCGATGAGCGGGAAAGTTCGCCAGGTCATTGCTGTCCAGGAGATAAAGCTTCACTCTGCCGACCTGGACCTGCCAGGCACGCAGCCAGACCGCATAACCGGGCAAGGCGATCTCCAACCGCAACCACTCGCCGTTGGGCTGGCGCACCGGCGCGATCGGCAACTGTCCGGGGTCGTTATAAGGATAGAGGGCCTGTTGCGCTCCCTCCTTGTCAATCACCTGGCGAAAATAGCCTTGTTGGTAGAGCAACCCCACTCCGACCACCGGCACGCCCAGGTTGCTGGCGGTTTTGAGCTGATCACCGGCCACATTGCCAAGACCGCCAGAGTAAATGGGCAGCGCTTCGCTCAACATGAATTCCATGCTGAAGTACGCCACGCAGGTCAGGGGCGCCTGTGGATGATGTTGCTGAAACCACGCCGGCGTCTCCTCCTCCGCCTGATGCTTCATACGCAGCAAGTCATCAACGTTCTTGCGGAAGGCAGGATCGGCCAGCGCGCGCTCGAGTTTGTCCCGCGAGACTGTTTGCAGGACAACCCAAGGGTTCTGCGTCAGTTCCCACAGCTCAGGATCAAGCAGTTGCCACACCTTGTCGGCGCAATGATTCCACGTCCAGCGCATGTCCAGGGCCAGTTCCGCCAGGGAACCGAAGCCCTCCACTTCCGTGGGCAGAAGGCTGTATATCGGGTGGCTGACTCGTGTTTCTTTGCTCATAATTTCTCCTTCAAAGCATCGCTGACTATTGTCTGGGCCTCCTCCAGGATGCGGCGCAGATGATTCGCTCCCCGGAAGCTCTCCGCATAAATCTTGTAGATATTTTCGGTCCCTGACGGACGCGCGGCGAACCATCCGCTCCCGGCCGCCACTTTCAAGCCGCCGAGGGGAGCGCCGTTGCCCGGCGCCCGGGTAAGGACTGTCCGGATTTTTTCGCCCGCCAGCTCGGTGATCTTAACTTGCCGGGGTGAGAGTTTGGCCAGCAGTTTCTTTTGATCCGGAGTGGCCGGCGCCTCAACCCGGTCATAGGAAGGCTCGCCGAACTCGCGCGTGAGTTCATGGTAAATTTCGCCGGGATCGCGGCCCATCCGGGCTGTGATCTCCCCCGCCAGCAAAGCCGGGACAATTCCATCTTTGTCCGTCGTCCAAACGGCGCCATCCAGGCGGGCGAACGTGGCTCCTGCGCTTTCTTCGCCGCCGAAGCCAAGCGAACCATCGAGCAAACCATCCACGAACCACTTGAAGCCCACCGGCACCTCAAATAGCTCACGGCCAAGCTTCGCGGTGACGCGATCAATCATCTGGCTGCTCACCACCGTTTTGCCGACGGCCGCATCCTTGCGCCACTTGGGCCGGTGTTGAAAAAGGTGGAAGATGGCGGCGGAAAGGTAATGGTTCGGCGGCAGCAATCCCGCGCTTCGGGTGACGATTCCGTGCCGGTCATGGTCTGTGTCGCACGCGAAGGAAAGGTCAAAACGGTCCTTCATCCCTATCAATCGCTGCATCGCATAGGCCGAGGAAGGATCCATCCGTATCTGACCATCCCAATCCACGGTCATAAAGCGGAAGGTGGGATCAACTTCTTCGTTGACCACGGTAAGATTCAGACCATAGCGCTCGGCGATTCGTCCCCAGTAATGGACGCCGGCGCCGCCAAGGGGATCAACACCAAGCCTGAGCTTCGAATCGCGGATGACCTCCATTTCAACCACATTGCCGAGATCGGCAATGTAGGCGCTGAGATAGTCGCGCCGGTGCGTCGTCGAAGCGCGCAAAGCCTGCTCGTGGGGAATTCGTTTCACCCCTTTGAGCCGGGCTTCGAGCAGCCCATTCGCCTGCGCCTCAATCCAATCGGTGACGACATTGTCCGCCGGCCCGCCATTCGGGGGATTATATTTGAAGCCGCCGTCATGCGGCGGATTGTGCGAGGGTGTGATGACAATCCCGTCGGCGAGTCCGCTTTTCCGCCCGCAATTGTAAGTCAGGATGGCATGAGAAATCACCGGGGTCGGTGTGTATTCGTCCCCTTCGGCGATCATCACCTCGACTCCATTGGCCGCCAGCACCTCGAGCGCGGTGGCGCAGGCCGGAACGGAAAGCGCGTGCGTATCGATGCCAAGAAACAGCGGGCCAGCGGTTTTCTGCCGCTTTCGATACAGGCAAATGGCCTGGGTAATGGCCAGAATGTGCCATTCGTTGAACGCCCGCTTGAACGATGAACCTCGATGCCCGGAGGTGCCAAACGCGACGCGTTGCGCCGGCACCGTGGGATCGGGCACTTCGGCATAGTAGGCGGTGATGAGCCGCGGCACATCAACCAGAATTCCGGGTGGCGCCGGCTTTCCGGCAAGGGGACTTGTTTTCATGGTGTTTCAGGTGTGTTTTCGAGTTTCGCCACTTTGGCCAGACGGCGGCGATGACGCTCCGCGCCGCTGAATCGCGCATCGAGAAATGTTTGAACCAATTCCCAGGCGAGTGCGGGACCGACTACGCGACCTCCGAGGCAAATCATGTTCAGGTCATCGTCCTCGACACCTTGGTGTGCCGAAAAATTTTCATGAATCAGGCAGGCTCGCGCCCCCGGCACCTTGTTGGCGGCGACGCACGCGCCGACGCCGCTGCCGCAGATGGCCACGCCACGCTCCACTTCTCCGCGGGCAACCGCGCGGGCCAGCGGCACGACAAAATCCGGATAATCATCGTCCAATTTCGGGTGCAAGTCGCCAAAATCAACCACTTCATAACCGGCCGCGCGCAATTTCCCGGTGAGTAGTTCCTTCAATTCAAATCCGCCATGATCGGCAGCGACACCGATGCGGTGGATAGTTCCCGCCACACCCTTCAGCGGCTCCGTTCCATTCATAATGCAAAAATAATCACGGTAACGATACGGACACTATGGGGTAAAACCCTATCATGCACGATGGAAACCTCAAGTTTTTTACCATGCGTCAGTGACGGCTGGGCGCATCCGTACACTGCTACCGTGCGATCTGTCGATTCCCTCGCACCGCGAAGCGAGGAGAGGATCAGGAAGTGGCAGAGGCGTCCACGTCTCTGTTGAGATTCCCTCGCCACACGAAGTGGGGAGAGGGTTAGGGAGAGGGGTTCGTTCGGTCAATGGTAGCAGTGTACGGATGCGCCCTTTACCATGCGCCCCAAGCTCTTAACGGGGCGGTTACTGACCAGTTTGCGGCATAGACGACATTCGGAACCGACAGAATCGCCGCGAAAAAGCACAAAAGTCGCAAAATGAACCGCCGGAATGAACAGGATTTATAGATGCAGAATCATCCGCTGTCGCTGAAGCTTTGGTGGACGGGGAATCCATTCCCCACCCTGTCGATTTTTTTTGTGCTTCTTGCGCTTTTTCGCGGCAGCATCTTTGTATTCTATCCTGCGGCCCTCTCAGTAAGCTGCGTTTACGGCTCCAAGATGACCGCTCCGGCGTTGGTCTTGTTCAGAAAATAACCGCCGCCATTGGTTCCATTGAGCAAAATCACGCCATACCGGGCCTCTGCCAAACATTCCTGCCATCTTGATTTTTCGAGCATGGGAAAAAAGGCCTTTGCCCGCAGAACATGCAGATGGACGCAGATGAAGAATTCTTATTCCGTATCTGCGTTAATCGGCGTGTTCTGCGGGCAAGTCCAGATTCGTTGCGGCTGGCCGCGCAGGGGTCTTTGTGGCAAAATGATTCCGTGGTTTCCCCGGTTTTCCATAATCTTTCCGGGCACCCATGAAAAAGGCAGAAGGAAGAATTAAGCGTAGCGGCGCCTCGGCAGAGCGCCGCACTCACCGGCTGTCTGCCGACAGCCGCTACGCGCTTCGACTTTTGGCTGTTTTTCAGATTTCTTAATTCTTAATTCTTACTTCTTAATTCACTTCAGAATCCGGCTTTATCGTTAACGTAACGGGCTTGTTGCTGGTCTGTTGCCGATTTTGTTGCCACTTAAGTCATTGACTATCAACGATGTAGCCGATGTTGCCGATTTTTCAGACCTACATATCAATCTTGCGTTTTGTGCGCCTCTTCGCGGCAATTTTATCTTTTTGCCCCCGTTATTGCCGTTCCCCTTTAAGATGGCTATTTTTATACAGCTTCTGAGGCAACGAAAGACCAAAAGCAGTAACATGTTACCGCTCTGTTACCTTTCGTGTTACCGGCTAAGTCGTTGATTATCAACACCTGTCACCGTGTTACCGATTTTTTGGACCTATCTATCAATCTTTCGCTTCAGGCTGCTTTCTCTATGCGATTCTGAGGCGGTTGAATACGGGCACTTTGGCAAAGTCTAAGATGAATCCAAAAACCACTGCCGCCACGAGTATTCCTCCCACAACAAATAGGGGCAGAGGAGTCATGGCGATCCCGCAAATCGCCAGCGTTGAGGCGATCAGCACATCAACGACAGAGGACCCAAGGAGCCATAGGCTGGGACGAGCGGACCCCAGGCGACGGCGTTCACGATTCGTATAGGTCGTTGCTTGATTGCCAAAAACGATGACCACGAAGGCCAGAGTTCTTAACGCTTCGATTCCAAGTTCCAGGCGGAATTTGGCGAAAGCCAGAACACCGGTGCAAAAGACCAGCTCGGAGACTCCCATGAAGACACCCGCAATCGTCAATGCGCCGATTCGCCAGGCATTGGGCATCTCGAGCACAATCGCAGCCTTGAGCATCCATGGAACCGGCGCCCAGAACTTGGTCAGCGCCCTGCGCAATGGATGCAGAGCCGTGTCCGGCACTGCGTTTGGGCCGAACTTCTCCAGCCGGCGGCGGGCTTCATCGCTCGTGAGGCCGGTCGAGACCGGGAAATCCTTCACATTGGTGTTACGTCTGGTTGTGAAACCCATGAACCCGGGTGCGGTGGCGTTCCGCCAGCAATTGCGCCTCGGCTTCCAGCCAGTGTTGCACATCTCGCCCTTGCGGCGAACCCTGGTTCACATAACTGAAGTATGCCCTTCTGGCCACTTCGTCCGCTGACGGGGTAAAATCAATTTCGTTTCGGTTTAAGTCCGCAGCCGCAGTTGGCGGTGATGCACTGGCCGGATTAATGCTTTGCAACATAGACTTTTATTTTCTGTAAATTGCGCTGGCCGCCGCCCGGGAAAATAGTTTTCCCGGCATTCGAATTCGACTCCCGAGCCTTGCCGCCGACGGAACACCGCCCCATCCCCTTCAAATTCTGCCCAGCAAAAGCAGGACAACCAGAATCACCAAAAGCAAGCCCGCTCCGCCGCTCGGGTAATACCCCCAATTCCGGCTGTGTGGCCACGCCGGGAATGCGCCGATCAACATCAGAATGAGTGCCACCAATAGAATAGTTCCTAACATAATTTTCCTTTCAATGTGCGAATGCGATTCGCTTGTTTATCTTTCGTTATTTTCCCCCCAAGCTCGTCGCGCTTGTCGTCCTTCTGCATGGAGTAAGAATAATCCAAAACCATGCGGGCGCTATGGGGTGTTACCCTACCCAACATTTCAGCGGCTTAGTCGGATTTGGGCGGCGGCAGATTTCAAACCCGCCAGCGCTCCCAATCTCGATTTGATGGCGTCGAATTTCAGTTGTTTTGACTGCTCCTTCCCTCCAATGGATTTGGATTCCGGTTCGAATCGACTCTAGCGGCGGCGGTTGTGTCGCGGCTGACCGCTGGGTGTGGAAATCGTTGAGCAGGGTGTTCATGTCTGTGCTTCCAAGTTGAAGCCTTCAAGAAATGGCAAAACGTTGTTGTCCGCGAAACTCAATCAGGTGCGACTTGATGGCGAGCCGAATAATTCCGATGGCCCGGCGTTGGCCCCAGGCGCGGCAACCACCTGCCACAAAATCACCGAAGGTCAATGGCTCTTTTCTGGGATGGGCTTTCATAGGCAGAGGCCAGGAAGAGGAATGGGTTGCGCTCATAGTTTCGGCGATGGTTCCTGCGGGGCGGATGTTTCCATCTCCGCCTGGAGTTCGTCCAGTTGGATGAGGTCTTTGACGTATAAGCTGGCGGATGTGGAAGGCATTTTGCCGTCTTTCTTGGTAAATTGCTCTCCGGCGGCAATGACGGTTATTCCATTTTCACCGATTACCTTAATGGGAATGACGGAGCCTACGGCCGAGACGTGAGTGCCATCGGCGGTGATGATGTACCTGCCAACGCCGCTGCCTTCCACCACTGAGCGACCGGCCGCATTCCTGATTTCCAATGTGCTGCCGGCCACCACAGAACGGACAACGGTGAAAATCCTTCCCGTGCGAAGGTCCAGTAAGGTATGCTCGATAGGAAGGCCGTCCTTGATGGTTGCCGCCATTTTCTCGAGTTTTATTTCGGTGCCGGCCTGGAGGCGGACGGTGGTTCCAGTGCGCCGGAAAAAGAGATCTGTCCGCGCATTTTCGCCGGTACGGACGATGGCGCCTTGCTCAAAAATATGGCCGCGTTCAAAATTGGTGAACGCAACGCCATCTTCGGAGTAGTCGCACTTTCCGACGACCTTAAAAACCACAGCAGTGGGTCGATCAGCGCTGTCCGGACGTTGGAGCCGCGATTCCGGGGCTTGTTTAGCCTCCTGGGCATAGATTGCCACGGGCAGACATAACTGCAACATGACTATGAAAACGGTCCCGCACAGGACGTTTTTCACCGTTCCCAAAAACTCCACGACGGTATAGGGCTTGAGCAGCGTGGCGGCGGGTTGGAGCCAGGGGTACAGGGTAAATTCCTCTTTTGGCGATGATCCGGTGGCCAGGATGACCGGCAGGGCCACGCGGGCGGCATGCAGTTTCATGATCAACTCAACGCCTGACATCTTCGGCATGTTGTTGTCGGTGACCAGGAGGTCATAGCTGTTCACTTGAAGAGCGTCCCAGGCGACAGCCCCATCTTCGGCGGCGTCCGCATGGTAGCCGGAGTCAATCAACACTCTGGTGTTGAGATGGCGGATGGACGGCTCGTCATCCACCACGAGAATGCGATGGGGCGGACTCGCGTGGCATCGGAGTCCTGCGCCCTCTAACTGGCCCGTTTGCCGGATTTCATCCTTCTTCATGGCATAATAATAAGCCGGGAAACCTGGCGGGCGCTATGGGGTGTTCACCCCATAGGGGATTTTTGTGAAGCCAAATAGCCTCCATATCAGCCCATGCTTTCAGGGTCAATTACACTGCCCTCAAGCGCCGGGTACGGTTCTTCGCTGTTTTCGGTGGAATTGAGTTTCATTAAAAGCCTTCTTTGGCACCAAATTGGAGCGGCCAGCCGGAGCGAAGTAGCGCAGCGCACGGCTGAAGTGACTGGGATTCTGTACCCCCCCACCCCCCCGCTACAGTGCTACAAACGTTGATTATCAACGACTTAGGGTGCTACAAGGGTGCTACAATTTGGCTTTTTTGTAGCACCTGTAGCACCCTGGCATCACACCCATCGCGTCCGCTCATGGCAACGGCGGCGTGGAGGCCAGAATCCAGGCGACACTTGCCGCGTTTCTATTCCACCGAAAACGGCGAAGAACCCCGGGTACTGTTCAACCCGTTGGCAACACCCGCCCGCACTGGCGACTCTGTGCGTCTTTAGCAAGATCAATTGCTGCCAGATTTGCTGAATCCATCCTGGCGATTTCCGGTCCATTTGCCGCCCGGTGGGCGAACCAAAGCCTCTTCTTCCTGGATACGGGAGGAGGGGGTTTGTGGATGAGGAAAACCGGAACGACGCGGAAAACCAGAAGGGTTTGCAGCGTCAGACGATGGTCAATTGGACGCTGCTCTCGATGATGCCCGCGCCGATGGCGTAGCGGCTGAGTCCGGCGGTGTCGTGAATGGGCAAGCCTGGACAGAAATAATGGAGGCAACGGTGAGATTTCACATGCGGAACTTTCTTAAAGCATAGAGAGTGGCAGGGGATGTTAGTATTTCACCCCATATACAAAGCCGCGCTTAAAACGCAAGCTCGGCGTTGGTTAGTGGTGAACTGCAGTCGATTAAAAGCGAAACAACGAAAAACCTGAATCAATAATAAAGGGAAAACCTGCCATGAAAAATACTTTTTTACTAACGGCTGTGCAGAACGGCGCGAAGAGAATTCCCATGGGCCTCGGCATTGTCCTTGCGGTGATTTTCCTGCACCTCAATGCCACCGCGCAAGTTGACCTTGGGACGGCCAACAGTTTTGCGGTTCTGGCTGGCTCCGCGGTCTCAGACACCGGTGCTACCGTCATTGACGGGGGATACGTTGGGCTGTCCCCAGGTACTTTGAGTTCGGTGACTGGCTTTCCGCCAGGAATAGTAAACTCACCCTACTCAATTCAGGCTGCCAATGCGGTTACCCTCCAAGCCCAAAACGACCTGGGTACTGCGTTTAGCACCGCAGCCGGGCTCGCGCCGACCGGGGGTGATCTCACGGGCCAGAATCTCGGGGGGCTGACTCTGTTGCCTGGGGTTTACAAGTTTGATTCCTCTGCATTTCTCACGGGAACCCTGACGCTCAACGACTTGGGCAACCCCGATGCAGTCTTCGTTTTCCAAATCGGATCAACCCTCATCACGGCATCGGGCAGTTCAGTAACAACGATCAACGACCCCGACATCGGCGCTGTTCCCGGGGTCAGTGTTTTTTGGCAGGTCGGCAGTTCGGCAACGCTCGGAACAGGCACTGATTTCGAGGGGAACATAATGGCTTACGCATCCATCACGGACGACGGCGGCTCAACGGTGGATGGCCGGCTGTTGGCAGAGAGTGCCGCGGTTACCTTGAACGACACTACCATTTATACACCGCTACCGGAGGAGCTGGAGAACAGTGCGCTGCTGGCCGAACTGGGCGAACTGCCGGGCGGGTTGAATGTGAGTGCGCCGGATACTGGAAGCACGCTTCTGCTGCTCGGCTCCGCACTGGTTGCTCTGATTGCCTTTGAACGCCGGTTCTCTGTGTTGTTCGGCAAGCCTGAATGACGCCGCTGCAAGTTGGTCATTAGTCTTTGCGGCAGGTTATGCCGACGAAAACAGCAACGAGATCCAACCCGTCTTTTGCGGCCGCCTTGGCGCAAGTGCAACCTGACTTGGCCGCCTGGCGCCAGCGGCGCAAACGCCGGGAGCCCATCCCGGAGCTTTTGGTGGCATGACAATGGCGCAATGGCGCGATCACATGGACTGAGCCCTGTAGCCCATGCTTTCAGGGTCAATTACACTGCCCTCAAGCGCCGGGTACTGTTCAACCTGTTGGCAACACCCGCCCGGAGTGGCGACTCTGTGCGTCTTTAGCAAGATTAATTGCTGCCAGATTGGCCGAATCCATCCTGGCGATTTCCGGTCCATCTGCGGGCCGATGGGCGAACCAAAGCCTCTTCTTCCTGGATACGGGAGGAGGGGGTTTGTTGATGAGGAAAACCGGAACGACGCGGAAAACCAGAAGGGTTTGCAGCGTCAGATGATGGTCAATTGGACGCTGCTCTCGATGATGCCCGCACCGATGGCGTAGCGGGTAAGTCCGGCGGTGTCGTGGATGTTGAGCTTCTGCATGAGATGCTCGCGATGCTTCTCGACGGTCTTGATGCCGATGCCCAGTTCCGCCGCGGTTTCCTTGTTG